>Ga0315271_10001420_pt1 | contig 14453 bp, 8 predicted proteins | sample C3_top_MG_FD_204664 | JGI IMG/M metagenome (GOLD analysis project Ga0315271, IMG submission 204664) | Sediment microbial communities from Yellowstone Lake, YNP, Wyoming, USA - C3_top | ecosystem: Environmental > Aquatic > Freshwater > Lake > Sediment | place: USA: Wyoming | collected 2017-08-01 | reverse complement strand
GCGCTCGTGGAAGGCGCGGACCCGTCCGGCGGCCAGGCCGAGCGCCTTGCGGCCGGCCTCGGGGAGGCCGCGCCAGGCGGCGGCGAAGTCGGCCGGGCCCAGCTCGAGGGCGGCGGCGCCGGCCGGGACCCAGCGATCCCATCGGACCGTGTAGTCGAGCAGCGCCGCGTCGCCGCGGGCGCGGACGTCGGCCACCACCCGGGCCGCCGCCTCGCGGACCGGGGCCTCGTCCTGGTCCGAGCCGCGTGCGCAGAGGGCGCGCCAGTCGTCGGCGAAGGTCGGGGCGGTGGTGACGAGCGTCTTCACGGGCGGTCCTCTCGAAGGGGCCCCGGAAAATAGCGCATCGGCGCCGGTGAGGCGAGCCGCGGCCCACCCGGCGGCCAGGCCGCCGGGTGGGATCCCTGCTCAGTTGACCACGTAGACCACGGCGGTCCGCGGCGGGACCGTGAAGGTCCCGGTGGCGGTGACCACCGCCGCCTGGGTGCGGGGCCGCTGGTCGGCGGCGCCGGCCGCCGCCTGGACCGGGTGGAGGACCCAGGCCTTGCCGGCCTGGCCGGGCAGCACCACGTCGTGCGCCACCTTGTCGACGTTGACCAGGTAGAGCACCTCGGCGAAGGCCGCGCCGGCGTAGCCGGCGCCGTCGAGGTGCCCGGCCATCACCGTCGCCACCTGCCCCGGGCCGCTGTTGGGGAAGGTGAGGCGCGCCTTGACGTCAGCGGCGGTGCGGAGCCGGAAGAGGGTCGAGCTCTTGCGAATGGCGAGCAGGTCCCGGAAGCCGTCGCGCGCCGAGACGATGGCCGAGCTGGCCGGCTTCAGCGTCGGGTTGCCGAGGAGCGGTTGGATGATCGGCCAGTTGTTCCCGTTCTTGCCTTGGACCGGCGAGCCCACACCGAAGTTGTTGCCGGAGCAAGTCCAGTCGAGCCGGTTGAACCAGTCGCCGGAGTTGTAGCTGTCCTGGTCCATCGACTTGCTGCGGAGCGTGTCGACGCCGGCGTGGTAGTAGGCGACGCCCTGGCTGAAGGCGTTGAGCGCCACGCCCAGCAGCTGGGCCCGGACCCGGTCGTCCATCGAGGTGCCGACCGGCAGCTTGTAGGCGTTGATGTCGAAGAAGGTCTGGTTGTCGTGGTTCTCGAAGTAGTTGACCACCTCGTCCGGCGAGGTGACGAAGCCGGCCGGCTGGCCGTTGTAGTCGATGCCCTGCAGCGTGGTGGTCCTCCCGTCCCAGGTGGCGAGCGGGAAGTCGCGGATCGAGCCGGCCAGGCCGACGCGGACCATGTCGGCGGCCGAGGCCAGCGCGTTGACCGCGGCTGGGCCGGTCGGGCCGGTCGGGTTGGGATCGTAGGAGAGCCCGTTGACGTACCCCTGGTTCTTGACCAGGTCGGCGCCGCCGTCGAACGGGCCGCCGCCGCGGATGCGGTCGCGGGCCCGGTCGCTGAAGGTGGCGATGCCCGAGCCGTTGAGGGAGAGCTGCGAGGCCTGCACGAAGCGGGCGCCGCCGGCCACCTCGCCGAAGTCCCAGCCCTCGCCGATGAGGTGGATGTCGCGGCCGGTCGCGGTCTTGAGGCGGGCCTTGATGGCCTCCATCACCGAGCGCGGCTGGTGGCCCATCAGGTCGAAGCGGAAGGAGTCGATGCGGTACTGGGTGGCCCAGGTCAGCACCGAGTCGCTCATCAGCTTCGCCATCATGGCGTTCTCGGTGGCGGTGTTGCTGCAGCAGGTCGACTTGGTCACGGCGCCGACGGCGTCGAGCCGGTGGTAGTAGCCGGGGACGATCCGGTCCAGCACCGACTTCTCGCCCTGGCCGTCGGCGGTGGTGTGGTTGTAGACCACGTCCATGCCGACCCGCAGCCCGGCCTGGTGCAGCCCCATCACCATCTGCCGGAACTCCAGCACCCGGATGGCGCCGTCGGCGGCGTCGCTGGCGTAGCTCCCCTCCGGCGCCGTGTAGTGGAACGGGTCGTAGCCCCAGTTGAAGCCGTCGAGCTCGGACATGTAGCCGGTGAACTCCTGCTGCTGCTCGGCGGCCGGCCCGAAGGTGGCGAGGGCCTCGCCCACCGTCTTGCCGGCGAAGTTGTCACACCGGGACTGGGCGATGGGCGTGGGCGACTTGGCGCAGAGGTCGGCGAAGGGCGAGGTCAGGTCGACCCGGTCGGCCGGGTTCTCCTTGACGGTGGCGATGTCGAAGACCGGCAGCAGGTGGACGTCGGTGACGCCGGCGGTGGCCAGGGCCTGCAGGTGCTTCATGCCGTCGGAGGTGACGTCGGTGAAGGCCAGGTACTTCCCGCGGTGGGCCGCCGGGACCGTGGCGTCGCCGACGGAGAAGTCGCGGACGTGCAGCTCGTAGATGGAGAGGTCGGTCTGCGCCCCGGGCTGGGGCGGGGCCGCCGCGGTGTCCCAGCCGGCGGGACGCAGCCGCGCCGCGGCCAGGTCGGCCACGTAGCTGCGCCTCGAGTCGGTGGTGAGGCTGACCGAGTAGGGGTCGGTCACCAGGTTGCGCACCACGCCGACGCCGCGGACGAAGACCTCCACCGCGTACTTGTAGTACTTGCCGGAGAGGTCGCCGGTCCTGGCCGCCCGCCAGGTCCCGCTGGCCGCGTCGAAGGTCATGGGGTCGAGCGCGGTGGCGCCGCCGGTGCCGGTGTCGTAGGTGCAGAGCGAGACCTTGCTCGCGGTGGGCGCCCAGACCTTGAAGGCGGTGGTGCCGGCCGGGAGGGTGACGCCGAAGTCGGTGGAGGCGGCGTTGGCCGCGGCGTAGAGGTCGTCGAGCGCCCCTGCCACCTGCAGCGTGGTGGCGTTCTGGACCAGGCCGGCGGCGTCCTCCTGCACCACCAGCACCTGCGACTTGAGCAGGGCCGCCACGCCGGCCAGGTCGGCCGCCTTCACCGAGAGGACCACGCCGCCGGACAGGTACTTGAAGCGCGTCGCCACCTCGGGCGCCAGGGGCGCCGTGGAGACCTCGAGGGTCAGCGCGCCGTCGGCGCCGGTCACCTTGGCGTCCTTGGCCGCCAGCAGCTGGCCGGTGGCCGAGTGGTAGAGCTTGAAGATCCCGGCCCCGTTCACCTTGGGCCACTGGAGCAGCTGCTTGGTCAGCCAGACGGCCCGCGAGTCGGTGGTCGAGGCGGAGCGCAGGTCGGGGGCCGAGCCGTAGACGGTGCCGTCCTCCTGCGCCACCCAGATCTCGGCCACCTGCCCGGTCGGGGTGAGCCCGGCGTAGCTCGCCACCAGGTCGCTGGTCCGGCCGTCCTTGTTCTCGACGCCGCCGTTGGGGTTGGAGGGCAGGCCGTGGATCACGAAGGTCAGGCCGGTCCGGGTGGCGTCGTCCTTGGGGTTGAGGACCGGGATGTCGAAGGTCACCTGCGAGCCGTCGGCGGCCTCGACGTAGCCGGGCATGGCGGAGAGCGGGACCGGCTGCGTCCAGGTGTTGAGCGTCAGGCCGGGGAGCCGGGCGTCGTCGACCCCACCGGCGGTGAAGAGGTGGAGGCCCCAGGTCGAGTAGGTCGAGTCGAAGCGCTGGTAGTGGACCCGGACGGTGGCGATGTCCTTCGGGCCCGCGCCGGTCGGGTCGCTGAAGTAGGTGGTCGGGTCACCGGAGATCCGCCAGATCTCGTTGGCCCCGGGCTTCAGCGTGTAGACCTGGTCCGCCGGCAGGTCCTTGGTGTCGCCCTTGTGGATGATGTAGCCGACGTCGCCGCTGGTGGCGATGATCTCGGGCTGGAAGTAGACGCCGAAGGAGTCGCTGCCGGCCTGCGGGTAGCCGACGCTCCACCCCGGATCCCGGGCGGCGTTGAATGCGTGCAACACCCAGCCGGTGTAGATGCCGTCCGGCCGCTGGTAGTGGATGGTCAGCGTCGGCTTGGCCCCGCCGCCGCCACCGCCACCGCCCGCCACGGCCACGGCGTTGAGCGTCACCATGGAGTTGCCGTTGCAGGCGCTCAGGTCCGGCGCGGGAGCCGACGAGCTGGAGCTGGAGCAGGCGCCGAGCAGGGCGGCGAAGGAGACGGCGAGGAGGGCGCTGGAGGTGCGTCCGGTCACGGCGTGGCGGGGATGGGTCACGGGGCTGTCCTCTGGTGTCGCTGCGTTGGTTCGGCTGCCATTCTAAGGATGGGTGGTGGCGGGTGCACGGGCGCGGGGCGTGGTCTCAGGCCGCCAGGTCACCGCTCCCGATGGAGTGGGCCAGCGGGTGGAGCGCCTGGTGGAGGACGCTGCCGGCGGCGCCCACGGCGGCGGCGTTGAGGCCGAAGCGACAGACCCTGACCTCGGTGCGGTGGTAGGGCAGGCTCCCGGTGAGCCGCTGGAGCTCCTCCACCGCCACGTCGACCAGCCCCTGGAGGCGGCTGAGCGGCCCACCCAGGATCAGCACCTCGGGGTTGATGGTCACCACCAGGTTCTGGAGGACCAGCCCGAGGTGCTCGCCGGCCTCGCGGACCACCTGCTTCAACGTGGCGTCGCCCTGGTCGAGCAGCGCCACCAGCTCGGAGACGAGGAGGACCGGGGCCTCACGGCCGGTGGCCTGCCGGCTGATCACCTTCTGGGAGAGGATGGTCTCGGCGCAGCCGCGGCGGCCGCAGGCGCAGAGTGCGCCGTCGACCTTGAGGATGGTGTGGCCCACCTCTCCGGCCAGCCCGTCGTACCCGACGTGGAGCCCGCCCTCGAGCACGATGCCGGCGCCGACGCCGTAGCCGAGGCTGAGGAAGACCAGCGAGCCGACGGCCGGGCCGGCGCCGAAGACGTACTCGCTCAGCGCGGCGGCGTTGGCGTCGTTGAGCACCTTGACCGGCATGTCGGCGGCGCGCCGCTCCGCCAGCGAGGCGGCCAGCAACTCGCCGAACGGCACGTCCCTCCAGCCGATGCTGGGGGCGAGCCGCAGGAACCCCTCGGTGTCGACCATGCCCGCCACGGCCACGCCGGCGCCGAGGACCTTGCGCCGGCCGGCCAGGACCGCGGCGCGGGCCTCCGCCACCAGCGCGGCGGTGTCGCGGATGGACTGCCCCTGCTCGACGTGGCGGTAGTCGATCCTCCGGGAGAAGAGGACCTCACCCTGCAGGCCGCAGGCGACGGCGTTGATGAAGTCGTCTCCCACCTCGGCGCCAACCAGGGCGAGCCGGCTGGAGTCGAGCTCGAGCGCCTTGGGCCGGCGCCCCACGGCGCCGGTGCCGCGGGAGCCGTCCTGGCGGAGCCAGCCGTCCTCGATCAGTTCGCCCACCAGCACCGACACGGTCGACTCGGCGAGGCCGACCAGCCCCGCCAGCTCACCCCGGGCCAGCCCTGGCCTGGCCTTGACGTGCCGGACGATGGCCATCCGGTTGAGCCTCTTCAGCATGCGCTGGGAGCCGGCCATCGCTCACCTTCCCCGGACGCAACATCCTGAATTCATTGCGACCTTGTTCTTATCTGGTCTGGCCATGAACGGGTGCATTCTCATGGGGCTGTGACTCCATGTGCGCTGCAACCGATTCGGGAGGGTGTTAGGTAGTTCTTTAGTCTGGTCGTTCTGGATATATTCGACCATACTCCGAATTATCTATGTCGGGAAGCCTGCTCGTCTGTAGGTATGCCGGGCTGACCAGTCCCGTGTGCGAGGCCGGCACACGCGGGAGACCAATGGCGGTTGGATCGCGCGACCTCAGTCGAACCCCACCGGCCCGGACCAGCGGATCCGCGCGGCGGATCTCCGGCCTGCTCCTGGCGGCGCTGGTCGCCTGCGCCTGTGGCGGCTCGAGCTCCACCCCGGCCACCCCGCTACCCGCCAACACCTCCGGCTGGTGGCGCGACCAGGTCGGCTACGAGATCTTCGTCCGCAGCTTCGCCGACTCGGGCACCGACGGCATCGGCGACCTGAAGGGGCTGACCGCGAAGCTCGTCGACCTGAACGACGGCGCCCCGGCCGCCAGCACCAACTCGCTCGGGGTCGACTTCATCTGGCTGATGCCCATCTTCCCGTCGCCGAGCTACCACGGCTACGACGTCACCGACTACCGGGCCGTCAACCCGGACTACGGGACGCTGGCCGACTTCGACGCCCTCATCACCGAGGCCAGGGCGCGCCACCTCCGCGTCATCCTCGACATGACGCTCAACCACTCCTCCTCGCAGCACCCGTGGTTCGTCGACTCCCGGTCCGGAGCCACCGCCGCCAGGCGCGACTGGTACGTCTGGAGCCCCACCGATCCCGGCTGGACCGCCCAGAACGGCTCGCATCCCTTCCGCTACTGGAGCCCGGGCAACTACTTCTACGGCTACTTCGGCGCCGACATGCCCGACCTCAACCTGCGCAACGCCGCGGTCGAGGCCGAGCTGGTCGACACCATGAAGTTCTGGCTGGCCCGCGGCGTCTCCGGCTTCCGGCTCGACGCGGTCCGCTACTTCGTCGAGAACGGCGGCGCCGGGCTGATGGACCAGGGCGAGACCCACGCCTTCATCCAGCGGGTCCGGGCCGCCCTGCAGGGCCAGTACCCCGAGGCGCTGCTGGTGGCCGAGGCCTGGGCCGACCCCGAGATCTCGTCCACCTACTACGGCGCCGGGAACGAGGCGCAGCTCGCCTTCTCCTTCGGCCTCAACGACGCCATGGTCAGCGCCTCGCAGTCCGGCTACGCCTCCTGGCTCAACCCCATGGTCGACCGCTTCGCCGCCGCGCTCGACCCGAAGGACCGCGGCTTCGAGGCCCCCTTCCTCTCCAACCACGACGGCGCCGCCGGGCGCGGCGTCGGCCGGCTGGGCTGGAACAGCCCGCAGGCCAGGGTGGCCGCCGCCACCCTGATGGCCATGCCGGGCACGCCGTTCCTCTACTACGGCGACGAGATCGGCATGGCCGGGCAGACCACGAACGATGATTCTGGCGTTCGAACCCCCTTCCGCTGGACAACCTCGGCCACCGGAACCTACGGGTTCACCGTGGGTACCACCACAACCTGGTTCGAGAACCACACCGGCGCCCTGCCCGCCGAGCCGGCCGGCGTGGAGCTGCAGACCCAGCGCGCCGACCCGGCCTCGCTCTACAACCTCTTCCGCAACCTCATCAAGCTGCGCCACGCCCAGCCGCCGCTGGCCCGCGGCAGCGCCGCCCGCCTCACCCCGAGCGGCGGCGGGAACGGCGCCTTCGCCCAGCTCCGCACCTGGCAGGGGAAGCGGGTCCTCTTCGTCGCCAACTACGCCGCCACCGCCAGCGGCGCCTTCACCATCGGCGCCGGCGGGACGCCCGTGGTCCTGCTCCAGGAGGGGCTGGCCGGTGCGCCGACCGGCACCGCCGCCACCGTCACCGTCCCCGGCCTCGCCGCCTCCTCCTTCGCCTTCCTGTCGCTCGACTGAACTTGCCGCCCACGGAGATCCCGACATGACCACGCCGCGCGTCCGATCCCTGCTCGTCTCCGCCCTGGTCGCCTCGCTGGCGCCGCTGGCCGCCCTGGCCGCGGAGCCGGCCGTCGCCTGCAGCGCCAAGAGCGGCTTCAAGTTCCCCGACCCGGCCGGCGACGACAAGGGGCCCGGCACCTACCTCTACCCGACCGACGCCGTCTACAAGCCCGGCTCCTTCGACATCACCGAGTTCGAGGTGGTGCCGAGCGGCGACACCGTCGAGTTCAAGGTGACGGTCAAGTCGCGCATCGAGGACCCGTGGGACAGCGCCGCCTGGGGCGGCAACGGCTTCTCGGTGCAGATGGCGGCCATCCACATCGACACCGACCACAAGAAGGGGAGCGGCGTCACCGCCAGCCTGCCGGGCTTCAACGTCCGCTTCGGCGAGGAGGAGGCCTGGGACAAGGTGGTGATCATCTCCCCGCAGGGGCCGACCCGCGTCAACTCCGAGGTCGACTCCAAGTGCCCGCAGTGGAAGGACCGGATCGTCGTCCCCAAGCTGACCCGCGCCCAGGGGCGGACCCTCACCGCGGTGGTCGACGTCAAGGCGCTGGGCGGCCCGCCGCAGGCCGGCTGGGGCTACCAGGTGCTGATGCAGTCGAACGAGGGCTTCCCCGACAAGACCGACCTGCTCACCCGCAAGGTCAACGAGTTCGAGGGGCAGCATCGCTTCGGCGGCGGCACCGACTACGACAACGACCCGCACGTCATCGACCTCCTCGTCCCCCCGGGCGGTGACCCGGCCCAGAAGCAGTACGAGCTCCTCTCCAAGTACAACAAGGCCGCCACCACCTCGGTGAAGCCCGAGGACCTGGCGGTGGTCCCGATGGTCTACCCCTGCGCCAAGTGAAGGACGCCACGATGAGGTCTCCACTCCCGAGGGTGCTGGTCGGCGCCCTGCTCCTGGCCGCGGCGCCGCTGGCGCACGCCGACCTGGGCAACTTCGACCTGAGCGGCAAGATCTACACGAAGTACATGTACCAGAACGACAACACCCAGGGCTGCCTCTCGATGTCCAACCCGTTCTGGATCGACAACATCCAGGGGCACAACGGGGCGTGCACCGAGTTCGAGCTGCAGATCAAGGGGAAGATCAGCCCCAAGGTCACCGCCGGGGTCCGGCTGCAGAGCCGCTGGGGCATGCTCTGGCAGGACTGGTGGGAGAACGGCGACCTCAAGCCGCAGGTCTACGACACCTCGGGCGAGAGCCTGGGCATGAACCACGCCGCCTACATCAAGCTGCGCGGCGCCTGGGTGCGGATGGCGCCGCCCATCCCGAGCGTGAAGTGGGTGACCATCGGCTCCACCGACTACTCGATGTGGAACGAGTGGACCATCGGCAAGGCCCGCTACATCGACCGCGACAACGGCACCGGCATCTTCGTGGAGGGCGACGTGCTCTCGGGCGGGAAGCTCAGCTACGCGACCGGCGCCATGGCGCTGCCCAAGCTCTGGGCCGGGCCGGGCTGGCAGACCGGCCTCTCCTACAACGACCCCAAGGCCTCGCTCTACGGCACCGACTGGGCCTTCGCCCTCAAGCTGGAGAGCCGGCCCATCGACGACCTCCGCCTCAAGCTCATCGGCAGCCTGATCCAGGACTGGGAGGCCGACAAGTACGACCCCATGCTCACCGGCGACGCCTCGGCGACCCGCGGCGCCGACCACAACGTCGCGCTGGCCTCGCGCTTCACCGGCGTCAACGTCACCCTCGACGGCGCCTGGAACCCCTCGGCGCACGACTGGATCTCGGTGTCGGGCCTGCTGGCCTACTCCAGCAACAACGTCAACCCGGAGTACGCCACCAACCAGGTCACCAACGGCCAGGGCTTCTCGCCGGTGGTCTTCAAGAAGGACGCGGCCGGGAACCCGGTCGCCTCCAACGACTTCGCCGGCAAGGCGCTGGTCGAGCTGATGGACCCGCTCGGGATCGGGCTCTCGCTCAAGGTCGAGGGCTTCTACATCGGCGCCGAGTACAACGCGGTGATGGGCTCCCGGCGCGAGGCCGACGTCCTGCTCACCGACGGCATCATCACCGGCGGCTTCACCCGCGGGGGCCAGCTCCCCACCCTCAACATCGCCAACGAGTTCCAGGACTGGGACGAGCCCTGGTACGAGTCCTGTATCGGCTGGAAGGGGGCCACCGCGCTGCTCGAGTACGTCTCCGGCTCGCTCAAGCTGAGCGGCGAGGCGACGGTCATCGGCTACAACACCAACGCCCAGGGGCGCGACACCAAGAACCAGTACCCGGACTTCCTCTACACCAACGGGTTCACCGACACGACCGCCTTCACGGCCGCCGCCGACTACGCCAACGTCTACGCCCGCGGCAAGGACCCCCGCAGCGTCTACGCCGAGTTCCAGGACCGCTCCACCTGGCTGGGGGTGCTCAACGCCCAGTACGCCCTGCCCTGGTGGTCGGGCGCCTCCATCCTCGGCAAGTTCAAGTACGTCCACGACGCCGACGGCCGCAACAAGAACTACACGGTGCTGGTGGGCGGGGTCGCCACCCCGGCCCCCACCAAGGACGACTACCTCGGCGAGGCGGTGCTCCTCTACGCCGCCCTGGCCCTGCAGCCGACCAACGAGCTCAAGACCACGCTCGGCTACGAGTACAGCGGCTGGAACGAGAAGAACCGGGTCGGCTCGCAGACCGGCGGCTACTACGACGACAACACCCGCCGCCACACCGCGCGCGGCGGGCTCACCTACCTCTTCGGCGGCGCGAACCTGAGCTACATGCTCGAGTACTTCCACAAGGACCTGCTCCGGGATCCGACCGCCAACTACGACCAGGTCTGGAACGTCTGGCGCTCCAAGGCGACCTTCGAGGTGGCGTGGTGATGCGCAAGCTCATTCCCATCGGTAGCGTCCTGCTCGCGACCCTCACCGGCTGCGGGCTCGAGAACCTCTTCTCCGGCCTGGCCCACCAAACCTTCGATCGGCCGGCCTCCACCATCGAGGGGGCCGCCTACACCGGGGTGGCCCCGGCCCAGGTGGTCGTGCTCGACGGCGACGGCAACGCCCTGGCCCCCTTCTGGCTGGAGGCCGGCGGGGCGCCGCCCACCTACCTGGTCAAGCTCCCCTCGGCCAAGTACTCCTTCCTCAGGGTCCAGTCCCGGGGCGGGAACACCATCTGGCGGTCGCTGGTCCCGTCGGTGGGCGAGGAGTCGAAGGTCGGCGCCGTCGATCTCGACGCCCGCAACATCACCGAGACGCTCATCGTCGAGGCCTGGCTGAGCGCCAATGGGAAGACCTTCAAGCAGCTCAACCCCCCCGCCTACGTCGGGGACGGGGTCACCAACGGGACCCGCACGCTCATCCGCCGCGACATGGACACGCCCGGCACGCCGGCCCAGCTGCTGCTCGCCATGGTGGAGCGGATCCTGACCCGCAGCGACACCTCCTCCACCGCCGTCGACCCCGACTTCTTCGACTACCCGAAGCTGAACAGCTCCTGGGTCGTCACCACCAGCCCGCTCGGCGCCGGCTTCCTCGCCCTCAACCCGCTCGACTACGACGGCGACGGCTTCAAGGAGACCACCAGCGCCGACTTCGACGCCCAGCTGGCGGCGGTGGCCCAGCTCTACAAGCCGGACGGCTGCCCGGATCCGACCAGCATCCGGGTCATGTTCACGGCCGACTTCCGCCCCGGCGGGCAGGACGGCACCTGCGGGGTGGTCAACCGCTTCAAGTGGGCCACCGACAAGCCCGGCAAGAGCATGTTCTTCGTCGGCTGGATCCACGCCGACTCGCCCATCCAGGACCCGCAGTGGGCCATCCCGCTCGGCAACGGCGCCCCCAACACCATCCCCATGTACGACGACGGGACCAACGGCGACGAGCAGGCCAACGACAACATCTGGACGCTGGTGGTCGACCTGCCCCGCAACCTCCGCATCGGCTACAAGTACACGTGGGGGACCCGCGGCGCGCCCTGGACCGGCAGCGAGGAGTGGCCCGGCAACTCCCGCCTCCTCGAGGTCTTCGACGAGAACGGCGACAACTTCGTCTACCGGCGCGACGTCTTCGGCGACGAGTCCACCAACAAGGACAAGATGAACCTCAACGGCGCCCTCGTCGGCAACGTCATCACCTGGACCACCGACCTGCACGGCGGATTGTGCGGTGGGCCGGAGGTCCATGAGCAGAAGTTCACGGACGCCAGCATGTGCCTCTGCGCAGCCGACTGGCACACGCCGTCGTCCGTGGGACCCCTCACCGTGGCCTGCACGGGTCTCTGATCCCCACCGCCCGGGTCGGTGACCGGGCGTCCATGCAGTCGAAAGGAGCAGCACCTCATGAAGCGCATCATCATCCTCAGCGCCGCCCTGGCCTCGTTCGGCCTGGTCGCCTGCAGCAGCGACGAGACCGACACCACGCTCTACTCCGAGCCCAACTGCAAGGCGTCGCCCTGGGCCAACAACAAGATCCCGCCCTGCACCATCCCGGTGAACTTCGTGGTCGATGACTCGGCCAACAAGGTCTTCAAGGACGGCGAGGCCCAGTGGAAGGGCCAGTTCGCCTACGACGCCGTGACCCGCGTCTCCTTCAACGACAGCAACTGGGGCGGCCCCTTCGCCGGCCTCTACGACGACGGACCGTGGAGCGGCTGGACTGACACCTCGGTGACTCCACCTGTGACCAAGTACGGCCACGAGCCGCAGGGCGCCCGCGCCTTCGACCACATCCTCGGGACCACCGTCTTCGTCTACCCGCCGGCCGCGGGCGGCAACTCGATGACCTACTCCTACGGCCTGATCGACCACGCCTTCGGCGACGGCTGGATCTGGCAGGGCCCCAACGGCTCGTTCACCGTGGCCGCCGGCGCCACCGCGCCGATCAACGCCACCGGCATGACGCTGGCGCCGTTCGGCACCACCGACCTCCGCCTCCACATCGACTCGGCCAACCTCCAGCCGAACACCTGCACGGGCACTGGCTGCGTCCCGCCCGCCTGGGACTACACCGGCGGCATCAAGGTGAAGGGCTCGGCGTGGGGCTGGGTCGAGGTGGCCACCACCAACGTGGGCGGCATCTACAGCTTCACGCTCTCGGATGTGGCCGGCGCCACCAAGCAACTCTACCACACCGGCCTCACCAAGACCGGTGACACGCCGCAGTTCGTCTTCGTCTTCTACACGACCGCCGGGGCCTCCAAGGAGTACAAGGTCGGAACGGGCGGACCCCCGACGACCGGCGTGACCGCCGAGACCAAGCCCTCGGGCGGCGCCTGGGGGACCGTCCCGGTCACCAAGCAGGCGGCCGGCGACCTGAACACCTACATCACGGTCCCGTAGCTCGCTCCAGCGGTACACTGGGCCGGCGGGGGGATATCCCTCGCCGGCCCTTCTCTTTTCCGGAGTCGATCCATGCGTCGCACCGTGCTCCCCCTGCTCGTCGCCGTCCTGCTGGCCACGGCGCCCGCCTGCGCCGGCCCGGGCAGCGCGGGCTCCAGCGGGGCCACGGCTGCGGGCACTGAAGAAGGCTCCCGCCGCTCGGCGCCGCGCCTGGTGGCCGCCTTCGAGGACGCCCACGACGACGCCTGGGGCCCGGGCAGCTACGTGCCGCCCGGCGACACCCAGTTCCAGCCCGGCGACTTCGACCTGCGCAGCTTCAGGGTGCTGGTCGACGGCGAGGAGGTCCTCTTCGAGGTCACCGTGGGCGCCGACATCCGCGTCCCGCAGGATCTCTACCGGCTCAACTCCACGCCCGCCCAGCTCTGGAACAACATCTACCTGCAGAACATCGACATCTACATCGACACCGACCCCGCCTCGCCGGCCGGCCACACCGCCTGCGTCCCGGGGCGTCGCGTCGGCTTCGAGCCGGGGCGCACCTGGAAGCGGGCCGTCATCCTCACCCCCCAGCCCGGGCTGGCGAGATCGATCACCGCCGACGCCCTCCCCGTCCCATCGCGCAGCATGCTCTTCCCCGACCGGCTCCAGCTCCGCGGCCGCACCATCATCGCCCGCGTCCCGGCCGACCAGCTCGGCGGGTTCCCCACCGCCGCCTGGGGCTACTCGGTCCACGTCTCCGGCGCCACCTGGGAGCGCAACCTCCGGGTCATCGACCGGCTCACCGGCCAGGCCGAGGCCGACGCCTTCACCATGCCCATCTACAGCCTTCGGGAGGCCTGGGTCTTCGGCGGGGCGCCGGAGGGCGCCTCCTTCCCGCGCGTCATTGACGTGCTGCTGCCGCCCGGCCAGGACCAGCGCGCGGTGCTCGGCTCCTTCGCCCCGGCGACCGGCGCCTGGGCCCGGGTTCCGTTCGTCTACGCCCAGCCCCCCGGGCCGCCGCCGGCTCCCGGCCCGGCGGTCTCGCCGGGTTCGCCGGCGCTGCCCCCGCCCCCCTTCACGGTGGTCGACGTCTCCGGCGCCATGGTCACCATCGCCGGGCCGGTCAAGGAGCTCAAGGCCATGCAGCTGGGGCGGGTGCTGGGGCCGAAGGGCGAGCCGGTGGCGCGGCTGGTGGTCGTCCAGCTGCTGGAGAAGGGGGCGGTGGCCAGCGTGGTCGACGGCGGCGACGCCATCGCGCCGGGCGCCCGCGTCCGCTTCGATCCGCCCGCCCCACCCCAGGGCGCGCCGCAGGCCCCGCTGCAGGGTCCGGCGGAGGGCCCGGCGCCGCCGCCCTCTACCCCTTGACGCTGCCGGCGGTCAGGCCGCCGACCAGGTACTTCTGCAGGTAGAGGAAGAGCACCACCACCGGGATCGAGACGATGATCGAGCCGGCGGCGAAGTAGCCCCACTGCTGCTGGAAGCCGCCCACGAAGAAGCGCAGCGCCACCGGCGCCGTGTACATCTCCTCCTGGTCCATGAAGGTGGCGGCGAGGATGAACTCGTTCCAGGCGGTCATGAAGGAGAAGAGCGCGGTGATGGCGATGGCCGGCAGCGCCAGCGGCAGCACGATGCGCCAGAAGATCATCCCCGGCCCGGCCCCCTCGATGATGGCCGCCTCCTCCAGCTCCTTGGGGATGGTGTCGAAGTAGCCCTTCAGCATCCAGACCGAGAAGGGGATCGAGGTGGTGGCGTAGACGATGATCAGGCCGAGGCGGGTCGAGCCGAGGCCGAGCCACTGCACGATGATGATGTAGAGCGGGATGAGGG
>Ga0315271_10001419_pt1 | contig 14456 bp, 9 predicted proteins | sample C3_top_MG_FD_204664 | JGI IMG/M metagenome (GOLD analysis project Ga0315271, IMG submission 204664) | Sediment microbial communities from Yellowstone Lake, YNP, Wyoming, USA - C3_top | ecosystem: Environmental > Aquatic > Freshwater > Lake > Sediment | place: USA: Wyoming | collected 2017-08-01 | reverse complement strand
CAAGGAGGATCCCAACGCCGCCGCCAACGTCCTCTTCCGGGCCGGCGAGCTCTTCGAGAAGGCCGGGAAGCGGCCCGAGGCCAAGAAGGCCTACCAGGCCTGCGCCGACCTGGCGGGGGTGACCGACACGGTCTGGAAGGTCAACCAGGGCGAGGCCAGGAAGCGGGCCAAGAGGTAGCCGATGCGGACCGGGGCTTCGACCGCCTGGGTGGTGCTGCTGGCGATCCCCATCGCCGGGCTCCTCTCGTCATGCGCCGGTTCGCAGAAGCCGCCGCCGGCCGCGGCCGAGTCCGCCGGCGAGCCGGGCCAGGCCGATGGCGCCGCGGCGGCGGCCCCGGAGGGCCCGGCGGCCCCGGCCGCCGCCGGGAGCGCGCTGGCCGGCCCCCGGCCGCCGCGCCCCAAGGCCTCGCCGGAGGTGGAGCTGAAGGCCCGTGGGCAGTTCAACCACGCCGTCCAGCTCCAGGGGACGGGCGACCTCGAGGGTGCGGCGGCCGCCTTCGAGGCGGCCCGGCGCTCCGGCGCCGACCTGCCCTGGGCCGGCCTCAACGCCGGCCTGCTCCAGGAGCGGCTCGGCAGGCCCGGGCGCGCGGTGTCGACCTACGATGCGACGCTCGACGACTTCCCCGACTTCGCCCCGGCGGCCCAGAACCTGGTCCGGCTCTGGCTGCGGGAGGGGCGGTCGCTCGAACAGGTGGAGACCGAGCTGCGCGGGCGGCTGGGCCGCGGCGACGGGGTGGCCCTGCGCGTCGGCCTGGCCGAGGTGCTGCTCACCGCGGGGAAGTTCGACGCCGCCGAGGAGGAGTGCAAGAAGGCCCTCAAGGTGGACGAGAAGAGCATCCCGGCCATGGTGGCGCTCTCCAACGCCTACGCCGGGCGGAAGCGCTTCGAGCTGGCCCGCATGGTGCTGGAGAACGCCCGGCAGGTCGACGAGCTCGACCCGGCCGTCTGGAACCGGCTCGGCTTCGTGGAGCTGGCGCTCGGCAACCGGCCCCAGGCGATCGAGAACTTCAGGATCGCCGCCTCGCTGCGCCCCGACTACCCCGAGGCGCACGCCAACTACGGCGCCATCCTGGCCGACGCCGACGACTTCGCTGGCGCGGCGCAGGAGCTGGAGCTGGCGGTCAAGTACGCGCCCGGCTCGGCCGGCGCCTGGCTCGACCTCGGCAACGCCTACCGCGGCCTGCAGGCCTTCGAGAAGTCCGAGGCGGCCTACCGCAAGGCCCTCGAGCTCGACCCGGCCATGAACGACGCCCGCTTCAACCTCGCGGTGCTCTACCTCGACGTGCCCAGGCCCGGCCTGCCGGCGCTGCAGCGGCTGGAGCAGGGGGTGGCCTGGTTCGACGACTTCGAGAAGAACGGCGGGAAGGAGCCGCGGGTGGCGGGGTACCGGAAGGACGCGGCCCGCGAGATCGACCGCGAGAAGAAGCGGCTGGCGCGCGAGGAGAAGGACCGGCTCCGCAAGGAGGCCGAGGCCAGGAGCCGGGCCGCGCCGCAGGCGGCCGTGACTCCGGCCCCCACTCCTGCGCAGAATGTGGTGCCCGAGCCCCCCGGGCCGCCGCCGGCCGGCCAGGCCGGGAGCAAGCTCCAGGAAGGAGGCGACAAGTGAAGTGGATCCGGTCGCTTGTGGCGCTCGCGGGCGCCATGCTAACCATTTCGACGGTCCTGCCGGGGCCGGCCGACGCCGCACCGCCCGAGAAGGCGGGGGCCAAGGCCGGCAAGGAGAAGAAGGCGGCGCCCACCAAGATCCTGCGGCTGGAGGAGATGAAGGTCGAGGGGCGGATCCAGAAGCCCCAGGCGATGTTCCTCATGCCGAGAGCCAACATGAACATCGGGGAGCTGGATCGCTCCGAGCCGCTGCTCCCGAAGGTGTCGCAGGCCGTCACGAAGCCCCCGTTCTGAAGCGGACCCGGCCTCAACGAGACAGGTGAAAGCCAGATGGCGGCTCAGCAGTCCAAGGTGCTTCGACTCGGCGTGATCCAAGGCGGCAAGATCGTCGAGGAGCGCATCCTGACGGCGCGCCAGGCGGTCACCATCGGGACCGGTCCGCGGAACACCATCGTCGTCCCCGTCTCGAACCTCCCCGAGTCCTTCACCGCCTTCACCCTCCACGGCGACGCCTGGCACCTCTGCTTCGAGGAGGGGATGGAGGGCCGGGTCCAGGACGACCGCGGCTCCACCGACCTCGCCACCCTGGTGGCGCAGGGGAAGGCGGGCAAGGAGGGGAAGGCGCACGCCGTCCCCGTCGCCGAGACCCAGCGCGGCCGGCTCACCATCGGGGAGGTGACGCTGCTCTGGCAGTTCGTCCCGCCCCCCCCGGAGGCACCGCGCCCGGTGCTCCCGCCCGACGCGCGGGGCAACCACTTCAGGAGCATGGATCGGCTCTTCGTCACGGTGCTGGCCTTCTCCCTGCTGGTCCATGCCAGCGCCTACGTGGCGCTCGCCAGCGCCGACCTGCCGCCCGAGGTGACCATCGAGCAGATCCCCGACCGCTACGCCAAGCTGCTGGTCCCCGACCGGACCCCGGCGCCCCCGGTGGAGAAGGCCGAGGAGGCCAAGGGGCCCTCCGAGGAGACCAAGGTCGAGGAGAAGAAGGCCGACGCCAAGAAGACCGAGAAGAAGGCCGAGTCGGCCGAGCAGGCGGCGGCCAACAAGGCGGCGCGGGCGGCGGCGGTCGCCAAGGCGGTCCAGGGCAAGGGCATGCTCAAGGTGCTCGGCGCGCTCGGCCCCGGCAGCGGTGGCGGCGCCGTCTCCGACGTCTTCGGCGCCGGCGGCGGGATGACCGACGTGGCCTCGGCCCTCTCCGGGGCGGGTGGCGTGGCGGTGGCCACCGATCCGGGCGCGGGCGGCGGCCGCAAGGGCGGCGGGCAGGGCGGGGCGGCCAGCATCGGCGACCTCGCCACCAGCGGCGGCGGCGCGGTCGGCTACGGCGCCAAGTCCGAGGTCAAGGTCACCGGGACGGTGGCCACCGAGGCGGCCGAGATCGACTCGAGCGACATCGACCAGGGGAAGCTCGGCGCCTTCGTCCGGGCCCGCATGGGGCTCATCAAGGCCTGCTACGAGAACGCCCTGAAGCGGAACCCGAACCTCAAGGGCAGGGTGGTGATCCGGTTCACCATCCTCGAGACCGGCAGCGTGACCGACGTGACCTCCTCGCAGAGCACCCTGGGGGCGCCCGAGGTGGCGGCCTGCATCATGAACACGATGCGCAGCTGGCGGACCCAGTTCAAGCCGAGCGGCCCGGTCACGGTCGAGTACCCCTTCCTCTTCACGCCAGCCAACTGAACCGCGACCGTCCCGGCGCCGCGCCGGCGGCGCGCCACCGCAGACCCTGACGTCCCGCCCCGCGCGGGCGCCACGTCAACGGGGAGTCACACGTGCTCCACCTCCTCCTCGCAGTCACGCTGGGCGCCAGCGCCCTCTCCAACTTCCCCCGCGACGCCGGGGGCCGGGTCTCGCAGCCGGCGCTCGGCCTGGTCCTCGAGGGACAGCCGGTGGTGGTGGTCTCGGCCGGTGATCGGCTCACCGCCTTCGCCGCCGACGGCGGCTCGCCGGCCGGCTTCCCCTTCCTCGTCCCCGGCGGGGAGCAGCTGGTGGGCGCCCCGGCGGCGGCCGACTTCGACGGCGACCGCCGGACGGAGATCGCGGTGGTGACCGCCTCCGGCAAGGTCTACCTGCTGGCCGCAGGCGGCGTGGCGGCCGGCTTCCCGGTGTCGCTGGGGGCGCGGGCCAGGGCCGGCGCCTCCTTCGCCGACGTCGACGGCGACGGCAAGCCGGAGCTGCTGGTCGGCGACGAGAAGGGGCGCGTCCACGCCTTCAGGCGCGGCGGCGCCGCCGCCAGGGGCTTCCCGGCCGGGGCCGGCGGGGCTGCCGTCACCAGCTCGGTCTCGAGCGCCGTCTTCGCCGGCGGACCGTCGCTGGCCTGGGGCACCGAGGACGGCAAGGTCCACGCCGTCTCCACCGCCGGCGCGATCCGCCCCGGCTTCCCGCTCGCCACCGGCTTCGCCGTCACAGGCGCGCCGGTCTTCGCCGACCTCGACGACGACGGCGCCATGGACCTGCTGGCCGGCAGCCAGGACTTCAAGCTCTACGCGGTGGACCGGAAGGGGAAGGCGCTGCCCGGCTTCCCGGTGGCGGCCGGCTACCGGATCTACGAGGCCCCGGCGGTCGCCGACCTCGACGGCGATCGCCGGCTCGACGTGGTCTTCACCTCGGCCGACGGCTACCTCCACGCCGTGGATCGGACCGGCAGGCCGCTCAAGGGCTTCCCGGTCCGCGTCGGCCCGCGCCTCTTCGGCGGCCCGGTCGTCGGCGACGTGGACCGCGACGGGGCGCTCGAGGCGGTGGTGGCGGCGGCCGACGGCTCGGTGGCGGTGGTCAACGGGGCCGGGCGCAGCCTCCCCGGCTTCCCGGCCTCGCTCGGCGAGCCGGAGGTGGCCGCCTCGCCGCTCCTCTTCGACCTCGCCGGCGAGGGCGGCCCGGTGATCTTCGTCGGCACGCCGCAGGGTCGGCTGCACGGGCTGCGCGCCCCGCGCGGCGGCGCCGTGGTGGCGGCCCTCCCCTGGCCCAGCGTGGCGCGGGACGGCGCCCGGTCGGGGCGCTTCGGCCCCAACCCGCCCTCCTGGAAGGACCTCAAGATCACCCCGGCCGAGCCGCGCCTCGCCGACGGCCTGCAGGCCGCCTGGCGCGCCACCTGGCTCGACGCCGGGCCCAACGAGCCCATCCCCGCGCCGCGGCTGGAGTGGCTCCGGAACGGCAAGGCGGTGCCGGGCCTGGAGGGCCGGGCCAGGGTCCCGGCCGGCACCGCCAAGCGGGGGGAGCGCTGGCGCTTCTCCCTGGCCGCGGCCGGCAGCGCGGTGGCGGTGGAGGGCCCGGAGGTCCGCATCCTCGATACGCCGCCCGGCCTCCCGGTGGTCCGGCTCCAGCCGGCCACGCCCGAGCGCGGCACGCCGGTCAAGGTGGTGGTGGTCACGCCGGCCACCGACCCTGACGGCGACGCCGTCAGCTACCGGATCGACTGGCTCCTCGACGGGCTCGAGACCGGGGTCACCGGGGAGACCTTCCCGGGTGACCGGCTGCGCCGCGGCCTGCTCCTGACCGCGAGGGTCATGGCCACCGACGGCGAGCTCGACGGCGCGCCGGCCCTCGCCGAGGCGCGCACGGCCGACACCGCCCCCGGTCCGCTGGTGGTGGTGCTCGAGCCGGCCCTGCCGCGGCGGACCGACCTGCTCCGCGCCCAGGTCCTCAAGCCGGCCACCGACCCCGACGGTGACCTGCTGGTCTACCACTACCGCTGGACGGTGGCGGGCCAGCCGCTGGCGCTGCCGCTCTCGGCCTCCGAGGTGCCGCCCGGCCTGCTCCGCAAGCACCAGCTGGCCAGGGTGGAGGTGCGGGCCTTCGACGGGCTGCTGGAGGGGCCGCCCGTCAGCGCCGAGGTGGAGGTGCGCAACTCCCCGCCAGGTTCACCCAAGGTCGATATCCGTCCGCCGCGGCCGCGCCGGGGCGAGCCGCTGCGGGCCGTGCTGGTGGCGCCGGCCGAGGACGCCGACGCCGACCCGCTCACCACCTCCTTCACCTGGACCAGGAACGGCCAGCCCCTGGCGCTGGCCGGCGACCCGCGCGAGGTCCCCGCGGCCCTGGTGGATCGGGGCGATCGCTTCGAGGTGGTGGTGCAGGCCTCCGACGGCGAGGAGAAGGGGCCCAAGGCGCAGGCCGTGGTCACCGTCGTCAACACCGCGCCCGAACCGCCCCGCATCGCCATCGAGCCGCGCCACCCCCGTGGCGGCGAGGAGCTGAAGCTGGTGATCGGCGCGCCGGCCCGCGACGCCGACGGAGATCCGGTCAAGCTCGCCATCGGCTGGACCCGCGAGGGGAAGCTGGTGGCCAGCGGCGTCGAGGCCTTGGCGCCGAGGCTGTTCCGCAAGCATGAGCGGGTGCGGGTCATCGTCACGCCGAGCGACGGCATCGAGTCGGGTCTGCCGGCCACCGACGAGGTGCTGGTGGAGAACGCCCCGCCCGGAGCGCCGGTGGTGGTCTTCGGGCCGGCGCGGCCCACCGCTGGCGACCAGCTGCGGGTCATCGTCCAGTCGCCGGCCGCCGATCCGGACGGCGACCCGGTCACCTACCGCTACCGCTGGCTGCGCGACGGCGCGCCGGTCCAACTGCCCGGCGGCGACGGCAAGCAGGCCGCCGGCTGGACCAGCGCCAACGTGGCCCCGGCCGCGCTGCTCGCCAAGGGGCAGCGCTGGGAGGTGGAGGTGCAGGCCTTCGACGGCGAGGAGCACGGCCCGTCGGGCCGGGCCACCGCCGAGGTGGTCAACAGCCCGCCGCCGCCCGCCGAGGTGGCCTTCTCGCCGGCCCGGCCGCGCAGCGTCGACGGCCTCGCCCTCCAGCTCAAGCAGCGCCCCGATCCCGACGGCGACCTGGTGAGCTGGCGCTACGCCTGGACCCGGAACGGCGCCCGCTTCGAGGCGCCGCCCGACCAGGCGCAGATCCCCCGCGGCGTGCCGAAGAAGGGCGAGCGCTGGGCGGTGGAGGTGGTCTCGCTGGACGGCCTGGCCCAGAGCCCGGCGGTCCGGGCCGAGGTGGTGATCGCCGACACCGCGCCGGGGCCGGTGGTGGTGGCGCTCTGCGACGGGCCGGTCCCGTCGGGGACCCGGCCCGAGGTCAAGGTGGTCAAGCCGGCCGTCGATCCCGACGGCGACCCCGTCACCTACAAGTACGAGTGGAGCTTCAACGGCGAGGCGGTGCCGGCGGCGCAGGCCCGGCTCGGTGCGGCGCTGGGGAAGCACGACGTGGCCCGGGTGCAGGTGACGCCCTGGGACGGGGCGCTTCCCGGGCCCCCGGTGGTGGCCACCTGCGCGGCTCGCAACACCCCGCCGGGCGCCCCGGTGGTGGTGCTGGAGCCGGCCACGCCGACAGCGCTGAGCGGGATCACCGTCAAGATGCAGAAGCCGGCCGCCGACGCCGACGGCGATCCGGTCAGCTACCGGTACCGCTGGTGGCGCGACGGCCTGCCCTTCCCGCTGGTGGGACCGGCCCTGGCGCCGCTCTCGCTGCGCCGGGGCGAGGCCTGGCGCGTCGAGGTGATCCCCTTCGACGGCGAGCAGGCCGGCGCCCCGGTCCTGCTCACCGCCACCGTGGCCAACAGCGCCCCGGCGCAGCCGGTGGTGAGCCTCAGGCCGGCGGCCCCGGTGACCGGCGCGGCGCTCACCTGCGAGGCGGTGGTCCCGGAGCGCGACGCCGACCAGGACCTGGTCACCGTCGGCTACCGGTGGAGCCGCAACGGCAAGCTGGAGCCCCTGGGTGAAGGGCAGGCGACCCTGCCGGCCGGCGTGATCCGGCGCGGCGAGCGGTGGCGCTGCGAGGCCTGGGCGACGGACGGGTTCTCCGAGAGCCCGCGAGTCGCTGCCGAGGTGGTGGTCCAGAACAGCCCCCCGGGCGCCCCGCAGGCGGTCATCGAGCCGGAGGTGGCTCGCACCCGCGACGAGCTGACCTGCCGCGTCTCGGTCCCCTCGATCGATCCGGACGGCGACCCGGTGACCTACACCTATGCCTGGTGGCGCAACGACCGGCCGCTGCCCGGCACCTCCGAGTCGGGCAAGCTGCCGGCGCTGGCCACCACCAGCCGCGACCGCTTCAAGTGCGCGGTGACCCCGAGCGACGGCACGGTCAAGGGTGCCGTGGCGCAGGCGGAGCGGGTGATCGTGAACTCACCACCCGGGCCGGCGCGCGCCACGCTCGAGCCCCGTACCCCGGTCGAGGGACAGGCCATCCGGTGCGTCGTCAAGGTGAAGAGCGAGGATCCGGACGGCGACGTGGTCCGCTACCGCTACCGGTGGCAGCGGAATGGAGCCCCACAGCCCTTTGCGGAGACCTCGGAGGAGGTACCGGTCCGCATGGTCCGCGCCGGAGACCGGTGGCGCTGTCTCGTGATCCCGACAGATGGTGACCTCGACGGTCCGGAATCAGGGAGCGAGGAGACCCTTGTTGGTGCGACCAGGTAGGCCACCTGGTTTGGTTACCTACATTGACGCTCAGCCCGTGAACACCTATTATCCCGCACGTACTCAAGTCTTTTCTGACACGGCGGGAACACCCATGAAGAGAGTCACTCACTTGGCCGCCGTCGGCGGCCTGGTTGCCTTCGTTTCGACTGCGAGCCCCACTTTCGCGCAGACCCAGACCGGGGCTCCGGTGACGGTCGGCGGCAAGGCGGACGGCGCTGCGGCGGCGGAGCGGAACAAGCGGGCGGCCGAGGCCATCCAGTCGATGCGCGCCTCGCTCCGCCAGGTGACCAGCCGGGTCGAAGAGGCTCGCAACGAGAAGGACGTGGTGAAGCTCAACTGCGTCAACGAGAAGCTGGCCCAGATCAAGGGGCTCCTCAAGGTGGCCGAGCAGTCGGAGACCGCCCTCAAGGACTCGGTGGCGGGCAACGACGCCGTCGCCAACGCCGAGTCGGCCAAGATCGGCATCGCCAAGGGCAAGGTCGACGGCCTGGCCAGCGACGCCCAGCAGTGCATCGGGCAGCTGGCCTACATCGTCGACGAGAAGACCACGGTCGAGGTCCAGCAGCCGAGCAACCAGCCGGAGCAGGAGACGTCGGGGCGCTACAGGGCGCCGCCGCCGGCCGCTGCGCCGGTGGTGCTGCGGCCGCCGGTCGTGAGTCCGAGCGTCCCGTAGCATCGAGGCGCCGGGGCTGACGCCGCGGGATCGTTTCACCGGAGAGACCTGACCTTGAAGGGGAACATGTACATGGAACGTATCGTCGGACGACTGCTGGTGTTGGCGCTGCTCATCCTGGCAGCGACGCCGGCGCAGGCTGCGCTCGGGAACGGAATCCGCGTCGGCGGTTCCGAGGGGCGGCTGCATCCGTTCGTGGAGCTGGAGCTCCGCTACGACTCCAACGTCGCCTACTTCATGGACGTGCCCGGCGTGACCACCTCGACCGGCGACCTGATCCTCCACGTGCGGCCCGGCCTCCAGCTCAGCGTCCCGGGTGACTCCGTGGCCGTCGAGCTGCGGGCGGTGCTCGACTGGGCGCAGTACTTCGGCGTCCAGGACAGCAGGAGCACCGAGCTCTCCCAGCTCTACGCCAACGCCTCGCTGGGGGTCGGCTTCAACCGCAAGGGCCAGGTCGGGTTCGAGATCGACGAGTCGTACGTCCGCAGCAACCAGGCCAACGTCTACTCGATCGCCGCGGGCGTGGTCTCCAACTTCAACGACCTCAGGCTCAGCATGCCCTGGCGCCCCGGCGGCGGGGCCTTGACGGCGACCCTCTCCGGCGACTGGATGGTCGAGTCCTTCGACGCCTTCAAGACCGGGCCCAGCTGCGACCCGGCGGTCAACCCCTACTGCAACGCGGCCTACCTCTCCGACCTCGGCTACAACAACCTCGGCGTCGGCGCCGGGCTCAACTGGAAGTTCCTGCCCAAGACGGCCGCACTCCTCGACCTCTCCTGGTTCGACCGCATCCCCAACAGCTCCGCCTACTCCATCGGCACGACCGGGATGCGCGCCCAGGCCGGGGTCAGCGGCCTCGTCACCACCCACCTCGCGGCCACCCTCAAGGCCGGCTACGGCACCACCCTCGACGTGACGCTCGACCCGTCGGCCGGTCCCGCCCCGTCCAACTACGGCACCTTCCTCGGCACCGCCGCGCTGGAGTGGATCCCGTCGACCTTCTCGACGCTCAAGCTGGGCGTCAACCACGACCTCGGGGTCGACCCGGGCATCACCTACGCGCTCTACGGCATCACCCACCTGTCGATCGACGGGAAGAGCAAGCTCAACAGCACCTTCTCGGTCGGGCTCCTGCTCGACTACGCCATGCTCGCCTACCAGGACGCCGCCTCCACCGGGACGCAGGTCTTCACCGCCAAGCCGGTGGTGCAGGCCGAGCTGGCCCGCTGGCTGATGGTGGAGCTGGCCTACCAGTACACCAACCGCGCCACCGATCTCGCCAGCCCGCCGCCGGGCTGGGAGTACAGCAAGCAGGAAGTCTGGCTGCGCGGCGTGGTCACCTACTAGGCCGACCGGCGGTGACCTCCTCCAGCTCGGCATCGCGGGTCCTGCTGGCCCTCCTGGTGGCCCTCGGGGTGGGCTGCGCCTCGGCGGGCAAGCGCAGCAGCGCCGCCCCGCCGGTGGTGGAGCCGGCCGCCACGACCGGCCTGCCGGCCTCGACGCTCGGCCCCAACGACCTCTTCGAGGTCCGGGTCTACCAGGAGCCGGAGCTCTCCGGCCTCTACCAGGTCGGGCCGCAGGGCGACATCATGTTCCCGCTCTGCAAGCAGGTGGTGGTGAGCGGGCTGACGGCCAACGGCGCGGCCGAGAAGCTGCGCGACTGTCTCTCCAAGGGCTTCCTCCGCAACCCGCAGGTGTCGGTGCTGGTGAAGGAGTTCAACTCCCGGAAGGTCTTCGTCTTCGGCGAGGTCCAGAAGCCCGGCACCTTCCCCTTCGAGGACGGGATGTCGGTGGTCCAGGCGCTGACCCTGGCCGGCGGCTTCACCAAGCAGGCGGCCCAGAACTCCACCTCCGTGACCCGGCACGTCAAGGGCCAGGAGGTGAAGACCAAGGTCAACGTGCAGGACATCGCCCTCGGCAAGGCGGCCAACTTCACGCTGGAGCCGGGCGACATCGTCTACGTGCCGGAGTCGATGTTCTAGGCGTCGCGGCGCGGCGACCGTCCGCGCCGCGGTCCAGCCGGCCGTCTCCCGGCCGCACCGGCGCCTCCGCCCCGTCGGATCGGGCCGTTTCCCGCTGGCACGCCCGCTGCTCAGTGGACGGGGATGCTGGCATGCGTCCGCTCCGCCGTGGTCCTGGGCATCGAGGCCCTCCCCGTCGACGTCGAGGTCGAGTCGTCGCTGGGGATGCCCAGGACCTTCCAGGTCGGCCTCGCCAGCGGCGCCGTCGCCGAGGCCCAGGTCCGGGTGCTGGCGGCGGTGCGCGCCTGCGGGGTCACGCTCCCATCCAAGCGGGTGGTGATCAACCTGGCCCCGGCCGACCTGCGCAAGGACGGCGCAGGGCTCGACGTCCCCATGGCGGTGGCGCTGCTGGCCGCCACCGGGACGCTGCCGCAGGACGCGCTGGAGGGCATCCAGTTCATCGGCGAGCTCTCGCTCTCCGGGGAGGTGAGGCCGGTGCGCGGCGTGCTGGCCGTTGCCATGGCGGCGCGGCGCGCCGGGGTCCGGGCCCTGGTGGTCCCGGAGGCCAACGCCCACGAGGCGGCCGTGGTGGAGGGGCTCACCGTCCACGCGGTCCACCACCTCGCGCAGGTGGTGGCCTGGGCGCAAGGCCAGGCGGCGCTGCCGCCGCTCCCCGGGGCGCCGCCGGCCCCCGAGCCGCCAGCCCACCTCGACCTCGGCGACGTCATCGGCCAGGAGGTGGCCAAGCGGGCGCTGGAGGTGGCGGCCGCCGGCGGCCACAACCTGCTCTTCTTCGGGCCGCCCGGGGGCGGCAAGACCATGCTGGCGCGGCGCATGCCCGGCCTGCTGCCGCCTCTCGCTTTCGACGAGGCGCTCGAGGCCACCCTGGTCCACAGCGTGGCCGGGCTGACCCGCCACCGTGGACTGCTCACCGAGCGCCCCTTCCGCGCGCCCCACCACTCGGTCTCCGACGCCGGGCTGGTGGGGGGCTCCTCGCCGCCGCGCCCCGGCGAGGTCTCCCTGGCCCACCACGGCGTCCTCTTCCTCGACGAGCTCCCCGAGTTCCGGCGCCACGTCCTCGAGGCGCTGCGCCAGCCGGCCGAGGACGGCGACGTGACGCTGGTGCGGGCCTCGCGCAGCATCACCTACCCGGCGCGCTTCGCCCTGGTGGCGGCCATGAACCCCTGCCCCTGCGGGCACCACGGCGACCTGTCCCGCCGCTGCCGCTGCACCACCAACGAGCTGGTCAAGTACCGGCAGCGCATCAGCGGGCCGCTGCTCGACCGCATCGACCTGCACGTCGACGTGCCGGCGGTGCCGCCGGCGGCGCTCGGCGCCGCCGGGAGCGGGCCATCGAGCGCCGAGGTGCGGGAGCGGGTGGCGCGGGTGCGGGCCTGCTCGGCGGCGCGGGACCCGGCCAGCCGGGTCAACGCCCGGCTCCGCGGCGCGCCCTTCCGGCGCTGGTGCCGGCTCGACCCCGAGGGGCGGCGCCTGCTCACCGCCACCATGGAGCGGCTCGGCCTCTCGGCGCGGGCCCACGACAAGGTGCTGCGGGTGGCCCGCACCATCGCCGACCTGGCCGGGGCCGACGCCATCGGCACCGCCCACGTGGCCGAGGCCATCCAGTACCGCGGCCTCGATCGCGCCATCGCCTGACCACCGGGCCGATCCCGGCCCCATGAGACCGCCCGCGCGGGCGGAGAAGGAGCAGCGGCACATGAGCAGGATCACGGAGCGGATGAAGGCGCTGGCCCAGGCGCTGGGCGCCATCGAGAAGCAGTTCGGCAAGGGGTCGATCATGCGGCTCGGCGAGGAGACCGAGGCCCCGCCGGTGGCGGTGGTGCCGACCGGGTCGCTGGGGCTCGACCTCGCCCTCGGCGTCGGCGGGTTGCCGCGCGGGCGGGTGGTGGAGATCTTCGGCCCGGAGTCGTCGGGCAAGACCACCCTGGCGCTCCACGCCATCGCCGAGGTGCAGAAGCAGGGCGGGGTGGCGGCCTTCATCGACGCCGAGCACGCCCTCGACGTCGGCTACGCGCGGCGCCTCGGCGTCAGCCTCGCCGACCTGCTGGTCTCCCAGCCCGACACCGGCGAGCAGGCCCTGGAGATCGCCGAGCAGCTGGTCCGCTCCGGCGGGGTGGACCTGGTGGTGGTCGACTCGGTGGCGGCGCTGGTGCCCAAGGCCGAGATCGAGGGGGAGATGGGCGACTCGCACATGGGGCTGCAGGCCAGGCTCATGAGCCAGGCGCTCCGCAAGCTCACCGCGGTGGTGGCCCGCAACCAGGCCCTGGTGATCTTCATCAACCAGATCCGCATGAAGATCGGCGTGGTCTTCGGCAACCCCGAGACCACCACCGGCGGCCACGCCCTCAAGTTCTACGCCTCGGTGCGGCTCGACATCCGGCGCATCGGGCAGGTCAAGGACGGCGATCAGGTGGTGGGCAACCGCACCCGGGTCAAGGTGGTGAAGAACAAGGTGGCCCCGCCCTTCCGCGAGGCCGAGTTCGACATCCGCTACGGCGTCGGCATCGACCGCTTCCCCGAGGCGGTCGACCTGGCCAGCGAGCGGGGCATCCTGGAGAAGTCCGGGACGCACTACGCGCTCGACGGCGAGCGCATCGCCCAGGGGCGCGAGCGTGCCGCCGAGTGGCTGCGCGCCAACCCCGAGGCCTTCGGCCGGGTGGTGGCGCGGCTCCAGGCGGCCCAGGCCGAGGCCAACCGGGGACCGGGGCCGCTCCCCGAGGAGGAGGCGGCCTGACCGCTGGCCTACTTCAGCGCCCGGCGGAGCAGGTCGATGGCCTCGAAGGCGGCGGCGCGGCGCACCCGGTCGCGGTCGCCGCGGTAGAGCCGGGCCACCGCCTCGGTGCCGGCGGGGCCGGCCAGGGCCAGGTGGACGGTGCCGACCGGCTTCCCGGGGGTGCCGCCGCCCGGCCCGGCGATGCCGGTGATGCCGATCCCCCAGGTGGCGCCGGCGACGCCGCGGGCCCCCTCGGCCAGGGCCCGGGCCACCGGCTCCGAGACGGCGCCGTGCGCCGCCAGCAGCGCCGCGTCCACGCCCAGCACCCGGGTCTTCATCTGGTCGGCGTAGGCCACCACGCCGAGGTCGAGCACCACCGAGGCGCCGGGCACGGCGGTCAGCAGCGAGGCGACCAGCCCCCCGGTGCAGCTCTCGGCCAGGGCGACCTTCTCACCCCGGGCGGTGAGCCGGCCCACCAGCAGCGCCGCCAGCTCCTCCTTGCCGCTCCCCCAGACCGCCTCTCCGAAGAGGCCGCGGACCGCGGCCTCGATGGCGGCGGCCCGCGCCTCGGCGCCCGGGCCGCTCACCGTCCACTTCAGGTGGACCTCGGGGAAGTGGGCCCGGTAGCCGAAGCGGACGTCGCGCCAGGCCGGGTCGTCCATGACCGGGCGCATGGCCTGGTCGGCGGCCGACTCGCCGAGGCCGAGCAGCTTCAGCACCCGGGAGGCTGGGGGCGGGCCGATCCGGGCGGCGACCCAAGGCAGCACCACCTCCTCGGCGAGCCCGCGGTACTCGGCCGGCACGCCCGGCAGGCAGGTGAGCGCGGCGCGGCCGAGCTGGACCGTGAAGCCCGGGGCGGTGCCCCAGCGGTTGGGGTGGATGGCGGCGCCGCGCGGGAAGCGGGCCTGCTTGGCGTTGTTGGGCGTCATGGTGCGCCCCATGCGCTGGAACCGCTCGGCGATGGCGGCCAGCGAGGGGGCGTGCGGCTCGAGCGGCACGCCCATGACCCGGGCCACGCACTCGGCGGTCAGGTCGTCCTCGGTCGGCCCGAGCCCGCCGCTCATGATCACCAGGTCGGCGCG
>Ga0315271_10001418_pt1 | contig 14457 bp, 13 predicted proteins | sample C3_top_MG_FD_204664 | JGI IMG/M metagenome (GOLD analysis project Ga0315271, IMG submission 204664) | Sediment microbial communities from Yellowstone Lake, YNP, Wyoming, USA - C3_top | ecosystem: Environmental > Aquatic > Freshwater > Lake > Sediment | place: USA: Wyoming | collected 2017-08-01 | reverse complement strand
GGGGTGTTTGTGGTCCCGCACATCCTGGTCGGCCTGCTGGAGGATGGGCGCGAAGGCGTTGTAGGCCAGCGTGACGCCCAGGGCGAACACCGCAGCACCCACTCCGAGCAGGACGCTCACATGGCTGGGAGAGGTGAGTGCGAGGCGTATGAACACAGTGGCCACGGCGTATCCGGAATTCCTGAATACGAAGCTGTAGGTGGAGCTGTAGCGCAGGGAGATGAGCACCATGAGGATGTCGCTGAAGATGAGGACCGTAAAGAAAATCTCGAAAAACGGGTAGATGGCCTGACCCGAGAAATAGTGAACCACATCCACGGCGCCGATGAGGATGAACAGGCCGAAAAGGGACAGGGAGATGAGCTTCTTGATGGCGATGAAGCTGGCCTTGTCGTGAGTGTCCATCGTGATGGGCCGGCGTTTCTGACTCCTGTAGTAGAGTCCAAGCACGACGAAAATGACCAGGGCTCCCGACGCCAGGGAGCCCATCTCCAACAGGACGGGTTTCACCTGGGTCCAATCCACGGGTTCCTGAAAGGCCGTCAGTTCCTTGATGGCCTGCCTGATCAGGATGAGGGACAGGATCTCGAACTGCTTTCCCAGGGAGTAGGAGACCGATTCGGCCAGGTTGAACACGAGGGCGATCACTTCGAAGAGTAGCAGGAGCGTGAAGGCCAGGTTCACGGCATGGAAGTGGTTGAGGGGCACCAGGAGGCGGAGGCCTTCGGGAAGCCAGCCCTGCCGGTTGAACTCGATGGCGAGGAGGGCCACCAGAAAGGCCGCCACGAGGATGGTTCCGATGCGGTGCTGGGTCGTCCTGCTGTCCCAGCGGCGATCGAGCCCGTCGAAGAGGCGGCTCACGCGTTCCAAAACGGTGTTCATCATGGCGCCCTCTTTCTTATTATAGCGTCTATCCCGAAATGTCGGACGGCGGAAGTAGTGAGGAGTGAAAAGTGAAAAGTAAAAAGAAGAAATGCCGCGAGACGTGTCATGAGGGCACTTGCATGGAAAATTGCTAATCGGAAAAGCGGCCGACGTGTGGCGCCGCTCTTGGTTCTCCTAATCGCCTCATCTTCCTGGCCCCTGTCCCGTTCCACTTTCGGGATGCGAACCAGGATAGCTCCCCTCAAGGTCGATCCTTCTTGTCATGAGCCCCCGCATGACCTAATCTGCGAGGGGAGGGCGACGGCCACCATGAAGCCACTGAACCCCTGCGAACTGGAGATCGACCTCTTCTGCCGCGGCATCCGCATCGATCCCTCCTGCGCCCTCGCGGAGGACGGCCGGTTCTTTTCGCGCACGCGCGCCGGCCTGGGTTCCGGCTTGGAGTTGGTGATTCCCGCGCCGGGCAAGGACATCTGGCTCAACGTCCCGGTGGAGGAGGACTTCGCCTCCGCCTCGCCCTTTCGGCTGGTGAAGTGGGGCGACCAGTATTTCGCCCGGGACGACCGGGACGACACGCTCTCCTACCGGGTCACCATCCCGCCCCAGCCCGAGTGGTACGATCGGGCCACGAGCAAGGGCACGCCCATGAGCAAGGTGGGAGTCCTTCAGGGCACCTACCTGGGAATCTATATCAGCAATTCCTGCCTCTACTGGTACACGGCGCCCAGCCAGGCATGCAAGTTCTGCACCACGGGCCTCAACGTGGGCGTGAACGAGATGGCCGTCAAAAACGTGGACGATGTGGTGGAGACGGCCCTCGCGGCGAAGGCCGAGAGCGGCGTCACCTTCGTGCACTTCAACTCCGGATACCAGCACGAGGGAAAGGGCCTGGACGAGGCGGCCCCGTATGTGAAGGCCGTGAAGGAGCGCGTGGGGGCCCTTGTGGGCGTCCAGGTGACGCCCAGCAAGGACCTGTGGAAGTACGACTGGCTCATGGACCTGGGCGCGGACCACTTCTCCTTCTGCTACGAGTTCCACAACCCGGACTATTTCGCCAAGTACCTGCCGGGGAAGCAGGCCACCATCGGCCAGCGCGCCTTCTTCGAGGCCATGGAGCACTGTGCCAAGCGCATGGGCCCCGGGCGGAACTCGGGCGAGATCATCGCCGGGGTGGAGCCCATCGAGGACACCCTGAGGGCCATCGACTACATCGTCTCCATCGGGTGCTTCCCCACGGTGTGCATCTTCCGGCCGGTCATCGGGGCCGAGATGGAGCAATTCCCGTCGCCGGCCTACGAGGACATGGTCACCGTCATGCGGCACATGTACCGGGCGTGCATGAAGGCCGGGCTGCCCATCGGGATGACCCCCAACATCCAGGTGAGCCTCATCGTGAATCCCGAGGACGCACGGTTCCTGGAGCCCGCGGGCCCGCGCAAGGCGTTCTACGAAGCCAAGCTGAAGGCCTACAAGACCGCGGCGAAGCCGCTGTTCTGGTGGAAGATGCGGATGCGCCCCCGGCCCGCCCAGATGAAAGACTATCAGCCGCCGGGGAAACCGTGAGGAAAGGTGGAGAGTGGGGAGCGAGGAGCGGGGAGTGGAGGGAGGATCCGCTATCATCGTGATCACCCGATCACCTGATCGCCCGGTCACCCGGTCACTCGCTCACCTGGTCACCTAGTCACCCGAGCACCTTCTTCTGGGGGTCCCATGGCGCGGCAATGGACCGAACAGACGGCAAAATGGCTCTGCGTCGCGGCGGGCGCGGCCCTCATCTTCTTCGCGGCGGTCATCGGCGGCCGCGTGGCCGCCTTCAAGGGCCTGTGGCGCGCCCCCGACGGGGGACCTTGGGCCAGCATCGCGCTCTGGATCGTTATGGCCGTGGCGCTGCTCTTTGGGATGGATCGTGGCATTCCGCGGGAGGGGCTGTGGTCCTCGCGGCTCTACTGGATGCGGCGCGCCCTTCTGGTGGCCGTCTTTGCAACCATTGCGGTGATGGCGTGGTTGAAGTAGGGGACAGGGGACAGGGGATAGCAGGTCGAGCCTCACACGTTTTTTACTTTTCACTCAAGATGACGCGGAGACACCATGAAAGCGATCTTGGTCAAAAAGCACGGAGATGTGGATCAGATGGTCCTGGGGGACATACCCGCCCCGGTAGCTCAAGCCGGAGAGCTCCTCATCGCGGTTAAAACGGCGGGGGTCAACTTCGCCGACATCCTCTCCCGGCTGGGCATTTACAAGGCCGCGCCCAAACCGCCCTTCGTGCCGGGCATCGAAGTGGCGGGCACAGTGGAAGCCCTAGGAGAGGGCGTCTCGGGCTTCGTTCCGGGTGACCGCGTGATGGCTTTCTGCACCTTCGGGGGATACGCCGAAAAGGTGTCCGTCCCGGCGCCCTTCGCCATGAAAGTGCCTCAGGACATGACCTTCAACGAGGCGGCGGCCTTTCCCGTGCAATATCTCACCGCCTACCACGGGCTCTTCCAGCTCGCCCATGTCCGCAAGGAGGATGCGGTGCTCGTCCATGCCGCAGCGGGAGGCGTGGGCATCGCAAGCCTCCAGCTTCTGAATCCCACGGGCGCGAGAGTCTTCGCCACCGTGGGCAGCGAGTCCAAGGCCAAGGTCGTCTTGGAGGAATGCCCGAGGGCTCGGGTCATCAATTACTCGGTCCAGGATTTTGCGAAGGTGATCCGGGAGGAGACGGGAGGGCGCGGACTGAGCGTGGTCATGGACTCCATCGGTGGCGAGACTTTTAAAAAATCATGGGATCTGCTCGCTCCCTATGGGCGCCACATCCTGTTTGGGGCGGCCGCGGCGGTGAAGCCGGGGGCCATTGCCCAACTCGGCGCCCTCTGGCGCCTTCGCAAGATGCTCCTGGTCTCCCCTCTCGCCATGATCGACAAGAACCGGACGCTCAGCGCGTTCAACCTCTACCACCTGGCTTCGCGCCCCGATCTCATGGGGGAGGCCACGGTGGCGTTGCTTGAGCTTCGGGCCAAAGGGGTGGTGAAGCCCCGCGTGGGGCTATCCCTGCCGCTGGAAAAATCGGCCGAGGCCCATCGCCGAATGCAAGACCGCCAGACCGTCGGCAAGGTGGTCCTCACGGTGGGGTGAGAGAAGGCGACAGGAGAATTTCGGAATTCGGAATTCGGATTTCGGATTTCGGCACGGCACGGGAAATGCGGTTCTTTCCGCCTCTCGCGTCTGGCGTCCCGCGTCTCGCGTCCCGCGTCTCGCTACATCTGCCCCTCATGGCGGATGTTGGTTCCCTCGGCCACGAAGACCACATCCTCAGCCAGATTGGTGCAAAGGTCGGCGATGCGCTCGAATTCCTTGGCCGCGAACACCATGGCCACGGCGCATTCCCGTTCGGACCGGTCGCGCCATGTCCCGGAAAGGACAGCCTCCACGATGTGGAGGAAGAGTCCGTCCGCCAGGTCATCCCGCTCGACCACGCTCCGGGCCAGAGCGGCATCGCGGGCCACGAAGGCGTTGATGGCGTCCCCGAGCATGCCCAGCGTGAGTTCGGTCATGCGGTCGAATTCGTCCTTAAGGACGGGGATCGGCGAGGCCTGCATTTCCACGGACCGCTCGGCGATGTTCAGGGCGTGATCGCCGATTCGCTCCAGGTCGTTGTTGATCTTGAGGGCCATGAACACCGTCCGCAGATCGTCCGCGGCGGGCTGGTATAGGGCGAGGATCCTCAGGCATTTGGCGTCGTTCGCGTTCTCCAGACGGTCAATCTCACTGTCCTTGTCGTGGAGGGCGCTCAGCACACCCGAATCGCGGGCTATGAAGGCCGCGGACGCCGCTCTGAGGAAACCGCCCACCTCGTCGGCCATGGCGACGATGCTCTCGATGATGGCCCTGATTTCTTCCCGCTCTCTGCTCATGGTCTTTCGCTCCGGTCTATGGTGAAGAGGTGATCAAGCGATCGAGTGATTAGGTGATCCAGCCAACTCCCGCCTTGCGTGGTTCGTGGCTAGGGGACAAGGGGACTAGGGGACTAGGAAACAGCGACGACGCGCCTAGTTGTCTAGATTCCTTCATGCCCAAATCCCAAATCCCAAACTCTTCCCATTCCCGCTCATCCGAACCTGCCCGTGAGGTAGTCCCGGGTTCGCGTTTGTTTCGGCGTCGTGAAGAGCTTCTCAGTCTCTCCGAACTCCACCAGTTCGCCCAGGTAGAGGAAAGCAGTGTACCCTGCAACGCGGGCGGCCTGCTGCATGTTGTGCGTCACGATGACGATGGTATAGCGCTCCTTCAGTTCTTCCACCAGTTCCTCGATGCGTGCGGTGGCGATGGGGTCCAGGGCGGAGGCGGGCTCGTCCATGAGGATCACCTCGGGTTCCACGGCGATGGCCCGCGCGATGCAAAGCCTCTGCTGCTGACCGCCCGAGAGGCTCATGCCGCTGTGCTTGAGCTTGTCCTTCACCTCGTCCCAGAGGGCGGCGCTGCGCAGGGCCTGCTCCACGCGTTCGCGAAGCAGCGACTTGGGCACGGCTTCTTGCAGCCCGAGGCCGAAGGCCACGTTGTCGAAGATGGACATGGGAAAGGGAGTGGGTTTCTGGAAGACCATGCCCACCCGCGCGCGCAGGGAAGTCACGTCCACGTCCTTGTCCAGGAGGTTCTGTCCGTCCAGGAGGATCTCCCCCGTGGCGCGCTGACCCCGGTAGAGGTCGTACATCCGGTTGAAACACCGGATGAGCGTGGACTTGCCGCACCCCGACGGCCCGATGAACGCCGTGACTTCCTGGGCGACGATAGGGAGTGAGATGTCCTTCAACGCTTGCTGGGTGCCGTAGTAGAAGTTCAGCGAGTTCACCGTAATGCGCAGCTTCCGGCCGGAGACGCTGTTGTCCTGCGCTCCTGCCGAGTTGTCACCGGCCGTTGGTTGTCCGCCGGACGCCGCGCCTGGCCCGAAGGTCTGAGGGGTCACGCTGGGAGGTGGCGAGGTCATGGTGAGGCTCATGTTCAGCTCCTTCCGATCTGGGTTTTGGAAACGACGACCCGGGCCACCACGGTGGTGCAGAGCACGCCCATGGTGATGAGAAGGGCTGCCGCCCAGGCCTTCGCGCGCCAATCGTCGTAGGGCGACATGGCGTAATTGAACAGGGTTACGTTGAGGGTCCCCATGGGCTTGGTCAAATCCGCGCTCCAGTATGGGCTGTTGAGCGATGTGAACAGGAGGGGCGCGGTCTCTCCGCTGACCCGTGCGATGGCCAGGAGGATGCCCGTGGTGAGGCCCCCAAAGACGCGGCGGTAGCACACGCGCATAACCACTTTCCAGTAGGGCGCACCGAGGGCGAGAGCCGCTTCCCTCAAGGAGTTGGGAACCAGTTTGAGCATCTCTTCCGTCGTCCGGACCACCACTGGGATCATGATGATGGCCAGGGCCACCGCTCCGGCCAACCCCGAGAACCCGTGAAAGGGCTGGACGAGAATGGCGTAGACGAAGACGCCCACCACGATGGAGGGCGCGCTCGTCATCACGTCCGCGACGAATCTTACCGTGCGCCCCAACGCCGTCTGCCGGCCGAACTCCGCGAGGTAGGTCCCGGCCAGGAGACCCACGGGAACCCCGATGACCGTGGCCACCAGGGTGATGAACAGGGTACCCACGATGGCGTTGGCGAGCCCTCCGCCGGCCATGCCGGGCGGCGTGGGAAGCTGGGTAAAGAAAGCCCAGTTCAATGCCGGGACGCCTCGCCAGACCAATGTGCCGAGGATCCAAAAGAGCCAGAACAGGCCGAAGATCGCCGATGCTCCCGACAGGATGAGCATGGCGATGTTCACGAACTTGCGGCGCAGAAAGCGTCCGCCTTCCCCCCGCGGCCGGCTCATCGGTCGGCTCCCTTCACCTGGGCGGCGATGCGCCAGAGCATGAACTTGGCCAGCGCCAGGATCGTGGTGGTAATCAGGAAGAGGATCAGGCCCAACTCGATGAGGCTCGACGTGTAAATCGGGGTGGTGGCTTCGCTGAACTCGTTGGCCAAGGTGGAAGCGATGGTGTTGGAGGCGCTGAGCAGGCTGGGAGAAATCTTGTGCGCGTTCCCGATGACAAACGTGACGGCCATGGTTTCACCCAGCGCTCGTCCCAGGCCCAGGAAGATGGCCCCCACAAGCCCCGAGCGCGTATGGGGAATGACCACTCCCCGGATCACCTCCCAGGTGGTTGCGCCCAGGCCGTAGGCCGACTCCTTCGACATGGCCGGGACCAGGCTGAAAACGTCCCGAGCCACCGAGGCGATGAAGGGGATGATCATGATGGCCAGAATGATGGCGGCCGTCATCATGCCGATCCCCATGGGCGGCCCCTGGAAAAGCGGCAGGGCGCCCAGGTGGGCCTTGAGCCAGGGCTGGACGGTTCGGGCCATGATGGGAGCGAAGATGAACAAGCCCCACATGCCGTAGATGATGCTGGGCACCGCCGCGAGCATTTCGACGCCCAGCCCCACGGGCCTCTTCAGCCAGGGCGGAGCCATCTCCGTGAGAAATACGGCGATGCCGATGGAGATGGGCGTGGCGATGAGGATGGCCAGGAGGGACGAAACCACGGTTCCATAGATGGACGGCAGCGCTCCAAAGTCCTCCTTCACCGGATCCCACGCCGTGTTCCAAAGGAACTTGAGTCCGAACGTGCTCACCGCCAGGTGCCCCTTGACGTACAGGACCACGCAGATGCTGGCGATGAGGGCGAGAACCACAAGGGCAAAAAAGGTGGTGGCTCCCTTGAAGATCTTGTCGCCCGTCTGGGACTGAGGCCCGCGGCGAAGCCTGAATCCTGCTTCAGCCTCGGGCCCGGGGGCGGGTCGGGAATCGGGGGACGTCACGACTTTCCTTCCGAGTTGGCGACTTTGGGCCAGACGGGGTTGCCGCCGCTTTTGATCGTGGCGGTCCATGCGGCACGGTTTCGCTGTACCGCTCCATCGGGGAGAGGCACATAGCCAAGTTCTTTGGCCACGCCGCGCCCCTCGCTCAGGCACCAATCCAGAAAGTCCAGCAGGGACTTCGCTTTGGCGGCGTCGGGCTGGTTCTTGTAGATGAGGATGTAGGAGGCCCCCACGATGGGCCATGTGGCTGGGCCGGGCAGATCCAGAAGGAAGGTACCGTCGCCCACCGGGGCGGACCAGTCGGCCTGCTTCTCCGCGGCCTCGAAGGCCGCCGGTGAGGGGGTCACGAACTGCCCATCCCGGTTTCGCAGGGAGGCCGTGGCGAGCGTGTTCTGGATGGCATAGGTGGCTTCCAGGTAACCCAGTGCACCGGGGATGGTCTTGATGTAGGAGGCCACGCCTTCGTTTCCTTTGCCACCGGCCCCCGCCGGCCAACTCACCGAGGGTCCCGCACCCACGGTTTTCCCCCAGGCGGGGTAGGAGCGGGTGAGGTACTGCGTGAAGAGCCAGGTGGTGCCCGAGCCGTCGGCACGGTGAATGACCGTGATGGGAAGATCCGGAAGCCTGAGCCCCGGATTGATGTCCCGGATCATCCTGTCGTTCCAGGTGGTGACTTCGCCCAGATAGATGCGGGCTAGGACGTCGGCGGTCAGTTTCAGTTCACCCGATGGGACGCCGGGAAGGTTCATGCCAACCACCACGGCCCCCACGACCATCGGGAACTGCAGGAGGCCCTGAGCTTCAAGCTGGCGGTCCGGAAGGGGAAATTCGGAGGCGCCGAAGTCCACGGTCTTGGCGCGGAGCTGCTCGAGCCCTCCGCCGGATCCGATGGAGAGGTAGTTGAGCGCCAGGCCCGTCTTGGCTTTGTAAAGGTACGCCCACTTGGCGTAGAGCGGGAAGGGGAAAGTGGCGCCACCGCCGTGAACAGACGGGGGCGGGGCCGCCCAAACCTGTCCCCCAAGAGCGAGGGCCATCAAGACGATCAAGGCGTGACGACAGCTCACGGGCACCCCCTGGCTGATTCCGGCCAATTCGAATCTCATTTTACCCGAAAAACAGTTTCATCAACCTCTCGCCCTCGTTGCGAAATCGCAAAAATGGAGCCCCGGGCTCCTTGACAGCAGCGAGCGCGACAGGCTATTCTTAACGCTCGCCGAAGTGGCGGAATTGGTAGACGCGCTGGGTTCAGGGTCCAGTGATCTCACGGTCGTGGGGGTTCGAGTCCCCCCTTCGGCACCACGAACAAGCGGCGGAGAGGGGCGACCCTCTCCGTTTTGCATTTGGCTGATCTCGAAGGCAGGGGGACGAGAAGGGCGGGAGACTCCGTAGCTGTGCCCCGAGAACGGGAGCGAAGAGCGAGCGTTCGCAGGGCTGCGGAGCAAGGCGAGGGCCCCGCCCCGGGAACCGTGGGCGGCCTTGAAACGCAAGCCGCCGGACTCCGACGGCGGCGAGGCTTCCAGGCCGCGCAGGTTCGAGTCCCCCCTTCGGCGTTGAAATGATTGAGCCAACGAGTCAACGAGCCAACGAGGGAAAGAAAAGGACAAGAAGAAAGTGGGGAGATATGAGTCGGGCGGAATACACGCACGTGGCGTGCTTTCTATTCCATCCCTCACCCCTCATCGCTCATCCCTCATCCAAACTCCCCATCTCCTCTAGAGGAATCTCTCTCCAATCCTCCACCATTGCCCCCACGCTTGCCCCGGTCTATCCTTACGGCATGTCGGCCCTGCTAGAGGTCCAGGATCTTCGGGTGGAGTTTCCCTCGGCGAAGGGGCCGGTGACCGTCGTGGAGGGGGCGTCCTTCACGGTCGCCGCGGGCGAACCCGTTGCGCTGGTGGGGGAGTCGGGTTCCGGAAAGACCCTCACGGCGCTGGCTCTCCTGAATCTGATTCCTCCGCCGGGACGCATCGCGGGAGGACGGGTTCTTTTTAACGGCCGCGACGTCCTGGGTTTCTCGCCCGCCATGCTTCAGGCGTTTCGGGGTAAGGAAGCGGCCATGGTTTTCCAGGAGCCGCTCTCCGCGCTCAACCCCGTGATGACGATAGGCAGGCAGGTCACCGAAGCGGTGTCGGCCCATGAGCGCGTTTCGAAACAAGCGGCTTTGGCCCGTGCCGAGCGTCTGCTGGGGCGGGTTCGGATGACGGACCCCAAGCGGATTCTGAGCGCCTACCCCCACCAGTTGAGCGGGGGGATGCGGCAGCGTGCCATGATCGCCATGGCCCTTGCGAGCGGGCCGGCCCTGCTCATCGCCGACGAGCCCACGACGGCCCTTGACGTGACGGTGCAGGCCCAGGTGCTCGACCTGCTGAACGAATTGAGGGAGAGCGAGGGGATGGCGCTGCTCTTGATCACCCACGACCTCGGCGTGGTCGCCCGCGCCGCGGCGCGCGTCTACGTGATGTACGCGGGCAGGATCGTGGAGGAAGCCACCGTCCGGAACCTCTTCGAGGCGCCGGCTCACCCCTACACGCGGGGGCTTCTGCGATCTCTTCCGCGCTTGGGCCGTCGCGAGCGCCGCCTCAGGGCCATTCCGGGCGCCGTGGCCCCTCCGGGCTCGTTCCACGCGGCGTGCGCCTTCGCTCCCCGATGCGACCGTGTCGATGAAGCTTGCAGGAACTCCGTGCCCGCCCTCCTCCAACCGTCCCCGGGGCGGGCCGTGCGATGCCTCTTCCCGCTGGACCCCCCCAAAGAACAGGTCGCGCCGTGACTGAACCCGCCGCCCTCGTAGAGGCCCGCGGGCTGAGTCTCCGGTTCCCCGTGCGCAGGGGGTTATGGGGGCGCGCCAAGGCATTCGTGCATGCTGTGGACGGCGTCAGCTTTTCCATCGCCCGCGGCGAGACTCTGGGACTCGTGGGAGAGACGGGATCGGGCAAAAGCACGGTGGGACGAATCCTGGTGCGCCTTCAGGAACCCGACGCGGGACGCGTGCTCTTTGAAGGCGAGGACCTTCTGGCCCTCAAGGGTCGGGCCCTCCGAGAAAAGCGGCGGGAATTCCAGATCGTATTTCAAGATCCCATGGGGAGCTTGAATCCGCGGATGAGGGTCGGCGACATCGTGGCGGAGCCCCTCCTGATCCACCGGCTCGGAGATCGAAGAGAGCGCCGGGCACGCGCAGAATCACTCCTGGCTCGCGTGGGGCTCGACGGTTCGTCCCTGGACAAATTTCCTCACGAGTTTTCGGGAGGCCAGCGTCAGCGAGTGGGCATCGCCCGGGCCCTGGCCCTGGATCCCAAGTTCATCGTGCTGGATGAACCCGTCTCCGCCCTGGATGTTTCCGTTCAGGCCCAGGTCGTGAACCTCCTCCAGGACCTCCAGGAGGAGCGGGGCCTCACCTACCTCTTCATCGCCCACGGCCTCCAGGTGGTGGCCCACATGAGCACCCGGGTGGCGGTCATGTACCTGGGGCGGATCTTGGAAATTGGCTTGGCGGAGGATCTCTTTCGAAGACCGCTTCACCCCTACACGCGCGCCCTGCTGGCCGCCGTTCCCGAGCCCGCCCCGAACCAAGCCGCCCCGCCTCCCCTCCTGGGCGAACTCGGCTCAGCCGTGGATCTCCCGCCCGGCTGCCGCTTCGCGCCGCGATGCCCGCTGGTCAAGGAGCGTTGCCTCCAGGAGGATCCAGTGCTCCGGGAGCTTGGAACAGGCCATCAGGCCGCGTGTCACCTCGTCGAAAGTTGACCCTATCTGCACTTCAAGGCGTCGTGTTAACGATCCTGAGGACGCGGACAATGAAGCCCCAAGGGTGGGGTGGGGTTCCAGGCGGGCTCCGCCCGCGGGGCGGGGGGGGGAATGGGCCCTCCCCGTCATGGGAGGAGGGCCCCGTAATCCCCAAGGCGTTCCCTATGTCAAAGGCAAGAGAATCTAGTGGCGGCATTAAAGAACGCCGAACCTTGACCCGTCGCTTCGGATGAGGCAAGGTTAAGGGCTAGGCGTACCCAGCGCCCGACGGGGAGGGTCCATGGCCAAGGAAAAGCATCCGAAAGGTTTGTACGTCCTCTTCTTCACGGAGATGTGGGAGCGCTTCGGCTTCTACACCATGCTGGCCATCTTCACGCTTTACCTGGATGAGTATTTTCACTTCGCCCACCCGGGGACCATCTACGGCGCTTTTCTGGCCATCGTCTACTTCACGCCCATAGGGGGGGGGCTTGTCGCCGATCGGATCCTCGGTTTCCGGAAGACCATCGTGCTCGGGGCCATCCTCATGGCCATAGGCTACGGGCTCATGTCGGTGAAGCTCCCGGAGAAGCCGCAGGTCGAGCAGCAGGTGGTAGCCGCGGAGCAGCAACTCGTCCAGGTCCGCGCCCAGTGGGAGGAACGCTCATCGGCGGCGCAGGCCGCCGGACAGCGCTTCGAAGAGCCGCAGCCGCGCTACGAAGGCCCGGGTCGGGCGGCGGGGCGGTCCCTCTTCTTCCTCGCCCTGGTCCTCCTGGTTCTGGGCAACGGAATGTTCAAACCCAATATTTCGGTCATGGTGGGCAACCTCTACGAGGAGGGCAGCGGCCTTAAGGACTCGGCCTTCAACATCTTCTACATGGGCATCAACATCGGGGCGTTCTTCGCGCCCCTCGTGGCGGCAGCGCTCCGGAACACGCTGGGTTGGGGCTGGGCCTTCGGGGCGGCGGGCGTGGGCATGTTGATCTCGCTGGGTATTTTCCAAGGATTCAAACGCTTCATCGAGCATGCCGAAATCGGGGGCAGCGCCAATTCCGTGGTGAAAGCCGCCGAACTCTCCAAGAAGCAGGAGTGGAACCGCATCGGGGCGCTGCTGGTCATCTACGCCATCGTCATCATGTTCTGGATGTCGTTCCACCAAAACGGCTTCACGCTAACCCTCTGGGCGCGAGATTCGACGGGGCCTTTGTTCGGCAGATGGCAGATCCCCGCGGAAACCTTTTCCGCCGCCAATCCCTTCTTCGTCGTGACGCTCACACCCCTCATCGTGCTGTTCTGGGGGTTCATGAGAAAGAGGGGCCTGGAGCCGAGTACCCCCGGAAAGATCGGCATCGGCATGCTCCTCACCGCGACGGCCTTCGGCATCATGGCCGTGGCGGGAAAGATGGGCGGAGATTTCGGCCGCGTGTCGCCAGTCTGGCTCATCGCGTCCTATGCCGTGGTCACCTGCGGCGAACTGTGCCTGAGCCCCATGGGGTTGAGCTTCTGCTCCAAGGTGGCTCCGCCGCGTTTCAGGGGCCTCATGATGGGGCTCTGGTTCGGCGCCACGGCCTGCGGCAACTACCTTTCGGGCGCCGTGGAGCCCCTGTGGGATAAATGGCCCCACAGCGCATTCTTCGCCTTCCTCGTGGCATGTTGCCTCTTCGCCGCGCTGCTGCTCCGGTTGGTGCTGAACCGTGTGAATGCCGCTGTGACGAGCTAGAGAAGGGGAGCGGGGAGCAGGGATAAAAATTCGGAATTTAGGATTTCGGATTTGGGATTTGGGAATGAAGTAAGCTGAGTGAAACGGCACGGGGGCCAGGCTTTTCCCAGTCCGCCAGTCCCTTAATCTCCCGTTTCCATAACGCACGAGAGGCGGGCTGCGGCCCGCCTCTCGGTGTCTTCGTGTGACGGGACGAGGCTAATCGCTGAACGCCAAGTACCCCGGAATGATCAGGTTCGCGATGGGCACGATCATGAGGATGCCCAGCCAGGAGGGTTTGCCCCGGCGCTCCGCAATGGCCATCCAGAGGATGATGGCGAAGACGATGCTCAGAATGGGGATGAAGAGGAGCAGGATCCACCACCACTCCTTCCCGGCGCACTGGACGATAATCCACAGATTCACGAGCGGGATCCACGCCAGCCACGCATTCTCGACGCCGAGCTTCTGAGCGATCTTCATGATGCAGAGGCTGAAGTAAACATAGGCGATCAGAGCGAAACAGCAAATGAATCCGTACATCCCCGCGATCAATCCCATCAAGGCTTTCGGATCACCACCACCGTCCATAGACCGCCTCCTCCCCGTTCGCTGGTCCGCGCGGGCCGGGTGCCCGCTATGGCGGAATTTGGACATAGGATTGCTCCGCAAATCCGTGAAGTCAAGCTGGAAAGGCCTTTCCACGTTCCATGATGGAATTCTCGACCACGCCTCATTCGCGGGATGGGGGTCATGGCCAGAGAATCGGGAGGACGGATTGACAGGGCCGCACGCCTCCCCATAACCTGAAGAGCAACGAGGATCGGGGGAGGCAGCCATGGATGACAAGGGGATCGTGATCCGCCGTAAAATGACCTGCGGGGCGGCCGGCGCGCTGGGCGTTTTGGTCTTGCTGGCATGTGGCTACACCCCCGGGACCACCGATGGACAAGCCATCTACAGGGAGGCGTGCGCACCCTGCCACGCCGTGCCGCCTGCCATCGGCCCTAACCTCGTGGGCATGAGGCTCACCCCAGAAATCCTCTCGAAGAAACTCGACACCGGAGGCAAGGGGATGCCGAAATTCCTGGGCATCAAGGGGGAGGCACGGCAAAACCTGATCACATTCATCATGGGCATGAAGAGTCCGTCGGGGACTTAGGACAGTGAGGAGTGAGGAGTGAGGAGTGAGATTTGGAAAGATGGGCTGATCCTGGGACTCGATCCGCCCCTCCGGCTCCTCCCAAATCCCAAATCCGAAATCCCAAATCCCCCCCCTGCGCCCAACCCCGGAGTACTGTGATAATCTCAACGCTTTAAGGA
>Ga0315271_10001417_pt1 | contig 14463 bp, 14 predicted proteins | sample C3_top_MG_FD_204664 | JGI IMG/M metagenome (GOLD analysis project Ga0315271, IMG submission 204664) | Sediment microbial communities from Yellowstone Lake, YNP, Wyoming, USA - C3_top | ecosystem: Environmental > Aquatic > Freshwater > Lake > Sediment | place: USA: Wyoming | collected 2017-08-01 | reverse complement strand
ATGTCGCCCGCGGTGCGGACTTGGTGCTGGGCTCGAGGGGCGGCGTCGGCGGGACCGGGCAGAAGGTCAACCTGACGGTCCAGGTCACCCCGGACTCCGGCGCGACACAGGTGATGGTCTTCTACCTCGACGATGGCACGGTGGTCACGTCGCCTGCGCCTGCGCCCCTGGCCGGATTCGGCATCCGGCGCCAGACGGAGCTCGGGATGCGCCAACTCGACGAGCTGATCAGGGTGGCGGGCCTCCCCGCCGGGGAACGACACACGATGACGACGACCGACGGGCCGACGAGCATGTACTCGCTGATCTTCCCGGACCAACGGGTCGTCGAGGCATCCGACGGCGAGATGGACCCGGTGGCACGCCGGATCGTCGATGTCGTCAAGCGCCTCGTCAGGCCCGACATCACCTTCCCGGTGTCCGCGTGGCGAGACCCACGTCCACTGCCCTACCGGCCCGCCGATGTTGCGGTGAGCACGCTGTTCTCGGAGACCGCGGAGCGGCCGCGGGCGGAGATCTCGATGGTGATGCCGCCCTTCGACCCGTCCGCCTTCGGGAAGCCTTCCACCTCCGCTCCGGAGATCCGCTGCAAGGTGCTGGCCATCGACGACGCGTTTGCCCTGGCTCGCTCGCTGCGGGCGGTCACGGCCCCGCACGGCGATAGCTTCTGGTTCGCGACAGGGACACCCGGACAGATCGTCGAGATCGCATTCGACATGCGCGGCCCGATGGATACGCCGCCGCGCTGCGACTGAGCGCGCTCAACTGCTGCGGCCGGGCCGTCCTCCCGCACGGAGCGCGTCCTCGATGAACGGCCCGAGACGATCCGCAACCTCCCGTGCCGTCCGCCGGAAGGCCGCCAGCCTCTCCTCGTCGGTGCCCTCGACGCCGGACGGGTCGTCGAGGCCCCAGTGCAGCGTGTTCGTGGAGCCGGGGAAGTACGGGCAGGTCTCGCGCGCCCGGTCGCACACGGTGATGACGTAGTCGAACCGCTGGTTCAGGAACTCCGTGATCACCTTGCTCCGGGCGTGCGACCAGTCAATGCCGGCCTCGGCCAGGACGCGGGTCGCAAACGGGTTGACGCGGGTCGCCTCGGTGCCGGCGGAGTGCACCTCGAAGTCGGCGCCGCCGTCACGCTGCAGCAGCGCCTCGGCGAGCTGGCTGCGCGCCGAGTTGTGCGTGCACACGAAGAGCACGCGAATCGGGTGGGGCGTCGCCCGCTCGATCTCCATCAGCAGCAGCCGTCTCCGCCGCAGCGGCCGGTGCCGGCCATCGGCAGCTCGCGGGCCGAGAGGTCGATGAGGGGCCGCGCATCCGCAGGCTTGTTCGCCTTCACGATGGCGCCAACCATGCCGTCCGCGACCTCGTGCGTCGGGGTGAGGGTGATGTCGGTGAGGCCGACTGCTTCCAGGCCCGCACGGAACTCGGCGAACGAGAGGGCCCCCGCGATGCAGCCGGCGAAGGAACCGCGCTCTGCGCGCTCCTGCGGCGTCAGATGGTCCTCGGCCACGATGTCCGTGACGCCCATGCGGCCGCCGGGCCGCAGGACCCGGGCGATCTCGCGGAAGACGGCGGGCTTGTCGGCCGCCAGGTTGATCACACAGTTGCTGATGACGACGTCAACCGACTCGGCCGGGAGCGGGATGGACTCGATGTGGCCCTTGAGGAACTCGACGTTGGTTGCGCCGGCCTCGCGGGCGTTGCGTTGGGCGAGTGCCAGCATCTCATCGGTCATGTCCAGGCCGATGGCACGGCCCGTGGGCCCGACCCGCTTCGCGGAGAGCAGCACGTCGATGGCGCCACCCGAACCCAGGTCGAGCACGCGCTCGCCCTCGTGAAGCTCGGCGACCGCGATCGGATTGCCGCAGCCGAGCGATGCCAGCACCGCGGTGCCCGGCAGTTCGGCCCGGTCAAGCGCGGAGTAGAGCTCCGGCCCGATCGCCTGGGTCTGCGACGAGCAGCACGAGCCGTCGGCGGCCTCGATGGCGGCGGCCGCGTAGTGCGCGCGCACCTCTTCGTGGATGGTCTCGGTGGTCATCGGTTCGTCCTCTGTCAGCAGGTGGCGGGGTTGCCGCTCAGGGCGCGGCCGATGCGATCGAGCAGGGTCGGGCTGCAGCAGGCACGGGCGCAGGAGGCGATGCGAACGAGATGATCGTGCCTGATCTGGGCTTCGCGTTCTGACTGGAGAAGCCTGAGGAGTTCGGGTGTCGTGATCATGGTGCTCCTTTTCACCGGCGAGGGCGCCGGTCTCTCTGCCAGGCCGGTCCGGCGTCTGTGATATTGATACTTGACGATATCGGTACTTGTCAATACCCTATTTGCATGAAGCGCCTGACCGATCCCGACGCGCTGCTCCTCCAGGGCGCGGCCGATCCCACCCGGCTCGCAATCCTCCGCCAGCTCGCCGGCGGCGACGAGGTGTGCGCGTGCGATTTCACCGCGTGCTGCGAGGTCGCACAGCCAACCGTCAGCCACCACCTCAAGGTGCTCCGGGAGGCCGGCTGGGTCACCTCGGAGCGTCGCGCGTCCTGGGTCTACTACCGCATCCGTGAAGAGGCAGTAGCCCGCATGCGGATGATCGCGGGAGAGCTGGCGCCGGCGATGACGCCGCCCCTGGCCCGGGCGCTGCCGGTCCTGCCGGTGCGGACTGACCTGCCGGCTGGCCTCTGATCGTCGGGCCGGCTCGGTCATGAGCCCCTGGGCTCCGCTCCGTCCTGTGTTTCAGCTCGCCCCTGGCTCCACGGGCAGCCCCGCCCCAGCCCACGCCTCGAACCCACCGATCACGTCCGTCGCGCTCGCAAACCCGAGGTCGAGGAGGGTCGCCGCGGCCAGGCTCGAGGAGTAGCCGTGGGCGCAGATGAGGACCACCCGACGCGTGAGGTCGGAGAGGGTGGGGTCGTCGCAGCCCGAGTCCGGGTCCAGCCGCCAGAACAGGACCGACAGCGGGACGTGGACCGAGCCCGGGATGGTGCCGGTGGCGCGGCGGTCGTCGCCACAGCGGGTGTCCACGAGGAGCGCGCCGTCAGACATCGCGCGGTAGGCAGCCTCCGGCGGCAGCCGCTCGCTTCGCCGTCGTGCGTCGGCAAGCAGGTCGTCGATCGTCTGGCGCTCGCTCATCGCCCGCCTTTGTGGTTCATCGCCATCGTTGCATCGTGACGGCGAACGGCCGCCGCGGCAACTCCTGCAGGCCCAGCCTTCGTTGTTCCTTTACTTGCGCAACTACGCAACATCCTGATACCGTCGAACCCAGCCCACACACAGCCACCGGAGCCTCCAGATGAACCGCCTCGCCACCCGCGTCATCGTTCTCCTCCTCGTCGCCCTCACCGCGACCGTCATCGCAGGGTGCGGAGGCTCGTCGGCCACGTCCTCCGTCAGGAAGGTCGACGCAGCCAAGGCCGTGGGCATGCTCGACTCGCGCGTCGTCGTCGACGTCCGGACCCCGACCGAGTACGCCGCCGGGCACATCGCGGGCGCCCAGAACATCGACGTCGAGGCCTCGGACTTCGCCTCGAGGATCTCCTCGCTCGACAAGAAGGGGGCATACCTCGTCTACTGCCGCTCGGGCCGGCGGAGTGCGATCGCGGTGGACCAGATGGCCGCGGCGGGCTTCACCGACATCGTCGACGGAGGCGCGATGGACGCGCTCGTCGCTGCCGGCGCCAAGACCCAGTAGCCGCTGCTCGACGCCGGCAGCACGTCCCGCACGACGGAGCCCGCGTGGCCCGCTATCGCGTCCTCGCCTGGCGCGACCTACCGACCCAGGTGCAGGTCGAAGACGCCACGGGTGCCGTGGCGAAGCGGCCGATGCCGCGCTGGTTCATGCAGGAGATCAGCCGGATCACGATGCGGGAGGGCCTGGCCGGCACCGACGACTACCTCGCCGAGTTCGAGTGGTCCACGGAGGTCGAGCGCGACGGCACGGCGGACGACGTGGCAGACGCCGTGTGCGCGGAGCTCTGCGTCCGATTTGGCCGGACCGCGGATGGCCGGCGCATCGGCGCGACCGGCGACAGGGCGGACGAACCGGCCTGACCCGTTTGCCCCAGGCCGTCGGGGGCACGCCGGGACCAACCCGCCGGCCGCCTCTCGCTCATGATCGAGACCTTCCGGGCTGCTCCTCCAGGTGCCCTCGGATCCGTCCGGCGATCGCATCCTCCACGACCGAATCGGGATCACGGAGCCCGCCGAGGCCAGCTTTCACACCGACGAGGCCGGCGTACAGAGGCGGGCACGTCGGACACGTCTCGAGATGCGATTCGACCGCCGACCGGGTGCCGGCGTCGAGCTCGTCGTCGAGATACGCGGAGACGTGACGCCGTGCACGCCAGCACCGCAGGGGCTGCGCGAGGCTGGCGAGCCGGCGTTCGTCGCCCTCGGCCAGGGCGCTGACCAACGTCATCCGGCCCCTCCGCAGGCGCTGCTTCGTCGCCGGCAAACCGGCCTCCATGGCCCGGGCGATCTCGCCGGCCGTCCAGCCGACGACGTCGTGCAGGACCACGGGCAGCCGGTAGATGACGGGCAGTCGGGCGAGGGCGTCCTCCAGCTCGTCGGCGAGCTCGGCACGCTCCAGGACCCGATCGGGCGCCACCGAGTAGTGGTCATCCTTCCAGTCCGCCTCGACGGCGTCGATGTCGAGCTCGTCGCGGTGGACCCGTGACCGGTCGATGACGCGGTTGACGAGACTGCGCCGGAGCCACGCCGAAAGCGCAGCCGGATCACGGAGCTGGTCCCGCCGGCGCCACGCCCCGACGATCGTCTCCTGGGCGCAATCCTCCGCCTGGTCGGCGTCCCGCACGAGCCGGGTCGCCAGCCGGACGAGGCGCGGCAACTCGGCGACGAGCGCCTGGGCGAACTCGTCGGCGGCGTGGGCCCCGTCGCTTGTCCGTTCGGCCGTGCGTTCACCCACCGTCATACCACCCCCGCGATCGCTCGGTCAGCGAGCGGCCCGCCTGGTGCCGATGCGCAGCACCGCATACAGCGGGCAGAACCCAACGATACCCGTGACGACCAGGACCGCCGCGACGAGCCAGGCGACGTAGAGGAGGGGCGCTGCCACGCCGCCGGCGAGCGCAAGACCGATCAGGCCGATCCCGAGGACGATCCTGATGATCCGGTCGATGGACGATTCGTTGGTCGTGAGCTTCATGTCCGGTTGCCTCGTTGTGTCAGCGGGCGAGCGCCCGTTCCTTGCTCCGATGACGAGGCGATGCACGGTATGGATACATCGGGTCGGATGTATCCATCACCGTCTGGTTCGCGTCATCGAGACGACGAGGCCAAAGGTGGGCCGATCCGCCGCACAGGAGACGTTGCACGCATGCAGAGCCCGCCACCGGTTCGCCCGAAGCTCACCAGCCGTGCGCTCCGACGCTGGGTGCCGCCGCTCGTTCGGCATAGCCCCGCCCTCGTCTCCGCGTATCTGCTGCCCGGCCGGCTCCCGCCGCGTAACCGCGAGGCGGCCATGCTCGGTGTCACCTCGATCAACCGCTGCGAGGCCTGCGAGGCGGTCCACGGCCGGTGGGCGAAGGATATGGGGCTGCGGCTCGACGATCTCTCGCCGGACGAGGCCGAGGCCTACGCCTTTGGGCAGCGCCTCGCCGTGTCGGGTCCGCGCGAGGCCCGGCTGCCTTCGGGGTTGCGCGGCCGCCACCGGCGCGAGCTCATGGCGGCGTCCATCCTCATGGAGCTGGCGAACCTGGCCGGGAACCGGTTCCTCGTTCCTCGGGCCGCGGCGCCCGGCCTGCAGGTCGGGGACGTGCGCACCGCCCGGATGCTCGACGCCGGAATGCGCGCGGCCGACCGCCTCGGGCTCCATCGAGCACGCTCGCGGATCGTGGGCGGTGCCCGCGGCGACGTCCTGGAGATCGGCATCGGGACGGGGTCGAACATCGGGATCTACTCCGCCGGGACGGTCGTCCACGGCCTCGACGTGAGCGCCCCCGCCCTCTCGATCGCCACCGGACGCGCGGACCGACTCGCTCGCCGCGTGGCCCTGGTCGAGGGAGATGCGGCTGCCCTGCCCTTCGCCGACGCCTCCTTCGATACGGTCGTGGCGACGTTCGTCCTGTGCTCGGTTGGCGATGTCGGCAGGAGCCTTCGCGAGGCTCGCAGGGTACTGCGCCCCGGTGGCACGATCCGCCTCCTGGAGCACGCTCGCGCTCGACACCGGGCGATCGGCGCACTGCAGGAATGGTCGGCGCCGGCCTGGGCCCGGGTGAGCGGCGGTTGCCGGCTGGATCACGACGTGCTGCAGGCTGTTCGAGACGCGGGTCTCGTGGTGATCGAGGAACGGCAGCGGGCCGGCGGACTCCTCGTGGAGATCGTCGCCGCCTGACGTCCTCGCCCGGCTGCGGGCCCGGCGAGGGTGCGGCGGCGGGTGCCGGCATATTGATGCGGAATTGCGCAACTACGCAAGTATCAGGTACCTTGGTCGCCTGGAGCAGCAAGCCGATGCAATCCTGGGTCACCACGACGCGCCGGCAGGAAGAGGTTTCGTGCCATGGAGATGACCATCGACTTCCCCGGAGGCGCGCGAGTCGACGCGCATTTCGGAGGCTTCGTCGTTCCCACTGACCAACCGCCGTCGGGCGGCGGCGAGAGCTCGGCCCCGACGCCGTTCGCCACGTTCCTCTCGACGATCGGGACATGTGCGGGCATCTACGTCCTGGGCTTCTGCCGGCAGCGCGGGATCTCTGCGGAAGGCATTCGCCTCGTCCAGCGGATGCAGACGGACCCGGCGACCCACCTGGTGAGCGACGTGCAGGTCACGATCGAGCTGCCCGAGGGGTTCCCGGCGAAGTACGCCGACGCGGTCGTCCGGGCGGCCGAACAGTGCGCCGTGAAGAAGCACTTCGAGCACCCGCCGGTCATCCGCGTGGAGAGCACCATCGCACGCTGATCTCCGCGCAGATGTCCCTGCACGCCTGGACGATCACCTCGGGGATGAACGTCGTCTCAGCCCACGTGATCCTCGGAGACGACGCGGACCCGGCGAACATGCCGTGCGAGACGCCACCCAGTGCCGAGCGGCCAACTCAGTCGGCAAGCTGGACCGACTGGGGCGCGAACCGGATGCCCAGCGTCTCGGGCATCGTCACGAGCAGCGGGAGTCGGATGCCGAGATCGATCGCGACGAACGCCAGGAACACGTACTCCGGCCCGACCCGGTCCCAGATGGCCCCCGCGACGAGCACGAGCGTCGCGCTGACGAGCATCTTCACGACCCGGGCGATCCCGATCCACCGGCCCATGTGGGCGGCGGGCACGAGCTCCCGTTCCATCGCCGCGGCGATCGGGCCGCCGATGTAGTAGAAGGACTGGAGCGCCCCGGCGGCGAGGAGGGCCACGGGCCCCGGGGCCCAGATGAGCACGATGCAGGAGAGCGAGAAGAGCGGGATCGTCACGTACAGGACCCGCTTCCGTCCGACCCGGTCTGCGATCCTGCCCAGCGGGACCGCCAGGGCGATGGAACCCACGGCGGCGGCGGTCGCCATACCTCCCAGCACCAGGGCGTCCGCGCCCTTGACCTCGTGGGCGTACACCGACGAGAACGCGAACACCATGCCGACCGGGAGCTGTCCGATCGCGGCGATCGCGAGCCAGCGCTTGAGGTACCGGCCCTCGCTCAGGACCTCGCCGAGGTCCCGGAACACGGCCCGCCCGGTCCCGCGTGCGCCCCACCGCTGCCCCGACAGCTGGGTGAGGATGAACAGGAAGGACCCGACGGTGATGACGAACGCCAGCACGAAGAGCGGGCGGATCGCAGCGGCGTCGACGGTTCCGGACGACATCACGATCACGGCGCCGAGGATTGGCCCGACGATGCCGAGCAGCCCCGCCGCGACCGTCTCGCAGAAGGTCATGCCAGTTGCCCGGTCCTGGTTCGCCAGGCAGTTCCCGCAGATGGTGGCGCAACTGTGACCGCTGACGGAGTAGCCGAGCCAGTAGGCCATCATCGCCAGAATCGTGATGGGCCAGCTCTGCGCGAGCGCGTACGTGAGGTACGCGACCGCCAGCAGGGCGATCCCGGCTAGGTAGAAGGTGCGGGGGCCATGCCGGTCGATGAGCCAGCCCGTGAAGGGGCCGGCCAGGCCGGCAACCAGCATGCCGAGGGCGTTGACGAGGCCGAGCTGAGTCGCGGTGGCTCCGAGCGCGATGATGTAGAGCGATAGGTATGGGAACACCATCTGGTAGGCCAGCCGGTCCAGCGAGGTCCGGACGACCGTTACCACCCAGTCGCGCTGCTGGCGGCCCAGGAACTCCAGCATGGGGCCACCCACGCGCGCACCGGGCTGCGAAGGACTGCCCTGCGTCACGTCGTTCGCCCTCTCCGCTCGTGCCCCTGCCGTGGTCCGTTCGACCGTACGGCCGAAAGCGCACGCACCTACGGGTTGTGGATCACGATCTCCGGGGGCCGTCTCGCCTGTCGTGCCGTGCCTTGCAGCGAGGATCCCTAAGGGCGTCGGCGCGCTCTACGTGCGACGCGGGGTCCGCCTCGAGCCCCTTATCCACGGAGCGAGCCACGAGTCGGGACGACGCGCCGGCACCGAGAGCGCGCTCCTGGTAGCGGCCCTCGGGCGGGCGGCCGAGCTCGCCCTGGACCTGGGCCCCATGGACGTGGTCCGGGCCCTGCGTGACCGGCTCTGGGATGGTCTCAAGGCTCTCTCGGGTTCCTGCAGGACCTCGTGGCCGGCTTCAGTTCGTTCGTCCAGCGCCACGTGCCCGCCGCGTTCCGGGGCATGCGGGCGCTCCGCCGCAGCGCGGCCCCGCTCGCGGTCCTCGACCGGCCGCTGCGGTTCCTCAAGTACGCGGTGCTCGCCTGGGCGATCTGGGGGACGGCGGTCTTCGGCGTCATGGTCTTCCGGGACGTGGACCCCTGGATCGCGCTGCTCGACATCGGCCGTGAGAGCGTGGGCTTCGGGACCGTGGTCCTGGCCCTGACGCTTCTCGGAGCGGTGTTCGTCGATCGCCCGTGGTGCCGGTACGCGTGCCCGCTCGGCGCGGCGAACGGCCTCGTGGCCCGCTTCAGCCCCGTGCGCCTGGAACGTTCCGCCGCGGCATGCGTGGACTGCAACCTGTGCACCAGGAGCTGCCCCATGGGGCTCCCGGTGGCCACCGCAACCGCCATTACCTCGGTCGACTGCATCGGCTGCCTGGAGTGCGTCGAGGCATGCCCGCGCCCGGGCGCCCTCGAGCTCCGCGTCGGCCTTCCCCTCGGTAGCCAGGCATGAGCAAGGAGACGATCATCGTGGGATCCACGACAGCCATCGAGCCCACCGCGTCCCGCCGCAGGATCGCGCCCGTCGCCTACGGCCTGCTGGTCGTCGCCGTCTTCGGCGTCGTGATCGGGCTCGGCATGGCCAGCGGCACCTTCCAGACCTCGGGGCGAACGACCGCCGGCGGGGAGCGGGTCGCGCCACAGGGCGAGTCGGTCTCCGAGATCAAGGGCTGGATGGCGGTCGGCGATGTCGCGACGGCGTGGGACGTGCCCCTGCCCGAGATCCTCGCCGCCTTCGACCTCCCGGCCGAGACCGAGCCGTCGACAGCCCTCAAGGATCTCGAAAGCGACCTGTTCTCGGTCACGGCCCTGCGCGACTGGCTGGAGGCACGCGCCGCGGGAGCCCCGTGACCGCCGACGGCAATGACGTGAGGCCCGCCGTTGCCGGCGGGCCTCACACGTGACGCGGACCTACAAGACCTACAGGCCTGCCGTATCGATCCTCCAGATGCCGCGGCCGTGGGTCGCGACGTACAGGTGGCTGTCGCCGGGCGGGCCGGCCTCGACGTCGATCGCGACCGTGACCGGCAGGTCGGTGCCGAGGCGCTTCCAGGTGGAGCCGTCCGAGGGGAGATACATGACCCCAAGGTCCGTCGCCACCACGAGCGCGCCGTCACCCAGCACCTTGATGCTGTTGGCGGGCACGTCCGGGAAGCCGGCCCCGGCCGTCGCGTCGAGGCTCGTCCAGTGGGCTCCCCCATCGGACGACTTGAAGACGTGGCCGATGCCCGCGCCCGGGCCCTCGGTGAACCGTCGGCTGAACCCGTTCATCACGACGTACACGTTGCCGGACGCGTCCACGGCCGCGCCGCCGACGAAGCGGTTCGGCACGCCGGTCAGGTCCGCAGCCGTCCAGGTCCAGGCGCTGCCGTCGTAGTGACCAACGACCACGCCGCGGTTGAACCCGGAGTTGTTGCACGGCCCGCACCAGCCGGCGACGGCCGTGTCTCCCGAGTACGCCATCGCCGTCGCCACCTTGCCGGCATCGGCGAAGGTGTAGACCTTCTGCCACTCGCTCCCGGACCGGAGCGCGAAGCCCTTGTCCTGGAACCAGAGGCTGTTGCCGCCGGCGAGCCAGTTGTTGCCGTTCTGCGCGTCGGCAACGAACGGCGCGATGAAGCGCGCATTGATGTCCGGCGGTGCGACGTCAAACGTCGTCGCCTTGCTCTGGTCGAGGAAGGCGCCCGGATGCCCCGTCGGGTCGGCGCAGGTCTGCGTCAGCTCGAGGGACAGGTTGACGTATTCCTGGACGATGTTGCACCCGTCGTTCGGATCGACGAGGACGTCACCGCCGTCGCCGCCGAAGTTGGAGCTCATCTTCCCGTTCGCCGACCCGAGCCGGTACAGCGAGCCGCCGTTGTCCTGGAGCCCGCCGCTCACGATGACGTTCCCGGTGCCGGCCGGGGTCCGCGGGTTCGCGGCGTTCGCGAGCCCGACACCCACGGCGTAGTACTGGAGGGCGTCGATGGTGCCGTCGTTGAGGCTCTGCCAGTCGGTGGCGTTGCCGTTCGTGTTGACCGTGCCGTTGATCGGGCGACGGTAGATGCCGCCGTCGTTGCCGACGTAGACGTAGGTCTTGCCCTGGTACGTCCCCACGGCCGCCGAATGCTGGTCCGGGTGAGTTGTCTGCGGGCAGCGGTTCGGCGTCCCGTTCGGCGGGTACACGCTGTCGGGCGCCCAGCACGCGAAGTAGAAGTTCCAGTACGGGCCGACGGTCTTCCAGGTCGAGCCGCCGTCCTTGGTCTCGTACACCTCTTCGAGGCCGGCGTAAACGTGGTTCGCGTTCGCCGGATCCACGATCAGGAACTGGTTGTACCAGCTCTGGATGCCGGGCCCATACCCCTTGCCGCCGATGCTCTGCTTGAGCGCTGAGCCGGAGTTCGCGAGCTTGCGCTGGTCGGCCACCTTGGACCAGGGCCCGGCGACGGAGCCACTGTTCGAGACGTAGATGCCGTCCAGGTAGCTGTTCACCGTTCCCGTCGGCTTGTTGTAGAGGACGGTGGACTCGTTCATGACGTACAGCTTCTTGCCGTTCGCGGAGAAGGCGAAGCTGACGTTCCCGATTTCCTTGGGGTTGATGGCGCCGGTCGGGTTGACCTTGGCCCAGTGATCGCCCGCGCCTGCGTCCTTCGTCTCGTAGAACCCGTTGTACGTGTCACCGCCGCGCCAGCCGACGCCGGCGACGATGTGCTTCGGGTTCGCCGGGTCGATGGCGAGGTCGTTGACGATGTTCTTGTAGGCAGCGTTCGCGGTGCCCGCGTTCGTGCCGCCCGGGAGGTAGGTCGGGTTCGGTGCGAAAGACCGCGCCCACGAGCCGGCAGTGGTGGCCGTGCCGTGGAACCAGACCCCGCGCAGCGTCGCGATCCAGGCGCGGCCGCGGCCGTCGAACCGGACGGCGTTGATCGTCGTGCTCTCGAGCTCGTCGCCGCCCACCCGGTCGCCGGCGCTGAACGTGCCCGTCGTCGGGTTCGCCAGCCGGTAGACGCCGCTGCCGACGTAGCTGGTCCCGCCGGTGTTCGCCTCGCCGGTCGCGTACCAGAGGCTGCCGTCCGGGGCCAGCTGGAGATCACCCGAGGAGAGGGAGGGCAGTGCGTCCGCGATCGGCGTCCAGTTGCCGCCACCCGTCGAGGAGCGCCAGACGCCGCCGTTGGCGCCCGCCGCATAGACGTGGCCGGTCGCGTCTGCCGCCAAGCCGGTGATCCGGCCCGTCACGAGGCCCGAGCCGCCGCTCGAGTTGGAGAAGTAGTCGCGGTACACCGGGTCGTCCGCGTCGTAGGGGACCCTCGTGACCTCGTTCCAGGCGCCGCCTGCGGTTGCCAGCGAGGTCATCTGCGTGAAGGCTGCCGAGTAGGCGCCGGGGGCGACGATGCCCGGGGCCGTCCGCGCCTCGGCGAACTGCTCCATGGCGGTCCGCAGCTCCGCGGCCTCACCCCCGGAGCCACCATTGGCGACTCCCTGGGAGCCGGTCTCGAGCTCCTTGTCCCCAACCTCGCCGAGGAATTCCTCGGCTGCCCGCGGGAGCGCTGTGTCCAGGTCCTTGTCCGGGACCGCGCCGGGGGTTCCCTCGGCCGTGAGCGGTGGCACCGTGGCGTCCCCAGGACTGGACGTGGTGGCGAAGCGCCCGATCGTCAGCGCGCCCGCAACCAGGACGACGGCAACGCCGACCGCGAAGGTCCGGCGCCGGGTCAGCGAAGTCATGCGACTGCCACTCCTCCTCCGAGGCAGGTGCGCGGGCCCGTACAGGCGGGTCGCCCAACCTCGAGGGCGGAGTCTAAACCCTGGTGCAACCAGGGTTTCGCGGGAGGTCCGCCGAGGGCGGCGATTTCGGTGCCCGGACGCACCATTCCCCCGCGGTTCAACGCGTGCCCCCGGACCGGGCGGTGCGGGCGCAGTGCCGGGACCGCTACCAGAGGCGGAGCTGCCCCGTGTGCCGGAGCCAGAACAGCGCCACGAACCCGAGCACGAACAGGCCGGGACCTCCGGGATCAGCGTGATCGGGCGCGACGGCGGCGGACCGCACGCGACGGCGGCGGGAGCGGGACGCCTCGGCGCTGGCCGGGGACGACGCCTGGTGTGCCCCCGGTCGTGCGCCGGCCGCCGCCCTCCCCAACCACTGGCTGGCCCCCAGCCGCCCCTGGGCTGGTCCCCGTGGGGCCGCCTGCCCCAACCCGCGCCTGGCATGCGTCGCAGCGGCTGAACCAAGGGGCCGCGTCGCGCCCGCAGTCGATGCATCGGCCTGCCGTCGTCCCCTCGATCGTGCTCGGGACGAGGTCGATGACCCGGGCCGACGCCGCAACCTCGAGAGCATCCGCCTCGCCGCTCGTGATGCCGCCGACGCCCGGGTGCCGGCGCGTGAACCAGCGCATGATCGCCGCCTGCGCGCTCAGCGCCTCCGCCTCGCCGATGGTCGCGGTGGTCAGCCCGCGGCGGTCCACGAGATCCGCCAGCGAGTGGCCCGTGAGCAGGGCCTCCGCGAGCCTCCCGAGCACGTCCCCCGCGTCTCCGGCGTCAACGGGTGCAAGCGCCAGCGACCAGGCGTCGTCCGGCGACAGGCGGCGAAGCCGCTGCGGCCCCACGACCAGCAGCCGGTCCCGGATCGGCGCGACCGGGGCCGTTCGCAGCCAGCCGGCGTCCTTCACGGCCGCGTGCGCGGCGCGGGCCCATGCCTCCAGCGCGTCCGGCCACCGGTGCGGGGGCACCGACGAAAGGTCGCCGCGGGCCGGCCCCAGCTGAGCTCGCGTCAACCGGCGGTAGGCGGGCGTTGCGCCCTCCGGGCCGACTCCGGCCGTCGGCTGCAGCCCGCGAGTCACGACTCGCCCGTCAGGCTTCAGCCAGTCGAGCCCCGTGAGCCAGCCGACCGAGCCCTCCTCGTGAAGGCCGAAACGCCCCGCGCGTCCGGCGATCTGGGCGACCTCCCACGGGAGCAGGTCCCGCCGCTCGATCCCGTCGAACTTCGTCGTCTCGGCGAAGAGCACGGCTCGGCAGGGCAGGTTGACGCCGTGGCCCAGCACGTCCGTCGAGACGAGCACCTCCGTCCGGCCCGCGACGAACTGCTCGATCTGGTGCCGACGGGCGGCGACGGGCATCGCCCCGTACAGCACGCCGACGCTCCCGCCGCGCACGGCGTGGATCCGCGAGGCGAGGGCAATGACCGCGGCGCGCGAGAACGCCACCACGACCGACGCGGCCTCGAGCCGCGCGATGTCCACGCCCCCGACCATCGTCAACGGCCCCGTGAGCCGCTCCGTCCACACGACCTCCAGCGCCTCGCCGAAGGCAGCCGTGAGCAGCGGCTCTGCATCCGGTGCGCCCGCCAGGTACAGCTCGTCCGCGCCGGAATGCCACAGGACACGCGTCCACGCCGACCCGCGCTCCGGGTCCGCGGCCCAGTGGACCTCGTCCAGGACGACGATCCCGCGCCGCGCTGGCGGCAGCATCTCCACGGTGCACGCGATGACCGGCGCCCGCTCGTTGATCCGCTCCTCGCCGGTGACGAGGCCCACCCGCTCCGGACCGAGGCGCTCGGCGAGGCGGACGTACGCCTCGTTCGCGAGCATCCGGAGAGGAGCCGCGTACGCGCCGGTCCCGGCGGCGATCAGCGCCTCGAGCCCCGCGTGCGTCTTGCCCGAGTTCGCCGGTCCCAGGTGCGCCACGACGCGCCGAGGGACGCGTCGTTCCGGCAG
>Ga0315271_10001416_pt1 | contig 14469 bp, 12 predicted proteins | sample C3_top_MG_FD_204664 | JGI IMG/M metagenome (GOLD analysis project Ga0315271, IMG submission 204664) | Sediment microbial communities from Yellowstone Lake, YNP, Wyoming, USA - C3_top | ecosystem: Environmental > Aquatic > Freshwater > Lake > Sediment | place: USA: Wyoming | collected 2017-08-01 | reverse complement strand
GAGCCGAGGTCGAGCACCGTCTCGCCGGCCTGCAGCTCGGCGAGGGCGGTGGGGTTGCCGCAGCCCAGCGAGGCCAGCACGGCGCTGGCGGGCAGGCCCTGCACCTGGGACTGCTCGTAGAGGTCGGAGGTGATGGGATCCTTCTCGCCGCTGCAGCAGTCGGCGCCGCAGCAGGCCGACGTCTCGCCCTGGCTCGCGCGGGTAGCGGCGGCGGCGTACCGGGCGCGGACGAGGCCATGCAGTTCGGTGGTGGCAGACACGGTGCGGTCTCCTGAATCAAGAAATGTTGATGGGTAGAGCCCGGGCAATCTGAGGAACGGCGGAACGGGTCAGCCGCAGCAGCTGACGGGCAGGCGGCGCTGGATGGACTTGGGGCGGCCCAGCGCGGCGAGCGCCTGCTCGGCGTGCAGCAGGGCGTCGGTGCTGAGCGAGTAGTGCGACCAGCGGCCGTCCTTGCGGGCGGTCACGAGTCCCGCGTCGCGCAGGGTCTTGAGATGGAACGAGAGCAGGGACTGCGCGCATTCGAGGTCGGCCTGCAGGTCGCAGACGCAGCGCTCGCCGCCGCGCAGCAGGTCGAGGATGCGCAGCCGCCGCGCGTCGGAGAACGCGTGGAAGATCCTGGCGTGGCGCTCGAAGACGGTGTAGGCGGGGGCAGTGGCGGTGGTCATGGTATATATCAACGTAACAAGAACTGTATATATGTCAAGCGCGTTGGGCGGTGGGTCGCGATTGAGCGACGGTTACTTCTACCGCGAAGGGCGAAGGGCGCGAAGGGGCACGAAGAACGAACTGGGGGAACTGCGACGTCGTTGTAGTTCCCCCAGCACCTCTTCGCGCTCCTTCGCGCCCTTCGCCCTTCGCGGTAGCAGTTGCTGCTCCGAACAATCAAAGCGTCGCGTCGGCCCCGCTGTCGAGCGCCGCGTGCGCCGCCGCCAGCCGGGCGATGGGCACCCGGAACGGCGAGCAGCTCACGTAGTCGAGTCCCTGCGCGTGGCAGTACGCAATGGAGCGCGGCTCGCCGCCGTGCTCGCCGCAGATGCCCACCTTCAGGTTGGGCTTTGCCGCGCGCCCGTCGGCCACCGCAATGGTGATCAACTTGCCCACCCCCGTGGTGTCGAGCACCTGGAACGGGTCCGCCGCCAGCAGTCCCTGCTCGACGTAGAACGGCACGAACCGCCCGGCGTCGTCGCGGCTCAGGCCCATGGTCGTTTGCGTCAGGTCGTTGGTGCCGAACGAGAAGAACTGCGCTCCCGCCTGCACGATCTCCGCCGCGGTCAGCGCCGCGCGCGGCAGCTCGATCATGGTCCCGACGAGATACGGCACCTCGACGCCGGTTTCGCGCGCCACCTCGGCCGCCACGCGCTCGATGATCTTGCGCTGGTTGGTGAACTCCTGGTGCACGGCCACCAGCGGCACCATCACCTCGGGCAGGACCTTCACGCCCTTCTTGGTCATGTGCGCCGCCGCCTCGAAGATCGCCCGGCACTGCATCTCGGTGATCTCGGGATACGTGATGCCGAGCCGGCAGCCCCGATGGCCGAGCATCGGGTTGGTCTCGCGCAGCGCGTCCACAATGCGCGTCAGCTCTTGGCGACTGATGCCGAGCGTGCGCGCCAGCAGCTTGGCCTCCTCGCCGCCGTGCGGCAGGAACTCGTGCAGCGGCGGATCGAGCAGGCGGATGGTGACGGGCAGGCCATCCATGGCCTCGAAGATTCCCTCAAAGTCGGCGCGCTGCATGGGCAGGAGCTTCTCGAGGGCGCGCCGCCGGCCGGCCTCGTCGTGCGCCACGATCATCTCGCGCATGGGCGTGATGCGGTCGCCCTCGAAGAACATGTGCTCGGTGCGGCACAGCCCAATGCCCTCGGCGCCGAAGCGGCGGGCCGCCCGGGCGTCGTGCGGGGTGTCGGCGTTGGCGCGCACCTTCAGCCGTCGCGCCTCGTCGGCCCAGTCGAGCACTTCGCCGTACGCCTGGAACACCGGCGCCTTGTCGGGCGGCAGCTCGCCGAGGAGCACGCGCATGACCTCGCTGGGCTTGGTCGGGATGTCGCCCTTGTACACGCGGCCGGTCGCCCCGTCGAGCGTGATCCAGTCGCCCTCGTGCACCTCGGTGGTGCCCGCCACGAAGACGCGCTTGGCCGTGTCCACCTTGATCTCGCTGCATCCCACCACGGCGCACTTGCCCATGCCGCGCGCCACCACGGCGGCGTGGCTCGTCATGCCGCCGCGCGCCGTCAGCACGGCGCGGGCCGCGACGATGCCGTGGAAGTCGTCGGGAGTCGTCTCCTCGCGGATGAGGATGACCTTCTCTCCCTTGTGGGCGTGCACCTCCGCGGCATCGGCGTCGAACACGGCAATGCCGCTCGCGGCGCCGGGGCTCGCGGGCAGGCCGGTGGCGATGGCCTTCTGCCCGCGGCTCGTGTCAATCACGGGGTGCAGGAGCTGGTCGAGCTGCTGCGGCTGCACGCGGCTGACCGCCTCGTGCCGCGTGATGAGCCCCTCGTTCACCATGTCGCGCGCAATGCGCACCGCGGCGCCCACGGTACGCTTGCCCGTGCGCGTCTGCAGCAGGTACAGCGTCCCCTTCTCGACGGTGAACTCCAGGTCCTGCATGTCGCGGAAGTGGTTCTCCAGCGTCGCCTGCACCTTCAGCAGTTCCTGGTACGGCGCCGGGAGCAGCGTGGCCATCTGGTCAATGGGCAGGGGCGTGCGCGTGCCCGCCACGACGTCCTCGCCCTGCGCGTTCACCAGGAACTCGCCATAGAAGCGCTTGGCGCCCGTCGCCGGGTCGCGCGTGAACGCCACGCCCGTGCCCGAGTCCTCGCCCAGGTTGCCGAAGACCATGGAGACGATGTTGACGGCAGTGCCCGGCGTGTCGGCGATGTTGTACTGCTTCCGGTAGTCCACCGCGCGCTTGATCATCCACGAGTGCCACACGGCCTCGATGGCGCCCCACAGCTGCTCGCGTGGGTCCATGGGCAGTTCGTGCTTGATGGTGGAGCGTGAGAGCGCCTTGTACTCGACCACGAGCGCCTGCAGCAGCTCCACGGGCACCTCGGCGTCGGAGGTGACGCCGCTCACCATGCGCTTGGAGGCGAGCAGCGCCTCGAAGTGCTGGTTGGGGACGTTGAGCACCACGTCGCCGTACATCTGCAGGAAGCGGCGGTACGAATCCCACGCGAAGCGCGGGTTGCCGCTCTCGCGCGCGAGCGCGTCCACCGTCTTGTCGTTGAGGCCAAGGTTGAGGATGGTCTCCATCATGCCCGGCATGGAGACCTTGCCGCCGCTGCGCACCGAGACGAGCAGGGGACGCTCGGGATCGCCGAACTTGCGGCCGCTCACTTGTTCGAGCTTCGCGATGGCGCCGTCCACCTCGTCGCGAAGGCCATCGGGCACCTTGCCGTCGCGCAGGTACGCATCGCACATGGCCGTGGAGATGGTGAAGCCGGGCGGCACCGGAATGCCGAGGTTCACCATTTCGGCGAGGTTGGCGCCCTTGCCTCCCAGGATATGCTTCCAATCGCGCGTGCCCTCAGCGCGGCCGTTTCCGAAGAAATAGACGTTCTGTGCCATGCGGACGCTCCCCGAGCGAGGTGGTGCCCAGAATCTACGGTTTGGCCCTTTTGCGAAGGGTCAGGCAATTGTCGCAACCCGTGTGAGGCAACGGGCCACGGCGCGCGGGGGGCGTCCCAATACACGAGGGGGCCGCGCGGTCTCCCGTGCGGCCCCCTCGTGTTCCGGCTCAGCTTCCTCCCATCCGGTTCTTCCTGAGTATCGTCGGCGGCCGTGTCGCGTACTCGCCGCTGAAGCAGGCGTGGCAGAACCCCGTGGGTCCCCCGGGCACCGCGCCGAGCATGCCGTCGAGCGAGATGTACCCCAGCGAATCGACCCCGATTTCCTTGGCGATGTCGTCCACGCCAAGGCGTGCGGCGATGAGGTGCTCGCGTTCCGGCGTATCAATGCCGTACCAGCAGGGGTGCGTGATGGGCGGCGAAGCCACGCGCATGTGCACCTCGCGCGCCCCCGCACCACGCAGCAGCGCCACGAGCCCGCGCGTGGTGGTGCCGCGGACGATGGAGTCGTCCACCATCACCACGCTCTTGCCCTCCAGCACGTCGCGCACCGCGTTGTACTTGACGCGCACCTTGGCGTCGCGGCCGGCCTGCGTCGGCTGGATGAACGTGCGGCCCACGTAGTGGTTGCGAATGAGGGCGTGCTCGAGGCGAAGTCCCGAGGCCTCGGCGTAGCCGAGCGCGGCCGCGTTGGAGGAGTCGGGCACGGCGAAGACAAAGTCCGCGCCCGGGGCCGGGTGCTCGATGGCGAGCCGGCGGCCCAGGCCACGGCGCGCGCGGTCCACCGAGCCGCCAAAGACCTGGCTGTCGGGACGCGCAAAGTAGACGTACTCGAACACGCACCGGTGCAGCTGCGGCGCGGGCGGGAGCTGCAGCGAGCGCACGCCGTCGCGGTCCACGGCCACGATCTCGCCGGGGCGGACCTCCCGCTCGATGGTCGCGCCGACGATGTCGAGTGCACACGTCTCGGAGGCGAACACGTACCCGTCGCCCAGCCGCCCCATGACGAGCGGGCGCCAGCCGTTGGGGTCCCGCGCGGCGAGCAGCGTGTCGTTGATGAGGATGAGCAGTGAGTACGCGCCCTCGATGCCCTGCAGCGCCTCGGCGAGCTGCTCTTCGGGGCGCGTGGCCATGGACCGCGCGAGCCGGTGCACAATGACCTCGCTGTCCATGGTCGAGCTGAAGATCGAGCCCTGCGCCTCGAGCCGTTCACGAATCTCCGGCGCGTTGGTGAGGTTGCCGTTGTGTGCCAGCGCAATGTTGCCGTGGCGGAAGTTCACGAGCGCCGGCTGCGCGTTCTCGATGGTCGAGCTGCCCGCCGTGGAGTAGCGCGTGTGGCCGATGGCCACATTGCCCGGGAGCTGCGCCACGCGCTCGGCGTCGAACTGTTCGCCGACGAGTCCCATGGCGCGATAGCCGTGCGCCTGGCCGCCGCCGACGGCGACAATGCCGGCCGATTCCTGGCCGCGATGCTGCAGCGAGTACAACCCGAGGTTGGTGAGGCGCGCGGCCTCGTCGTTGCCGGTGACGCCGAAGATGCCGCACATCAGCGCGACCCTCCGGCCTGGGCGGGGTCGCGTTCGACGACCTCGGCCGCGGCCTTCTGCATGGCCCGCGGCAGGGCGCCGTGGAAGGCGCCTGACATTTGTTCCGTGGTGATGCGCATGGTCTTGCCTTCCACTGAGATGACGAGACCCGCGCTGGCGCTCTGCACGGTGCCGATGATATGCGCCGGCACGCCGTGCGCCTTGGCCGTCGCGAGCACGGCATCGGCGTCGGCCGTGGAAACGACGACGCGGCCCTGTGCCTCGCCGAACAGGAGCGCGCGGCGCGGCAGGGCGGCCCAGGCCGACAGGTCCACCTGCGCGCCCATGGCCTGTTCTTCCTGGCCAATGCAGCACTCGGCCAGCGCCACGGCCAGCCCGCCTTCGGAACAGTCGTGCGCCGACGCCACCACGCCGCGGCCGATGCACTCGAGCAGCGCGTCAATGAGCTTGCGCTCGCCATCCAGATCACAGGCCGGCGGGGCGCCCGCCACGACGCCGTGAATCCACGCCAGGTATTCGCTGCCGCCCAGCTCGCTGGTGTTCTCGCCGAGCAGCACGATGGCGTGCCCGCGCTGCACGAACGAGGAACGGGTGACGTGCTTCACGTCGTCGATGAGTCCCACCATGCCGATGACCGGCGTGGGGTACACAGCCCCCTGCGGGTTCTCGTTGTACAACGAGACATTGCCGCCCGTCACGGGGGTGCCGAGCACGCGGCACGCATCACCCATGCCGTACACGGCCTCGCGGAACTGGAAGAAGACGTCGGGCTTCTTGGGATTGCCGAAGTTGAGGCAGTTGGTGATCGCCATCGGGCGCGCACCCACGCAGGCTACGTTACGCGCGGCCTCGGCCACGGCAATGCGCCCGCCGACCCGCGGGTCGAGGTACACGTAGCGTCCGTTGCAGTCCGTCTTGACGGCAATGGCCTTGGTGGTGCCGCGCACGCGAATGACCGCGGCGTCGCCGCCGCCCGGGCCTACCACCGTGCTGGTGCGCACCGTGGAATCGTACTGCCGCGTAATCCACTGCTTGCTGGCGATCGTCGGCGCCTCGAGCAGGCGCTCCAGCGTCCAGGCCGGGTCGGCCTCCTCGGGCTTCTCGCGCACGGCGTGCACGTCGCGGGTGCGGCGGGCCACGGCCTCGTCGCTCTCCTTCGCCTCGGGATGGTACTGCGGACAGTCGGTGACGAGCCGCACGCCGGGGAACTCGGCGACCACGTGGTCGCCCTCGGTGACGCGGTAGACGGGTTCGGCAATGACCTCGCCGATCACTTCGGCGGTGAGGTCCCACTTGTGCAGGATCTTCCGCACTTCGGCTTCGCGTCCCTTGATGGCGACCACGAGCATGCGCTCCTGCGATTCGCTCAGCAGAATCTCGTACGGCGTCATGCCCTCTTCACGCACCGGGCACTTGAGGGTGTCAATGGTGACCCCCACGTCGCCGCGCTCGGCCATCTCGGCCGACGACGACGTCAGGCCGGCCGCGCCCATGTCCTGGATGGCGACGATGTGCCCGCTCTGGATAAGCTCGAGCGACGCCTCGAGCAGCAGCTTCTCGGTGAATGGGTCGCCCACCTGCACGCGCGGGCGCTTGGCCTCGTTCTCGTCGCTCAGGTCCTCCGACGCGAACGACGCGCCGTGAATGCCGTCGCGGCCGGTGCGGGCGCCCACGGCGATGATCGGGTTGCCGACGCCCTCGGCCTTGGCGCGAATCAGCTCGTCCTCGCGCAGCAGGCCCACGCACATGGCGTTCACCAGCGGGTTGCCCTCGTAGGCGGCGTCGAACATCACGTCACCGGCCACGGTGGGAATGCCCACGCAGTTGCCGTAGTCCCCAATGCCCTTCACGACGCCGCTCACGAGGAAGCGCACGCGCGGCGTGTCGAGCGAGCCGAAGCGCAGCGAGTTGAGCATCGCGATGGGTCGCGCGCCCATCGTGAAGACGTCGCGCAGGATGCCGCCGACGCCGGTGGCCGCGCCCTGGTAGGGCTCGACGGCCGACGGATGGTTGTGCGACTCGATCTTGAAGGCCACCGCCAGCCCGTCGCCGATGCTGATGACGCCGGCGTTCTCGCCGGGGCCCTGCAGCACGTACGGCGCGGTGGTCGGCAGGGTCTTGAGCACCGGGCGCGAGTGCTTGTACGAGCAGTGCTCGCTCCAGAGCGCCGAGATGACGCCGAGCTCGGTAAAGGTCGGGGTGCGGCCGAGCATGTTGACGAGGCGGTCGTACTCGTCGGCGGTCAGGCCGTGCTCGGCGACGAGCGCGGGGGTGATGACGGGATCGCCGGGGCGCGGTGTCGCGGTCACTTGCGGGGAAGTCCACTGAGGAGGTCGCGGAGGAAGTTGCCGATGTTCGATTCCTCCACGTGTTCGATCATCTCGAGTTCGCCGGGATCGAGCCACACGCCGTGGCAGCCGGTGCACACGTCGATCTTCACGTGCCCGTGGTCCGTCTCCCGCAGGGGGGACCCGCACTTGGGGCACTTGTTGTACGTGGCCGTCTGCTCGCCCGCGTGCCGCTCGGCGTCGAGCCGCGCCCGCGCCGCCTTGATGAGCTCGGCGTCGAGCTTCAGGAAGTACTCGTCTTCGTTCTGTCTGGGCTTGATCGGCTTGTTTGGCATGGTCGTCGTCGTGTTGAAAAGGCTACTTCCCGAGCACGTCACTTCGCGTGGCGGCGAGCGCCGCCAGCAGCTCCTTCTGTTCCGCCGCCGGCACCTTCAGCTTGTCGAGGCCCTTCTTGAGGTCTTCAACCAGCGCATTGAAATGCTCGGCCTTCAGGTTCAGGCCCTCGTGCGCCTTCGGCATGGACTTGCCGTTGTACACGCAGGGGCCGCCGGACGCGCTGCACACGAAGTCCACGAGATTCTTGTCCACGCGCACCATGTCGATGCCGGCAAAGAACGCCTTGATGCGCGCGTCGGCCATGGCGTTGGTAACCATCTCGTGCACGGCGGCCTTCACCGCCGGCAGCCCGCCAATGCGCTCGAAGAGCGTGGCCTTCTTGGTGGCCGTCACGGAGAGCGAGAGTACCGTGGCGCCGTCGGCATTGGCTTCAGCGTCGCGCACGGCCGTGGGGCGCGCGTGGCGCGCCTCGGCAGCCGGGATGGCGCGCGGCGACGAACTGGCCCCGCTGTACGCGCGCCTCGGCGACCGAAAGACCGCGTCGGTCACCGCATCGTGGCGCAGTGTCACGACGTCATTCATGCCGCAGCGCTTCTCGCAGCCGTTCCGGTAAAAGATGTAGGTGTCGTCACCCAGCGTGCGCTCGAGCATCGGCTTGCCGAGGCGCGCAATGACCGCGGCCCGGGACATGCCGGGGTCAATGGTGGCCTGCGCGCCCACGGGGAGCGCGACGGCGAGCAGGAAGGGCAGGACGAGGTGGCGCATCGGAGGGGCTCCGGTCAGGCGTGCACGGCGGCAAGCACGGACTCGAACAGCACGAGCCCGTCGGTGGATCCGAGCAGGGCGTCCATCGCCCGCTCGGGGTGGGGCATGAGCCCGACGACGTTGCCGGCCGCGTTGCGGACGCCGGCAATGTTGTCGAGCGAGCCATTCACGTTGGCCTCCGGCGACGCCTCGCCCGCGGCGTCCACGTAGCGGAAGACCACCAGGCCCTCGCCCTCCAGGCGCTCGAGCGTCGCATGGTCCACGGTGTAGCGGCCTTCGCCGTGGGCAATTGGCATAGTGAGGCGCTGGCCGTCGCGGCACAGGGCCGTCCAGCGCGTGCCGGTGTTCTCCACGCGAATGGTCACCGGCATGGACAGGAACTTGAGGCCGGCGTTCCGCATCAGCGCGCCGGGCAGCAGGCCGGCTTCGCACGCGATCTGGAAACCGTTGCAGATCCCAATCACCGGGCCACCGCGCTGGGCGTGGGCCGCCACTTCCTGCATGATCGGCGAAAAGCGGGCAATCGCGCCGGCGCGCAGGTAGTCGCCGTAGCTGAAGCCGCCGGGCAGGATGATCACGTCGCTGCCCTGCAGGTCGTGATCCTTGTGCCAGAGCTTCACGGCCGGCTGGCCGAGCACGTCCGCCGCGGCGAAGACGGCGTCGTCGTCGCAGTTGGAGCCCGGGAAACTGACGATGCCGAACTTCATGCGCTGGCCACCCCGGCGATCTCGTAATCCTCGGTGACCGGGTTGGCGAGCAGCCGCGTGCACATCTCGCGCACCGCGGCCTCGGCGGCCTCGGCATTGGCCGCCTCGGTCTCGATCACCAGGTGCCGCCCGACGTGCACCTCGCGTACGGCGCCGAAGCCGAGCGAGTGCAGGGCGTCGGCAACGGCCTTGCCCTGCGGATCGAGGAGTCCCTTGCGCGGGACGATGTGGACGCTGACGCGGAAGTGCTTCACGGGGTGGGCCCCTCGGTGGAACCGTGGTCTGGGCCGCCGCGGTCGCCGCGATTGCGGCGCCGGCGGCGGCGGCGGAAACGATCATCCTCGTCGCGCTCGTCCTCGATGGCCTCGGCGACGTCGGCGGAGGCGGCGGCCTCCTCGGGCGTCTCATCGGATTCGGCGAACGGCGACGGCATGTCGAACAGGCCGTGCACAATGGCAATCACCACGCCGGACGTCACGTACACGACGCCGAGCGGGAAGAAGAACTGCTTGGGCAGCAGGAACAGGCCCACGATGACGGCGATGAACATCACCACGCCGAGCGCCCCGTACCAATTGCGCAGGGTGAAGCGCGGCCACGCCGGATACGGCACGTTGCTGATCATCAGGAACGCCAGCGCCACCATGAGGAAGCGCAGGATGGACTGCCACGGCAGGTCGCCGATGATGGTCTGCTGGTACAGGTTGGTCTGCGAGAACCAGTAGTACGTGGCCAGCGTGCCGCCGGCCGCCGGGCTGGGCAGCCCCTGGAAGAAGATCTTCTTCTTGCCCGCCTGCTCCACGTTGAAGCGCGCCAGGCGCATCACGGCGCAGGCGGAGAAGAGCCAGACGAAGATCCAGTCCCAGCCGGTGTGGTTCAGCTCGGCGAAATACATCATGAGCGCCGGGGCGAGGCCAAAGGACACGGCGTCAACCAGCGAGTCGAGCTCCTCGCCAAAGCGGCTGCCCGTGTTGGTGGCGCGCGCAATGCGCCCGTCGAACATGTCCAGGAAGCCGGCGATGACGATGTACCACCCGGCGCGCACGTGCTCGCCGCGGGATGCCGCGACGATGGCGAAGATGCCGAAGAACAGGCTGCCGAGGGTGAAGCCGTTGGGCAGCATCACCATGGAGGGGCGCGGCAAGGTGGGGCGGCGCATCAGGGGAGTTCTCCAATGACGGTGGTGCCGGCGACGGTGTGCTCGCCGATGGCCACGCGCGGTGAGCTGCCAGCCGGCAGGTAGATGTCCACGCGCGAGCCGAACCGGATGATGCCAAAGCGTTCGCCCTGCTCGGCGGTGTCGCCCGGCCGGCTGTACGTGATGATGCGCCGGGCCACGAGGCCGGCGATCTGGCGCACGAGCACCCGGTGCGGCCCGCTCTCGATGCCCACCGACGACATCTCGTTCTCGAGCGACGCCTTGTCCACGGCCGCGTTCAGGAACTTGCCGGGATTGTAGTGCGTGTACGACACCGTGCCGCTCACCGGATAGCGGTTCACGTGCACGCTGAAGACGTTCATGAAGATCGAGATCTTGAGGGAGCGGCCGTGCACGAACGACGGCTCGTCCACTTCCATTACCTGCACGACCTTGCCGTCGGCCGGCGCGATGACGAGGCGCGCGCCGCGGTCACCCGTGCGCTCGGGATCCCGGAAGAAGTACGCCACCCAGATCGCCAGCAGGATGCAGACGCCGGCCACGAACTCGAGCGGGGTCGAGTTGCGCAGCAGGGCCGTCCCGGTCATCGACAGCGCGATGACCGTGGCGATCCACATGAACGGCTTGCCTTCGCGGGCGAACTTCATCAGAGGGAACTCGTGTCGAGGGGTGCGCCGGTGATCCGGCGGAAAGCGTCGAGGTACCGCTCGCTCGTGGCGGCAATCACGTGCGGGGGCAGGGTAGGCGGCGGTGCGTTGCCGTTCCAGCGTCCCGCGCGGCGCTCGGCGTCGAGCCAGTCGCGCAGCGGCTGCTTGTCAAAGCTCGGCTGGCCACGCCCCGGGGCGTACTGGTCGGCGGGCCAGAAGCGGGAACTGTCGGGCGTCATGCACTCGTCAATCAGCAGGATGCTGCCGTCGTGCGCGCGACCGAACTCGAACTTGGTGTCGGCAATGATGATGCCGCGCGCGGCGGCCACGTCGCGGCCGCGCTCGTAGACGCGGCGTGCCAGGCCTTCGAGCGTCGCGGCGTCGGCGTCGCCGATGACCTCGCGCATGCGGGCCACCGTGATGTTCTCGTCGTGGCCTTCCTCGGCCTTGGTGGCCGGCGAGAAGACCGGGCGCGGAAACTGGCTGCTCTCCCGCAGGCCGGCGGGGAGCGCCTCGCCCGCGAGTGTACCCGTGGCCTGGTACTCCTTCCACGCCGAGCCGCTGATGTAGCCGCGCACCACGCATTCAATGGGAAAGACCTCGGTGCGCCGGCACAGCATGGCGCGCCCGTGCAGCAGCTCGGCGAACGGCGCCAGCACCGGCACGTCGCGCACAATCGCCACGGCGTCGGCGCTGAGCATGTGGTGCTTCACCTCCTGCTCAAACTGCCCCAGCCACCACGCGGTGATCTGCGTCAGCACGGCGCCCTTGAACGGCACCAGCTCGTGCATCACCACGTCAAATGCGCTTACGCGATCGCTGGCCACCAGCAGCAGCCGGTCGTCTCCCACGGCATAGACGTCGCGCACCTTGCCGCGCCGGATGCAGGGCAGCGGCAGGTTGGTGGTGCCAACGGGCGTGCGGCTCCTCATACGCGAACCTCCTCACGTGCAATGGCGGTGTCCTGCGCCGCGGCCAGGAGGGGGCGTACGACTTCGTCCAGGAACTCGGTGACCTGCTGCGCCGAGCGTCCGGTAAACCGGACGGGATCGAGCACGTCCCCGAGGTCGGCAATTGGCACCGGGTACTCGGGGTCCTGCGCGAGCCGCTGCAGCATGTCGTTGGCCACGCCCTCGTCCTTCATGGCGCGCGCCGCGGCGATGCTGTGCCGGCGGATGACCTCGTGGATCGCCTGCCGGTCGCCGCCCGCCTGCACGGCGCGCACAATCAGCTCCTCCGTGGCCATGAACGGCAGTTCGTCGGCGAGCCGGCGGCGAATGCGCGCCGGATGCACCTCGAGGCCGCGCGCGATGTTCTCCATGAGGATCAGCAGCGCGTCAGTGGCCAGGAACGCCTCGGGGATCGCGAGCCGCCGGTTGGCCGAGTCGTCGAGCGTGCGCTCAAAGTACTGCACGCTGTGCGTCTGGTTGGCGTTGGGCGCCAGCGACAGCACAAAGCGGCTGAGCGAGTTGATGCGCTCGCTGCGCATGGGGTTGCGCTTGTACGCCATGGCCGACGAGCCGATCTGCTCCTTCTCGAACGGCTCCTCGATCTCGCCGAAGGCCTGCAGCATGCGCATGTCGCCGGCGAACTTCGCGGCGCTCGCCGCAATGCCGGCCAGCACGTCGAGCACGTGGGCGTCGAGCTTGCGCGAGTACGTCTGTCCCGTGACAGGCAGCGATGCGGTGAAGCCCATGGCCTGCGTGACGCGCCGGTCAAGTTCGCGCACCTTGGCATGGTCCCCGCCAAAGAGCGACAGGAACGAAGCCTGCGTGCCGGTGGTCCCCTTCACGCCGCGCAGCGGCAGCGTGGCGATGCGGTGGTCGAGGTCGGCGAGGTCGAGCACCAGGTCCTGCATCCACAGCGTGGTGCGCTTGCCCACCGTGGTGGGCTGCGCGGGCTGCAGGTGCGTGTACCCGAGCGCCGGCTCGTCCTTCCACTGCTCGGCAAACGCGGCGAAGGTGCGCAGCAGCGCCACCACCCGCGCGCGAACCAGTTCCAGGCCGCGCCGCATCAGGATGAGGTCGGCGTTGTCCGTGACGAATGCCGACGTCGCCCCGAGGTGGATGACGCCCTTGGCCGCGGGCGCCACGTCGCCGAACGCGTGCACGTGCGCCATCACGTCGTGGCGGAACCGTTTCTCGTACGCCGCCACCGCGCTGAAGTCGATGTCGTCGAGGTGCGCGCGCATCTGCGCCAGCGCCTCGGCCGTGATGTCGGCGCCAAGCGCCTGCTCCCCCTCGGCCAGCGCGAGCCACAGGCGGCGCCACAGCCCGTAGCGGGAGGGCGGCGCCCACAGCTGCAACATCGCTGCCGACGCGTAGCGCTCGGCGAGCGGGGAAGACCAGGAGGAGTTGTCGCTCATCGAATCTGGAAGTCGATCGTATAAAGGAAGCCGCCGCGCTCCACGATCATGCGGATCGGCCCGCGCCCGGCGAGCGACTCGAGCAGCCGCCCCGCCTGCTGCGCGTCGGTGACGGCGGTGCGATTCACCTGCACAATCACGTCGCCCGTCTGGATGCCCAGCTCCTCGGAGACGCGCTCGGACACCTTGTAGACCACGGCGCCCTGCCCGTTGCGGATGTTGCGCTCGGCACGAATGGCGGGCGTGACGGTGATCAGCTCGATCTCCTTCAGCACCGCCACCTTCTGCGCGACCACCTCGGGCAGGTCGGCGACACGCACCTTCACCGTGCGCTCGCGACCGCCGCGCTTGACGTGCAGGTCGGCGTCCTCGCCGACGTGCATCTCGAGCAGTTCGGCCTCCCAGTCGTACGCGTTACGCACGACGCGGTCGCGCGACTGCGTGATGATGTCGCCCACCGCGAGCCCGGCGGTCGCGGCCGGCGACCCCGGCGAGACGCTGCGAATCACGGCGCCGCCGCGCAGGGCGTCGCGGTTGTTCTGCTGCGGCAGCGCGATCTTCACGCCGATCCACGGGCGCCGAACGGTGCCGTGTGCCAGCAGGTCGTCGGTCACCCGCTTGGCCCGGTCGATCGGGATGGCGAACCCCAGGCCGATGGAGCCGCCGGTGGGCGTGTAGATGGAGCTGTTCACGCCAATCACCTCGCCGGCGCCGTTCACGAGCGGGCCGCCCGAGTTGCCCGGGTTGATGGACGCGTCCGTCTGGATCATGTCCACGTACACGCCCTGGCCCTCGCTCTGCCCCACGAGGTTGCGCCCGGTGGCGCTGATCACGCCCATGGACACCGACGGTTCCGAGTTGCCGAGCAGGAAGCCGTACGGGTTGCCAATGGCAATGGCCCACTCGCCGATGAGCAGGTCGCGCGAACTGCCGAGCGGGGCGGTGGGGAGGTTGCGCGCCTCGATCTTGAGCAGCGCGAGGTCGTTGGTCTCGTCAATGCCGAGCACCTTGGCCGGGTACGTGGTGCCGTCGCGCAGGGCCACGCTGACGTTGGTGGCGCCCGCCACCACGTGCGCGTTGGTCACG
>Ga0315271_10001414_pt1 | contig 14480 bp, 12 predicted proteins | sample C3_top_MG_FD_204664 | JGI IMG/M metagenome (GOLD analysis project Ga0315271, IMG submission 204664) | Sediment microbial communities from Yellowstone Lake, YNP, Wyoming, USA - C3_top | ecosystem: Environmental > Aquatic > Freshwater > Lake > Sediment | place: USA: Wyoming | collected 2017-08-01 | reverse complement strand
AACCTGCCAATGCTGATTTGCAGGGAAATCCACAACTCGGCCATTCTCCTAGGGACAATAAAGTTGTGAACTCACGCGGCAAATCTTAAGGGCTGGCGTGCCGCATGGACAATAAAGATGTGAACAGGAAAACGAACCAGGCATAAAAGCGGAGATTGAGTCCGAACAGGCATTACGCGCTTTGCACCGAAAAGCGCGGAGGCGGTGAGTTTTCGACGGCGCAACTGATTTGAGCTAAAGCGCCTTCCGTTGCATCCATAATCAATCCGGATACTTTCCGCTCGGGGTTGATGCCGGCGGCACGCAAAAACTCCGAACGCGAGGGTATCATGTTCTCAGCGACGAAACTCTTTGCGACATAATGAATCCGCCGCAGACAAAATTGCTCTGGGTTTTCGACGACGCCTTGAAGGGCAAGGCGGGTCAGGGGCATTGTTTTAGGGTTGATATACAATTGCAGCCGGGCGCGAATTTCACGGTTAATTGTGGCGAACGACACGCGCTGCGGTTTTCCGAGAGCGTTTTTTATCTGCAGGGCCACCGTGACCACTTGCCCACTGACAACCTCGTCACGTGCATGCCAGTCCACGACCGTTTTGGGCCGAGCCCAATTGACAGTACGCGGCGCATTTTTCAGCATCCATTCCCGATCATGCCGGTATAGCCAGGTAACCAGACCGGCATGCGATTCGCGCAATTGTCTGCCCGTTGCCATGGGCTGCGCGTTCCGCAAGTCGATATATTCGGCGCGTCTGGCTTCAACGGTGAATCTAGCCCTGCTCTTTTTTAGAGGCATAGTAAATTTCATCACGCTCGGGCGACCCTGACGCAACCGCGGGAACGGCAGGCCGGCTTTCGCCGCATGCCGCTTGATGGTCATGTGATCGGAATGCAGTGCGTGCTTGATGTGAGTGACGCTCAGGCTTAAATCGCTCCAAAGCAGTTTGAGTTTTTCTTCCCAGAGATGTCCCCATTCGATGACGCGTTTCAGTTTCTTCCCCTCATTATTCCGAGTGGAAGCCTGACCGCAAGTCGGGCAGCGAAACAGAGTCAAAATCCGTCGGCGATCTTTCGTTCTTTTGTATTCCAGATTTTCGATCAGTGGCTGGCTATGCGCAGGGCAGACGACATTCAGGCACGGATAACTGCTTCCTGCCGAAGGTTGAGCCCGGGTGACTCCTTTATCAAAAAATGAATCCGCCGTGTCACCGAAAAACGTCATGAGCAGCAAGTGCCGCAGGGGAGCGTTGATGCGTTCGCGCGGTGAGAACATCGGCGCAAGCCATCCCGCACCCGGCTCATCCGGCAAATCGCTTTGCAGCAGCGCAAGCAGAGGCGCGGTAAAAACCTTGATAAGGTCGCGACGCAAATCGCCCAGCCTGATCGAACCTCCCAGAGTCAAATAACCGCTGGCCTGCAGCCGATCTTCGTACCGTTCGCGAACGGCCAGTGGTCCTTCAGGAAGCCGCAACTTGTCGATAATCCCGGCTGCAGTTTTCGCAAGGGTGGCAATCAAAAGGTGGGTGCGGTTCTCGGGATCAACGGCCTGGACGTTTTCTGAACGGAATGCGTGCTGAGCAGTATGGAATGCGTGCCTGTTCTTGGTGTTGATCCGGAGAACATTCGAATCCTGCAAGAACACGTCATGATAGGGACAAATATCCACGCCCGGAATCTGATGCAAGCGGTGCCAGTAGGTCTCTCCGTACCGCTTGATATTTTCCGCATCGCAACAGGGGCAGTTCCTCAGATACAAGGGCGGTCTCACGCGTCCGGCCGAGATCCCTGCCAAAAGGTTCGTCGTGCGCCTGCTGGCGCCCCGCATAGATGCTCGCATTCGGTCGAAGTTTCGGATGGTTAAAAATGGCGCATACAGCGGCAAGAGCGTGTGCTGGTCGATCAATGTATCGGCGTTATAAATATGGCCAGGGGGCAGATTCTCCACGAGTCGGTCAATCTGATGCGGCAGATCGACGGCCGGAACCGCCAGACGGTTGCCGAATAATTCCAACATAGTCGCGCCAATCGTCGGATATTTCATGCGGTCCGAAAACCGCCCGCACCCGCTGTATAAAAGCTCGCCGGGATATAGGACCGGAAAGTGACTGATCATAATGGAACCTCGTCAAGAAACTCCGAAGCGTTGGAGATAAAACCCGCCGCTTGAAGTGAAGTATAGACTCCGTTTTTCTTTTCGAGGCTGTCAGCGGCGGCCGCGACCAACCCGGTAGGTTGTCGTTTCATGACTTTTTGGCTCGGCTTCACTGTTTTCAGCAGCGGTATCGGCGGGGGTTGGGCACCCGCCGGTGAAGCAGCAGGTGTTTTCAGCAGTTTCGGGGATGTCATAACAGGAGCAGTGTTGATGTTCAGCGACCCTCCGAGGCTATCCATGGCGGCCAGGTCGTTGAATTGATACAACGCGGACGCGTCCTGCATTTTAAGCGCCCGCATCGCGGCATGAGCAGAGCGGAACGAATCGTGAAACACCGAGCGGATGACCTCGGGCCTAATTTCTTCCAGCCCCGAAAGGATGGCCCGGGCCTGCGCCGCCATGTAGAGCTTCACGCAAAAGTCCGTCACGCCCTGGCTCGTATCGTAGAGCGCATGCTGCAATTCCAGGGTGCAGGGCGAGATTCTTTTCGTGTATTGGTACGGCCACAAGCACTCAACAAAATATTTCCAGGTGTCGTCGTTTTGCATTCTATCCCAAACAAAATCCCCATTTCCGCAGTTTCGCCGGATCTGGCGAAATTCGTCGCTCAGCACTGCCTGAGCCTCGTAAGTTCCAATTAAGACGACCGGCAAAGCAATCGAGTTCATGAGGTGACAGAAAAAGTTCAACATCAGGCGTTTGCCCCCGCTCTTGGCCTGCTTCAATTGTTGGATTTCGTCGATGACGAGAAGGCCAAGATTGTTGAACGCCGCCACGCGGATCATCGTCTGCAGCAAACCGTAAACGGTGCAACGCCTGCTGGAGTAACGCTCCGCATTGTTGGTCCCGACAATTTCGTCGACTGCTTGGAGAAAGCTTAGGCACAAACCTTTGGTTGAGGCATCGTGCGGACAATCCAATTTCAAATATACAATCTGGGTGAGAGGCATCGCCTGACCGGCGTACGAACTGTGCATGATCACTTGGGGATACAAGCTCAGGATGTTCTCAACCGTTGAGGTTTTCCCTGCGCCGGGAATGCCAAAGATGGACATGCCGGGTGCATTCGTTTGCGCCGACCGATTATTCGCTGCTTCCGTCACACTCGCTTCAATTTTTGCCTCAAGGTTGGGCCAAAACCCGTGTGCCAAGGGATTCTTGGAGACGTAACCATTGCGGATCATAGCGGAAATTCGCTGGCACAAATCCATGGTCATTGGCAGCGGAATATACACATCGCGTAAGGTTTGGATGAGCTGAAGCCGGTTCTCATTGGGCAAGGTCCGTTCAGCAGGATCATAGGCGGGGAGCTTCCGCAGCTGGCGCATGACTTCTGTCACTTCCGGAATTCTAGGCAGGGCCTCGATCAAGGGGTTGTGTTGGTGGCGCTTGATGCCCGTGTCGTGGTAATTGGCTGTTTCATGCCGTCCACGTAAGCCAGACGTATAAATGGTGTTCGTTTTCATATTTTATGGTTCCAGACTTGGTCATGTTGCTTCTTGAATAGCTCCAAATTGTTTGGCACCGGCACATAATCATTTTTGATTTCGCTGTCCGGGCTCGCAACAGGGGCAGCGTTCACAACAAGTTCGTCCGATGATTCGCCGGCGGATGCAAGTGAAGCGTTGTTGCGCTGCCGTTCAACCGCCCGGTTAGTCCTGATACCTGAAACCTTCGCATGCTTGCTTTCCCCAGAGTTGGCCGCGCGCGTCTTCTTGACCGCTTCGTCGATGAACGACTCCAGGTCGGCGCCGTAATTCGCGGTGGCTTGCACGTCTACGCTCCGGCTGCGTTCCTTTTGCGACCCGCGGATTGAGTTAAAGAATTCGACTTCGTCCCAGGAGGTGCCATTGAAGAAGGCGTTTTGTTCGAGCAGGGTGCAGGGTTCAATCGCGTTGGCGCCGGGCACGCGCAGGAAGATCTTATCCGTGACGCGCGGGTCATACGCGACCGGCACCTTCCAGCGACCCTTTTGCCGGGCGCGGACTTTCCATTGCTCTTTCTCGAGGCGCTCACAGCCGTAGTAAAGGCCCTTGAAATAGAGGCCTTTTGCGGTTACCGACGCTTCGCCGCTGGGAAGGAGTTGCACGCGCAGCATATCCGAGGGCATTACCCGCAGATGACCGCTCCGGTTTTTTTTGCCCCATTCCCAAAGCGCATTCGGCCGTGGTTCGACATCATCCGTAACCATGAATTCCCGCGGCAGGCGACCCTCAATCCGGCTCCGATTGTAAAACAGAATGAATTGGACCACCGCCTTCTGGAGTTCCACCAGCGTGAGGGCGGCATTCAGGCGATAATCTTGGTCGCCACGCTCATGATCTGGATCCACGGCCCCAGGCAGATGGTGAAGTAACCAATCATTGGTCGTCCGGAATGCCCGTTCGACGAACGGTTTCAAGTCGGGGCGGAAGGGTGGCAGATTGCTTACGCGAATGTTGAGTCCCGCGGCCAGTTGATCTGCCATTTTACCAATAAGTTCTCCGCGGTCGGCCCACAGCGCTTCCGGCAAATTCTGGCTGGGCCATTCCTCCGCGGTGATTTGAATTCCGTAGTCGGCGCAAAAGCCGACTTTGTCCGTTGCCGCATTCTCGATAGCGAGCGCTGCCGCAAGGAAGCTTGGGTTTTCCAAGCCCGCGTAAAATCCGGCAATCATGCCACTGAACACGTCGACGACCAGATAGAGCGTCGCGCGCCCGATGACCTTGCTGCGGTCGAATTGGCTGACCAGATAAACGTCGCCTTTGGTGGAGTCAATCTGGTAAACAGCGCCGGGTCCAAAAGCGATTGAGGCTGCATCGCCGCCTAACCCCCGGTGGCTTTGGTTAAATCTGTGGTTGCCTTCGCGCGCCTTGAGTGAACGTGCCAAATCGCCATCCTTTTGAAACCAATACCGGAATTGCCGGTAGGTAGGCAGCTGATTTGCCGGCGGCATGACCGGCCGTGATTGTCCATCGGGGCCCATTTCGAGATCCTGGTTAAAAAATCTCCGAAGGGTTTCCTGATAGGCCCGGTACAACGAAATCTTTGTCGGGTTTTTTGGGTTGTCGTAAAAGGTCTTGATCCCCATGGCGAACAATTTGCGCTCCTGAGGCCCGATATTGATGCCGACCCCGGCGGCTGCTAACTTGCGCGGCCGCCCCAGTTTGGATTCGCCCGCTTGGCGATCCTTGCCCGGCGAGCCGCAATTATGGTAATTGGGAAGCAGCGCATTCCAGCGCTGCCCGCCCCGCCAATATTTACGCAGATACCAGTAAACCATGCGTTTTGATATTCCCGTTTCCGCCGACACTTTTTCCACCATAGGTCCCCGCTCTTTGGGGGTGTATGCTCCATCGCCTGGCAATTCGACAATGGATCCGATGATTCTCCGTGCTTTGTCGCGCCGTGAAATGTGCATCGGTTTTATGTCGGCTGGCAAAATCTCCAACGTGGCGTAAGGATCACTTTCCAACAGTTTGAGTTCGCCGCTCGTAATTCCTGCCTCCACTTCCGCCCGGTCCATGGCGCGTGGTAACGCATCATCCGCCGCCAGGGAAATGCACACCAACTTTTGGCTGTCCCGATTGATCCACAGCACGCGATCAATACGCCGATCCACCGAGGCGGACACCTGCTCAATCAATTGGTTTACTAAAATCTCCATCTAAATTTGGTGTTGGAAGGTTTAGCAGCGCGAGCGGTTGGCTCGGATTGATAGGCACGTTCATGTTCACTCGCCAAATCTTCGAGGCCAGAAAATGACGGACCAGAGTCAGTCCGCTCCCCTCCGGCAAACCGAGTTGGTCGTCAAAGGCTAAAGCCACGCCACTGAGCACTCCCCCTGCGGTCACCATCTCCCGAAGCAAATTTTGAATGTTTTTGACCGAAACTGTTTCGGGCAACAGACCGTACTGCAATTTACGGTACGGATGTAACCACTGGATGTTCCGCACGCGGGTTTGATCTATGTCACGCTCCGTCACGATGTTCCATTGCACGTTCCGCTTTGCCCAATAGCGACGTTCGATCTCCAGCTTTTGAAGCGTGCGCTCTGTCAGTTGGCTGCTGGGTTTGATTGAGACCACCCGGCAGACATGCTCCAATCCTCGCGCAATCGTAATTTTGAAATCAGAGGTCATGACATTTGGTAACTGAGTCACCGGCAACGTAGGATGCTTAAGCCCGAGTTGTTCGGCGATGGACTGGGTCTCTGATAGGTCCAACGGGAATTGCTCGTTGACGTCGACAACCGCGTCCGACCATTCCAACAAGAGGAAGAACTGGAATTCCAGATTGCTCATGAACTGATGCACGCGGCCCGTCTTCCAGCCCAGGACGCGGTTGACATTTCCCAACGACGGAACGTCCCGGACAGATAGGTATGGCGTGTATTGCGCGCCCCGGGCAGCTCCGCCGCCGTCGGCGATCCAACGCTCGTATTTCTTCAAATGATTCTTACGGGCGCGGTATGCCATAAATCGAAAATTGATTTTGTGTTTCGGTGGTTAGCGAATTCGTCGTGCAGACGGTTCCGGTCTGAATCGGTTCTACGACTGAAGTCACCGTTTGCTGTTGTTGCTCAATACCCGCAAGAAGAAGTTCACGGGCCACATAGTGCAAAGACCGGCTGCGAAACTGATCTTTATAGCCACGAACTACCAGAATCTTCGCGAGCACGGAGTCTGCTATCCGAAAGCTGATCACATTCGGCTGAAGGGTGCGCGGACGAGTTTTGAGTTTTTCCGAGTTTTTGGGGGCTGACCCTGCTTTAATGCAACGCGGGCCGAACTCCCGTTTTGTCCAACCCTGCCACCGTTGCAGCAGTTTGCCCATATATTGCTTGGTCACGCCAAAACGGGCAGCCACGACGCCGTACGTATCAGTCCACACCTGATGCAACATTTCCTTCTGCCGGGTGGTCGGCTCCTCAAACGGGGGACGGCCACGAGATCCGCGCGTGCAACCGGACATACGAATCCAATTGGAAACTGTTGCACTACACACCCCGTGGCGACGCGCTAATTCGGACCGTTTGAATTGGCCGGATTTGTACTGCTGAATGACAAGTTTGAATTTTCCGCTGTTCGCTTTCATAGAATGTCTTTCGCTTAGTGCTTCTCTGGCTATATTTCTCCCATGGTTTTGATTTTGACCACTTCTGCCCAACCGTTGTGCTGCGAGCGAAGCCAATCTAACCATACGTATACAGAGTATACTCTATAGTATGCGCAGTCAAGCGAACATACAAAGAATTAGTTCAGAGGGTATCCGATTGGAGAAACTACGTTCTGTGACTGGCAAAACTTGGGAAGCGGTAGCTGCCGATTTGGGGATCAAACGCGCTATGATTTTCCATGTGATATCCGGCCGCAGGGGATTTAGTGAAAAAACCCGACAACGTCTTCTTGATTGCGAAGTGGCGGCGGGTATCCGATCGAAGGCAAGCGCGATGATCGAGCAGGGCCTGCGGGCAACCGATCTCGTGTCCGTATTGCTACAAGGAGAAGGAGTCGGTCAAAGCGAAGTTACAGGCAAAGACATCGATGCCGGCGCAAAAGAAATTCGCTTGGACTATCGGAGAGGAAGCCCGCCCGGCGGATATCCGACGCGGCTCAAAGTTAAAGCTGCCTGCAATGAGGATGTCTGGCGGGTCATCGGCGAGAAGGGCGTCAACGAAAATCCGTCGAAGTTGCTCGCAAACTGCCTGGAGGATTTGAAGGACAAGCCGGATTTGCTCGATCGCCTAACCCCTTCTTGCTACGCGAGAATTCTCGACACCGCCTTGGACCTAACCTTCGGGCTGAACTGGCGAGCCAAACTCCGACCTGAGTAAAAGGGGCTCAACTTGACTTTGGCTCTCTCACTGGGGTTTTTTGATGGTGAACGCTCTGATTATTCCGTTGAGGAGGCGAGGGTTGTGTCAGCGGCGGAATGAAAGTGGAGGAGAACAAGCGGTTTGAAGTTCCGTTTTCTTCCGGGGCATTTTCTTCGATAACTTCGCGCTAATATCTCTTCTTCCTTCTTCGGGTCGGGTCTTCTTGGCTGTCTGGTTTTTCGTTTTCTTCGCGGTTGAGTTCTTCGCAGGTTCCTCGGGTTATGAGCCGCTCTCCAACGCGACGCAAGTGCCGCCATTGCAGCACGTTTTTTCTTCCTGACGCGCGGACTGCCCAACGTCAGCGGTATTGTTCTGCGCCGCAATGTCAGCGGGCCAGCAAGTTCGCCAGCCAGCGGCGCTGGCTCAGCAGCAACGGCAATGGCGATTACTTCCGTGGACCTGGAGCTGTGGAGCGAGTGCGGGTCTGGCGGAGAGCGCATCCGGGTTACTGGCGAAAGAAGACTTCCTCATCTCGCAAGAGCCAAGTTGTTGGCAATCAATCAGGTAACCGTGTTGACTCCTCTTGTAACGTACAGAGAGGACTGCCTCGTACGTTACAAGGTGAGTGCCTGACGCAAGACCCTGCTTTTGTGGGGCTTATCTCCATGGTGACGGGCAGTACGTTACAAGAGGAGATCGCCGCTACCGCCCGCCAACTGTTACTTCGAGGGCGGAACATTCTGGGCTTCGTAAGCCCGGAAACAACACGAACGACTGCCCATCCTGATTATGATCAACAAGCACTTGTTGCAGCCTCAACGGCTGCGTCTCATTCCCCCGAGCTTCAGTTGGGTGGACCATCGGTTGGTCCGCCATGAGTATTTCCTGCGCGCCGATCACCGTGCCTGGACTTTGTATCTGTTCCTGGTCACCGTGGCCGACGCTCAGGGCCTGAGCTTCTACTCCGATGCCGCCCTGTGCCGACGGCTGGCGATGGACCCTGCCAGCCTCTCGAGCGCGCGCGTGCAATTGATTCAGGCCGATCTGATTGCTTACCGCAAGCCCCTCTGTCAGGTGTTGGGCTTGCCTGAAGACCCCAAGGCTTCGCCCCAAGGGTCCGCGCCACGCACCGGAGAAACTCAATCGGTGGCGGCCATCTTGCGCCGCGCTTTGGAAGGAGGCGCCCGGTGATCGACTACGAAACGTTTTGCCGGCTGCGCCAACTGCGGGATGAGAAACAGTTGAAGATCTCCCAAATCGCCGCCGAACTGGACCTGGATCCCAAAACCGTTGCTCATTGGATGGACCGGGCCACTTATGAGCGCCGGCAAGGAACCCGGCGCCCGAGCAGGCTCGACGCATTCAAGCCTCAGATCAAAGCCCTGGTGGAGCGGCATCCATACACGGCCCAGCAGATCCTCCAACAACTCCGCCAGCAGGGCTACCGGGGCGGTTACAGCATCCTCAAAGACTTCGTGCGGCAGGTCCGGCCCGTGCGCAAATCCGCTTATCTGATGCTGGAGTTTGCCCCGGGCGAATGTGCCCAGGTGGACTGGGGCAGCTTCGGCTCGGTCCCGGTCGGTTCCGGCCGGCGGCGCCTGAGCTTCTTTGTCATGGTTCTGTGCTACAGCCGCATGATGTACCTGGAGTTCACCCTCTCCGAAAGCATGGAGCAGTTCCTGGCTTGTCACCGCCATGCCTTCGAGTTCTTCCAGTCCGTGCCAGCCAAAATCATGATCGACAACCTGAAGGTCGGCGTCCTGAGCCATCCCTTCGGCCAGAAGCCAACCTTCAATGCGCGTTACCTCGATCTGGCAGCCCATTACGGCTTCCAACCGGTCGCCTGCAATGTGCGCAAGGCCAATGAGAAAGGGCGCGTTGAGAACGGCGTTGGCTATGTGAAGAAGAATTTCCTGGGCGGTCTGGACATTCCCTCCTTTGCCGCGCTGAACCCCGCGGCCATTACCTGGCGCGACACCGTGGCCAACGTCCGTCTTCACGGCGAGACTCAGCGCCAGCCCATCGATCTGTTTGCCGAGGAAAAACCCCGGCTCAAGCCCTTGCCCGTTGTGCCTTACGACTGCGCGGTGGTGCGGCCGATCACCGCCAACGGTTGCTGTTACGTCGTGCTGGACACCAACCGCTATACCGTCCCCCACCTCTACGCCTCCCAAAAACTCACCCTCAAGCTCTATCCCGATCAGTTGCTGCTCTTTCACCAGGAAAAACTCATCGCCGCACACGCGCGCAGCTATGATCGCCGTCAAAAAATCCGCAATCCCGACCACCTCAAGGATCTGGAGACCCAGCGCAAAAGCGCGCGGGACCAGACGCTGCTGCTGAGCTTCCTGGCCTTGAGCCCGCACGCCGAGGCTTATGCGCGCAAGCTGGAGGACAAACGCTTCAACAGCCGGCATCACCTCCAGAAGATCGTCGCCTTGAGCGAGATTTACGGCCCCGAAAAGATCGACCGCGCTTTGCAGGACGCCCTGAGCTTCGAAGCCTACGGCTGCGAATACATTGCCAACATCCTGGAACAACGCGCCCGTCCGTCCGTTCCACCCGGCGCCTTGCACCTGACCCGGCGGCAGGACCTCCTGGACCTGGAACTGCCTCCGGCCGATCTCACCCCTTACGAACCCAAACCAAACTCATGAAAACCAATCCGTCACTGCTCTCCGAACACCTGGACTATCTGAAACTGCCCTTCCTGCAACAACACCACAGCCAGCTGGCTCAACAAGCCGCCCAGCAACAGTGGGACCACGTCGAATACCTGCGCCGCCTCATCGAAGGCCAATACACCGAGCGCCGCCAGCGGGTCATCGAGCGCCGCATCCAGGCCGCCCGGTTCCCAGTCCTCAAAACCCTGGAACAGTTCCGCTGGGACTGGCCCAAAAAGATCAACCGCATGGCCGTCCAGGACCTCTTCCGATTGGAGTTCCTCAGGCAGAAAGCCAACGTGGTGTTCCTGGGCAACGTCGGACTGGGCATTATGCCGGGACCGGGATTATGCCGGGCGGTGTGAGATTTGCCCTTAAAGAGGTGGCCGGAGCGACTTTCGGCCCGGCATAATCCGGCGGCAGGACTATAAGTTGCGAAGGAACTGAAGCAGGTGGTCCGTGGGGCGATAACGACCTGCTTTTCCGTTAATAGGCCTCGCCTTGGCGAGTATTTCCTCCTTCAGTGCCAGATTAGCATCAAGGTAGATTTGAGTGGTTTCCACCGACTCGTGCCCCAACCAAAGAGCAATCATGGCTCGATCAATCCCGGCCTGTAGCAACTCCATGGCGGCGGTGTGTCGGAGCACATGGGGCGTGACCCGTTTTTTTAGCAGCGACGAACATTTCACCCGAGCTGCCGCTACGTGTTTGTTCACCAAGTCCTGGACGGCGTCAGCGCTGAGCCTCCCGCCCGAGAGGTTGGGGAAAAGGAACTTGCTTGCAAATGGCCAGGGTTCCTTCATCCAGGCATCCAACACTCGGCGAGTGGTTTTCGATAGGGGAGTGCAGCGTTGTTTCCGACCTTTCCCGACGCATTGGATGTGTGCACCGGGCTTGAGCGTAACATCCTCACGACAAAGCCCGGTGAGTTCTGACAAGCGCAAGCCGGTTTGCATGGCGACCAGCAGCAAGGCGTAATCTCGCCGGCCGATCCAGCTGTTGCAGTCTACGGCACCAAGCAGCGCTTCAACTTCTTCGCGTGTCAGGAACCCAATCAGTGGGCGCTGGCAGCGTTTGCTGGGGATAGATAATACCCTCTGGATCATGCCGCTTTGTTCGGGGGATTCCAGTGCAACGAATCGAAAGAATGAACGGATTGCGGCCAAGCGGAGATTACGCGTGCGTGCCGTGTTGTCCCGTTTGGCCTCCAGCTGATCCAAGAAGTCACTCACCAGTGAGGGGCTGAGGTCTCTGAGCGCCAGTTGTGAAGGTGGCCGGTTCATCCGTTGTTGAGCGAACACCAACAACAAACGGAACGCATCCCGATAGGACGCTATGGTGTGCGGGCTGACCCGACGCTGGGCTATGAGCCGTTTATGGAAGAAGGCCTCGATGAAGGCGCTCAGGTCAGGTTTCTGCATGGCTTGCTCCTTTCCACCTCTGATCCAGCCGTTTTGCCGCAGCTTTAGTCAGCTCAGGCGTGCAGGTGAGATACCAGTATGTACCGGTGATGAACGCATGGCCCAGGTAGGTCGAGAGCACCGGCAGTAATGGAGCAACGTCCTTTCCGGTCCGATACCACCGCACCAGCGTCGCCACCGCGAAGCGATGTCTTAGATCATGAATGCGAGGTCCATGACTGGCGCCGATTGCACGCAGGCCGATGCGGCGAGTCAGCATTCTAAAATCGTCCCCAATCTCAGGGCCGGTCAAGGCTGATCCATGGGTCGAAACAAAGACACGATTCGCTGGCTGCCGCCAAGGGCGCTCGGCGAAGAACCAATCCCGCCGCTTGATGTAGTCACGCAGTTGCCGAAGCGTTGATTGGTGGATCGGAACCAGGCGAGACTTCTGGAACTTCGCCCGGCCGACCGAAAGAACCCCCTGCACCCAATCGATATCTTCCACCTTGAGATTCAGCGCCTCCATCAACCTCATTCCGGTCACGCTCAACAAGCCGAACAAGCAGTAGAGGGTGTGCGGCTTTAAAGCATACCGTGGCGTTGAAGGATGCTGGCGAGCTGCCTGCAGTAGCCGAAGGATCTCGTCGTCGGAGTAGATGTACGGTTGAGGACGGTGCCCCAGGCGTACCAGGCCAGCGGGAGGCACCTCGATTTTGGGTTCGATGCCGCTCAGGTATCGAGCAAACCCACGAATCGCCGACAGACATCCGGCTTGTGTCCCGGGCGCGCGATGATCGGACCGCAGCGCGAACTCCAGCGCGAGGGAGGTTGTAATCCGCCGTGTCCGCTTTGTCTTTATGAACTCAAGGAAGCTCTTCAACCGCGATTCGACTCGCCCAAGATCAAATCCCAGCCCCCGTCGCAATTCGAGGTAGTTCCGGAGATGTCGCTTGAGCGTTTTCATCGGGCACCTCCCGGCCAAGACAAAGCTAAACCGCGGAGAGCGTTGAGATCCACCTTGGCGTAAATGGCAGTACTATCCGGATGCCGATGGCGAAGCACGCGCCCAATCTCATCCAACGAGGCTCCGCGGCGCAGCATTTCCGTCGCGAGCGAGTGCCGAAAAACATGCGCCCCAGTGCGATCCGACTTCACATTGGCTCGCTCGATCGCCTTTCTTGCCAAAACGGAAATGGGACCCGAGGCCACGAATGGCGTGTACGGCGCGTATCCCCGAACGAACACGTTTCGGTAGGGGCTGGGCGGTCTTACCTTCAAGTATCCAGCCAAGGCTCTACCGACGTCGATTGGCAGGGGTAGCCTTGCCCATCCATTTCCTTTCTTGGAACGTACGGCGAGCTGCCCATCGCCCCAGTCGATGTCGTCCAGTTGTAAGGCGACGATTTCCCCCGCACGCAAGCCGAGGCGGGCCAACAAGAGTAAAATGGCGTAATCGCGTTTTCCTCGTACCGTAGACCGCTCACAAGCATTCAGCACGCGCTGGACCGCTTCGGTCGGAAGATGCTTTGGCGGACCAGACATCTCCCAGTTCGCTACGGCCGGGACCACTGCTGCGAGGTCCGACGCTGCGAGCCCCCGAAGCCGGGCAAACCGAAAGAACGATCGCAATCCGGTTACCATCTGGGCCGCCAGTCCGCGTCCCCCTCGCGGCGTGTGCCGCCGGACAAACGCCGTTATGAGTGAGGTGCCCAGAGCACGGAGTTCGACTGGCCCAGTGCCAAAGTGTTCGGTAAGGAACTGGTCAATATGTCGCGAGTAGCTGTAGATGGTTGCCCGATCCAGCCCGCGCTCTTCCTTCAAAAAGACACGATACTTGTTCGCCAGACGTTCCGATGGGCTGCCGGCGATCGGCTCACTCTTCGGTGCCACCACACCAACATCGCGCAGGAAGCTGAGCAATAGCCGTAATCCAGATCGAGCACCACGGTAACCGGCTGGGTGCTGATTGCGTAGTTGAGCCAGGAACTGCCCGACCTTTAATTCATTAAGCCACCGGAGGCGCTGCTTTCTTCGAAGCAGCCACAAGTTGATCTTCGCAAAGAAGCGCAGATGGTATATGACCTGGGCGGGAGTGTAGCCCAGGTTTTCCAGTTTCGTGCGATAAGATGCGATGTGCGTAGTGAGGGGGCCGTCGCTGACGCGAACCCCGCTTTTCACAGGTGAAGTTAATGATGGTGTCATTCATCAGTCATATCGAGAACTCACCACCACGGGAACGCCATCCAGAGGGTTCGGATAATGCCGGGCCGAAAGCCGTTCCGGCCGCCTCTTTAAGGGCAAATCTCACACCGCCCGGCATAATCCCGGTCCCGGCATAATCCCTAAGCCAACGTTTCCGAGGAACACGACGTTGGCTTTCTCTTTGAGGAACTCCAATCGGAAGAGGTCTTGCACGGCCATGCGGTTGATCTTTTTGGGCCAGTCCCAGCGGAACTGTTCCAGGG
>Ga0315271_10001413_pt1 | contig 14483 bp, 16 predicted proteins | sample C3_top_MG_FD_204664 | JGI IMG/M metagenome (GOLD analysis project Ga0315271, IMG submission 204664) | Sediment microbial communities from Yellowstone Lake, YNP, Wyoming, USA - C3_top | ecosystem: Environmental > Aquatic > Freshwater > Lake > Sediment | place: USA: Wyoming | collected 2017-08-01 | reverse complement strand
ACGTTGAGCCGGGCAATGGTGACACTCCACACCGTTGCAAGGGGACCTGGACGCTACGTGCTTCTGCCCGGCAAACCCGCCAGCGCCCCCGCGTTGTACCAATTGTTGACTCGTTTCAATCCGAACATTGCCTGTCAGGGGCTGCTTCCCTGGAATCTGTTGCGACACACTCCCGGTGAACTGCTCTGGCATTGTCCCAGCCGCATCGAGCCGATCTTCTTTCAAACCAACCAGGGCGAACTCAACGCGATCAGCGGCCAACGCGTGCGCCATCCACACCTGCTGTTCCATGTGACGCGCAAAAGCCTTCACGTCGCGGCCCTGCCAAACGACCAGCGCCCCACCCTCCAGACTGAGTTGATGCGAGCACCGTATTACAACGTGAGCGCGGAGGGACTGGTCTGCCAGGGCAGCATGAACGGCCCGCGCGAAAACCGGCCCGAGGCTATCGCCCAGTGGGAACATGCTTTTTTCCACTCCGCATTCACCCACCCGCAGGGCGGGGCGTTTCAGATCACTTCATATCCCAACGGTCATTCCGGGCTGTGGCTGGAGCAGGCTGCAAAGCCGTGCGCCGAATTCCCGGTCGAGTACCTCGTGCCGATGAAAATGACTCTGAGTCAGTGGCTGACGGATCATTCGACACCCAAGTGGTGATGAACTGTGAGCCCGCCTGCACACAAGATCCCTGCTGAATGGCACCGGCGAGTTGTCCGAGTGCATCTTGCAGGTTGCGGCGGCAACGGGTGCCACTTGCTGATGGGACTGTGCCAGTTGCAGAGGGCTTTGCAGGGATTGGGCCATCCGGGACTGCAAGTGACCGCGTTCGATCCGGACACGGTTTCTGAAGCCAACCTCGGTCGGCAACTTTTCACGGAAAGCGACATCGGCCAGAACAAAGCCCTCACGCTCATCCACCGTCTGAACATCGCGTTTGGTTTGGACTGGGGCGCGATTCCGCTCGCCTACCGGCCCCAAAAGACCTGGCCGGACCTGCTGATCACCTGTGTTGATTCCAAGCAGGCCCGCGCCGGGATTCATGATCGAATCCAGCATGGTCACTTGCACTACTGGATGGATCTGGGCAACGGCGCCGATTACGGACAGGTTGTCCTTGGGCAGGCTGGCGCTTCGCGGAAACGCTTGCCGAATATCGCCGATCTCTACCCCGAGATGCTTCAAGGCTACGAGAATGACGCCCCTTCGTGCAGTCTCGCCGAGGCGCTCACCCATCAGGAGTTGTTCGTCAACCGCACGCTGACTGCCTTCGCACTGCACCTGGTGTGGGCCATGTTCCGGCGCGGCGAAATCCGCGTGGCCGGATGCTTTCTCAATCTGAAGGAGATCACCACCGTCCCAATTCCCTTGCGAGTTCCAAAGAAGCAAAGGACGCGGCGCAGGCCGTCACGAAGAACTTAATCCAGACCCGGCCGGCGGCCTTGCTGCGCGTCGGGATTATTCGTGACCACACGTTGCCTGGGCGCAGGCCGCCTCGAACAAGTACAGCCGAAAACGGCTTCGCCCAAATAAGACCGTCGCCGAGCGGTTCCATGAAAGAGGCAGTTACCATCATCGTCATCAGCGAGGGCCATGCATACATGGCTCGACGCCTCAAAATCTCCGATAACTTCGGCAAGCTGGGGTTTCCAGGCGGCAAACGTGAGCACGCCGACGCTGACCCGCGCGAGTCGGCCGCGCGCGTACTCGCCGAAGAGATGGGCCTCACCGTATCGGCCGGCGACCTGCAGCATGTCGGGGTTTCGGAATTCCAGACGTCCGATTTCGGGCATTACCGGACCACCGCCTATTTGTTGCGCCTGCCGGACGGCGTCAGACCGAAGAACGCGGAACCTCACAAGCACGGACCCTGGCTGCGTATTCCCATCCCGGTCATTGAGAGCATGCCGGAAGACAAACTCCTGCCAGGTACCAAGGAGTTTCTCAAAGCCGCCGTGACTTGAGGACGATTGGATCACCTTCGCCAACCCACCCAAAACCGAATGAACGAAATGGCCTTTAACCTGGAGAAAACTCGCGAAGCCCTCAAGGGCAGCAAAGAGCGTTGCCCCTGGCAGCGGCTGATGGACTTGGGCTATCGCGAGTGGCAGAAGCCGGAGAACCGCAAATGGTGTTACCGCGACATGGCCGAGTGGGCCGGCGAAACCTACGGCGAAGCGGTGAAACTGTTCATTCTCCTGGGTGCCTGCAACTATCAAATCGGCAACGGCGGCTTTCTCCAGTACTTCGATAACGGGTACGCCAGCGGCGAGGGAGGCTGCCTTCGTGACCACGATGAGGACATTTTGCTCCACAAGGGAATGCTGGCGCTCGCCGTCAAATATGGCCTTCATCAATCCGACATTGGATCCCACGTTTACGCCATCCTGGCCGAGTTCCGTATCGTTCGCGGTGCTGACTCCGACGAGGATGAAGAGGATGGAGGTTGCGGCTGCTCGTCTGAAGAGATCGCCAACACAGACGAACTGGATGCCCTTGACCATCGTTATTACGCGGTGAATGAGAAGTGGGTCAAAGAACTCAAAATCCTCGGGGCCAAGTGGCTCAAAACAGGGACCAATCCGATCACCGTCGCCGGTCCGTTACCCCAGTTAAAGCAACCCGCACCACGCCCAAGAGTGAAACTGGTCGGTCGCGATGGCAACGCCTTCGCTGTCATGGGCACCGTTTGCGAGGCGTTGCGTAAGGCAGGCGCTTCTGCCGAGACCATCAGCCAATATCGGCGGAAATCGATGAGCGGTGATTACGCCAACCTTTTGGCAACGGCCATGGAGTACTGCGAGGTGTGCTGATATGCGACCTGAAAGCGGCTGGCGATTACGGCAAAGAACTTCGAATCAGTGGCGTGCCAGATGCGCGGCAAACAACTCACTGAAATGAGATCCTAACCATAACCCGCAGGCCAACCCCATGCGATTTCTTCGTATCACCACCCCCACGCGCCTCGAACTCCGTGAAATCGTCACGCTGGGGATGACGACCAAAGCGAACTCCGAAAAGATCGGGCACAAAGGAAGCGGGCTGAAGTTCACTCTGGCCTACCTCCACCGATTGGGCGGTCACTTGCATGCACGCAGCTCCGACTACCACGTCCGCAGTGAAACGTTCACCGCGAAGATCCGTGACGTGGACCATGAGATGATCCGGTTGCGGAGTCTGGAAGGCGAGCAGGTCTGGGAGGCGCACATCACCACACAGGCCGGTGCCGACACCTGGACCGAGCCTTGGTTCATCCTGCGCGAGATGCTGCAGAACGCCATCGACGAGGGTGGAACCTACGAAATCGTTTCAGCGGAAACGCTCCCGGAAACAACCGGAACCAACCTGCAAATCCCGCTCACACCCGAGCTGGAACAGGCTTGGGCTGACAAGGACCGCTGGATGCAGCCCCGTTATCCGCACCTCATTGGAGGCGGACACCCGGAATTGAAAGGCCTCTACTATCACGGGTTTCTGATCTTCAGCGCCCGCGGCAAGTGGAAATATTCGTATGACGTGACCGCTTTCCTCAAACGCAGCCAACTCTCGGAGGACCGCCAACTCCGCAATGGAGACCTTCACTCCGTCTTCGAACAAATCGCCATTGTCGCAGGATTCAATGCGCTGGCACCCGCAATTTACGAAGACGCGTTCGATTTGGATCAGAAAGAGGACGTTCAATTTCTGTATGATGGGGTATATCATCACATTTGTTGCGACCGCAAATCGTGGGGCGGGCCGGATGGGTTCGATCTCAAGCGGATGGAGGAGGTTTTTCGCCAGAAGTTTGGCATCAATGCCGCGTTCCATACGCACTCACTCGCCGACAACGATCCGGCGGCTTATTACGCCCGGGCCGCCGGATTCACACCCGCCATGGTTCCTTACCGCGTGGGCGGCATTCTCGGCGGGTATTCCGAAATCAAATCGCTTCAGGCGTGCCTGCCCACTCTCCAGCAACGTCTGCGCAGAGTGAAGACCACCGATTTCGCGCGGCGTGGGAAACTGAAGCTCGCCATGCGGCTGGTTCGCAAAATCCAACCGGCCGACATCAAAGTGGAGGTCGTGCAAAAGATTCACCAGGACGACAAGATCGAGTGCCGGGCGCTGGCCGATCCAGCCAACCACCGCATCCAGGTGCTTGAAGAATTGCTGGACCAGGACGTTCCGGCAATCGCCAAAGCCCTCATTGAGGAGTACGTGCATCTGCGGACTGGCGCAGGCGACATGTCGCTTGAGTTGCAGCGGGGGCTGATCGAAATCATCTACGACCTGCTGACGAAAAGGCGCAGGGTATCAGTCGAAAATCTGCAATCTGCGTGAGAGCGGAGAGCTGCGAGGCTTCGTCAGCACATCTGCGCCGAATATCGGAGGACAAGAGGGAACGTCACACCTGCTCGCACGCTAAACTAAAAACAGCGTGAAGCATCACTCGGGCTGCACGAGATCGAAAACGGGCAAGAGCTGACAAATTCACCATGTCTACGATTCGCGCACCGCACATTGAACCACCGCAAGAGGAATTCCTTGTCCGAGTTCTGCGAGCGCCTTGTTTCAACGTCGTTTTCAGACCGGCACGGTGGGAAACGTGGCGCGTCCTTGCCCGAACGGCTGAAGGCGCTCAACGCATTGCCAAATATCACTTCTACCATTCTCTCGAAATCCAACTCGCAGAGACGGCGCCGCTATAATGACCCTGGCAAAGCATCCCGATGATGGCCGACACTGCCGCTCGGTTCAATCCGTGCGAGCCAGACCGATCGCTTCGCGCAAAACAAACTGAGGACGAATGGGCCTGAGCATCTGCTATCACCTCTCTGCGCGAGATTCTTTGGAAGAAATCAGGCAGCGCATGAGCGACTGGCAAGCGCAGCTAAACCGTCATTTACCCGGCTGTAAACTTTCCGAATTGGCCGTCACGGATAAACAGGTTTGGTTTGATCTCCTGCCTGGGCCGGGAAGCGAAATCGCGCGCATGCGACTGCGGAACGAGGAGTCGGAACTTTGGACGGGAAGTTGGGATTGCAAGACCCAGTACGCCGGATGCGCACAGTACGGCGGCCCGGCGAATTTCCTTGAAGCCCACGGTTGCCTGATCAAGGCATTGGACATCGGATACTCTTCAGGACTGGTCGAAACTGTTTCCGACGACGGCGGATACTGGTCGGGCCGCAGCAGCGAGAAACTTCTTGAGCGCTTCCACGCGTACCAGAGCCTGGTCGCTTCCTTGGTGGCTCAGGTAAGAGATGCCGGGTTCTCAGCGACGAGCCCGCAGGACGAACCCGAATCTGTACGACAGGAACGCTCCACGGCCACCATCGACTCCTTCTGATTCCAGCCCTCGTTTCACATCATGCGAACTGCTACCCGCAAAACTCTGGAAAGCACCCTGCCTCCCGCGCCGTCAGGGGAAAGAAAGGCCGAATTCGACCGCGCACTGAGAGAGGCCGGCATCGCGGTGTGCGAGGCCCTGCACCGATACTGTGACTGTTACCATTACAGTGGCTCGGTGATCGTCGGCGAACGGTTGGCCGAGATGGGAATTCCCGACCACATCTGCGCCGCGGCGGAAATTGTGTGCGAGGTTGCCGATGAAGAGGGCATCGATCCCCGCTTGAGTCCTGTTGAAGGATCCGTTCACCCGGAATACCTCGCCGCAGTCCTGGGCTGGCTGAAAATCACAGGCAACGGTCTGCCGAACGAATGGCTCGGCGAGTTCGCCTGGCACGAAGACGATCACTGGTTCATTCATCCCGAGCACAAGCCGATTGCGGAAAGGGCCGGTATCCGAGTCGAGATTCCCAGAAGCTGTTACTCGTTCAAACGACCTGCGCACGCATTCCCAATCGACCCGCCGCCCAACGCCCTGCTCTTCAAAACCCGGGAGTCAGCCTGTCCGGTTGTGTGCGTCGTTAATGGGATTGCGCATGCCGACCCCGTCAACGTGCTCCCAGAACATCTTCGCACCGAGATCCCGCTCTGCGGTCAGGAATGGAAAAGACTGACAGTCGCAGGAGTTCCGGTCGAGGTCCGAGCTACAGGTGGCGACGGATTGTTTATGGGCGTCGCGGTAGATACCGGACAAATGATGCGGTTCAATTGGGATGAAGGCCAAAGCGCCTTCAATATCCCGCTTGAGGAGGGAACTTCAACCTGCGCCTGAAGGAGATTCCGAAAGCTCCAACGCTGTTCTGAATTCAGTGTCCAGGTGAACCCGAAAAAGTCTTCGACCAATTATGCAAGCGAGCATGAGCTTCGAGGAAATAGTAGCAGCGATCCGAGCCCGCCGTTTTCTGCCGAGCAAACCGATCCGCGAAATCCGTCCCATCGATCTCCAGCGCAACCCGCGCATCGTGGCCAGCCGCAAATACAACGGCAACTTTGCCGCAGCCGTCGTGAAATCGCCTGGCGACGTGGAATTCTACACCTCGTCCAACCTTTATCTGACGAGTCTGGGCGCAAGCATGTGGTTTGAAGAGGGAGAATGGAAGAGCGCGTTGAACGAGGCCACTCCCGGAACGATTTTCCTCGGTGAACTTTTCATTCCGGGCGCCGGCATTGAAGACCTCGGGGCCTTCCAGAGTTGGTACACCTGGCATCGCAACCGGATTGGAGAGACTCCGCCCAAGGCAAAGTTCCTCTCATTCGACTTGCTCACCTCCGCAGGGCGATCTCTTCACCACCGGTCCTACGAAGAACGTTACCAACTTATACCCTCACCGATGCGCGTGGCTGCCGCGCCTTACCAAAACCTGAGCGAAGCCAAAGCGGCGGTTGCAGCGAGCACCCACATCGGCTGTGAAGGATTTGTTTTCTGGGACGCCGATGCCTCTTCATTGTGCAAGATCGGAGGTCAAAACAAGGCTCGGGGAGCCGCCTGGAAGGTGAAGCCGGTTCGCAGGGAAAGTTTCGCTCTGCAACGGCTCGCCTGCGCGGAACCCGTACGCCTTGTGATGGTGCTGGGGACGCACGGTCAGCTTGACTTTCAGTGCGGCAGCGGACTCACGCAGGACGAACGCCGGCAATTGGTGGAAGCGTTTCGCACAGGGAAGAGCGTCATGGTGGATGCGCTTCACTATGGCTATGACGAGAGCGGCCGGCCAGAGATGCCCCGAGCCGTCGAATGGCGCACCTCTTGAGACATCAACCCTCTACCGAAATCGGCTTGTCCACGGGCGTCGCTGTTCCGACCCGTAAAGCAGGCACATTCAGGTCCGCATGAGCCTCTACATCCAGATCACCAAACGCTGCAACATGAGCTGCAATCACTGCAGCTTCAGTTGCGGTGAACGCGGCCCGGACATGGACGCCGCAATATTTCGTCGGGTGCTCGAACTCTCCGAGCGAGAAGAAACTCCCATCACCTTGGGTGGCGGTGAACCGACGCTGCATCCTCTCTTCATGGATTTTCTGTGGAGGTCCATCCGAGCGAAGGCAGCCCTGACCTACGAATTGGGGATGCCAGCGGTCGGCTTGGTCACCAACGGCAGCCGGACCGCTGTCGCCCTCGAATTGGCCGCGCTCGCCAAAGTCGGCGTGATTTGTGCGAGTGTTTCCCAGGACGAATTCCACGACCCCATTGATCCCCAAGTATTCCGCGCCTTCGAACCTTCCAAACAATCGGGGGATTATCGGAGGATCAATACGCTGGGCTTGATTGTGCCAGCCGGCCGGGCCAAGCGCTGGGGAAATCATCCGTTCAGACATTGCGTGTGCGACGGCCCGTTCGTCACCCCGACTGGAGACCTATATTCATGCGGCTGTCGCCTCCGGAAGCTCGGACATGTCGCGGACACGGCGCTTCGTCTTCCAGAGGAGTGGAGGGACATGATCTGTCCAAACGAACAGCCTCTCTTTGAGCGCGGCCCAACTCCTGGAGACGGTGCGGTTCCATCCGTGAGAAATCTCCACTGCGAAAACGGATGACTGCGATTCGCAAGATTATCGCCGGCGGCCAAACGGGCGCCGACCGAGCAGGACTGGATTTCGCTCTGGCCAATCAGATCCCCATCGGCGGCTGGTGTCCCAAAGGCCGCCGGGCTGAAGATGGGATTGTACCGAGCCGCTACCAACTAAGAGAACACCCTGCCTCTGCATACCAGCCCCGGACGATCCAAAACATCGACGAATCCGACCTGACCGTGGTCTTCGCTCGCGCTCCCTTGAGTCCGGGCAGTCGCTACACGTTGAAACAAAGTCGGCACCAGGGAAAGAAGCACGTCTGGCTCGCCGGTTTTCCAGACGCCGAAGCCGACGCCAAATGCTTAAGGGCCGCGCTCAGCCAATTCGATGGAATCCTGAACATCGCCGGCAGCCGAGAAAGTAAATGCCCTGGCAACTACGAACACGTGTTGCGGGTCTTGCGACTCGCCACTGCGGAGATGACTTCGGTGAGAAATCAAGAATCCTCACAACTCGATCGCAAATGAACCGCGTTCTCTTCATCATCGTACTGGGTCTTTTGGCCATTGTCGGCGGGCCGGTTGCCACACTTTGTATCGTCTTCCTGCTACCCAGCCTCGTCGCCCACCTCATCCGCCACCCTGACACCAAGTTGGTCATCATGGTCAACTTGACCGTCGGATGGACGGTCCTCGGTTGGGCGATCGCCGCCGCCTTGACGATGCCGTGTAAGACACGAACCCGTGATCGATTCCATAATGCCGATGTCCCATAAGCGCAACGGCTCGGGCTGGCCGCTCGGGAAGCCTGCGGCAAAGAAACAAGGACAAGGACACAAGTCTCATGAAAAGTCCACAATGCGGAGCAACCATGACCATCGGCGCTCCACGCGATGACTTGGAGACACCCCAGCATGAATGCCTGTGCGGGACAATCATTCCGGGCAGCGAGGCGAAAAACTATCGACGCGTGCCCGATGTGAAAGACGGCGGCGAGATCCAGCCGTATCCCTACGGAAGCATGAAGGCGCGGCCATATAATTTCTAAAACCCTCAGGCCGGGCGGCCATCTCCGCTCCACAATGCACCCTCGCCGGGCTTGCGCCCGTTCAAAGCCCGAATCAACCGCGATGCGGCCGAATCTCCCGCCAAGCTTCATTGGACCTGGACTGATGTTTTCCTCCGATGGACGGTGACGTCGTTATCGGAGAAAGCAACTTGGACGATTGTGCCCGGCGATTGAGCTTCTGCCGAAATTGCAATTGGTTTGCCGTAGATGAACCTCTGGCCGGTTGTGGGCTGAACGAAGGAGACGACCGGACGGTCGCCGTCGATTCGGCTGTCATTCGTCCGCAGGATAAACAGTGCCGTTTGCCCAGAGATGCTGGTGCCGGGAGCTAACCCAATGTGCGCCAGATCCTCTGCGGAGAGCGTCGCAGAAAAGAGCCCGGCGTTGGCAGCGTTGGCCGCGAAGAGGCCGATGTTTTCATTGGTGAGCATTCCCGGGCAAGCGAATTTTGTCCGCTCGTAAGCCAACTGGAGCTGGTTGGCGTTGGCCTTGTATCTGGCGGTCTGCGCGTTGGACCGGGCGTCTCGGACGCGATGCACCACAATGCCGGAGAGGATCAAGACCGCCGCCGCGCAGACGACCGCCTCAACCAGAGTAAATGCCTGCGAATGGTTGCAGCGCCAGATCTTCATCGAGTCTCTCCACCAGTATAGGTAAAGAGAGGACTTCAGGTCGGGAGCACCTTTGAGCACCGTGTACACCTTTCCTTACAGCATTACCGTGAGCGCGGACGTCGGCACGCATCGCTTCACGGCCGCTGCGACGGACGCCAGTGGGAAGTCCGCAACTGCGTCCGTGGAGGTCACGGTGTTCCCCAATCACGCACCGTCCATCCTGTGGAATGAAACATCCGCTGGCGCATACGAGGTCGGCTCAATTCTGACTCTGTCAGTGATCGCGATTGACGAGGATCCAAGTGACCGCGTGACGCGGGTCGAGTTTTATTCTGGAGCTGATCTGTTGACCTCGCTCAGCGAGAGTCCCTTTGCCGCACAGTGGAGTGGGCCGGTCGGCACGCATCAAGTGACCGCCAAGGCTTATGACGACAGCGGCGGGTCCGCTGTGACAGCACCTTTGCAGATTCAATTCATCGACAACATTCCGCCCACAATGTCGCTGTCGCCGACCAGCATCGCTTTTGATTCGTATCCCGACACCGTTGATTTCAACGTCACCGCCAATGACGCGGATGGCAGCATCGCGTGGGTTCAATTCTATTTGGACGACGTGCTTGTCCGCACGGACGCAGAAGCTCCTTACACTTGGACGTGGCAGACCACTCCCGGCAACCATGTTATTCGGGCTGTCGCCCAGGATAACGGCGGAAAAACCGTTTCCCGTGCGTGCAACGCGCAAATCGGCAACAATCAGAAACCCGCCGTAGCCATCACTAGCCCCGTTGCGGGGAGCACGTTCTGGGCGGGAGACCTTCTGACTTGGACCGCGACCGCAAGCGATGTGGACGGCACGATAAGTTCTGTGAAGTTCTACGCGAATGGCAACCTCATCGCCGCAGACACCTCTGGCCCTTATTCGACGACTTGGGCGCCAACCACCGGCAACTATTCATTGACGGCAGTAGCAACGGACAACCAGAACGCGACCCGCACGTCCTCCACCGTGAACGTTCAGATTAAAGCGCCGGAAACCCTCGTCTGGAACATCCCTCAATCTGGGGCATCCGTCAGCGGTGGAAACTTCAACGGGAGCTACAAAGGAGCTTCCAGCACTCAAACCATTTCCCAGAACGGACGGGTTGAAATCGACATCGGATCCACCGCGTATTGGGCAATGGGCCTGTCGACCAGCAGCGATCCCTCCACCGGCTATAGCAGTTGGGCTGCGGGCATAAATGTTTCCGGGAATGGATTTGGCGGTGTGCAACGTTGCGACATCAAAGTGCCCGGCTGGAGCCAGAACTACACACTCTTCCTCGGCGGCACCGACACACTCGTCATCGAAGTCGTGAACAATCAGGTGCGTATATTTTCACGGATGACGGATGGAAACATCCGAGCATCGACAGCTTGGGGAGCGATATCTGGAAGTTTGTATCTGCATCTATACAACAACAACTTGAGCTCAATCTACGGAGTTACCGGAGGCGCGATCTACAGGTAAAACTGTGAAGCCGAATTTCCGAAAAGACCCGTTGGCGTTCATCTCGGCTTGCAGCCAACCGCACGCCATCGAGATTCCCACGTCAGCCGTGCGGTCAGCCTGCCTCAGGCCGGATGGCCACATCAGCCACGATGAACCCTCGCCGGGGCTGGTGCCCCGTGACTCTGATCGAGCAGGAACCGTGGGCGTAGCCGGACTTTGAATAAGCCGCCGAATGCACACAGAGTGGCTCTGCCGATCAGGGCGCGGGCCACCCCGGAACCTCCTGCGGCTCACCCATTGCCTGAAGGCCGGATCGCGGGAAATGCCGATGGCTGCCAACGGGAGGCTCGCGCGGAACCACCGCGACAAGCTCCCCCATGGGTTCCCTGCGGGCCAGCCTGTCGGTTGCCGATAGGTTATCGGGTCCGGGTCCGCTCAAAACGACCTGTGCGATTCCGGCAGGATTCCCAAGAATCGCCCGGGAGAGAGCACGGACGAGCGATTGCATTCCTGGCCAATCAAAAGCTGCAACCCGAGCATTTGTCGTTGCTTCCCGCCCGGCGAGGCGGTAATTGTTTTTCTCGGCAACATGCGCCAAATAATGATTTTTTTTGGCCGGTAAGAGTTTTTGTTTTTGACAAATCTGGAAATGACCACTCCGCGTGAATCCGTTCGCCCGGCAGGATACGCCCTGCTGCGGCAGCGCCATGGGTTGAACTGTCTGCCCCATCACGTTGAGTCTGTCGTCGTCAGCCAGGGGACGCGCCGGACGCATTCGGCGGCTCACAAGACCGAGGAGATTTATCCCAGAGGCTACTGGCCGGGGGAAACCGATTTCGACCACCTCGAATTTGCGCTCAAGCACGAGGGCTTGCACCTGCAGCTCCTGCGCGCTTTGCTGCCGCGTTACTCCCCCGAGGAAGTCGCCGCCTATGTCCAGGCCAAACCCACCAGCGCGTATGCCCGCCGCATCTGGTTTCTGTACGAGGAATTGTCGGGAAGGAAACTGGATCTGCCGGATGTGTCACAGGGCAATTACGTGGATCTGCTCGATCCCCAGGAATACTACACCGGCGCTCCGGTCCGCAGTCCGCGGCAACGGGTCAACGTGAATCTTCTCGGCACGATCGCTTTCAGCCCTCTGGTGCGTCGCACCAAGGCGCTCAAAATGGCCGAAGCCAAACGCCTCGATGAGCGGTGCCGGAAGATCATCAAGGCGATACCGCCGGAGATTTACGCCCGCGCGCTACAGTTCCTTTACACCAAGGAAACCAAGTCCTCCTACGCCATCGAACGCGAGACGCCCGACCAGAAGCGCGCCCAGAAATTTGCCGATGCGCTTCGGGAAGCTTCCCAGCGGGATTACCTTTTGAAGGACAGTCTGGTGGGGCTGCAACAGGCGGTGGTGGATCCGCGCTTCGCCAACGCGGGCTGGCGCGACAGCATCCAGGAACAGAACTACGTGGGCCGCAGTTTGAGCCCGACCGAGGAAGAAGTTCATTTCGTGCCGCCGAAGCCGGAAGATCTGTCCGGGCTGATGTCTGACTTTCTGGACGCCTCGCGCCGTGTGCTCAACTCGCCCGTGCCTCCCGTCATCGCGGCGGCGGCCATCGCCTACCCCTTCGTGTTCCTGCACCCGTTCTCGGATGGCAACGGCCGTTTGCACCGCTTTCTCATTCATTACGTGCTTTCGTATCTGCGCTTCGCGCCGGAGGGGGTGGTGTTTCCGGTATCAGCCACGATGCTGCATCGGCCTCGGGATTACGACGCCAGCCTCGAAGTGTTTTCCAAGCCCCTCCTGTCCCTGGTCGAATACCAGTTGGACGGCCACGGGAAGATGACTGTGCTCAATGACACGCGCGACTGCTACCGTTACGTGGATTGCACCTTCATCGCCGAAACGCTGTTCGGTTTCGTAGAGGAAACCATCGAGAAGGAACTGCCCGCCGAGATTCAGTTCCTCCAGCAGTATGACGCCGCCCGGCGACTCATGCGCGACGTGGTGGACTTGCCCAATCGCGCGGCTGACCTGTTTGTGCGTCTTTGCCTTCAAAACCAGGGCCGCCTGGGCAAAGCGAAGCGCAAACTGCCCCAGTTCGCTCCGCTCTCGAACGAGGAAATCGCCGACTTAGAAGCCGCTGTTGCTGAAGCCTTCGCGCTCAAGGCTTGAGGCCCCTCAAGCCCAATAGCCGGAGCAGCCCTGCCTGCCGATGAGGATGATGTCGTGTCCAAAGGACTCCGTCCAAAACAAAGGCCCGGCGACGCACGCCTGGGAAAATCGTTATGCACCTTCGAGTTCTGACGGTGGCCGACCTCCACCAGTCCCGCAGACATTTCCAATGGCTCTGCGATGAAGTGAAGTCGAAACGGCCCGCTCTGGTCGCGTTTGTCGGCGATGTGCTGAGCGACTCCGCTGGCAGCGGCGGCGACCAGGTCCGCACGGAGGAGGCGGCTCATTTATTGAGCGGTCTGAGCTGCCCGCAGTTGGTCTTCATACGGGGCAATCACGAGCAAGAGGAGTGGCCAAAGTTTGTCGAAGCCTGGCCGTTGAACGAGCGTCCGCTGGTGGCGCTCGACGGCACGGCGCATGTTTTCGGGCCGTTGGTGATCGTGGGCTTTCCCTGCCATACCGGGTGGGAAGAGCCGTGGCGCCAAACGCTGCCCAGGGCCGGCAACGAAATCACCCGGGACATCGCGCTGTCCGGTCGCAAAGTGTTGCCGGCTGACCACGAGTTCTGGCTGCCGCCGCTCATCCGGCGACTCGGCCCTGCCGGTCGCACCCTGTGGCTGATGCACGAACCGCCACAGGTCAGAGAGATCGCGCGCGGCTACGCCTGCAATCCCGAATGGACCAACGCCATCGAACGGTTTCGGCCGCTGCTGACGGTGAGCGGTCATGACCACGAGACGCCCAAGCGCTACAATGCCTGGCACGGCCAGCTCGGTGACACGGTATGCGTCAATGTCGGTCGCGGCGTAATGACCCTGCATTTCTGCGTGCTCGATTTCGAGTTTCCGCAGTCGCAGCCGTGTCTGCCGACGAGGATTACTCTGGAGGCGCTCCCGTGGAAATCCCAAGTCGTAATCCACCCCAGGTAAGAGACAGGTCCACAGTCCCAACCCGAATGATTGACGACAAACACTACCAGCGGATATTGCGCGAATCCTTCGGCGAAGAGTGGGCAGCCATTTGCAATTTGCCGGAGCCAGATCGTCTCGCGGCCATTGCGCGCATCATGGAGCTGCAAGGCGACTCGCCCAGAGACCGCGCCTGGCCGACGGAGTCAGGCCGCGAACCTGCACCGGAACCCGGCTGGGATCCATCGGGAACCTATCGGCCCGCCGTGGTCAAGCGGGTCTATGAAGAACTCAAAGCCACCGGCAAGATCAGAGGAGGACATTCGTGAACGCCA
>Ga0315271_10001412_pt1 | contig 14484 bp, 8 predicted proteins | sample C3_top_MG_FD_204664 | JGI IMG/M metagenome (GOLD analysis project Ga0315271, IMG submission 204664) | Sediment microbial communities from Yellowstone Lake, YNP, Wyoming, USA - C3_top | ecosystem: Environmental > Aquatic > Freshwater > Lake > Sediment | place: USA: Wyoming | collected 2017-08-01 | reverse complement strand
CGGCGCCTGCCGTGGGCTGGGCCTTGGGCTTGCGGGTCCGCGCTGCCTTCGGCTTCGCGGGCGGGGCGACGGGATCGGCCTCGGCGCCTGCCGTGGGCTGGGCCTTGGGCTTGCGCGTCCGCGCTGCCTTCGGCTTCGCGGGCAGCTCCGCGACCGGAGCTTCCGGCGCTGCCGCGACAGTCGGCAGGACGGCCTCGGGCTCTGGCCTGCTGGGCTCGGGCTCGGGCTCGGGCTCGCTGAACCGGTCCGCCTCGCTGGGCTCGGCCTCGCCGGGCACCTCAACAGGCTCGGCCGTCGGGATCCCACCGGGCGCTGCGGCGGCCAGCTCGTCGGCCGGGGCGTCGGGCCCAGACTCGACGGCTGACGGGGCGACCTCGCTCAGTGCCGGATCCGCGTCCGGCCCCGGCTCGTCGTGGCTCGACGCGCGTGGGCCCGGGTCGGCGAGGCGTCGCTGGGCTGCGGCCTCGTAGAGCAGGATTGAGCCGGCGACGGCCGCGTTGAGCGACTCGATCCGCCCGTGCATCGGGATGCGCACGAGCAGGTCGCAGCGGCGGCGGATGGCCGGCCCGAGACCCTTGCCCTCGCTGCCCACCACGATCGCCACGGGGCCGCGCAGGTCGGCCTCGCGCGCGGTGAGGGGCGCCTCGCCGTCGGCGCCCACGATCCGCAGGCCTCGGGCGTGGAGGTCGGCAAGGGTTCCCGGCAGGTCGTCCACGGGCGACAGCGCGAGGTGCTCCACGGCGCCCGCCGACGCCTTGACCGCAGATGGGCTCAGGGGCGCCTGGTGGCGAGTCGGGAAGACGGCGCCGTGGACGCCCGACGCCTCTGCGGTGCGCAGGAGCGTGCCGACGTTCTGCGGGTCCTCGAGCGAGTCCAGCACGAGCACGAGCGCGGGCTCCCCCCGGCCGGCCGCAACGGCGAGGATCTCGTCAGGCGAGGCCCAGCGGCGCGGGGCGACGACCAGCGCGATCCCCTGATGGCCGTCGAAGCCGGCGATCGCGGTCAGCGTGCCGCCCTCGACCTCGATGACCGGGATCCGCAGGCTCGTGGCATGCAGGACGAGCTTCTCCAGCGCCAGACGACGCTGCGGGACGACGTAGAGGCGCTTGGATTCGCGGCGGGCGACGAACGCCTCCTCGACGGGACGGCGGCCGGCGACGAGTTCCTCGTCCTCGGCGAGGCCGAGTGAGGGGTCGGCGGCTACGGCGGGCCGGATCGGGATGTAGGGCCGGGGGGCGCCGCGATCGCTATAGGGTCGGGCGCCATACGGCCGGGCGCCGGGGCGTGCGCCGCCGGGGCGGGGGCCGCGGGGAGCGCCGTATGCGGGTCGAGGGTCACGCGGGCGCTCGTCGGTCCACTGGCGCGGGGCGGGCGCGGGGCGATCCTCCTCCCACTGGCGCGAGGCGGCGGGGGCGTTGGCGTCGGGCGCGGGCTGGGGCACGGCCGGACGGTCGTCCTCCCAGTGCCGCGCGGTCGGCGGGCGGTCTCCCTCCCAGGGGCGCGGGCCGGAGGCGGCGTCGTCGCGCCCACGGGGGGCGGGCGGTCGCCGGTCCTCGCCCTGGTCCCAGGGTCGCGGTCCGGGCGCTGGGTGCCGGTCGCCGTCCTGGTCCCATGGCCGCGGGGCCGGCAGGGGTCGGTCCTGGTACGTCGGGCGCGGCCAGTCCTCGCCCTCGCGGCGGGGGCCGTCGTAGGGCGGGCGGGCGTCATCTCGACGGGGTCGCGAGTCATCCCAATCGCGCGCACCGGTCGGCGGGCGAGGGCCGGATGGACGGCGATCGTCACTCCACGGGCGGGGGGCTGAGGACGGTCCCGCGTCCGATGGGCGGGGGCCGGGTCGATAGCCGCCGGGTCGCGGGGCTCCGGGTCGATAGCCGCCGGGTCGCGGGGCGCCGCCGGGCCGGGGGCCGGCCGACCGACGCTGGTCGTCTTCCCAGGGCCGCGGGCCGGCCGACGGGCGAGGGGCATCGCCGGGCCGCGGGCCGGTCGGGCGGTGCTGGTCGTCTCCCCAGTGCCGCGGGCCGCCGGACGGCCGGTGTCCGTCGACGGGTCGCTGAGCGCCGCCGGGCCGCGGGCCGGGCGCGCGGTGCTGGTCGTCCTCCCAGGGCCGCGGGCCACTCGACGGGCGCGAGTCCCCCGCCGGGCGGGGGCGCGAGTCCCCCGCGGGGCGGGGGCGCGAGGGTCCAGAGCTGAAGCCGGAGCCGGAGCTCGGCCGTCCCTGGTACGGGCGCCCGCCGCCGGGGCGCTGCCCACCGGGTCCACCCCGACCGTGCGGGCCGCCGTTACCTTGCGGGCCACCCCCTCCGGGTCGGCGATCGTCGTCGCGCGGTCGGTCAGCCACCGGTCGTCACCGCTCGTCGCCAGCGCTGGCCGTCACGGGTGTCCTCGACGGCGATCCCCCGCAACGCGAGCTCGTCGCGGAGGCGGTCCGATTCCGCCCATTGCTTGGCATCGCGGGCGGCCGCCCGTGCGTCTAGAAGGTCCTGGAGCTCGGGCACGAGCGCCTCCTCGGCCGGCGGCAACAGCCCCAGCACGTCGTCGAGCTCGCGCAGCGCGGCCAGGGCCGTCGCGGCGTCTGCGGTGGATAGCGTCCGCGCGGCGATCCGCCGGTTCAGCTCGCGCACGAGCTCGAACACGGCCGCCAGCGCGGGAGAGATGTTGAGGTCGTCGTCCATCGCCGAGGTGAACGCCTCGCGGGACTCGGCCAGGAGCGCCGGCAGCGTCGCGTCGGCCGGGCCGTCGGAGCCGTAGGCAGCGAGCGCCGCGACCAGCGCGTCGAGCCGATCCACGGCCGCGGTCGCCGACTGCAGCGAGTCCTCGCCGAACGAGAGCGCGGTGCGGTAGTGGGCCGAGATCAGCGCCAGGCGGAGCGCCCGGGCCGGGATGCCCCGTCCGACGATCTCGGGCACGCGCTCGATGTTGCCGACCGACTTGGCCATCTTCTGGCCGCCCATCTGCAGGAACGCGTTGTGGAGCCAGTACCCAACGAACGTCTTGCCGGTCGCCGCCTCGCTCTGGGCGATCTCATCGGTATGGTGCGGGAAGACGAGGTCGATGCCGCCGGTGTGGATGTCGAACGACTCGCCCAGGTACCGCATGCTCATCGCCGAGCACTCGATGTGCCAGCCCGGGCGTCCCGGACCGATGGCGGTGTCCCAGCTCGGCTCGCCAGGCTTGGGGCCCTTCCAGAGCGCGAAGTCGCGGACATCGTCCTTGCCGTACTCGTCGGTCTCCACGCGCTCGCCGACGCGCATCTCGGTCGCGTCCACGCGCTCGAGTCGAGCCAGGCGCCCGTAGTCAGGCCAGGAGGCGATGCGGAAGAAGTACGAGCCGTCGTCGGTGCGGTAGGCATGGCCGCGCTCGGTGAGCGTCTGGATCAGCGCGACCATCTGGGGGATGTTCTCGGTGGCCCGCGGCAGGACGTCGGGCAGGCGGATGCCCAGCGTGGCGAGGTCGTCGAGGAAGACCTTCGAGTAGCGCGCCGAGATCTCCTCGATCCCCACGCCCTCCGCGGCAGCCGCCCGGATGATCTTGTCGTCCACGTCGGTCAGGTTCATGACCCACGTCACGCGGTAGCCGCGGAAGCGCAGGTACCGGACGAGCAGATCATCGAACGTGAAGGCGCGGAAATTGCCGACGTGGGCGGGGCCGTACACCGTCGGGCCGCAGGAGTACACGCGGACGTGGCCCGGCTCGAGCGGCTCGAGCGGCCGGGTCTCGCCGGTCAGCGTGTCCGCCAGGCGGATGGTCATGCGGTTCCCTCGATGGTGGCGACGGCCCGCGCGGACATCGATCGGCCGGCCCCCTCGTCGCCGGCCAGATTGCCCGTGGAGGCCTTCACGTTGACGGCGGCGGCCGGGATCCCCAGCAGGCCCGCGATGGCATCGCGCATGGCGTCCAGCCGACTCCCGAGCCGCGGGCGCGCGCCGATGATGACAAGATCGACCGAGGCGGGGCGCAGGCGGACGCCAGCGAGGCGGGCGACCACCTCGCGCAGGAGCGCCTCGCTCGCGACGCCTCGGGGCGTCCGGCCGTCCGAGGGGAACAGGCGCCCGAGATCGCCGAGGCCCGCCGCTCCGAGCAGCGCGTCCGCCACCGCGTGGAGCGCCACGTCCCCATCCGAGTGGCCGGCCAGGCGCGGGGCGCCCGCGATCTCGACGCCACCGAGGCGCAGGCCGTCGCCGGGGCCGAAGGGGTGGCTGTCGTGGCCGAACCCAACACGCACGGGCGCGGGCGCGAGCGCCGCCTGGACGCGGCGCAGGTCGTCGGGCAGCGTCACCTTGAGGTTCGCCGGTTCACCGGGGATTGCATACACGGGAATGGTACAGGCCTCAAGGAGGGCGGCCTCATCGGTGAACTGGCGCTCGCCATCGGGCGGGAACGCGTCCCACGCCTCGAGCAGCAGCCGACGACGGGCGCCCTGCGGCGTCTGGGCCGCCGCGAGGACAGAGCGGTCGACCGTCTCGAGGACCCGGCCCTCCCCCACCCGCTTGATGGTCTCGGTCACCGACAGCACCGGGATCGCGGCCCCGGCTTGGGCGGTCGCCTCGGCTACGGCCGACACGAGCGCGGGCGAGACGAGCGGCCTTGCGCCATCATGGACGAGGACCGGGCGTTCCCCGCCGTCGGGGTCGAGGCGGACGAGCTCGCGGACGCCGTTCGCTACCGACACTGGTCGCGAGCCGCCGCCCGCGACCACGGACGCCACGCGCGCGGGCAGCCAGTCAGCCGCCCGGAACGCCTCGACGCGCTCGGGCGCCGTCACCACGACGACGCGGTCCACGTGCGGCGAGGCGGCGACCGCATCGATCGACCACGCGAGCAGCGGCCGGCCGCCGACCGGCGCCAGAACCTTGTCGATGCCGCCCATGCGGCGCGAGGACCCGGCCGCGACGATCACGGCGTCCGCGATCGGACGCCCGGGGTCGGGCGCCATGTCAGGAGACGCGGGGCTGGGCGAAGATCATGCGCCCGGCGACGGTCTGGAGGACGCGGGTCACGTTGACGTCGAGGTCCAGGTCCATCAGCCGCGCGCCGCCCTCGACCACCACCATCGTCCCGTCATCGAGGAAGCCGACGCCCTGGCCGGGCTCCTTGCCCTCTTGGATCACCCTGACGTGGAGCTCCTCGCCGGGCAGCACCGCGGGCTTCACCGCGTTGGCGAGCGAGTTGATGTTCATCACGCGGACGCCCTGAAGCTCCGCGACCCGGTTGAGGTTGAAGTCGTTGGTGAGGACCACGCGGCTGCGCCGCTTGGCGAGCTCGACCAGGCGCGCGTCAACCTCAGTCACGCCCGGCGTGTCCTCGGTAACGACCTCGATCGGGGTGCGGGCCTCGCGCTGCATCCGCGAGAGGATCTCGAGGCCGCGCCTGCCGCGGTTGCGCCGGAGCGAGTCCGAGCTGTCCGCGATGTGCTGGAGCTCCTCGAGGACGAACCTCGGGACGACCAGCGTCCCGTAGATGAACCCCGACTCGACGATGTCGGCGATCCGCCCGTCAATGAGCACGCTCGTGTCCACCACGATGCGCGGCTCGCCCTCGGCGGGGACGGCATCGGCCTTCGGGCGGCGGATGAGGCCCGCGCCCTCGGCGGCGGCGATCAGGTCGTTGCGCTTGGCCACCGTGAGACCCGTCATGCCGAGCCCCATGAACAGGCTGATCCCGAGCGGCAGCCACGTCCCGAGGGGCCCGGAGAGCTGCGCGAGCGGCAGGCTGAGGAGCAGGCCCAGCAGGAGGCCAACGAAGAGGCCCAGGACGCCGGTGACGAACTCCGCGGTGGAGAGGTCCTGGACGTGGGCGACGAGCCACTGGGCCGGCACGATCGTGAGGTACGGCAGCAGGCCGAAGCCGACCATCAGCCAGGCGATGGTCCAGGCGGCCACGATGAACCCGCCATATGGCGAGCGCTGCAGCTCGGACGAGCCAGCGACGAGCACGAGGCCGATGAGGGCCCCCAGAGCAGCGCCGAAGACTCGGATGGTGCGGATCACGCCAACCTCGGAAAGGTGCACCGGTCGCTCGGACGACGACCGGACCGCGAGCCTAGCACGCCCGCGAGCGGGGGCGCACGCGTCGGTGCGGCAGGTCAACGCCCTCGGGTGCCGACGGGCGGTCCATCGGCGAGCGAGGCGCGGATCGCGTCCGCCAGAGAGCCCGTGGTGACCACCTCGAGACCCTCGACGCGCTCGGGGGCCCGACCTCCGGCGCGCGGCACGACTGCGCGGGTGAAGCCCAATCTCGCCGCCTCGCGGAGCCGTCGCTCGAGACCGGTTACCGAGCGCAGCTCGCCGAGCAGCCCGACCTCACCGATCGCGATGGTGCCGCTGATCAGCGGGCGGTCGCGGAACGACGACGCGAGCGCCAGGGCGAGCGGCAGGTCGAGACCGGGCTCCGCCACCGTCAGGCCGCCGGCGAGGTTCGCGTAGACGTCGTGGCCCGAGAGCCCGATGCCGGCGCGCCGGCCGAGCACCGCCACGAGGAGCGCCAGCCGGTTCGGGTCCACGCCCGAGGCGGTCCGCCGCGGTGTCGGCGCACCGGTCGGGGCGACCAGCGCCTGGACCTCGACCATCAGCGGCCGCGTCCCCTCGAGCACCGGCGCCACGACCGAGCCCGGAGCGGGACCGTCGTGCTCGCCGAGGAAGGCGCGAGCCGGGTCCGGGACCTCCGCGAGCCCGCCCTCGCCCATCTCGAACACGCCGATCTCCTCGGTTGAGCCGAAACGGTTCTTGGCGGCGCGGAGCAGGCGGAGCGCACCGCTGCGGTCGCCCTCGATCGAGAGCACCACGTCCACGAGGTGCTCGAGCGTCTTGGGCCCGGCGAGGGTGCCGTCCTTGGTCACGTGCCCAACGAGGACGACTGGGATCCCCTCGCCCTTTGCGAGCTCCATGAGCCGCAGCGCGACCTCGCGCACCTGGCCCACGCTGCCGGGCGCCCCGTCGAGCTCGTCGGAGCCCACGGTCTGAATCGAGTCCACGACGAGCAGGCCAGGTCGTGCCTCCCGGGCGAGATCGATGATGCGCGCGACACCGGTCTCAGCGACCACGCGGACCGCGTCCCCGACCGTGCCGGTCGTCAGGCCCAGGCGTTCGGCCCGCAGGCGCACCTGCCCGGGCGACTCCTCGCCGGTCGCGTACAGGACTCCCGCACCTTCCGCAATCCCGGCGGCCACCTGCAGCAGCAACGTTGACTTGCCGATCCCGGGCTCGCCGCCGATGAGAACGACTGACCCTGCCACGAGCCCGCCGCCGAGCACGCGGTCGAACTCGCCGATGCCGACGGGCGTTCGGATCGCGGCGGCATCACCCGCGTGCGAAAGGGCGATTGGCGTGCTGCCGTTCCCGAACCCGACCGACGGGGTCGATCGGGCCTTCGGCGTCTCGCGAACGACCGTCTCGACCAGGGTGTTCCACTCGCCGCACGTGCGGCACTGGCCCTCCCAGCGGAGGACGGCCGCACCACAGGACTGACAGACGTACCGGCTCTCAGCGCGGGCCATCGGCGGCGCTCCGCGCGGCCGTCAGGCTTCGACCGGGGTCTTCGCCTCGACCGCGTTGATCTGCAGACCCTTGCCGTCCGGGTCGAGATCCACCAGGATCGTCTCGCCGACGGCGTACCGCCCGAGCAGCAGGTGCTCGGCGAGCGGGTCCTCGATCAGGTTCTGGATCGTCCGGCGGAGCGGCCGAGCGCCGTACGCCTGGTCGTAGCCGAGCTTGATGATGTGCTCCTTGGCGGCCTGGGTGACATCGAGGTTCATGCCCTGCGCCTTGAGCTGGTCGCGGACCCGCTTGAGCATCAGGTCCACGATCCGCGCGATCTCCTCGACCGTGAGGCTGCGGAACACGACGGTCGCGTCGATGCGGTTCAGGAACTCCGGGCGGAAGTTCTGCTTCAGCTCGGCCTGGACCTTCTCCTTCATCAGGTCGTAGGAGGCGGCGGCGCGCGTCTCGACCGTGTCGCCCTGCTGGCGGAAGCCCAGCGACGAGTTGGTCTGGATCTTCGCGGCCCCGAGGTTCGAGGTCATGATGATGATCGTGTTGCGGAAGTCCACGCGCCGGCCCTTGGCGTCGGTGAGGTGCCCGTCCTCCAGGATCTGGAGCAGGATGTTGAACACCTCGGCATGGGCCTTCTCGATCTCGTCGAGCAGGATCACCGCGTAGCTCTTGCGCCGTACGGCCTCGGTCAGCTGGCCACCCTCGTCGAACCCGACGTAGCCTGGCGGCGCGCCAACGAGTCGGCTCACGTTGTGGCGCTCCATGAACTCGCTCATGTCGATCTTGATGAGCGTGTCCTCGGAGCCGAACATGAACTCGGCGAGTGCCTTGGCGAGCTCGGTCTTGCCGACGCCCGTGGGGCCGAGGAAGACGAACGAGCCGATGGGGCGCTTGGGGTCCTTGAGGCCGGCGCGGGCGCGTCGGACGGCGCGGGAGACGGTCTCGATCGCCTCCTCCTGGCCGATCAGCCGATTGTGGAGGACCTCCTCCATCTTGAGCAGCCGCTGGGACTCCTCCTGGGCGATGCGCGCAACCGGGATCCCAGTCCACATCGCGACGACCTGGGCGATCTCCTCCTCGTCCACCTTCGGCGGCTCGCCCGACTGGGTCAGCTGCCAGGCGGCGCGGAGACGGTCCACGGTCTCGCGGCTGGCCGCCTCCTGCTCGCGCAGCATGGCCGCCTGCTCGTACTCCTGGGCGCTGATCGCCGCGTCCTTCTCCTTGGTGATCCGGTCCAGGTCCTTCGCGGCGGCACGAAGCTCGGGCGGCTGGCTCGAGTGGCGCAGGCGGACGCGGCTCGACGCCTCGTCTATGAGGTCGATCGCCTTGTCCGGCAGGTGCCGGTCGGTGATGTAGCGGATCGAGAGATCGGCAGCGGCCTGAACGGCATCGTCGGTGATCGTGACCTTGTGGTGCTGCTCGTAGCGCTCGCGGATCCCCTTGAGGATCTCGATGGTCTGCTCGAGCGTGGGCTCTTCCACCATGACCGGCTGGAAGCGCCGCTCGAGCGCCGCGTCCTTCTCGATGTACTTGCGGTACTCGTCGAGCGTGGTCGCGCCGATGCACTGGAGCTCGCCGCGCGAGAGCGGGGGCTTGAGGATGTTCGCCGCGTCGATCGCACCCTCCGCGGCACCCGCACCGACGAGCGTGTGGAGCTCATCGATGAACAGGATCGCGTCGTTGGTGTTGCGCAGCTCCTCGATGATCTTCTTGAGCCGCTCTTCGAACTCGCCGCGGTACTTGGTGCCGGCGACGAGCGAGCCGATGTCCAGGGTCAGGACGCGCTTGTTGAGCAGGATGTCCGGGACATCGCCCGAGACGATCCGGTGGGCCAGGCCCTCCGCGATCGCGGTCTTGCCGACGCCCGGCTCGCCGATCAGCGCTGGGTTGTTCTTCGTCTTGCGGCCCAGGATCTGGATGACCCGCTCGATCTCCTTCTCGCGCCCGATGACCGGGTCGAGCTTGTCCGCGCGGGCGGCATCGGTGAGGTTGATGCCCAGCGCGTCGACGGTCGGGGTCTTGCTGGCGCGCTTGGTCTCCTGCGCGGGCCCGGCGGACGAGCTCTGCGACAGGACGCGGATCACCTCGTGGCGGACCTTGTCCAGGTTGACGCCGAGGCTCTCCAGCACGCCGGCGGCGATGCCCTCGCCCTCGCGGACCAGGCCCAGCAGCAGGTGCTCGGTGCCGATGTAGTTGTGGCCAAGGCGGCGCGCCTCGTCAATGGCCAGCTCGATCACGCGCTTGGCGCGCGGCGTGAGCCCGACCTCGCCGACGACCGGCCGGTCGCCCCGCCCGATGATGAACTCGACCGCGGTGCGGACCTTCGCGAGCTCGACATTCATGTTCTCGAGCACGCGCGCTGCGACGCCCTCGCCCTCGCGGACAAGGCCGAGCAACAGGTGCTCGGTCCCGATGTAGTTGTGGTTGAAACGCTGCGCCTCGTCCTGCGCCAGCGTCAGGACCTTGCGCGCGCGATCAGTGAACTTGTCGAAGCGGTCCATTCGCGGTGCCTTGCTCCAGCGTCGGGCGCGGGGGACGCCGACCTGTGGGCCATGCTAGCACCCCCGCCCCGGAGCGGCGCTCGCGGGCATCGTGCGGCCACACTTGCGGTTCGCTCGCGGGGCGCCCGCGGTTTGGCCGGGAATCGAACGACCCGCCGGGGACCGGCGGGTCGTGGTTGGTGCGTGGTGGACGCTGGCACCTGCCAGCGACGGGTCAGGCCTGGTCGGCCTCGGCGGGCTTGTCGGCCTCTTCGGCCACGGCCTCGGCGACGGCCTCCTCGGCAACAGCGTCAGCGACGACAGCCTCGGCCACGGCCTCATCAGCCACGGCGTCGGCAACGATCGCCTCGGCGACTGCCTCCTCGGCAACCTCCGGCGGCGCCGACTCGAGCGCGATCTCGGCGATCTCCTCGGCCACGACGGCCTCGGCGACGGCCTCCTGCGCGATCTCCTCGGCCACGACGGCCTCGGCGACAGCCTCGTCGGCAACTGCGTCAGCCTCGACGGCCTCGGCCTCATCGGCTGCGGCAGCCTTGGGCGGGGTCTTGGCCTCGGCCTCGGCGGCGGCGAGTTGGGCGCGGACCTGGGCGAATGCCCCGGCCAGCGTCGTGTCGATGCCACCTTCCGGCTCGGACTGCGCGTCCGACGGCGCGTAGCCGCGGTCCGGGCGCTCACGCCGCTCGCGGCGCTCCCGGCGCTCGCCCGTGGGGGCGACCGACGGGGTGGTCGGCGTGGTGCCGGGCTCGGGGGCCGGGCGAACCGGCGGCTCCTCGGCCTGCTTGAGGCTGAGGCCCAGGCGATGGCGCTCGGAGTCGAGGCTGATGATCTTGAGCTTGAGCACCTGGCCCTCGTGGACCACGTCACCCGGGTGGGCGACGCGCTGGTGGCTCAGCTCGCTGATGTGGATCAGGCCCTCGAGACCCTCGCGGACGCGGACGAACGCGCCGAAGTTGACGAGCTTGGTGACCGTGCCGTCGATCACGTCGCCGACCTTGAAGTCAGCGACCGTGCTCTCCCACGGATCGGGCTGGAGGCGGCGGATCGAGAGGCTGATCCGGCCACGCTCGTGGTTGATGTCGATGACCTCGGCCTCGACCTCGTCACCGACCTTGTAGCCGGCCTCGGGGTTGTTGACCTTGTTCCACGAGAGCTCGCTCTTGTGGACGAGGCCGTCGATCCCGCCGAGATCGATGAAGATGCCGAAGGGCGCGATCGACCGGACGTTGCCGGTGACCTTCTGGCTGACCTGCAGGCTGCTGAACAGCTCGTCCCGCTTCTCGCGGCGCTCCTCGTAGAGGGCGACCTTCTCAGACAGGATGAGCCGGTTGGCCTTGCGGTTGACCTCGAGGATCTTGAGCCGGAGCTTGCGGCCGATGTACGGCTGGAGCTTCTCGGCGATCTCCTGCGCGGCGTCGCGGGGCTGCTCGTTCTGCGGTCGGCGCGGGAAGTCCACGATCTGGCTGATCGGCACGAAACCGCGGATGCCGCAGTCGACGATCAGGCCGCCCTTGTTGTGGTCGATGACCGGGGCGTCGATGATGATCCCGGTCTCGAACTGCTCCTGCATCGCGCGCCACTTGCGCTCGAGGCCGGCTCGGCGGAGCGAGAGGACCACATGGCCCTCGGGCGACTCCGGCTGGAGCACATACACGAGCACCACGTCGCCGATCGCCATCGCGGGAGCGCTTTCGCCATGGCGGCCAAAGAGCTCGCGATTGCTGACCACGCCCTCGGACTTCGCGCCGATGTCGACCAGGATCTCGTCCTTGTCGATCCGGACGACCGTTCCCTCGACGACATCGCCATGCTTGAAGCTCTTGATGTCGGCGTTCTGCTCGGCGAGCAGCTCCTCCATCGTGGTCGGCTCGGGGCCAACCGGGCGCTTCTGCAGGATGACGGGCGCTTCGTCCTCCTCCACGGCGGCGGGCGGCGCGTCGGCGGCCTCGTCTTCCGTGGGAGCGGCAAGCTCCACCGCGGGCTCGGGCTCGGGCTCGGGTGCCGGCTCCGGTGCGGGTGCCGGCTCCGGTTCGGGTGCCGGTGCGGGCTCGGGCTCGGGCTCGGGTGCCGGCTCCGGTTCGGGTGCCGGTGCGGCCTCGGGCTCGGGTGCCGGCTCCGGTTCGGGTGCCGGTGCGGCCTCGGGCTCGGGTGCGGCCTCGGGTGCGATCTCGGGGGTGGCGGGCTCGTCGGCGACGGGCGTCGCGACGGTCTCCTCGGGCGCCGGGGTCTCGACGGAGGCGGCCGCCTCCGGCTCCGGCGCGGTCCCGCCCTGCTGCTCTTCGGTCAAGGTGATCCTGTCTCCTTGGGTGGATTTACCCCCGGGAATCACGAACGGCCGCCGTGCCGAGCCCGGGGCCGTCTGCTGGTCGGAGGTGGATCGAGGATCGGGTCTTGCCGGCGGTCCGCTCCTTCGCTGAGACGACGTGAGGGCGAGGCTCTTCAACTGTGCGTGCCCGATGGGCCCGGTGAGTCTAGCACCCCAGTTCCACAGGTACAATCGCAACCCGTGCCGGAATTGCCCGACCTCGACGTCGTCGCTGATGCGCTCCACGCGGCCCTTGCCGGGCGACCGGTGACCGAGGCCCGTGCGCCCATGCCGCTGTCCGTGCGCGGGACACCCGCAGAGCTGGCGGCGCTCGTGGGGCAGCGCGTGGTGCGGGTCGCCCGCGTGGGCAAGTTCCTCGACGTCGAGCTCGACGGCTATCGGGTCGTGTTGAACCCGATGCTGACCGGGCGGTTCCAGCTGGCCTGGCGCGGTGAGAAAGCGCCGTCTGGCGTGGCGGTTGAGTTGCGTTTCGGGACGAGAGCCGGGGGCGTACCGGGCGATGCCCGGCCCTGGACCAGCGGGGCGCCCTGGATCCCCGATGACGGCGTCGAGCCGTGGCTGCGCTACCGCGACCCCACCCAGATGGGCAAGGTCTACCTGCTGCCGGCTGGCGTCGAGCGGCCGATCCCCGGACGAGGCGCCGGCGAGCAGGGCCCGGACGCGCTGGATCCCGCCCTGACGATCGAGGTCTGGCGCGATCGGATCCGCAAGCACCCGGGCGAGCTCAAGAACCTGCTGCGCAACCAGGCGTTCGTCGCCGGCATGGGAAACGCGTACTCCGACGAGGTGCTCTTCGCGGCTCGCCTGGCGCCGTACCGCAAGCGCTCAACGCTCGCCCCTGAAGAGGTGGACGCCCTCTACGCAGCGATGCGCAAGACGCTTGGGGCGTCGGTGACGCTGCTTCGCGAACGTGTCCCGCCGACGTTCGAGAAGCAGGTGCGCGACCACCTCGCGGTCCACGGGAAGGGTGACGGCCCGTGCCCTCGCTGCGGCGGGCGGCTCACGCAGGTGTCAGCCGGCGGGTTCCCGACGGGGTACTGCCGCGCCTGCCAGCGCTGAGGTGCGGCCCCGCTGAGGTCATCGCCGTGGCCCGCGCAGGCGCTGCGCCTCGCGATGGTGGCGCGCCACTCAGGGGATGACGAGGACCTGGCCCGGATGGATCGTGCGCGGGTCGACGATCTTGTTGGCCTTCACGATGGCGGTCACCGTCGTGTGGAACTTCGCGGCGATCGAGGCGACCGTGTCGCCCGAACGGACCTTGTAGGTTCGCTGGGTCGGCGATGGCGCCGGCGTCGCGGATGCGGGAGCACTCGGTGACGGCGATGCGGGGGCTGCCGATCCCTCAGCCGACTGGGCAGGCGATGGCGTGGGCTCCGCCGATGCGGCGATGACCGCAGAGGCGACCGCCGTGGCCGGTGGGGCAGAGCTCGCGCTGGCGCCTGCGCCGGCGAGCGGGTTGGCGCGAGCAATGACGAGCGCGAGGAATGCGAGCACCATAACGCCGACGAGCAGCGCCTGGCCACCGAGCTTGGGCGAGCTGACGCTCAACCCAGGTCGCGCATGGACCGCCTCGATCGCCACCGGCACGACGGTAGCCTCAGGCCACAGCCCCGCATCGCCAGACGCAGCCCCGACCAGGTGCTGATCGGCTTCATCGGCTGCGATGAAGGTGGCGCACGACGAGTGGGCCGCAGTGAGGCACGCCTGTCGCTGCTTCTGGGGAGACGGCAGCGCGGGGGGCTCGACGGCCCAACAGCGCAGGTCACGCGACGCGTGCGCGCTCGACCATGACGCGTCAATGGAGCGGAGGAAGGGACAGATTGCGGCAGGCCGCAGGAGCGAACCCTCGGAGCCTCCGGGGACGCGATCGCTCGAGGTCCGGTTCTCAGGCGGGTCCAGGGCGCTCCGACTCATCAGCTCGAGGATACCCCGCGAAGGCGGATAGCCACTTGGACCGAACCGCCCCGGGGTCAGCGAGTTAAATGCAAAATCCCGGCGACGACCTATTTTCCCGAAAGGCTGCCCTCTCAGTATCTTCGGCGCTGGAGAGCTTAACTTCCGTGTTCGGGATGGGAACGGGTGTGGCCTCTCCGCTAGAGTCACCGGGATTCATGCATCTGGTAGGTGACGGCAGCCGCCTGCGTCATGCCTGACGCGGGCGCCATCGAAGGAT
>Ga0315271_10001411_pt1 | contig 14488 bp, 12 predicted proteins | sample C3_top_MG_FD_204664 | JGI IMG/M metagenome (GOLD analysis project Ga0315271, IMG submission 204664) | Sediment microbial communities from Yellowstone Lake, YNP, Wyoming, USA - C3_top | ecosystem: Environmental > Aquatic > Freshwater > Lake > Sediment | place: USA: Wyoming | collected 2017-08-01 | reverse complement strand
TCGCTGGCCGCCTCCCAGGCCGCCGCGTCCTGCAGCTCGATCCATTTCTTGGGGACGGAGATGAAGACGGTCGGCTTGACGGTGCGGAAGTCCTCGAGCAGCGAGGACTGCGCCGTGGAGCGGGCGAAGGTGTAGGTGGCTCCCCACCAGAGCGTCCCCATCAGCTCCAGCCAGCGTCCGAACGTGTGGTAGAGCGGCAGGTAGCAGAGGAAGGTGTCGCCCTCGCCGACCTCGGGCAGGGCGAACCCGCGGCAGAGACGCTTCGAGACCAGGTTCTCGTGGGTGAAGATGATGGCCTTGGGCTTGCCGGTGGTCCCCGAGGTGTACATGGCGGTGGCCATGTCGGTGACCCTGACCCGCGCCGCCCGCGCCGCCCGCAGCGGCTCGTCGAAGCCGGCCCCCTGGCTGATCATCTGGTCGAGCGAGAGCAGCCCGTTGCGCTCGGCGCAGCCGGGCGAGAAGACCACCACCGCCTTGAGGTCGGGGAGCCCGCCCAGCGCGGGGAGCACCTTGGCGACCTGCTCCTCGTCGTCGGCCAGCAGCACCTGGGCCCGCGAGTGCTTGAGCATGTAGACCACCTGCTCGGCCACCGCGTTGGCGGGGAGCGGGAAGTCGACGAAGCCGTTGCCGAGGCAGGCGAGGTCGGCGAGGGCCGCCTCCAGGCAGTTCTCGGAGAGGATGGCGACGCGGGCGTCCGGCTCGTCGCCGAGGATGGCCAGCAGGCCCCGGGCGATGGCCCGGGTGCGGCGCGCCACCTCGGCCACCGTCAGGTCGGTGGCGTCCGGGCCGAGGGTGCGGATGGCGACGGTCTTGGGGTCGGTCTCCTCGCGGCAGCGCAGCAGCTCACCGACCGTGAAGTTGAGCGGCCTGATGAGCGGGAGCAGGAGCGCCAGCCAGGGCTCGACCAGCTCCGCACCCAGCGCCTCGGTGAATCCCCTCCGCCGGGCGCCGTCGAGCAGGGCGAAGAGCGCCCTCCTGGCCCCCGGGGCAAAGGGCTCCCGGCCCAGCCGCTCCACCAGCGCGGCGACCAGCGGCTCGACCAGCGCCAGGTCGCCCGGGTTGGTGGCGCCGAGGGCCGCGGCGGTGGCCTCCTCGAGGGCCCGGTCCGGCGAGGCGGCCGCCTGCCAGCGGCCCAGCAGGCTCGTGAAAGGGGACTGGGAGTTGGCCTCGACCATTCGCATGACCTCGCCGTAGAGCCGACCGGACCGGCGCTTCGACATAACCACGGGGACAGGGCATTGTCGACGCGGAGGGCGACCCGCTCCCGTGGCAGAATAGCGCGAGCCGGCGGGGCGGCCTCCGGTAAGCTCCTCGCGCCGGTTCCCGGAAGTGGTGGGCGGGCTCTGCCCCGGCGCAGGGCCCAGGAGGCGGGGAACATGGGTCGAACGGTTGGCAGGATGTCAGGGCCGCGGTGGGTCGTCGCCGTGGTGATCGCCGTGACGCTGGCCGCATGCAAGCCGCCGCCGCCGCCGCCGCCGCCCCACCGCACCGTCGAGCGCCCGCCTGCCGCCATCGCCGCGGAGGCCGAGCGCGAGCGCGAGGCGCTCGAGGCGGCGGTCGAGGCCTACGTCTACGGCTACCCCCTGGTGAGCAGCGAGCTGGCGAGGCGCGTCGCCACCAACGTGGAGAAGCCGCAGGGTGGCCAGGCCCCCATGGGCCAGCTGGCCCGGCCGCACGCCGGCGCAGCGGCACCGGCCGCGAAGCCGCGGGCCTCCTTCGACCTGCTGGCCGCCGGGGCCTGGATCGACGTGGGGAGCGAGCCCTGGGTCCTGTCGGTCCCGGACCCCAAGGGGCGCTTCCACGCCATCGCCGTCCGATCGGCCTGGCAGGCGCTGCTCGACACCTCCCCGGCACGCGGCGGGCGGGCCAGGGCCGGGCGCATCGTCGTGACCGGGCCGGGGTGGAGCGGGAGGCTCCCGGCCGGGGCGCGCCAGGTGAAGTCGCCCACCGCCCTGGTCCGGATCGACGCGCGCGTCCTCGCGGTGGGCGGGCCGAACGACCTGCACGAGGCGCAGGCCTGGGTGGAGCGGCTTGCGCTGATGCCGCTCGGCGCCACCCCGAAGAAGTGGGCGCCGCCGCTGGGACGCCCCGACGCCTCGCTCGACGCCGCCGGTCCGGTGCTCGAGCAGGTCCACGCCCTCGACGCGGTGGTCTACTTCAAGCTGCTGGCCGCGCTCCTCAAGCAGAACCCGCCGGCCTCCGCCGACGCCGCCCTCCTCCCGACGCTGGCGCGCATCGGGCTGGTCCCGGGCAAGGACTACGATCCGACCGGCCTCGACGCCTCGGTGATCAAGGCGCTGGCCGGCGTGCCGAAGGCGGCGCAGGCGAAGATCCTGGCCGCCGCGGTCCCGCCCCCCCCGGTGAACGGGTGGTCGGTGACGGCAGGCGGGGCACGCGCCGCGGGGTACCTGGCCAGGGCCGCGGCGGTGGCGGCCGGCTCGGACCGGGTCCTGGACGGCGTGGTCCTGACGGCCGAGGTGGACGGGGCCGGGAAGCCGCTCGATGGGTCGATCCGCCGCACGCTCCGCTTCACCCGCGGGAAGGGGCCGCCGGCCGAGGCGCTCTGGACGCTCACGGCCTACGACGCCAGCGGAGCGCCGGTGACCGGCCGGCAGGGCCGCGCCCAGCTCCACTCGAAGGAGAAGTTCCAGTACGGTCGCGACGGGTCGATCGACCTGCTGCTCCAGGCCGACCCGCCGAAGGGGCGCGAGTCGAACTGGCTGCAGGTGCCGGCCGGCCCCTACGCGCTGGTGCTCCGTCTCCACGCGCCGCGGGAGAAGCCGCCCTCCGCGCTCGACGGCAGCTGGAAGCCGCCGGCGGTGGTGAAGTCCAGGTAGCGGGTCACCGCGCCGCGCGCCCGGCCCGGCGGCGCCGTCACGGGATGGCCGTGAAGGAGAGGCCCCAGGAGCGTTCGCTGGCGGTCCGCGTGGTGGGCCCGGCGCGGCTCCAGCGCTGGCGCCAGCCGGCGTCGACCCCCACCTCGAACCCGTTGCCGAGGCGCCAGGCGGCGCGCACGGTCGCGTCCTTCCAGCGCTCGTCGAGCGCGGCGCCGGGGTGGTAGCCGGGGGTCGGATCCGGGTTGGCGACCCCGTCCAGGGACTCGGCGCGGCCAGCGGCCTCGAGCGAGGCCGGGCCCCAGGCCAGCTCCAGCGCCGCCTGGAGCATCCCGCCGAGGCCGAAGTGGTAGCCGTTCTGCTGCTGCACGCTCGGGAGCGTGTCGAAGGGGACCGAACCGGGGTCGCCGTCGAGGGCGAAGGAGCGGCTGCCACCGAAGCGCAAGGCCGCGTCGAGCCGGGCGGTGAGGCGCAGCGGGCCGTCCAGCCAGCGCGCCTGCAGCGCGGCGCGCGGGACGTCGACGGTGCCGGCCAGGTCGAACGGGCCCTGGCGAGTCCAGGCGTGGCCGCCGAGGTCGAAGCCGGCCCCGGCGCCGGCCACCAGGTCGGCGCCGCGCCCGCCGGGATCGATGGAGCGGGCGTAGAGCGCCGCCAGCAGGGCCGAGGAGGAGAGCCTGGCGTCGGTCACGCCGCCGGTCCCGGCCGCGCCCGAGACCCGGAGGCCGGTCGCCTGGCCGTCGAGCCAGGCGGTGGCGCCGTGCCCGGGGGCGCCGTAGCAGGTGTCTCGCCAGAGGCTCCAGCCGGCGGCCGCCCGGAGCTCGCCGCGGCGCCCTTCGACGCCGTCGGCGCCGGCCGCGCCCAGGCTGGCGCGCGCCTCCAGCCTGTCGGCGGGGTCCCCGCGGGCCAGGGTGGCCCCGTCCACGGCGTCGGCGACCTTCTTCCAGGGCGCCGCGAGCCAGGCCAGCACGGTCCGGGCCGCGCTGGGCGGCGAGCGGTCGAGGTGCGCGGCCATCTGGAAGAGCGCCTCCCCCAGCGCCACGCCGGCCACCGGCGTCACCACCAGGTCGTTGATCGAGGCCTTCTCCTGGAACTCGATCAGCTCCCAGGTGGTGGAGCCGGCCAGGGTGTAGAGGGAGGCCAGCCAGGCCGGCGCCCGGTTGCCGCGGGCCAGCTGGTACATGCTCGCGCCCATGATCGGGTGGCCGAGGAAGTTGGTCCGGAAGGTGTTGGCGTCGTAGCTGACGGCGCCGTGGGCCAGCTTGTCCAAGGGCGTGTAGACGGTCTCGTAGATGGGGCCGGGTGGGCGGGCCGTCAGCAGGTAGTCGGCCAGGTGGAGCGACAGCTCGAGGCCGATCCAGGCGGCCGCTCGCGCCGGGTGGGCGGGCTGCGGCTGCAGGTAGCGGAAGGTGTCGTCGCCGCCGGCCGGGGGCTGCGCAGGCACGGTCTCGGCCGGCTCCAGGGCGCGCGGCGGTGACGCCTCCGCCTCCTCGGGGGACGACGCGCTGGCCCGGCCGGTGGCCCCCGCCGAGAGGGCCACCGCCAGGAGCAGCGTTGCCGCGCCCCGCCGCGAACGGCTAGCGGGCGTCGGAGGCGCGGAAGCCGAGCCGGACCGCGCCCCAGTGCATGCCGCGGACGTAGACCGGCACCGAGAGATCGACCATGGTCTCGCCGGTGTCGCGCTGGTAGCGCTGGATGAGGAACGGGGCCACGCTCTTGGCCGCCGCCAGGCCGGTCTTGTCATTGAAGATGCGCTTGGTGCGGCTGTTGACGAGGTCGTTGGCCATGTTGCCGGTGAGCGGCTGAGAGTAGCGGAGGTTGTGGGTCGGCAGGTAGCCGTGCTTGTCGACCAGCACGGCGAAGACCAGGCTCTGCGACCGGGTCATGATCGCCTCCTCGATCCCTTGCACGTCGCGGTCGGAGAACCGGTCCCAGTCGGTGCTGAACTTGGGAGGATCGGTCTTGGGGACCGGGTAGTAGAGCGAGGCGAAGAGCCGCTCCTCGGTCACCTCCTTGGCCGCCAGCCAGCCCTCCATGGTCTCGGAGACGCGGCGGGCGAAGTCCTGCGCCGCGCCGAGCATCTCCTTCTCCTGGGTGTTGAGGGCGTCGACCTGCGCCGTGGTCGGCTTGGACTGCGCCGCCGCGGGGAGGGGGGAGACGAGGAGCGCGAGGAGCAGCAGCGACGTGGACGACGTGGCGATGGTGCTGTTCATGGTCGATCCTCCCTTAGCCGCCGAGACGGCTCATGGCCGCCTTCATGCTGACGCGAAGCCGCTCCACCGCCCTGGTGAGCTGGCCGATCTCGTCGGTGGACGTGGACTTGATGGGGGTGTCGAGGCCGTCGCCCATGCTGATCGAGTCGGCCGCCGCGGTCAGCTCGACCACCGGGCGCATGGCCCGCTCCACCACCACGTACATGGTGAGGATGGTGATGACGGCGAAGGCGGCGAAGACCAGCGCCAGGGTGATGACCAGCTCCCGCTTCTTGGCGGCGATGCGCTCCATCGAGACGCCGACGCGGAAGCCGCCCCAGTGCTTCCCCTTCACGTAGATGGGGCTGGAGACGTCCCACATCACCTCGCCCGTGTCGCGGGCGTAGACCTGCAGCAGGCCCGGCTCGGTGTTCTTGGCGGCGGCCAGGCCGACCGGCTCGTTGAAGATGCGCTTGGTGCGGTTGCCGGCCAGGTCCTTCTCCGGGACGCCGGTGAGCGGCTGCTGGTACCTGGTGTTGTGGGTCGGCAGGTAGCCGTTGTTGTCGACGCCGACCGCGAAGAGGAAGTCCCCGCTCTCCAGGAACCTGTCCTGGAAGACCAGCACGGCCCGGTCGCAGAAGGCGTCGAAGCGGGTGTGGAACTTGGGCTTCTCGCCCCAGCTCCAGCCCTTGATCTCGACGTAGGATCGGTCGAAGACGTCGTTGACGGTGAGCAGGCCGCTGTCGATGGCGTTGTCGAAGGTCTCGCCGTACTGGCGGGCGCCCAGCGATGCGCCCAGCCTCGCCTTCTCCAGGGTCGAGGCCTCCATCTGCTCGGTGCGCGTGTAGGTGATGTAGGCCGCCGCGCCGCTGGTGAGCGCGAGCAGCAGGACGGCGAGCGTCAGCGAGATCTTGAGGCTGAGCCGGCTCCGGACTGCACTGGTCAGTGACATGGGGGTCTCCGCTCCGTGGTGGCTACTTGCCGCCGGACTTCTTCAACGCGACGAGGAAGGCCTGGCGGTCGTCCTCGTCGTCGATCCTGGCCGCCAGCTCATCCGCCAGGGCCCGGCTGGCCGCGAGCGAGAAGGGGAGATCCGGGCAGACCCGGCGCACCGCCTCCTCGACGAAGATCTTCGACATGGGGCCGACGTGGCGAGCCAGCTCCCGCGCGCAGGCCGTCAGGTAGTTGGCCGAGGGCTGGTCGGCGGCCGTCACGCCGCCGCCGCCGGTGCGCGACCAGCTCAGCCCCGAGCTGGCCAGCACCGGCCGCGATGCGGCGGCCGGGTGGCCGACCTGGGAGCCGCCCGGGCCGGCGGGCGCCGCCGCGGGGTAGGAGGGGAGGGAGCCGAGCGCCGAGGCCTGCCCCGTCGATCCCACCGAGGAGGAGGCGCCTCCGCCGTCGAGCGCCCGCTTCAGCTTGTTGGACGAGACGCGGATGGCGACGGTGGCGAAGGCCGGGTTGAGCGTCGAGTCGGCCACCAGGGCCAGCACGCAGGGGCCGGCCGAGGCGGTGTCGACGCGGCGGAGCAGCAGCGTGCCGTCGGCGAACTGGGCCGTGGCCGACTCCCAGTCATCGTGCTGCAGCTGCAGCGAGTCGATGGCGCGGGCCAGCGGACCGCCCACCTGCTCGCAGAGCGCCCGGTCGTAGACCGACTTCCCGCGGTGCGCGAGGAGCCGGCCGGAGCCGTCGAAGAGGACGGCCGCGTTGACGCCGGCCATGTCGAGGAGCCCTTGGAGGATGGTGTCCATGTTCAGGTCCATTCCTGGAAAGCGGTGTCGATGGCGCGCTCGACCGGACCGAGCGATTGGGGCGGCGAGATGAGCGCGGTGATGAGCGACTGGGGACGGACCACCAGGAGGCAGGACCGGGCGCGGCCGGAGAGCGAGAAGCTGCCGAGCGTGCCGAGGCCGAGCAGCGCGCCGATGTCCAGGAAGCTGCTGCCCACGAACCCCATCTCGGCGGCGATGGTCTCGCCGTCGCCGGTGCGGACCGCCCCGAGGAAGGTCCCCTCGAGATCGCCCAGCACCGCGGCGCTCACGCCGGCGATGTTGGCCACGGTTTCGAGATCAGTCATTGGCCGGCTCCTCCTTCGCCCAGGGGTGCGATCAAGACGAACACCCCGATCGTGACGGCTGTCTGACTGCCACTTCGAGGGGACAACCATACCCTGCCGGGGCGCTCATGGCCTCTTCTCGGTCGGCCAAGGAGGCAATCCGGCTCTCACTCTGCACACGTCGAGGAGCTGGCGGGCCTCCCGGCTCGGCCATTCGGGGGGGGGCATCACCAGCCCGGCCGGCGCCCTGGCCTCGGGCCACGGCGCGTCGGCACCCGCGGCCCAGGCGTGCCAGGAGGTGATCGTGGGGCGCCCGCTGGCGGCCGCCAGCGCCAGCATGTTCCAGCCGATGGTGTCGATGAGCCCGGGCCGGCCGCCGGAGCGGTGGGCCAGCAGCAGCAGCGCGTCGGTCGAGAGGTGGAGCGCCGGCGCGTCGGGAGGGCGGGTGGCCCGCAGCCAGGAGCGGACGTAGTCGGCCACCTGGTCGGCGTCGAGCGCCGGGACCTCGACCTCGGTGGCGCGCTCGGGCTGGCCGGCGGCGTTCGGGGGGGCCAGCAGCTCGCCCAGTCCGGGCGGCCCCGTCACCAGCAGCTTGAAGGTCCGCGACCAGAGCGCGGCCGAGGCCAGCGACTCGAGGTCGGCCTGGATCTCGGTGAGCTGGTCGGCGCCGTCGATGAGGAGCACGGGGACCGGCCGGCCCCGCTCCTCCGCGAGGCGGTGCAACAGGCCATCGATGCGGGTTGCCCCCTCGTCGGGGACGCCCGCGGCCCGGCAGATCCGCTGCAGCGCGCTGCGCCCGTCGTCGCGCCCTGCTCCATCGGCCGACAGCACCAGCCTCGAGCCCGAGGCCGAGAGGTCGGCAGCGAGCTGGCGCAGCAGCGTCGAGCGGCCACTCCCTGGCGGCCCGGTCAGCGTCACCAGGTCGGTGGCCGGCCCCTCGAGCAGGGCGCGCAGCTGGCGCCGGAGACCATCGAGCGGGGCGGCCTGGAAGGGGGCCAGCGACGGGTCGAAGGGAGCGAAGGGGGCCTGGGCGAAGTGGAGCCGCTCGGCCAGCAGCGGCGGGGCCGGGCGCGGCGGCGGCGGTCGCCGCGGTGGGGGGCGGGGCGGCGGCACCGGCTGGGTCGTGGCCGGGAGGGCCGCGTGGGCGGCGGCGGCCAGCTCCTGGAGGGCGCGGCGCCCCTCCCACATCAACACCTGGGCCGTCGGCTGGCGCTCCGAGGGGTTCTTGGCCAGCGCCCGCGCCACCAGCGCGGCGCAGGAGGCCGGCAGGCCGCCGACCAGCTCGCGCGGGTCGGGGATCGCATCGGCGAGGTGAGCACGCTCGACCGCGGGCAGGTCGGCGCCCACGAAGGGAGGCCGGCCGGTCAGCAGGTGGAAGTAGGTGGCGCCGAGCGCGTAGATGTCGGAGGCGCCGTTGGCCACCGCGCCGCGCCAGATCTCGGGGGCGGTGTAGAAGGGCGTACCGGCCCGCACCGCGGCGTTGCCGACCGGGATGCCGGCCGATCCGAGCGCCATGCCGAAGTCGCCGAGCTTGGTGACCCCGCCCGGGCCGATCAGCAGGTTGCCGGGCTTCACGTCGCGGTGGACCACGCCGGCCACGTGCGCGGCGTGGAGCGCCGAGGCGGCCTGCACCAGGATGTCGGTGGCGGCCTCCGGCGACAGGCGGCCGTCCCTCGCGATGAGGGCCTCGGTCGACTGGCCGGGCACGTACTCCATGGCGATGTAGCAGAAGTCGCCCTGCTTGGCGGCGCCGTAGATCTGGACCACCCGCGGGTCGTTGATGCGCGCCACCAGCCGCGCCTCGCCGAGGAACCACTGCACGGGATCCTGGCCGCGGGTGTCGGTGCTGGCCCAGGCCAGCACCTTGATGGCGGTGGGGCGGAGCAGGGCCTCGTCCTGGGCCAGGTAGACCACGCCCATCCGGCCGCGCCCGATGATCCGCTCCAGCCGGTAGTTCCCCAGCTTGAGGCCGACCAGCCTGGAGAGATCCAGGGGCCCCGGGTTCCTGGGGTCGGTGGGCGTGGGCAGGGTCGGCATCCGAAGCGGGGGTCAGGTCCTGGAACTGGGGACGGGGCCGCGTGACGACTCGTCCCGCGCGCGGAAGAGGTCGAGCAGCAGCTGCTGGGCGTCCACCTCGATGGAGGCCTCGCCCGGCGCGGGCTGCTCCTCCTCGCGCGTGAAGGCGAACTCGCCGTCCGTCCAGTCGATCAGCTCGCGCAGGGTCTGCTCGATCTGTTGCAGCCCGGCCTCGCGCACCGTGGCCAGGTCGGCGAGACCGCGCTCGACGAGCCGGTCGGCGAGCCCGGCGTCGACCAGCGCGCCCTCGCGGGCCGGGCCGGCCGAGGCCATCGACTCGGCGGTCAGCTTGCCGTTGCGGACCAGCAACTCCCCCAGGTTGGCGGTGCTCGGCGAGGCGGCGCCGGTGATGCGCCCCTTGCTGAAGCGGAAGGCCCCGACGCCGCCCGACGAGCTGCAGACCAGCAGGCCGCTCCGACCGGCGGAGCGAAGGAACTCGACCAGGTCGGCGAGCGAGAAGACGCTGAGCCGCCCGGAGAACATGGCGTCGAGCCCGGAGAGGGCGGGGCGGGCAGCCGGCGGCAGCAGGGCCGAGTCGGCGAGCGACGGGGCCTGGCCGGAATGGGCCTCCGAGGAGGCCTCGGGCCCCGGCGGGGCGCCCGCCGCCTGCAGCGCGGTGGCGGTGCTGCTCAGGCCGAGGGTCACCAGCGCCTTGTCGCCCGGCTCGAGCGGCTGCTTGAGCAGCCACTCGAAGACCTCCCGGGCGGCGGCGTAGCGCCCCAGCTTCACCAGCAGCCAGGCCAGCGCCTCGCGCGCCTGGAAGAACTGCGGGGAGGCGTTGGCGATCCGCTCCAGGGCCCGGAGGTTCTGGCCCGAGGGCGGCGCATGGTGGATGCGGAGGAACTCGCCGGCGTCGGTCAGCGAGATGCGCTGCTGGTCCACGGCGTCGAGCAGTGTCCGCAGCCGGTCGGCGGCAGGCGAGTGGATCTGGCCCAGCGCCGCCCGGGCGGCCTCCTGATCGCCCGCCATCATGGCGCGGCCAGCGAGGAAGATGGGGGGCTCGTCCCAGGCCGGATCGGTCTCAAGGGCCTGGCGGGCCGCGGCCAGGCACGCGTCGTCGTCGCGGCCCGCGAGGATGCGCGCCTCGGCCAGCCAGCACTGGCCCAGCCCCCACCGGTCGACCACCCGCTCGAAGCGGCCGCGGGCCTCGGCGAGCCAGGCCAGCGCCTTGGTGACGTCGCCGCCGCGCGCCAGCAGCTCGGCGGCCAGCAGCTGGCTGACGCCGCGGGCCTCCACGTCGAGCTGGCGGGAGAGGGCGAGGGTCTCGCGGACGTGGTCGCGCGCCGCCTCGGCGGCGCCGCTCTGCAGCGCGGCGCGGGCCGACCAGTAGTGGGCCAGCCAGCGGATCGAGAGGTTGGGCTGGCCCTCGCCGGCCAGCTCGGCGAGCGAGCGGGCCCCGCCCATGGGGTCGCCGGCCATGACGCCGCCGATCCCCTCGAGCAGCCGCCGCATGGCCGTCACCAGCGCCTCGGGGGTGAGCGCCTCGCTGCCCGGCGTCGCCGAGCCGTCGAGACCGGCCTCGATGATCGCCTTCTGGAAGGCGGCGGCCCGGGTCAGCTGGCTGCGGACCAGCGCGCGTCGCAGCGAGCCCCAGGGGTCGTCGATGGCCATGAGCCGCGAACTGGGTGGCGGGGCCCCGGCGGGACGCGGGCGCGGCTGCGGCGGCGCGGGCGACGGCGAGGGGTTCGGCTCCACCGCCGGGAGCACCCCGGTGAGCCCGGAGGCTGGAGGCGTGGTCGCAGCCGGGCCGGTGGCGGCCAGCAGCTCGCCCCGGTCCCAGGCCTCGAGCGTCTCGAGGACGCGGGCCATCCGCTTGACCGGGTCGACGTCGACGTGGAGGAAGAGGTCCGGGCGGACGGCGGTGATGGTGGTGCGGCGCGGTCCCTTCACCTCGAGCCGGAGCAGGGTCTCGATGCCGAGCGTGGTCCCGGCGGTCCCCAGTTCGGTGACGGTGACGGCCAGCGCGGCCGCCTCGTCGGCTGCGCCGGGGAGATCCTTGACGGCGGCGTGGACCTGTCCGCGCCGGTCGGCGGTGATGGCGCCACGGACCTCGGCCAGCTCGCCCAGCCTGGGAGGAAGGCTCATCGGTGACCCCGACCGGGGAAGGTCCGTGGTGCGACTGGACGACGCATCGGCGACCCCTTCCTGCGGAGGTGAGGGTGTGCGGCCGTTCTGGTGGGTGAGGCGATGCGAGGATGGTAGCGGATCGGTGCGGCAAGTTGTCAATGGGAACTTAAGATTTCGGATGGATAGGAGGTCGTTGTATACCGCCCCGACCCCGCGAGAGCGGGCAGGCCGCACCGGTTCCGTAGCTCAGGTGGATAGAGCAACTGTTTCCTAAACAGTAGGCCGTGGGTTCGAGTCCCGCCGGGACCATTCGCAGACGCTGCACCACCGCCCGCGTCGGGGCGGCGACCTCGATCGCTCAGCCGGCCCGGTCGAGCTTGGATCGCGCCGGGTCAGCCAGGCCGACCGCGATGCCGGCGTGGCGCCAGACGGCCACGTGCAGGTCCCTCGGCCCGATCGGTTTCCGCAGCACGTCACGGGCTCCGGCCTCGCGGCAGAGCCGCAGCGTCTCGCGATCGGTCTCGCTGGCGAGGAGGATGATCGGCGTGTGGCTGAGCGCCGAGTCGGCCCTCGCCTGCCTGCAGAGCCCAAGGCCGTCGAGGGTGGGCAGGCGCAGGTCGCACAGGATCAGGTCGGGCCGCTCGGCCCGGGCGATCACCAGGGCCTCGGCGCCATCCCGGGCCTCGAGGACGCGCACGTCCTTGACCACCAGGTAGACCTTGATGAGCTCCAGGGTGACCCGGCTCTCATTCACCAGGAGGATGGTCTTCATGGCGGGCGCTCGTCTCCGTGGGTGGTGCCGGGCCGGAAACGGAGGTCCAGGCCGGCGGCCCGACTCCGATTGGACGGGTCGGGCCACCGAGGCAGACGAATGACGGCCACGAATGTGACGGGGCGAGCGCAGAAATCCCGCTGGCGACAAAAACCGCCGTGATGGCGTCGGCTTAGGCCAGTGCGGCCACCGCCACGAAGAGGTCGACGGCGTCCGGTAGGTCGAGCGGCAACGCCACGCTCCGGTCCGGTCCGAGCAACGCGGCCTGGCGGCCCGGGACCAGCCAAGCGGCCGGCATGGTATCGGCCAGCGCGGCATGGTCCTCGAGTCGAACCACCCGGAGCGCCTCGAAGCCTGGGTTGGCGGCCAGGGACCGGCAGCGCCGCTCGGTGGCGTCCGGCCCGGGGCCGGTCCCGAAGACCAGCAGGATGACCGTCAGCTCCTCGGCCAGGGCGGTGGCCAGGGCCGGGGGGAATGGCGGGGAGACGAGCCGCCTGGAGAGGTGTCTCAGCATGCATGGCTCCGTGTCCCGGCCGGGGGCCGGCTGGTCCGTGGCGTCGCTGCCGGGGAGGCGATCGAGGCATGCGCCATGTCGACGAGCGCCTCGGCGACGGCCCTGGTGATCGGCTGGCCGGTCCGGTCCTCGAGGAAGAGCCACTGGCCGGCCGGGTTGGACTCGAGGAAGAGGTAGCGGCCGTCGTCGGTCCGGCGGAAGTCGATGGCGGCGTAGCTCAGGCCGAGCGCCGCCAGCAGCGCCAGCACCCCCCGCTCGACCTCGGCCGGCAGCCGGCAGGCCGAGACCCGCGACTGGGCGTAGACGGGGCGGAAGTCCTGGGGCGATCCGGTCTCCCGGGCGTCGATGGCGGTGGCGAAGAGCCGGCCGGCCACCGCGGTGACGCGGACGTCGGTGCCCGGAACGTAGGCCTGGAGGATGGCCGGGGCGAGGCGCAGGTCGTCGAGCCGGTCGAGGTCGGCCGGCGTGACGAAGCGGGTCGGGCGCCAACTCGCCTCGGTGGGCCGCAGCGGCTTCTGGATGACCGGGCGATCGCCCATCTCGAGGAGGAAGGCGCGGGCGTCGTCCGGCACGCAGCTGACCAGCGTGGGCGGCACCGCCAGCCCGGCCGCCTCGGCGGCGGCCAGCTGGGCGGGCTTGTGCGAGGCGCGCTCGTCGGCCCACGGCTCGTTCATCCACCCCGCGGTGAGCGATCCCCAGGCGCCGGAGAGCGCGGCGTGCACCTGGACGGTGGCATAGGTTGCGTAGGCCGGGGAGAGTGCCTCGTCGAGAACGTAGGGACGCGGCCGCCGCCACCAGACCGCACCGATCTCGGATGCCTCCAGCCGTCGGCCGTCCAGGCCGGTGAAGGTGGCCCCGTTGGTGCGCCGGCCAGCCGAGAAGCTGAGCCCTACCTTGCGGGGCAGGGTGGCGAGGTCGAGCAGGGCGCAGCGCACGCCGTGGCGCTCCACCTCCTCGATGACCGGCCCGGCGTGGGCGTCCTCGGGATGGCTGACGACCAGGATCACGGAGCCTCGTCCAGCCCGTCAGGCCTGGTCCTGGACCACCTGGTCGGTCTGCTCGCACCCCCAGGGGAGGAGGTTGTCGAGCTCTTCGGGCCGGGAGGTGGTGGGGAGGACCGGCGAGGCGGCCTGCGTGGCCGGGTAGATGCTGGAGGGGCCGGTGAGCGGGGAGACGCCGAAGAGGTCGCTCATGGAGTACGTGTCGCGGTTGGCCATGTGGTCTGTCCTGTGTTCCGGAGGGTGGGAGCTCGGAGCGCCGGAGATCCGTTCCTCCGGCGCCGAGGTGGACGAATGACACGTGACAGTGTGACAGGGCGGCCGCAAGTATCCGCCACCACTCGGGTCGGAGTGACTACGGCGCCGGTGAAGCGGCGGTCGGCCGGGGGCCGGCCAGCCCGAGCCGGTCGCGCAGGGACCGCGCCTCGGCGAGGAGTCCGAGCCCTGGATCGGCGCGGTGGAGGACCGCCAGCGCCTGGTCGGCGCCGGTGCGGGCCTCATCGAGCCGGCCGAGCCTCGCCGAGGCCTCGGCCGAGAGCAGCAGCGCGCGTGTCCAGGCCCAGCCGCGCCAGACGTCTCCAGGCCAGAGCCGCTGGAATCGGCCGACCGCCGCCAGCACCTCGGAGGGCTCGCCGCCGTCGGCGTGCAGTTCGGCCAACAGGTAGGCCGGGGTGAGCGCCTCCTCCGGCCAGGGGGTACGCTGCTCCAGCTGGACGACGATCGCGACCGCCTCGGCGCGCTGCCCGCCTCGCCAGCCGGCCACGGCCTCCAGCTCGCGGGCGGAGGTGGATGACGGGGGGAGGGAGGCGCCGAGACGCATCGCCAGCGACGGATCGCCGGCCAGCGCCAGCAGCACCAGCGGCGTGCCGGAGGTCTCGGGGTGCAGCCGCGCCGACTCGACGGCGGCGTCGCGGAGGCGCGGCAGGTCGCCCGATCCGGCGGCCAGCTGGACCCTGAGGTAGGCGAGCTCGCTCGGTCCCAGGCC
>Ga0315271_10001406_pt1 | contig 14508 bp, 7 predicted proteins | sample C3_top_MG_FD_204664 | JGI IMG/M metagenome (GOLD analysis project Ga0315271, IMG submission 204664) | Sediment microbial communities from Yellowstone Lake, YNP, Wyoming, USA - C3_top | ecosystem: Environmental > Aquatic > Freshwater > Lake > Sediment | place: USA: Wyoming | collected 2017-08-01 | reverse complement strand
CCGCGTCGCCCGCGAACCCGTGCGCGAGGGCCGCGCGACCGTGCGAAGCGCCGAAGAGACGCGTCGCGAACGCGTCCGCCAGGCCTTCCGCGATCCAGAGGACCTCCGTCTGGGTGCGGGCGCGCGCCGCGACGGCCCGCGCGCAGAGGATCGCGAGCGCGGCCTCGGCGGCGCGCGCGGGGGAGGCCCCGACGACCAGCACGTACCCCGCGGTGCCGAGCGGCCAGGCGGGCGCGAGCTTGGCGCCGGCGCGCGCGTCGGCGGGGACGGTCGGCTCGGCGTCGAGCAGCGCGTTGGCGAGGTCGCGCGTGCCGACGTGGAGGAAGGCGACCGGGGGCAGCGGGTCGGCGGTGCCCGCGGCGTCCCCGAGCACCCCGCGAAGCCACGCCCGAGCCCGTGCCAGCACGCGGGCGATCTCGGCCGGCGCCGCGGCGTCGGTCAAGCTGAACGCGGCGTCGCCGCCGAGCGGGGCCCGTCCCGTCGGCACCGGCGTCGGCCAGCCCGCCACGGGCGCGGGCGGCACCGCGGCGAGGAGCGACCCGGCCGCCCTCTCGCCCTCGGGGGCAGCGGCCGCCTCTCGGGCGACGGCGGCGGGATCGTCGACGAACGCGTGTGCAGGGGCCCGCCAGCCGGCGAGGCCGTGCCCGTGCGCGAGCGCCTGCCGGGGCGCGGCGGCCGCGGGGTCGGCCGCGATCGCGAGCCAGAGGAGCGCCTCGACGACGCCCGGCGCCTCCTTGCGGGCCCGTGCGGCCGTGGCGGCCTCGACGCAGGCCCGCACGTGCTCGTCCCGCGCAGCCGTCTCGCGCTTCGCGAGGCGGCCGAGGTCGGCCTCGCCGTCGTCGGGCCACGAGGCCGACGCGAGCAGCCGCGGGTCGGGCGCTTTCCACCCGCGCGCGTCGCGCGTCCAGCCGAGCGCCGCCCGCGCCGCGGCGTTCTCCGGGTCGAGCGCCATCGCGTCCTCGAAGAGGCGTGCCGCCGCGGGGCCGAGACGCGCCTCCTTGGCGGCGGCGGCGACCTCGGCGAGCCGGGCGGCGTACGCGACGCGCAGCGTGGCCGGCGTCTCGACCTTCTCGCCGGCGCGCGCGCCGGCGGGGGCGAGCCCGAGCACGAGGACCCAGGCGAGGAGCCGAAGGCGGGGCGACACGGGGAGCAACCTACCCGAGCGGCGTCCGCGCCCCGCGGGGCCGCGCGTCCGCTCCCTGCGCGGCGGCTCCTCCGGACGCGTCCGGCCGTCGGCGGGCGAGGGGGCGATCTCCCGGTACCATCGCGCCTCCCCCGCTCGATCGGAGCTCCTCATGAAGCGCGCGTTCCCGTGGGCGATGCTGGTCGCGTTCCTCTGGCTCGGGGCCCGTCCCACCCCCGCGGACGAGCCCGCGCAGCCCCCCGCGCCGAAGGCACGGCTCGACGCCGAGCTGGAGGCGACGCCGGCGGGCGACGGCAAGGTGAAGATCAAGATCTCCTTCGACGCGCCGGTCTACGAAGCGATCAAGAAGAACATCCCCGACCCGCGGCGGTTCCTCCAGGACCTGCGCTCGAGCCGCGCCGACTACGAGATCGGGACCTCCTCGGCCGCCTACGACGACGCGGTCTCCGGCGTCGTGCTCGACCTCGTGGAGGTCGGCGGCGCGAAGAACAAGGGCGACGGGCGCTGGGAGGTCTCCTGCGAGGCGGGGTACGAGCTCGAGAAGGCCTCCGCCCCCGACGCCCCCCGGCAGACCGTGACGTTCAAGGAGACGGGCACCTGGGACGGCGGCATGGAGTACGAGGGGCACTTCCTCTACCGGCTGCCCGCCGGCGCGACCGACGTGCGGTGGGACGCCGACCGGCACCTGCTCTCGTGGGTGCTCAAGTACGCGGGCGGCACGGGGACGGCGCGCCTGTCGGCCGACCTCCACGTGCGCGACCGCCTGATGACGACGGTCTACAAGGTGTACGGGCTCGGCACCGACTTCGGGGCCCAGTGGATCGCCAAGACGGTGTTCCGCAACGAGGGGACCAACGTCGCGCGCAACCTGAAGGTCCGCTACCGGCTCCAGGGGTACGGCGAGTGGAGCCCCTGGGACAAGTACCCGGAGGTCGTCCCGGGCCAGACGGTGGTCAGCGTCAACTACCCGGTGCTCGACGCGTCGATCGCGAAGCTCCGGTCGAACACGCCGGCGAACCTGCTGGTCGAGTGGTCTTACGACGACGGGACGGGCGCGAAGAAGGAGGACGACGACGCGAAGAAGGTCGTCCTGCTCGGCGTGAACGAGTTCGTCTTCAGCAGCCTCGTCGCGGGCGAGAGCTTCGGGACGTGGCAGGAGGGCTTCAACAACGCCCCGCTGCTCGCCGCCTGGGTGACGCGCAACGACGGCGTCGTCAAGCAGCTGGGCGCGATGGCCAACAAGAACGCCGGCGGCGTCGGCAGCAACACCGACGCGAAGTCGGCCGTGGCGGTGCTCAAGGCCTGCTACGAGCTGCTCCAGCTGAACGACTTCTCCTACCAGCACCCGCCGTCCCTCTCCGACAAGACGGTCAGCTTCGACGCCCACATGGTGCAGAACGTCAAGCTGCCCCGCGACACGATCCGCGACCGCTCCGGCACCTGCATCGACCTCGCGATCCTGTTCGCCGCGATGGTGAACGCGGTCGGCCTCGAACCGCACCTCGCGCTGATCCCGGGCCACTGCTTCCCCGTCATCAAGCTGCCGGGCGGGCAGTTGGTCGGCGTCGAGACGACCGGCGTCTCCGGCGGCATCCGCTTCGGCTCGGCCGGCTTCGACCGCGTGCTCGAGATCGGCACGCAGGAGCTGCAGAAGGCCCAGGAGGACGGGCGCATCTACCTCATCGACGTGCAGTCGCTGTGGACGCGCGGCGTCAGCAACCCCGAGATCGAGGACCTCCCCCCCGACATCCTCCAGCGCTGGGGCATCAGCGAGGTCGGGCGCCCGGGCGGGCCGTCGACGCCGGCGCCGGGCGGGCCGCGCGCAAGCGCCATGGACGCGGTCCTCGGGCTGTGGGGAGGGCCCATCGACCCCGCGGCCACGATCGGCGAGGGGACGAAGCTGACGCAGCTGATCGTCGGCCTCGAGAAGGAGGCGTCCGGCGCCTACCAGGCCGGCGTCCGCATGGACCTGACCGTCGACACGCCGCAGGGGGCCAAGCAGCTCATCATCACCGGCCTCTACGAAGGCGGAGCCGACGGCGAGACGCTGGTGCTCAAGTGCAAGAAGCGCGAGCGCATCCTCCTCCCCGGCGGGGAGAAGTCGGAGATCGACGGCAACACGCTGGTCGTGCAGCCCGGCGACGGGAAGCTCGTCGGCAAGATCGGCGACGACGACGGCTGGCTCCCCTTCACGCTCGTCCCGAAGAAGGACGACGCGCCGGCGCCCGCCTCCGCGAAGCCCGCGGGCCCGGACCGCTTCGCGGGCGCGCTCGGCCTGTGGGGCGGCGACCTCGGCATCAAGACCGCCGACGGCGTGCTCGTCAAGCAGCTGGTCGTCGGCATCGACCATCTCGCGGAAGGCCCGTACAAGGCCGGCCTGCTCGCCGAGCTGGTGATCGGCCCCCCCAATGCGCGCCAGACGGTCCAGATCGTCGCGCGCTTCACGGGCGCGCCCGAAGGGGACCGCCTGAAGTTCCAGACCGACAGCCGCGTGCGCAAGGACCCGGAGACCGGCCAGGAGACCGAGATCGGCCCCGCCACCCTCTACGTCAAGATGGGCCCCGGCCGCATCGAGGGCCGCATGGGCAACGACTCCGACGGCTGGACCGACTTCACGCTGGTGCCGAAGAAGGACTGATCCCTTCGACTCCCTCCAGGCCCCTTCGGGGCCTGGAGGTCGCTCAGGGCCTTCGGCCCGGTCCCCCGAGCGCAGGCTGCTTCGGGGCCTGGAGGTCGCTCAGGGCGGGCGATGCGGCATCGCCCGCTCCCTTCAGGACGCTCCCGGCGCTTCCAGCCGCCCGTCGCGCAGGTGAAGGACGCGGTCGGCGCCGGTCAGCATCTCGGGGTCGTGCGTGACGACGACGAGGGCCGCGGGACCGACCTGCTCGCGCAGGAGGTCCATCACCGCGTGGCCGGTGGGGTGGTCGAGGAACGCGGTGGGCTCGTCGGCGAGCAGCAGCACCGGGTCGTTGACGAGCGCGCGGAGGACGCCCGCGCGCTGGCGCTCGCCGCCCGAGAGCCGGTGCGGGCGCTCGTCGAGCAGCGGCGAGAGCCCGATGCGCGCGGCGAGCGCCTCGACGCGCGCCCCCGCGTCGGCCGCGAGCGCGTGCACGAGCGCGTTCTCGCGCACGGTCAGGTAGGGGACGAGGAACGGCTCCTGGAAGACGAAGCCCACGTGGGCGCGGCGCAGCCGGGCCGCCGCGTCGGGGCTCGCGGGCAGCGGCTCGCCGAGCAGGCGCACCTCCCCCGCCGTCGGGCGCCGCAGCCCCGCCAGCAGGAAGAGCAGGCTCGACTTGCCCGACCCCGAGGGGCCCACGAGCCCGGTGAAGGTCCCCGGCTCGATCGCGAGATCGAGCGACTCGAGGGCGCGGACGCGGCGGGGTCCGTCGCCGTAGACGAGCGACAGCCCGCGGGTCTCGAGCACGGGCCCGCTCACGCGTTCCTCCGTTGGATGACCGAGACGGGGTCCATGGTCCGGAGGCGCCACGCGAGGACGAGCGCGCTCGCGGCGGCGGCGACGAGGGGGAGGACGCTCGCGAGGAACACGGGGTAGACGTCGAAGAACCGGATCAGGATCGCCTTGGGGACGAGCACCCACCGGTCGTAGACCGCGAGGAACGCGTACCCCAGCCCGAGGCCGAGCGCCCACGCGAGGACCGCGCACGCGGCGCTCTCCACGACGATCTTCCTCACGAGGCGGCCCCGCGTGCGCCCGACGGCCAGGAGCAGCGCGAACTCGTCGGCGCGGGCCTGGAACGAGATGAGGTTGAGCAGCACGACCACGAGCGCGATGACGACGGTCAGCGACCCCACGATCGCGTTCAGGAGGAGCGGCAGGTTCTCGAGCATCTTGTCGGTGCGGCGGCGCCAGAAGGCCTCGTCCCAGACCTTGAACGCGGGCTTCCCCTCCGCGTCCTTCGCGGCCGAGAGATAGGCGTCGCTCTGTGGCTTGCGGCCGGGCTGCGCGTACACGACCTCGAACGACTCGACGCGCGACAGGACGAAGTCGGGGATCGACGCGTACGCGAGGTCGACGACGCCGACGCGCGCCGGGCCGTCGACGAAGCCGGTCACGGTGAAGCGGCCCGGCGTGGGGTCCTCGGGGTCGACGAGACGGCCGAACGCGTCGCCGATCCGGAGCCCCCGCGCCCGCGCGAGGTCGCGGTGCACGGCCACGCCGTCGGAGCCGGCCTTGGGCAGCGTGCCCTCCACCAGCCGGTTGCCCACGCGCGCGAGGAGGTCCTCCTGGTCGCGCGGCTCGAGCGCGAGCAGCGTCGTCCAGATCTCCCCCACGACGCCGGGCGTGCGCATCCACAGCGACTTCGCACGGGCGTGCGAGGCCATCGCGGGGTTGGCCTCGACCAGCCTCGTGAGCTCCGCGTCGAACGTGTTGCGGCGCATCGGCGTGATGCCGGTGTAGACCCGGAGCGGCGCGAGGTTGGCCTCGAACGTCGCGTCGAAGCCGGTCAGCGGCGTCACGACCGACAGGACGAGCGCCGTGACGAGCGCCTGGACCGCGACGGCCGGGAGCACCCGCCGCGGGTTGCGCAGGAGGTAGCGAGAGGCCGAGAGCGGGTCGGTCACGCGGGGCCCGCTCGCCGGCGCGCCTACGCGAGCACCAGGGCCAGGCGGGCCGTGAGCCCGTCGAGGTCCACGGTCTCGGCGTCCGCGGGGGGCGCCCCGACGTTGAGGGAGGGCGCCGCCACGGCGAGCGTCTCGCCGGCGATGTAGGCCCCGTGCTCGCGCACGACGGCCGCCAGGTCGCCTTCGGCCCAGAAGGAGAGCCGGATCCGGTCGGTGATCTTCAGGCCCTTCGACTTGCGCAGGTTCTGCGCGGCGCGGACCAGCTCGCGGGAGAGGCCCTTCGCGACGAGGTCGGGGGTCACCGTCGGGTCGAGGCCCACGTAGACGCCGCGCTCGTAGGCGCCGACCGTCCCGGGGGCGTCCTCGGCGGCCGAGAGCACGTCGCCGCAGGCGAGCGCCACCGGGCCCACGGCGGTCGCGAGCTCGACGGTCGCGTCGGGGTCGCGCATCCGCGCCAGCGAGAGGCGCCGCTCGAGGTCGGCGGCCTCGGCGGCCCCGAGCGCCGCGAGCGCGTCCGCCGTCGGCTGCGTCTTGGCCCCGAGCCGCCGCGCGGCGTCCTTCTTGTTGAGCGCGACGCGCACGCGCCCCGCGCCGTCGGCGCGCGACGCGTAGCCCTCGACGTTGAGCTCCTCGCGGACGATCTCTTCGAAGTCGGGGACGCCGTCGCGCCGCGCCCACGTGGGCAGCACGACGCGCACCTCGCGCAGCGGCGTGCGGACCTTGACGCCCGCCTTGTTGCGCGCGGCGTGCCCGAGCGACACGACCGTGCGCAGCGTCTCCATGGACGCCTCGAGCGCATCGTCGAGCCGCGTGACGTCGGCGACGGGCCAGTCGGTCAGGTGCACGCTCGCCCCGGGCCCGAGCAGCGCGCGGTGGAGCGCATCGGGGAAGAACGGGGCCATCGGCGCCATGAGCCGCGCCACGACGACGAGCACCTCGTGGAGCGTCTCGTAGGCCTCGCCCTTGTCGTCGGAGAGCGCGCCCTTCCAGAACCGGCGGCGGTTGCGGCGCACGTACCAGTTCGACAGGTCCTCGACGACGAACTCCGAGATGCGCTTGCCGGCACGGGAGGTCTCGTAGACCGCGAGGTCGGCCGTCACGTCGCGGACCAGCCGCTGCGTGCGCGACGTGATCCACCGGTCGAACACGTTCGCTCGGGCCTTGGGAGGCGAGGCGCGCCCGGCGTCGACGGCGAAGCCGTCGGCGTTCGCGTACATCGCGAAGAAGGCGTAGGTGCTCGCGAGCGTCCCGAAGAACCGGTTGCGCGTCTCGACGAGGTCGGCCTCGTCGAAACGGATCGCCTGCCAGACGGGGCGGGAGGTCAGCAGGAGCCAGCGCACCACGTCGGCGCCGTGCTTCGCCACGAGGGCCATGGGGTCGACCATGTTCCCCTTGGACTTCGACATCTTCTTGCCCTTGGCGTCGAGCACCATGTCGTTGGACACGCACGCGCGGTAGGCGGGCGTGCCGCGGTGCATCGTGCTGACGGCCAGGAGCGTGTAGAACCAGCCGCGCGTCTGGTCGACGCCCTCCGCGATGACGTCGGCGGGGTGCGCGCGTGCGACGCGCTCGACGCTGCCGGGCGCGAAGGGGTAGTGCCACTGCGCGAACGGCATGGAGCCGGAGTCGAACCAGCAGTCCATCACCTCGGGCGTGCGCCGCATCGTGCCCTTGCAGCCGGGCTTCGCGCAGGGCCACGTCAGCTCGTCGACGTAGGGGCGGTGGAGGTCGAGCGGCTCGGGGAGGCGGCCTGCCGCCTGCTTCAGCGCGTCGAGGCTGCCGACGGCCTGCTCGCGGCGGCACGCCTTGTCGTCGCAGACCCAGACCGGGAGCGGCGTGCCCCAGTACCGGTCGCGCGAGACGGCCCAGTCGACGTTGTTCTCGAGCCACTGGCCCATGCGACCCGAGCCCGTGGCCTCGGGGTACCACGCGACGGAGGCGTTGTTCGCCAGCATCTGGTCGCGGAAGCGCGTCGTGCGCAGGTACCAGGAATCGCGCGCGTAGTAGAGGAGGGGCGTGTCGCACCGCCAGCAATGCGGGTACGGATGGACGATCGTCTCCTGGCGGAAGAGGAGCCCCTCCTGCTTCAGGTGGCGCAGGATGTCCTTGTCGGCGTCCTTGACGAACTTGCCCTCGACCAGGCCCGCGCGCGGGCCCGCGGTGAAGCGGCCGGCCGCGTCCACCGGGTGGAGCGTGGGCAGCCCGTCTCGCCGGCCGACGGCCGCGTCGTCCTCGCCGTACGCCGGCGCCATGTGCACGATCCCCGAGCCGTCCGTCGTCGTGACGAACGTCGCGGCCCGGATCGTGAACGCGTTCGACGTCGAGCCGGGCGGCAGATCGTAGAAGTCGAGCAGTCTCCGGTAGCGGCGCCCGACGAGCGCCGCACCCTTCACCTTCTCGAGCACCTCGATCTGTTCCGGCTTCGCCTTGAGCGCCGACAGCCGCGCCTCCGCGAGCCAGAGCACCTGCGTGTTCCCGCCCGCATCCGTCAGCCGCACCTTCACGTAGTCGACGTCCGGGTGCACCGCCAGCGCCACGTTGCTCGGCAGCGTCCACGGGGTCGTCGTCCACACGAGATACGACGCGCGTTCCCCCTCCGGCTCCTCCCTGTCCTTTCCGTCGGCTGCGACGGAAAGGACTGAAAGGAAGACGGAAGGATCCTGGACGTCGCGGAACCCCTGGCCGACCTCGTGCGAGGAGAGCGGGGTCCCGCAGCGGGGACAGTACGGCAGGACCTTGTGGCCCTTGAAGAGCAGGCCCTTGGCGTGGAAGTCGGCGAGGAGGTACCAGAGCGACTCCACGTACTCGTTGCTGCAGGTCACGTAGGCCGACGAGAAGTCGACCCAGTAGCCCGTGCGACGCGTGAACTCCTCCCACTGCGCGAGGTAGGTGAAGACGGAGTCGCGACACGCCTGATTGAAGGCGGCGATCCCCATCTTCTCGATGGCGTCCTTGCCGGCGAGCCCCAGCTTCTTCTCGGCCTCGATCTCGACGGGCAGCCCGTGCGTGTCCCAGCCGGCCTTGCGCTCGACGAGGAAGCCCTGCATGGTCTTGAGACGACAGGCGAGGTCCTTGACGCTGCGCGAGAGCAGGTGGTGGAGCCCGGGCTTGCCGTTGGCCGTCGGCGGCCCCTCGTAAAAGACGAAGGGCTTCGCGTCGCGGCGGGCGGCGAGGCTCCGCTCGAACGTCTTCTCGCTCTCCCAGAGGCGGAGGATCTCCTCCTCGGTCGCGACGAGGCGGTCCGACTTCAGGTCTTCGCGAAACGGCGGCATGGGGCCGGAGGATACCCGTGCGCCCCGGGCGGCCCGAGCGGGGGCCGCCCTGCGGGCCGATGCGCACGACCTTCGGGTCCGCCCCGGCGCGGAGCCGGGGGCGCGCCGCCTAGAATTTGAGCGTCACGTACAGCGAGAAGGTGGGCGAGGGATCCGCCTCCAGGTAGCGGAGCTTGTCGCCGTTCTTGTCCTCGAATCGGAACTCCGTGTACGCGCTGGCTCCCCCGGAGAGCGTCACGGAGACGTGGGGGGAGGGTTTCCACTCCACGTCGAGGCCGACGGGCACGCGCAGGTCGGCCACGATGCCCTCGGGGATGCGGTCGCCCTTGGCGAGTCGGTACTCCCGCGGCTCGTAGCGGACCGAGAGGCCGACCGCCCATCGGTCGTTCAGGTCGTAGGCGAAGATCAGGCCCGACCCGCGCGCGTTGACGCGCAGGGCGCCGGAGGTGGAGTTGTCGGAGAAGGCCAGGATGGGGGCGAAGAAGCCGCCCCCTTCGAGGCTCGACTCCCAGCTGCCGCCCACCGAGATCGCGATCTTCCCGAGGGGGATGCGGACGCCGCCGGTCACGCCGTAGGTGAAGCTGCCGTCGAGGCCGGCGCCGATCGCACGGCTCGACCGGACGTCGAAGGTCGCGGCGGCCCCCCACCCGTTCGGCAGCCGCCAGAGGAAGCCGGGGGCGAGACGCCAGATCTCCGTCGACTCGAGCAGTCGCCCGGCGCCGGGTACTAGTGAGTCGGGGTCGGAGAAGTCGTAGGAGGAGCGCTCGTAGCCGAGCGCGTAGAGGAAGGAGGTGGTGGCCGAGAGCTGCCTCCGGCCCTCGACGTCGATGGCGCCGCGAAAGATCGAGACGTCGCCGTGGTTGCCGTCGAACTCGGCAGGGAGCACGGCGGTGGCGCTGGGGACGACGCGCACGACCGTCTGGAGCACCTCTCCGCGCGTGTCCGTCGCGCACCGGGGCGCCTGCGGGGCGTCCGGAGGGGGGAACCGATCGCGGATGGGAGGGGCCGGCGCCGCCTCGGGGGAAGGCGAAGGACTCGAGACCGGCGGTGGCTCCTCCCCTCGGACCTCCGCGGCGCGGACGGCGAGGAAGGCCCCCACCAGGAGGAGTCGCACGGTCAGGGTCCGGATCCAGAGTCTTGTCACGACCGGCCCTCGCTCCGGGGAACCTACTCGCAATCTGCATCTCGGATGTCGCGCGCCGCAGAGGTGGGCTGAACGAGTTGGGCGGTTCCTCATCGACTCCCCTGGTCGGAACGCTATGCTCTGGTCGCGTCCACAGGGTGCGTGCGGGTCTTGGGCCCCCGGCGGTCGCCCGCCGCGGCCTCCCGCGGCGTTCGTCCCGACCCCGCTGTCCTTCTCGAGTTCTCGGAGCGAGCCATGACGAATCGGTCCCTTGCCGGACGGCTGGCGGCGGTCGCCACCGCCCTGCTGATGCTCCCCTTCCCGGTCGTCGGAGGGCCGTTCGTCTGGGCCGAGGACCCGCCTCCCCCCGCTCCCGCCCCGGCCGCGGGAGGGCCCCCGACGCCGGTCACGCTGCCCGCCACCTCGACGGCCCCCATCAAGCTCACCCTGGCGGAGCTCGAGACGCTGGTCGGACCGGTGGCGCTGTACCCGGATGTCGTGTTGGCGTCGCTGCTTCCCGCGACGGCGTATCCGCTCGACGTGATCATGGCGGCCCGCTACCTCAAGGAGAAGGGCGGCAAGGTCGACGCGGTCCCCGAGGACAAGGGCTGGGACGCGAGCGTGCTCGGGCTCTTCCAGTTCCCTGAGGTCCTGACCTGGCTGGACGAGAACCCGGAATGGATGGAGCAGGTCGCCTACGTCCTGGGGACCCAGCAGTCGGCCCTGATGGAAGCCATCCAGTCCTATCGCAAGAAGGCGCAGGCGAACGGCGTCCTCGCCACCAACGAGCAGCAGAAGGTCCTCGAGGTCCCGCCGGAGCCGTCGGCGGAGGGCGCCGCCCCTGCAGGCGACTCGACGGTGATCATCATCGAGCCCGCGCAGCCCGACGTCATCTACATCCCTACGTACAACCCGGTGGCCGTCGTGCAGCCCGGCTACGTCGTCGGCCCCATGTACCCGGGCCTGGCCTTCGGCGCAGGGGTCGCCCTCGGCGCGCTCGGCGCGTGGGCCGGCTACGGCCTCGGCTGGGGCGGCGGCTGGGGCGGCAACACGAGCAACATCAACGTCAACAACAACTGGAACGTCAACACCGGCGGAAATCGCCCGGGTGGCGGCGCCGGCAACCGTCCGGGAGGCGGCGGGGGGTATGGCCCCGGGCGCCCGGGCGGCTGGAATCCCCCGCGGGGCCCCGGGGGCGGCAACCCCCGTCCGCCGTCCGGTTGGGGTGGGGCCAACAACCGGCCGGGCGGTGGTGGCGGCGGCAGCTGGGGCGGCGCGGGCGGCGGCAACAACGTCCGTCCTCCCCGTCCCCCGACCGGCGGTGGCGGCGGCGCGGGCACCCGCCCCGGTGGTGGCGGTGGTGGTGGCGGACTGAAGCCTCCCTCCAAGCCCCCGGGGAGCGTCGGCGGCGGCAACCGGCCTGGCGGCGGCGCCGGGAAGCCGAGCACCCTGCCGGCCGGCGGCCCCGGCGGCGCGGGCGGCGCATTCAACGGTGGTGCCGGCAAGCAGGCCGGGAACCGCGGCAATCAGAGCCTCGGGGGCACGCGGCCCAGCGGCGGTGCCTCTCGTCCTTCGACGGCGCCCTCGCGGCCCAGCGGCGGCGCCTCTCGTCCTTCGACGGCGCCCTCGCGGCCCAGCGGCGGACCGTCCAAGCCGTCGTCCCAGCCCTCCCGCTCGAGCGGGAGCGGTGGATTCAGCAGCGGCCGCAGCAGCGGCTCGTCGGCGCGCAGCTCGAGCTCCCGAGGCAACTCCAGCATGAGCGGCGGGCGCAGCAGCGGTGGCAGCCGCGGCGGCGGCGGCGGTGGCGGTGGCGGCCGCGGTGGTGGCGGCCGCGGCGGCGGACGTCGCTAGTCCCTCCTCCCCGTCGGTGCCCATCCAGTTCCATTCCACGATCTCGTCCCCCAAACCCGTCCCTTCGATCCCCGATCTCGGTTCTTGGAGTCCCGCATGAGCCCCTCCCTCGTCGCTCCGCGAAGCACCCGACCGGTGGCTGCGGCTGCTGCCACCCTGCTCTTCGGCGCGCTGACTCTCCTCTCCCCCGGCGCCGCGCGCGCCGAGGACCCGAAGCCGGCGGCTCCGGCCGCACCGGCCGCGGCCGCGGCGACGCCCGCGAAGGGCTTCCCGTCGAAGGAGGAGGCCGCGAAGGCGCTGATCGAAGCCTGTGCGAAGAACGACGACGACGCGCTGAAGGCGCTGTTCGGGTCCACCTCGGCCGACCTCGTCCAGAGCGGGAAGGACATGGAGGCGGAGAAGGACCGTGCCGGCTTCGCGAAGGCGGCGGCGCGCAAGCTCACGTTCGAGGAGGACGGCGGCAAGACGGTCCTGGTCGTCGGGGACGAGGAGTGGCCCTGCCCGGTCCCGCTGGTGAAGGACGGCGACGTCTGGCGCTTCGATGCGGAGACGGGCCGCAAGGAGATGCTCGCTCGCCGCATCGGCGAGAACGAGCTGACCGCGATCCAGATCTGCAAGGACTACATCGAGGCGCAGGCGGCCTATGCGTCCAAGGATCGCGACGGCGACAAGGTGCGCGAGTTCGCCCAGAAGCTCCTCAGCACGACGGGCCAGCACGACGGGCTCTACTGGGGGGACGCCACGGCCGACGACCCGAGCCCGTTCGGCGCCATGCTCTCGCCCTACAAGGACTTCATGGACGGGACGGGCGCCGCGCCGTTCAAGGGCTACTACTGGCGGATCCTCAAGCAACAGGGCGACAAGGCCCCGGGCGGCGCCCACTCCTACGTGATCAACGGCAACATGATCGCGGGCTTCGCGCTCCTCGGTGTCCCCGCCGACTATCGCAAGACGGGCGTGATGACGTTCATCGTCAGCAACCACGGCACCGTCTACCAGAAGGACCTCGGCGCCAACACGCTCGAGCTGGCCAAGTCGATCACGACGTTCGACCCGGACGAGACGTGGGACGAAGGCGACGACAACGATCCCAATCCGTCCGGGACGCCCGCGTCCAAGTAGCGGGATCCCTCCGCGCTCCTCCGCCGGCCCCGCGGCGCGCCTCCCTTCGGGGAGCCGCCGCGGGGCCGATTCGTCTCTCTCAGGACGCGGGCGGAACGCGGGCGGGGGTGACGGCGAGCACGGTGAGGTCGTCGGCCTGCGGGACGTGGCCCGTGAACGCGGTCGCCTCGTCGCAGAGCCGCTTGACGAGCCCGGACGGGTCGGCCGGGGCCGCCGACAGGGCGGCCGTCAGCCGGTCCTCCCCGTAGCGCTCGCCCGCGGGGCCGACGGCGTCGAGGAACCCGTCCGTCAGGACCACGAGCGTCTCGCCCGGCTCGAGGCGTCGCTTCGTGACGCGGAAGGACGCCCCCGCGACGACGCCGAGCGGGACGTCGGGCTGGTCGTCCCAATGGACGATCTCGCCCGACGCCGTCCGCACGAGCGGGGCGAGGTGGCCCGCGTTGCCGAACTCGATCTCGGAGGTCTGCGGGTCGTAGACCGCGTAGAGCAACGTGACGAACATCCCGCGCGTGCTGCGCTTGACGATGATGTCGTTGACCGAGCCCAGCGTCGCGGCCACGTCGTCGTGGAACAGCGCCTCGTACCGCACGTCGGAGAGGAGCCGCGCGCCGAACAGCGCCGCAGGGACGCCCTTGCCCGACACGTCGCCCACGACGAGGCCCGTGCGGCCGTCGGGGAAGCGGATGATGTCGTAGAGGTCGCCCCCCACCTGTAGCGCCGGGACCGACGCGACGGCGCCGTCGAGGCCCAGGCTCTCGGGGAACGTGCCCGGGAGGAACGTCTGCTGGATCTCGGCCGCGGTCTCGAGCTGGCGACGCATGCGGTCGCGCTCGATCTCGACCTCCTGCAGCCGCACGCGCTCGAGCGAGACGGCCGCCTGCGCGGCGAACGCCTCGACCAGCGGCACGTCGCGCTCGGAGAACCGGCGCGTGATCGCGTTGCTGTCGACGTAGATCACGCCGAGGATGCCGCGGGCCGTCTTCAACGCGACGCACAGGATGGTGCGCAGCGACAGGTTGATGATGGAGAGGCGCGCGTGGTAGGCCTCGCTGTTGGCGGCGTCGTCGATGAGCCGCGTCTCGCCGTGCTCGGCGACCTCCTTCACCACCGACTCGCTGACGCGGAACTTCTCGACCTCGAGCGGGCGGCCCTTGCGGTCGCGCGCGAGGACGAAGCGCAGCCCCGTGCCCTCCTTCAGCATGAGGAAGCCGCGGTCGGCCCTCGTGACGGAGACGAGGCTGTCCACGACCGTCGCGAGGAGTGCGGCGGGGTCGCGCTCGGCGTTGATGCGCCGCGAGACCTCGAGCAGCATGCGCATCGCGTCGACGTCGAGCCGCTGCTCGGCCGCGCCGACGTCCACGGGCTTGGCGCCGTCCGACGGTCCGGTGGGCTGGGGCGGCGGCGGCGGGGTC
>Ga0315271_10001405_pt1 | contig 14513 bp, 8 predicted proteins | sample C3_top_MG_FD_204664 | JGI IMG/M metagenome (GOLD analysis project Ga0315271, IMG submission 204664) | Sediment microbial communities from Yellowstone Lake, YNP, Wyoming, USA - C3_top | ecosystem: Environmental > Aquatic > Freshwater > Lake > Sediment | place: USA: Wyoming | collected 2017-08-01 | reverse complement strand
TGCGCGATACCGTCGATGCCGCATTGTCGATCGCGCGCCTGACGGCGTCGGATCAATTCGCCGGACTGGCGGACGCCGACCTGCTGGCGACCCGGTTTCCCGAGCTCGATCTCTACCATCCCTGGAGCATCGACGTGGAGCAGGCGATCGAACTGGCGCGTTCCTGCGAAGACGCCGCGTTCGCGGCCGATCGGAAAGTCTCCAATTCCGAAGGCGCCTCGGTCTCGGTGCAGCAATCGCACTTCGCCTACGGTAATTCCCATGGTTTTCTGGGGGGGTATCCGAGCTCGCGTCACAGCATCGTCTGCTCGGTGATCGCCGGCAAGGACGACAACATGCAGCGCGACGACTGGTACACCACCGCGCGCTCGGCGGCCGATCTCGAATCCGCAACCGAGGTGGGCACGCGCGCCGGCAAGCGCGCCGCGCGTCGGGTCGGTGCGCGCAAAATGGCCACCGCGCGCGTGCCGGTGCTGTTCGAGGCCCCAGTCGCCTGTGGCCTGCTCGGCCATTTCGTCGCCGCGGTGAGCGGTGGCAGCCTCTACAGAAAGTCCTCTTTTCTGCTCGACAGCCTCGGCAAACCGGTGTTCTCGCCCAACGTGCAGATTCACGACCGGCCGCACATCCCCAAGGGGCTCGCCAGCAGTCCGTTCGACGACGAAGGCGTGGCGACCCGCGCGCGCGACATCGTACGCAATGGCGTGCTGCAGGGTTATTTCCTCGGCAGCTACTCCGCGCGCAAGCTTGGGCTCCGATCCACCGGCAACGCCGGTGGCAACCACAACCTCAGCATGGATTCCACCGACGGCGATTTGTCCGCGCTGCTCAAACAAATGGGAACCGGCCTGCTGGTCACCGACTTGCTGGGGCAGGGCGTCAACATGGTGACCGGCGACTACTCGCGCGGGGCGGCCGGATTCCGGGTGGAGAACGGCGAAATCTCCCATCCGGTGCAGGAGATCACCGTGGCCGGCAATCTCAAGGACATGTTCAGGAACATTGTTGCGATCGGCGACGACGTGGTGGTGCGCGGCTCGCGCCAGTGCGGCTCGGTGCTGGTCGAGGGGATGACAGTTGCAGGCGAATGATGTCTCATTCGCCTGCAACAGGTTCGAGGGCCGAGGTACGAGGTTCGAGTAAAAGCATTAAGGCGGTTCCTCGGCCCTCGTACCTCGTACCTCGCACCTAGCGCGTGGAGCCATGAAGAGTCGATCTCAAACAACCGCAGTGCTTCTTCGAAGTCTGGCGGTCGCGCTTTCGTTAAGCGCGCTACTCGCCTGCAGCGAAAAACCGCCGCACCTGCCCCGGCTCGGCGCCGAGGATGTGGTTCTCGCATTCGGCGACAGCCTGACCTACGGCACCGGCGCCGGAGCACAGGAGGCTTATCCGGATGTGTTGGCGAAACTCATCAGCCGCCAGGTCGTCGGCGCCGGGATACCGGGCGAGACCACTGCCGATGGGCTGGAGCGCCTGCCGGCGGTGCTCGATGAGGTCAAGCCGAGGCTGATGTTGCTCTGCATGGGCGGCAACGACATGCTGCGCAGGGCGGACCCCGCGAGCATCGAATCGAACCTTCGCGCGATGGTTCAACTGGCCAGGGCGCGCGGTATCGGCGTCGTGCTGATCGGGGTGCCGGAGCCGGCGCTCTTCGGCGGCACGGCCGCGTTTTACGCGAAGCTGGCGCGGGAATTCGGCATACCGCTGGAAAATCAGGTGATGCACGATGTACTGTTCGACAATGGACTCAAGTCGGATCCCCTCCATCCCAATGCCAAGGGCTACCGCCGCCTTGCCGAGGCGATTGCAGACCTGCTGCACCGGGCCGGGGCCGTCTGACCCGCGCCGGGACGGCCATGTCTGATATCCGCCGAAACTGGGTCGGTTTGGGCGGCGTCCCGCCCGGGGACAATGCGGGGGCGCATGCCTGGGAGCGCCGCCTGCACTGGTGGATGATCGGCGTGGCGCTGCTGTCGATCCCGGCGCTGGTGCTCGAGGAGGGAATCCGCGATCCGTCCTTGACGGCCGTCGGGCGCGCGCTCGACTGGATCGTGTTCCTCGCCTTCAGTATCGAGTTTGCCTGGATGCTGCGGCTGACCTCGCATCGCGCGACCTACGCGGTGCGCAACTGGCTGGACCTCGTCATCATCGTGTCCGCGGCGGTGAACCTGCTCGGTTTCGAATCGGAATGGGTGGCGATCGCCCGGTTGTTGCGGCCCGCACTGGTCGGCCTGTTGATGACACGGGTCCTTGCCGCACTGCGCGACGTCTTCTCGCCCAGCGGCATTCCCTTCATCATGGGACTGGCGGCGCTCTTGCTGGCGCTCTCGGGCGCGGGCTTCTACTGGCTCGAGCCCACGGTCCACAGTTACGCGGACGGCGTGTGGCTCGCCTTCGTCACCGGCGCGACCATTGGCTACGGCGACTTCGTGCCGACGACGACCGCTTCCAGGCTGTTTGCGGGACTCATGGTGCTGCTCGGCTTCACCATGTTCTCGCTGGTGACCGCGAGCATTGCGGCGTTTCTCGTCGGCGAGGACGAAAAGCTGTTGCGCCGGGAGATGCACCACGACATCCGCAAGCTGCACGACGAGATCGCGAAGCTGATCGGCGACGAGGAGCGTACGCTGCGCCGCGAGATGCACGCCGACATTCGCCAATTGCGGGCGGAAGTGGCCGATATCCGGCAGGCCATCCGCGCGGCCGCGCGCGGCCGGGACTGACGGCGATGAACTTGCGATGGCACCCGTGAACAGAATCCTCCTTGCGCTTGCTGCGATTTTCACCGTGTTCGCTGCGTCGGCCGGCGCCGCCGAACCGGAGAAAACGAAAGTCGTGCTGGCCGTGGGCGGCAAGACGACTTTATATTACCTGCCGCTGACGCTGGCCGATCGCCTGGGCTACTTCGCGGATGAAGGCCTGGATGTGGAGATCAACGATTTCCCCGGCGGATCGAGAGCGCTGCAGGCACTGATCGGCCATAGCGCCGACGTCGTTTCCGGCGCCTACGAGCACACCATCGTCATGCAGACACTTGCACAGAAGGTGCAGGCCTTCGTGCTGCAGGGCATGAATCCCGGGCTTGAACTCGGCATCCGCAAGGACCGGGCGGCGGACTATACCTGGGCGAAAGATCTGAAGGGCATGAAAATCGGCGTGTCCGCGCCGGGATCGAGCACGCACATGCTGGTCAATCATCTGCTGGCCTCGGTCGGACTCAGGCAAGACGACGTTTCGATCATCGGCGTGGGTACCGGCCCAACCGCGGTGGCCGCGATGCGCAGCGGGCAGATCGACGCCCTGTCCGGCGTCGAACCCGTGATGACGCTGCTCGAGCGCTCGGGCGACATGAAGATCGTGGTCGAGACCATCACCGAGAAAGGCGTGCGCGACGTGTTCGGCGGCAGCATGCCGGCGGCGACGCTGTATGCGCGCGCCGACTTCATCGAGCGCAATCCGCAGACCGTGCAGGCGCTGACCAATGCGATCGTGCGCGCGCTGCTGTGGCTGCAGCACAGCACGACCGAGGATGTGCTCGGCGCGGTGCCGCCGGAATATCTGCTCGGCGACAAGGCGTTGTATGCGGCGTCGTTCGAGCGCCTGCGATCGACTTATTCGAAGGACGGCCTGATTCCGAGGAAGGGCGTCGACAATTCCTATAAGGTCTTGCTGGCGCACAACCCCGCCGTGCGGCGCGCGCCGGTGGTGTGGATCAATCAGACCTTCACCAACGCCTTCGTCGAAAAGGCGCTGCAGAAATTCAAACAGCAATGAAAAGAGCGCTGCGACTCGATGGTGTGACCTGCACCTTTGCCGGGCGAGGAGGTAACGCCGATTACACCGCCGTCGCGGACGTCAGTCTCGAGGTGACGGAAGGTGAGTTCGTCTGCGTGGTCGGACCCACCGGATGCGGCAAGTCCACTTTGCTGAACGTCGCCGCCGGCCTGCTTGCCCCCTCGCGCGGCGGCGTGAGCGTGTTCGGGGAGAACCTGCGGGGCATCAACACGCGGGCCGGCTATTTATTCCAGAGCGAAGCGCTGATGCCGTGGCGCACGGCATTGCAGAACGTGACGGCCGGGCTGGAATTCCGCGGCATCGCCGCGCAAGAGGCGCGCTCGCGCGCGGCGGACTGGCTCAGGCGCGTCGGTCTCGCCGCCCACGGTCACAAGTATCCGCACGAACTCTCCGGCGGCATGAGAAAGCGCGTGGCCCTGGCGCAGACGCTGATTCTCGATCCCAAGATCCTGTTGATGGATGAACCGTTCTCCGCGCTCGACGTGCAGACGCGCAGCCTGATGGAAAATGAATTGCTGAACCTGTGGGCGCAAGACCGCAAGTCGGTGGTGTTCGTCACGCACGATCTGGAAGAGGCCATCTCGCTGTCCGATCGCGTCGTGGTGATGTCGGCGGGACCGGAGAGCCGCCTGATCGGCGAATTCGCCATCGACCTGCCGCGGCCGCGCGACGTAGCCGAAATCAGGCTGACCCCGCGCTTCGTCGAGTTGCACAAGTTGATCTGGCAGGCGTTGCGCGACGAAGTGCAGAAGGCCTATGCCCATTCTCTGGATTGAGACAACTGCAAGACCTGTAACCACGGATACCCTCGCGTAGCGTGGAGTACCCTTTTAGAACACGGAGGACACGGAGAAATGCAAGAAAGAAGCTCGGTCGATAGTGGAATCGCGGCAATAGCGGCCTCCAGAGAAGATGTCAGCACTGTATTCCCGAGTTGCCGGCTTGCCTTTTTCTGCTCCGTGTCCTCCGTGGTTCAAGTTTGAGATGAAACGCGGCACGCTTGTCGTCTGCCAGATCGGCCTGCTGATCGGCTTGTTCGTGCTCTGGCACGTGCTGACCGCGACGGAGACGCTGCCGAAGTTCTTTTTCGGCGAACCGCTGGTCGTGCTGGCGCGTATTCGCGACTGGTTTGTCAGCGGCAAGATCTATCCCCATCTCGGGGTGACGCTGATCGAGACCATTCTCGCGTTCATCATCGGCACGGTGCTCGGCCTGGTATTCGGCCTGTGGCTGGCGCTGTCCGACTTCGCGGCGAAATTGCTCAATCCGTATATCACCGCGCTCAATTCGATGCCGCGCGTGATCCTGGCGCCGATCTTCGCGGTGTGGTTCGGGCTGGATATCAAGTCCAAGGTCATGCTCGGCATCACGCTGGTGTTCTTCATCGTTTTCTTCAGCGTCTATAACGGCGTGCGCGAAGTCAGCCCCACGATCCTGGCGAACGCGCGCATGCTCGGCGCGAACGCCCGGCAGTTGCTGCGGCATGTCTATCTGCCAAGCGCGACCGCCTGGGTGTTCTCCAGCCTGCACGCCGCCGTCGGCATGGCCTTTGTCGGCGCGGTGGTCGGGGAATACCTCGGCTCCGCGCGCGGCGTCGGTTACCTGATCCTGCAGGCGGAGGGCGTGTTCGACATCAACACGGTGTTCGCCGGCGTGCTGGTGCTGACCGCCGCCGCGCTGGTTCTCGACTACGCGGTCACGCTTGCCGAAAGGCGACTGCTGCGCTGGCGGCCGGGTCGGGCGCCGGCGGATGTTTCGTGATGGCGGCGTGCCTGATGAGGGGAGGGCCGGCCTCCAGTCCCGGCAGTGTGCCGGTTGCGCGATAAGGGGCTAAACTGTGCTGCGTCGAGGCCGCAACCCAGGAGTGCCGGCGTGAGACTGGCGTTTTGTGCTGCGTCCCGGCACGATACGCAGGAAATTGCGCAACCTGCTGTGCCAAATCCGGCGATGTGCCGGCTCCCGGGCGGGCAGGATCGGAGAGCCCGATGAAGAAACCCGGCAAACCTGAAGCTTTCCGCGGCACGAAAAAAGCGCCCGGCACGCGAGCCGCCCCGCCACGGCGCAAGACGGCGCCCGCCGCACCACGCCGGAAGCCGCAAAAAACGGAACTTTCCGGCAGCGGCACGGCACGCAGCAAGGGCGCCGTGACGTTGCCCCCGGCACAGCGGATCCCGCTGGGCACGGTCACCGACTTCGCGTCAATACACGAGACCGATTCGCGCCTGCGCGAAAGCGAGGCCCGTGCCCGCGCCGCCTTCGACCACAGCGCCGTCGGCATGGCCGAGTGCGCGCTGGACGGCCATTGGCTGCAGGTGAATGCGGCGCTCGCCCGCATGCTCGGATACGGCAGCCCGCAGGAGTTGCTCGACGTGCCGTGGGAGAAATTCTCGCATCCCGACGACACCGCGGTCGGCGCTGCGCTGCTGCGCAAGATCGAACGCGGCGAAATAGATCGCTACCTGCGCGAGAGGCGCTACCTGCACAAGGACGGATCGGAGGTCTGGGTTTCGCTGTCCATGGCCGGCGTGCGCGACGCGCAGGGCCGGGTGAACTACTGCGTGGAGACTTGCGAAGACATCACGGCGCGCAAGCGTGCCGAGCAGGCGCTGCTGCAGAGCGAAACGCGCTTCCGCGCCACCTTCGAAGAGGCCGCGGTCGGCATGGCGCACATGGACCTGCAGGGTGCGTGGTTGCGGGTCAACCGCAAGCTCGCCGAAATCCTGGGATACTCGATTCCGGAGTTGCTGAATTTGAGCTGCGGAGATACGACGCACCCGGATGATCTCGATTCCTACCTTAACGCGCTCGCCCGCTTCCGCGCCGGCGAAATCGAAACGCTGAAGGCGGAAAAGCGCTACATCCGCAAGGATGGCGGGTTGATCTGGGCCGCGGTGAACGTGGCGCTGGTGCGCGACGCCGGGGGCCGGCCCGATTACCTGATCGTGAACGTCGAGGATATCAGCGATCACAAGCGCGACGAGGCGAAGGCGGAGGCCTCGCTGCGCGAGAAGGAAGTGCTGCTCAAGGAGGTCTACCACCGGGTCAAGAACAACCTGCAGGTGGTGTCGAGCCTGCTGGAGATGCAGGGCCGCGGGCTCAAGGACGAGGCGCTCAGGGAGGTCCTCGCCGACAGCGCGCGGCGCGTCAAATCCATGGCGCTCGTGCACGAGCAACTGTACCACTCTCACGACCTGGCGCAGATCGACTTCGGCGATTACGCGAAGTCGCTGGTGGAGAATCTGGCCTATTCCCTTCTTGCGGCCCAGCACGGCATTCGCGTCGAGGTCGATGTGCAAGACGTCCGCCTGGGTATCGAGACGGCGATTCCCTGCGGGCTCATCATCAACGAGCTGGTCTCCAATGCCATCAAGCACGCCTTCCCGGGCGGCCGCGGCGGGCGGGTGCGCCTGAGCTTTCGCGCGCTCGAGGCGGGCGGCTGGCTGATGGAAGTCAGCGACGATGGCGTGGGCCCGCCCGCAGGCTTCGATCCCCAGAACTGCACGACGCTGGGCATGCGGCTGGTCAGCGCCCTGTGCACCCAGATCGCGGGAAATCTAGCGGTCGATTCCACCGGCCCCGGCGCCCGGTTTTCAGTTGCATTCCGCTGATCGCACGCAGGCGATAGACCAAGCATGACAGCCGTCAAGGTAATGATCGTCGAGGACGAAGCGGTGATCGCCATGGACATCCGCTACCATCTCGAACAGTTCGGCTACGAGGTCGTCGGCGTCGCAGCCGCCGGCGACACGGCACTGCAAATGTTTGATCAGCTGCATCCCGACGTGGTGATCATGGATATTCACATCCGCGGGGCGCTCGACGGCATCCACGCCGCGCATGCCGTGCGCGTACGCGCCGGCACACCGGTGATTTTCCTGACCGCCTTCAGTGACGACGAGACGCTCGGGCGTGCGCGCGAAACGGCGCCTTACGGCTTCCTCGTCAAGCCGTTCCGGCCCGACGAGTTGCGTGCATCCATCGAAGTCGCGTTGTTCAAGCATCAGATGGAAAAGCGCCTGAAGCAAAGCGAGCAATGGTTCGCCAAGACGCTCAGTTGCATCAGCGACGGCGTCGTGGCGACCGACCCCGAGGGGCGCGTGAAATTCGTCAATCCGGTGGCGGAATCGGCAACCGGATGGACCAGCGACGAGGCGCTCGGCCGGGACGTCGCGGAGGTCGTGGTGATGCGCGACGAGGAGACCGGGATTGCCCTGCGCAACCCGGCCAGGCACGCCCTGGAATCGCGCGCAGCGAGCGTACTCGACGCGCCGGCGCTGCTGGTTTCGCAGAGCGGACGGGAAATCGTCATCGACGACAGCGCGGCGCCGATCCTGGGAGACGATGGGGAACTGATGGGCGCGGTGCTCATCCTGCGCGACGTCACCGCGCGCCGCCACGTCGAGAAGCGGCTGCTCGAGAGCGAGGAGCGTTTTCACAGTGCGTTCGACCATGCGGCGATCGGCATGGCGCTGGTGTCGCTGGACGGGCGCTTCCTGCAGGTTAACCATGCCATGGAGGAGATCCTCGGTTATGCGCGCGCGGACCTGCTGACCCGGACCCTGCGGGAAGTCGGGTGGGACGACGAGTCCGAGGCCGCCCTCGAGCAGCGCAACCTCGGCGCCCTTCTCGCCACCGACATCGCGTCGTTCCAGATGGAGCGGCGCTTCGCGCACAAGGACGGCGCGATGCTGTGGACACTGCTCGGCGTTTCGGTCGTGCGCGACGCCGCGCGCGCGCCGCTTTACCTGGTCGCTCAGATCATCGATGTCACCAGCCGCAAGAAGGCCGAGGAGAGGCTCACGTATCTCGCCGGCCACGACGACCTGACCGGGGCCATGAACCGGCTGCAACTGGTCGAGAGCCTGGGCCGATCGATCGCCAATTCGCGCCGGCAGGGGCAGCGGGTGGCCGCGCTGGTGTTGGACCTGGACGGCTTCAAGCTGGTGAACGACAGCATGGGCCACATGGTCGGCGACCTGGTGCTTCAGGACGTGGCGCGCCGCCTGAAGACGCTGCTCCTGGCGACCGACCACCTGGCGCGCCTGGGCGGCGACGAGTTCGTGCTGATATTGAACGGCATCGACGATCGCGAGCACATCGCCCGGGTGGCGCAAAAGATCATCGAAGCGGTTTCACAACCCCACAGCGTCGAGGGCCAGGAGATCCTGCTCACGGCGAGCGTCGGCGTGTCGGTATGCCCCGACGACAGCGACAGCGTGGCGGGCATGCTGAAAAACGCGGACGACGCCATGTATCGGGCCAAGGAACTGGGCAAGAACAACTACCAGTTCTACACTTCGGACATGACCACCAAGGCCGTGCAGCGGCTCAAGATCGAGCGCGATCTGCGCGGGGCGCTCGCCGCGAGTGCGTTTGTGCTGCATTACCAGCCCATCCTGAAGAGCGGTCGCGTGGTCGCGATTGAAGCGCTGTTGCGCTGGAACCACGCCGAAAGGGGACTCCTGGAGGCGGACCGTTTCGTGCTGTCGGCCGAGGAGACCGGCCTGATCGTGCCGATCGGACGTTGGGTGATGCTGCAGGCCTGCGCCCAGATGCAGGCCTGGCACGCGGCCGGCGTCACCGATGCGCGCATCACCGTGAACCTGTCGGCACGGCAATTCCGCGACCCGGACCTGCTGCGAACGATCACCGACGCGCTCGCGCAGACGGGCCTGGCGCCCGATTGCCTCGAGCTCGAGATCACGGAGTCGTCGATCATGCACGACCGCGAGCATACGATCGGCATTCTGCGGCGCCTGCGCGAAATCGGCGTTCACGTTTCGGTCGACGATTTCGGCACCAGCCATTCGAGCCTGAGCTACCTCAAGCGGTTTCCCCTCGACGGGCTCAAGGTGGACCGGTCCTTCATCAAGGATTTTCCGCTCGATCCGGACCGCCTGGCCATCGTGCAGGCGATCATCGCGATGGGGCGCAGCCTCAAGCTCAACGTGACGGCCGAAGGCGTGGAGACCGAACACCAGCGCGGCGTACTCGAGAAATTGGACTGTGACACGATGCAGGGCTTCTACTTTTCGGCCCCGGTCCCGGCGCAGGAAATCGAGCGTGTTCTGCGAACGTTCAGCGGCAGCGCGCTCCAGGCAGGCCCCGCACTGCCTTCCCAATGACCGCGGCGCGACAGACGCCGGGATCGTGAGGCGGGCATGAGATGGCGCATGAGATCCCTGTGCGCCTTGCGCAGCGTCCGATGTATTCTGGAAACGGGTTCGGACCCAACGACGGGAAAACGCACTTGGACTTTTCCAATCACGCCATCCTGATCGGCGCCATTCTGGTGCTGATGAGCATCCTGGCCAGCACCCTTTCGGCGCGCACGGGTGCGCCGCTGCTGTTCGTGTTCCTCGGTATCGGCATGCTGGCCGGCGAGGATGGGCCCGGGCACATCCGCTTCGGCGACTACCAGGTCGCGTACCTGGTGGGCACCATGGCGCTGGCCGTCATCCTGTTCGACGGCGGCATGCGCACGCGCTACGAAACCTTCCGCGTCGGCTTGTGGCCGGCGGTGTCGCTCGCCACCGTCGGCGTGGTGCTGACGACGGTGATCGTCGGCTACGGCGCCTCGCGTATTCTCGGACTCGGATTGATGGAAGGCATGCTGATCGGCGCCATCATCGGCTCCACCGATGCGGCGGCGGTATTCTCGCTGTTGCACGCGGCCGGCATGCGCCTCAAGCAGCGGGTCGGCGCCACCCTCGAAATCGAGTCGGGCTGCAACGATCCGATGGCCGTGTTCCTGACCTTGTCGCTGATCCAGATCATCGGTGCGGACCAGCGCGCACCGGGCTGGTCGCTGCTCTGGCACTTCGTCCAGCAGTTCGGGCTCGGCGCACTGGCCGGCATCGGCGGCGGCAGGCTGCTGGTCTGGCTGCTCAACCGCGTGACGCTGGCGAGCGGCCTCTATCCGCTGCTGGCGATGGCGGGCGGGCTGGCGATCTACGCCGGCACGACGGTGCTGGACGGCAGCGGCTTCCTTGCGATCTATTTCGCCGGCCTCGTTCTCGGCAACAGCCGTGTGCATACCGCGGGCAACATCCTGCGTGTGCACGACGGGCTTGCCTGGCTGTCGCAGATCGCCCTGTTTCTGATGCTCGGCCTGCTGGTCACGCCCCGCGCGCTGGTTGACATCGGTCTCGGCGCGCTCGGGGTTGCGGGAGTGCTGATGTTCGTTGCGAGGCCGCTTGCGGTAGGCGTTTCGCTGCTCCCATTCAGATTTCCGCTGCGCGAGCAGGCGTTCATCTCGTGGACGGGCCTGCGCGGCGCGGTGCCGATCGTGCTGGCGCTGTTTCCGGCGCTGGCCGGCCTGCCGCAGTCCTCGATCTACTTCAATGTCGCGTTCTTCGTGGTACTGGCATCGCTGCTGGTGCAGGGCTGGACCGTCGCGCCACTGGCGGACCTGTTGCGCTTGAAGCTGCCGAAGGAGCATGCGCCCTACTATTCCGAGTACGTCGATGTGCCGGGGAGGATGGGGCTGCATCTGCTCGGCTATCGCGTGAATGATCTGAGCGCCGCGATCGGCCGCACCGTGACCCAGCTTGCGCTGCCCGCCGACGTACGCGTGGTGGCCGCATTCCGTGGCGGAAAATCACTCGAGTCCATCAGCCGGCTGGAAGTCGCCGCCGCAGACCTGGTGTACGTGATTACGCCGGACGAGCACATGACCGTGCTCGATCTGCTGTTCGTGCCGGCCGACGATCTGGAAGAATCCGAGCAGCAGCGATTCTTCGGCACGTTCACGCTGAACGGCGACGCGCCGCTGGGCGAGGTCGTGGAAATGTACGGCGGGGAGGTTCACGCGTCGATCAGCGCCATGACGCTCGCCCAGTACATCTATCGCCAGTTCCGCCGCCGCCCGGACCTGGGCGATTACGTTCGCTTCGGCAAGCTGAACCTGGTGGTGCGCGAGATGCAGAACGGCCAGGTTTCCAAAGTCGGCATCATCGTGCGTGAGAGTTGACTGCGCGAAGATCGCCGGGGCCGCGTATTGCTGCGCCGGCCATCCTAAGCCTCGTCGCTGCTAAGCGGCGGGCAGGAACAGAACAGATTGCGGTCGCCCCACACGTTGTCTACCCGGCCCACCGGCGGCCAGTACTTGGCTTTGCGCAAACCCGTCCGCGGATAGGCGGCTTCTTCGCGCGAGTAGGCATGCGGCCAATCGCTCTTGAGCAAGGCTTCGGCTGTGTGCGGCGCATTCTTCAGCGGGTTGTCGGCCTGCGGCCATTGGCCGGCCTCGACCTTGGCGATCTCGGCGCGGATGGCAATCATGGCGTCGCAAAAACGGTCCAGCTCCTGCAGCGATTCGCTCTCGGTGGGTTCGACCATCAGCGTGCCGGCCACCGGAAAGCTCAGTGTCGGCGCGTGAAAGCCGTAGTCGATGAGTCGTTTGGCCACGTCCTCGGCGCTGATGCCCTGGGCTGCGCCGCCGATGCCTGGGGCTGCGCCGCCGATGCCTTGGGCTGCGCCGCCGATGCCCTGGGCTGCGCCGGTGCTGTCTTTCAAAGGCCGCAAATCGAGGATGCACTCGTGCGCCACGCCGCCGCCTTTGATGCCGGGGATGTTGCCGCTGAAGCCCACCTCGTAGTGATCAGCCAGGCGCGCGGCGATGTAGTTGGCCGACAGAATCGCGGTCTCGGAGGCCGCCTGCAAGCCCGCGGCGCCCATCATGCGCATGTACATCCAACTGATCGGCAGCACCGCGGCGTTGCCGAGCGGTGCGGCGCTGATGGCGCCGACCTGCTGCTCGGTTCCCAGGCCGGCGCTGCGGTGTGCCGGCAGGAATGGTGCCAGGTCCGCCACCACGCACACCGGGCCGACACCGGGGCCGCCGCCGCCGTGCGGAATGCAGAAGGTCTTGTGCAGGTTGAGGTGGCTCACGTCGCCGCCGAACTCGCCGGGCGCCGCCAAACCCACCAGCGCGTTCAGGTTTGCGCCATCGATGTAGACGCGGCCGCCATGGCTGTGGACCAACGCGCACAGTTCCTTCACCTGCGGGTCGAAGACGCCATAGGTGGAGGGGTAGGTGATCATCACGGCGGCCAGCCGCGCGCTGTGCTGCTCGCACTTGGCCTTCAGGTCGGCAAGATCGACGTTGCCCTTGGCATCGCACTTCGTCACCACCACCTGCATGCCTGCCATGTGCGCACTAGCCGGGTTGGTGCCGTGCGCCGACTCCGGAATCAGGCAGATGTTGCGTTGTCCCTCGCCGCGCGCCTCGTGGTAGGCCTTGATGATCAGCAGGCCGGCGTATTCACCCTGCGAGCCGGCGTTGGGTTGCAGGCTGACGCCGCTGTAGCCGGTGGCCTGGCACAGCCAGGCTTCGAGCTGCTCGCGCAGCGTGTCGTAGCCGGCCAGTTGGTCGCGCGGCGCGAACGGGTGCAGATCGGCGAACTCGGGCCAGGTGATGGGAAGCATCTCGCTGGTGGCGTTGAGCTTCATGGTGCACGAGCCCAGCGGGATCATCGTGCGGTCCAGCGCCAGGTCCTTGTCGGCCAGGCTGCGCAGGTAGCGCAGCATGCCGGTCTCGCTGTGGTGGCGGCTGAAAACCGCATGCGTGAGGAAAGTGCTCGTGCGCGTCAGCGACGGCGGGATCAGCGAGGCGATGCCTTTTTCGAACTGCTCGAAACCGGGCAGAGCCTGGTGGCCGGCGAACAGCGCCCACAGCGCCGCGATGTCCGCGCGCGTCGTCGTTTCGTCGAGCGTGATGCCAACGCTCGTCGCCGAGGCGCGGCGCAGGTTGTAGCCGGCGTCGCGTGCCGCCTGCATCACCGTGTCGGTGTTGGCGCCCGTGACCACATTGAGCGTGTCGAAGGCGCTTTCATTCGGCAGCGTGCAGCCAAGCTGCCGCAAGCCTGACGCCAGCAGCGCGGTGTAGCTGGCCACGCGGCATGCGATTCGCTGCAGGCCCTCGGGGCCGTGGTAGACCGCGTACATGCTGGCCACCACCGCGGGAAGCACCTGTGCCGTGCAGATATTGCTGGTGGCTTTCTCGCGACGGATGTGCTGCTCGCGCGTCTGCAGCGCCAGGCGGTAGGCCGGCGCACCATGCACGTCGACGCTCACGCCCACGAGCCGGCCCGGCATCGAGCGCTTGAACTCGTCCCGGGTGGCCAGGTACGCCGCATGCGGCCCGCCGTTGCCCATGGGCATGCCGAAACGCTGCGTGTTGCCTACCGCGATGTCGGCGCCCATTTCGCCGGGCGGGGTGATCAGCGCCAGCGCCAGCAGGTCGGCGGCGACGATGACCAGGCCACCGCGCGCATGCACCGCGTCGCCGATCGGCTTCAGGTCGCGCACCACGCCATCGACACCGGGGTACTGCAACAGCACCGCGTATGCATCGGTGTCACCAGCAGCGTCAGCGGCGCCCGTGACCACCGTAATTCCCAGTGGCCGCGCGCGGGTTTGCACCACTTCCAGCGTCTGCGGGAGCACGTCGTCGGCAACGAAGAAGGTGGTCGATTTGCTCTTGCCCACGCGCATCGCCAGCGTCATCGCCTCGGCGGCCGCGGTGGCCTCGTCGAGCAGTGACGCGCCGGCGATGGCCATGCCGGTCAGGTCGCACACCATGGTCTGGAAGTTGATCAGCGCTTCCATGCGGCCCTGGGAAATCTCCGCCTGATAAGGCGTGTAGGCGGTGTACCAGGCCGGGTTCTCGAGCACGTTGCGCAAGATGACCGCGGGGGTGTGCGTGCCGTGGTAGCCCTGGC
>Ga0315271_10001404_pt1 | contig 14513 bp, 13 predicted proteins | sample C3_top_MG_FD_204664 | JGI IMG/M metagenome (GOLD analysis project Ga0315271, IMG submission 204664) | Sediment microbial communities from Yellowstone Lake, YNP, Wyoming, USA - C3_top | ecosystem: Environmental > Aquatic > Freshwater > Lake > Sediment | place: USA: Wyoming | collected 2017-08-01 | reverse complement strand
AATTCGGCAATGGCCCCAGGTCTGCGCAGGTGCGTGAACGCGATGCCGTGGTCGGCGCGCGCCTGCCATCCGGGCTGCGACGCGGCAAGCTCCGCTTCGCTTTCGTACAGGTGCAGCACGCCGTCGCCGTGCAGCATATGGCTGGCACCGGCTGCGGCAAACATCAGCGGCGTTTCGGTCGCCGACAGGTCCATCATCGCGGCCTGCGCCGCGGTGCTGGCGCGCACGCGGTCGGAGAGGCTCGCGCGCCAGAAGCGGACCAGCCACGGCGCAATGCGCGGCAGGTAAGAGGGCCGGATCGTCAGGGGACCCAGCGGATCGAGCAGCCAGCGCGGCGCCTTGCTCAGGATGCCGGGCGAAGCGAGCGGAAGGATGTCCGAAAATGCCAGCGCTCCGGCATTTCCACGGCTGGCCTGCGCCGCCACGCCCTCGCGGTCGATCAGCATGACGGCCCGGCCTTCCTGCTGCAGCCGAAGCGCGATCGCCACGCCGACGATGCCCGCGCCGATCACAAGCACGTCGCACGCGGCCTCGCTGGCCGACAGCGGTGGCGCGTCGCTTATGCCAAGCCCCATGCGAACGCGTCGGCGGGGTCGAAGATCATGTTCGCGTCGAGCGTGACGAACGCGCGCCCGTGGATGAACGGCAGCACGGCGTTCGCGGGTACTTTGGGAAGCGGCGTCGCAGGGCGTGCGTAATGGCCAACAAAAACGCTGCCGATGACGCTTTCCTGGCGCCATGATTCACCCGGCGCAAGCTTGCCGTCGGCGGCGAGGCACGCCAGCTTGGCGCTTGTGCCCGTGCCGCACGGCGAGCGATCGTAGGCGCCGCCCGGGCACAGCACGAAATTGCGTGCGTCGTTGTGCGCATCGGCCGCCGGCCCCACCAGTTCGATGTGATCGATCTGCTCGCCACCTTGCCCGGTCACGCCCTGTCGCGTCAGCGCATCGCGCACGCGGGACGCGAACGCCGTCAGTTCGGCGACGCGCATCGCTTCGAGCGGCAGGCCGTGGTCACTGCACAGGAAAAACCAGTTGCCGCCCCACGCCACGTCGCCGTGCACGACGCCGTGGCCCGGCACGTCGACGCTGACCTGCGCCGCGTGGCGCCACGAAGGCACGTTGGCCAAGGTCACCGTGCCGTCGTCGTGCAGCGTGGTGGTGACGGTGCCGACCACCGTCTCGATCCGGTGCTCTCCCGGCGTGATCCGGCCGAGGTGCGCGAGCGTCGCGATGACGCCGATCGTACCGTGGCCGCACATGCCGATGTAGCCGACGTTGTTGAAGTAGATGACGCCGCACGTGCTGGCGGCATCGACGGGCGTGCACAGCAGCGCGCCCACGATCACGTCTGAGCCGCGCGGTTCGTTGACGATTGCGCGGCGCCAGGCGTCGTGCGCGGCGCGGAAGCGGTCGCGTCGCGTCGCCATGTCGCCGGTACCTAAGTCCGGCCCGCCGCTGACGACCACGCGCGTGGGCTCGCCGCCGGTGTGCGAGTCGATGATGCGCGTCGGCGCGATGGTCCCGGCCGTCATGTCACCGTCTCGGCGTTGTCTTGCGCGGGCGCGCCGGTTCGGCCCGGGCGCCGCGAAAGGCGAGCGCCGTCTCGAAGGCTGCCTTGGTGAACGCGAGCACTGCGCCGAAGTCCTCGTCGGAAAGCCTGCGCGCGGCGTCGCTGCTGCGGTAGATGTTCGCGAATTCGCGCTCGCGTCCCGCCTGCACGGCGAAGCGACCGATGCCCAGGCTCTCGAGCGTGTGCCAGACGCCGGGGTTGTACGAGCGCGTGAACCGCATCACGAACGAAATCGGATCGTTGCGTCCCAGCACCGACGCCAGGCGCAGGATGATTTCGAACGGCAACGCGACCTTGCCGTTTTCGACCAGGTCGAGCAGCGTCGGATCGTCGAGGTTGATGGCCTCGCCGACTTCCTTGAGGCTCAGGCCCGCCGCCTCGCGCATGCCGCGCAGCACGTTGCCGGTCTTCGCCAGCGCGCGCCGCTGTTCCGGCTTGATCAGGATGGCCTTGGCCGCGCCGATGGAGGCGCCGGCGGCGGCGCCGGCAACGCCCAGCACCGAGTCCGACCAGGACCGGACCTGGCGCGCGACGCCGACCAGCGTCGACTCTGGCGCGAGTGCCTGGGCTTCCCGCTTGCGCGCAGCGGCAGTTGGGGAGGATCTTTTCGTGGCGCGATTGCTTGAGGCTGGCATGACGACTCCTCGACGGACGGATACAAAGGCGCTGCCTTGCCGCGCGGTGGGATTTCCCGCGACAGGCACGCGTTCGCGACCTGCAATGATACCCGCGAACAATCGCACATCCGTTGCCGGAACCGCCTAGCGTGCTCCGACCTTGCCGTTGATGAAACCGACCACGCTCCTGGGCGGTGACTCATCGAAACGCGGCACGTCGCCGCCCGCCAACCCGTCTGGCGGTGTGGTGCCGGCCTGCTTGATGTCGAAGGCCTGAATCACGTTGCCCGGCAAATGGATGAGGATCTGGTTGAACAATCCCGATTGGGCATGCGCTATGTCGGCATAGGGAATTCGCAGCACGGCCGGCGAACCGTCGGTCTCCGCGCGCTTACCTTCGAATACCAGGGAGCGGTCGGTGAGCGAGAGTGTTCCCGGGACAATCCTGCGCTCCGTGATCGAGAGTCCCCGGAGGGTTACCGCCCATACGACGTTCTCGTAGACGGCGACCACGTGCTCGCCCGGAGGGATACCGGAATCCATCAGTGGCGCTGATCCTGGCGCATCGTCCACGGTGACGTCGATGCAGGGCGCCGACACGTCGGCCCGTCCGCCTGCCCCGAAGGTGTAGCGGGGGCATACGCGCTCCACGAATGCGGAATCCGCCACGACGCCCTTTTCGTTGAAGCGCACGACGAGCCGCCGGAACCGGATTGACTCGACTCCGGCGGCTCCTGCACCGCCGCCTGCGGCCATGACGAAGAGCACGCCGCCCTTGCTGTAATGCGAACCGTAGGCGAACCAACGATCCCCGGGTCCGCGTCCGTCGGGTTCGCCCAAGCGCAGAAGGACGTCGTCTCTCGTCGTCTCTCCATTGACGATGAAATCGGGGATGTGCTCGCCGACGTTCTGGCGCGACGCTGAATCGTAGGTTGGCGGTAGCGGCACCGGACACCCGCTCAATAGCGCCGCGCTCGCGACCAGAACCAGGACCCATCGGGTAAGCGCATTCATGTTCATGGGGACCGGATCTCGACCAGCGAATGCCGGCGCAGGACGCCGTCGCCATCGAAAACGAGCATCAGGTTGTACTGGACGCCGTACCAGTTGTTGCGCTGCCCAACGATCACGTAGCCGGCATCGTCCTTGACCAGACGATAGGCGAGGACCCGCAGGCCATCATATTGAGCAGTCGGCTCGCCGAGCTTGAGTTGGACGTCCTCGCGGCGCGTGGCGCCGTCGTCGAGGAACTCAAGCAGGTCCTTGCGCCCCACAGGTGCCGTGGCACAGCCGGCAACGACGACGCAGACCAAAGCGAACGAACGCCAGGAAGGAGCACACATGGATGCCTCCTTTCATGCAGCCCCAGCAGTGCCAGTCTGCGCGCCAGCGAAGTCAGGGCTTTTGACCATCGTCAAGTCACGACTTGTTGCGCCACAATTTGCTCGCCATCGGCATTACAGGACTTCGTTTATGATCGACGCGGGAAATTACCCGAGGACACGAAGGCCCACCGGCAATGCGGAGACCACTGCGAGTCGTGCGTATTTCCCATGCGCTGCAATGCGCCGTCGCAGCGCTGCTGACCGCGCTCGTCGCGATGGCGGCGCCTTCCCTTGCCGCCGATACCGCCAGGACGCTGCACGTCGCGATGACCAGCGCGGAGATGAGTTTCGATCCGCAGTTTTCCGCCGACGCCGCGTCGGACGGGCTCATCGACCACATCTACGAGTCGATGCTGGACTACGACTACCTCGCGCGGCCCGTGCAGCTCGTGCCGCGGACGCTGGAGGCGATGCCGTCGATAGCCGACGGCGGCGCGACGTACACGTTCCGCTTCCGGCGCGGCATCCACTTCACGCCCGACCCGGCATTCGGCGGCTCTCCGCGCGAACTCACCGCCGCCGACCAGGCCTACGCGCTGAAACGGCTGCTCGATCCGGCGGTCAGGAGCCCGTGGCTGTGGCTGATCGAAGGCAAGATCGTCGGTGCCGACGAGGTGCGCGCGCGCGCGCTGGCATCGGGAAAATTCGACTACGACGCGCCGATTCCCGGCCTCGAGGTCGTCGATCGCCATACGCTGCGCATCCGCCTCACGCAGCCCGACCTGCGCTTCCTCTACGTGTTCGCGGTGCCCAATACCGCACCGGTCGCGCGCGAAGTCGTCGCCGCGTACGGCCCGGACTTCGGCGCCCATCCGGTCGGCACAGGTCCGTACGTGCTCAGCGAATACCGGCGCGGCGCGAAGATGGTGCTGCTGGCCAACCCTGCCTACCGCGAGACGACGTACGTCCCCGCCGGACCGGTGCCGAAGGAATCGCTGCCGGTCGCGGCGGCGCTGAAAGGTAAGCGGCTGCCGCTGGTCGGGCGCATCGAGGTCACGGTCATCGAGGAAGGCCAATCGGTGTGGCTCGCGTTTTCCAAAGGCGAGCTCGACTATCTCGACCGGTTGCCTTCGGCGTTCGTCGAACAGGTGCTGTCGAACGGCCGGCTGCGGCCCGAACTCGCCGCGCGCGGCATCCGGCACGAGATGCTGCTGCGGCCGAACACGCGCTTCACCTACTTCAACATGGAGGACCCGGTCGTCGGCGGCTACACGCCCGACCGCATCGCGCTGCGCCGCGCGATCAGCATGGGCTACGACGTGAACGAGTTCATCCGCGTCATCCTCAAGGGCCGCGGCGTGCCTGCGAACGGTCCGATTCCACCCGACATCGCCGGCTACGACCCCGCACTCAGGACCACAGCGCAAGTCTACGACCCGGCGGCGGCGCGCGCGCTGCTCGACCGCTTCGGGTACCGCGACCGCGACGGCGACGGCTATCGCGAAATGCCGGACGGCAAGCCGCTCGTGCTGGAACGCTGGTCGCTGCCCACGTCGCTGGCGCGGCAGGAAGACGAGCAGTGGAAGAAGAACATGGACGCGATCGGCATCCGGATCGCCTTTCGCAACGACCGGCAGCAGGAACTGCGCAAGATGGGGCGCCTGGGCCGCATCCCGTCTCGCACCGACGGCTGGAACGCCGATTATCCGGATGCCGAGAACTTCATGCAGCTGCTCTACGGCCCGAATGTCGGACAGGAAAATCACGCGCGGTTCAGCCTGCCGGCCTACGACCGTCTCTACGAGGCGGCCTACAAGCTCCCCGACTCGCCCGAACGCACGCAGCTCTTCGACCGGATGACGGAGACGGCGCTCACCTATGCGCCGTGGCGGCTGATGGAGCACCGGATAGAAGACCATCTCGTGCAGCCGTGGGTGCGCAACTACCGGCCGCATCCGGTCCGGCTGATCCTGTGGAAGTACCTGGACGTCGATCCGGATGCGCGTCCGCGCTGAGGCGATGGCGCCCGACAGCTGTCATGGACCTGGCGTAGCATTGCGCCCATGAAGTCGCCCGTCCCCATCGTCCAGCCCGCGTTGCGCTCCACGTCCGAAGCGGCCACGGCGCACATCGGCCGCGAAAACGCGTTCGGCGCGCGCAATTACGATCCGTTGCCGGTCGTGCTGGGCCATGGCGCCGGCGCGTGGCTGACCGACGTCGACGGCAAGCGCTACCTCGACCTGATGAGCGCGTACTCCGCGGTGAGTTTCGGGCACGCGCATCCGCGCATCGTCGCCGCGCTGGTCGCGCAGGCGCAGCAGCTGGCGGTCACGTCGCGCGCGTTCCACAATGACCGGCTGCCCGCACTGCTCGAGCGGCTGGCGCGCATGACGGGCCTCGACCGTGCGTTGCCGTCGAACGGCGGCGCCGAAGCGGTCGAGACGGCGCTGAAGGCCGCGCGCAAGTGGGGTTATCGCGTCAAGAACATTCCCGCCGACCGCGCCGAGATCATCGTGTGCGCAAGCAATTTCCACGGCCGCTCGATCGCGATCGTCGGCTTTTCTTCCGAGCCGCAATACCGCGACGGCTTCGGGCCGTTTCCGCCGGGATTCGTCACGATTCCCTTTGGCGATTCCGCGGCGCTGGCTGCGGCCATCACGCCGAACACCGCGGCGTTCTTAGTCGAGCCGATCCAGGGCGAAGGCGGAATCATCGTGCCGCCGCCGGGCTATCTCGCCGAATGCGCGCGCATCTGCCGCGAGCGCAATGTCCTGCTGATCTGCGATGAAATCCAGACCGGTTTGGGCCGTACCGGCTATCTACTCGCATGCCAGCACGACGCCGTGCGGCCCGACGGCGTGATCCTCGGCAAGGCGCTGGGCGGCGGATTGCTGCCCGTGTCGGCGTTCGTCGCGACCCACGACGTGATGCGCGTCTTCACGCCCGGCGACCACGGCAGCACGTTTGGCGGCAACCCGCTGGCCGCCGCCGTGGCGATGGCCGCGCTGGATGTGCTTGAAGACGAGCGGCTGTGCGAACGGTCTCGTGAACTGGGCGGATGGCTGCTGCGCGAACTCGCGACGATCGAGAGCCCGCTGATCCGCGAAGTGCGCGGACGCGGACTCTACATCGGCATCGAGATCGACACTGCAAGGATGCCCGCAAGACGCGTAGTGGACCGCCTGCTGGCGCGCGGCGTGCTCTCCAAGGATACGCATGGAACGGTCGTGCGCATTGCGCCGCCGCTCAACGTGGTGCAAGCCGACCTGGCCTGGGCCGTCGGGGAATTGCGCGACGTGCTGCGCGAATTGGAGCAGGGCACGGCTTAGACGCCAGGCGCTCACTTCCGCGGCGCGCCGCGCTGCTTTACTATTTGCCTGTGTTTGCCTTTCGAGCCGCATCGCTCGCCCTCGACCAATCTTCGGGAGTTCCTTCATGTCCGGATTCATGTCTCGCCTAGGCGTTGTCGTTTCCACGGTCGCGCTCGCCGCGTACTGCCTGCCGGCCGCGGCGCAGGGAACCGACGAGCTGTGGGAAATCACGATGAAGATGGAAATGCCCGGCATGCCGATGGCGATACCGCCGCAAGTGTCCAAGGTGTGCGTCGCCAAGGGTGCGAACGACGAGAACTTCGTGCCGAAGCAACAGGGCGAGTGCAAGTCGGTCGATTCGAAGCGCGTCGGCAACAAGTACACGTTCAGGATGGTCTGCGACGGCAAGAACAAGATGACCGCCAACGGCGAGATCACTTTCAAGGATGGCGCCTACGACGGCCGCATGGAGATGGCCGGCATGATGGAGGGCCAGCCGATGAACATGAACCAGACCTACGCAGGAAAGCGCGTGGGAACCTGCACGGCACCGCCGAAGGCCAAGTAGGGACAAGGTTCCACAGCCTGTTCGCGGCGTCGCATCGCTGAAACCCAGGTAAGCGCGCCGTCCGGCGACAATCGCCGGCGTATACTTTTGCGATGAAAGAGCCCACCGCCGCGGAGCAGCTGGTCGTTGCGATCAGCTCGCGCGCGCTGTTCGATTTCGAAGAGGAAAACAAGGTCTTCGAGACGGCCGACGACCGCGAGTACATGCGGCTGCAGCTGGAGCGGCTCGATTCGCCGGCGAAGCCCGGCGTCGCCTACCCGCTGGTGCGCAAGCTCGAGGCGTTCAACGCCGACGGCGTGCGGCGGGTCGAGGTCGTCATCCTGTCGCGCAACGATCCGGTGTCGGGCCTGCGCGTCTTCCGCTCGGTCAAGGGCGCGGCGCTGGGCATCGAGCGCGGCGTGTTCACGCGTGGGCGCGCGCCATTCTCGTATCTCGGGCCGCTCAAGGCCAATCTCTTCCTGTCCGCCAATGCCGACGACGTGCGCGGCGCGCTCAACGCAGGCTTTCCCGCGGCGATGGTCTACACGCAATCGCAGGTGACCGACTCGCACCCGGATGAGGTGCGCATCGCCTTCGACGGCGACGCGGTGCTGTTTGCCGACGAGGCGGAGCGCGTCTATCAGGACCAGGGCCTGGACGCATTCCAGAAGCACGAGGCCGACCATGCGTCGCGGCCGCTGCCGCCCGGACCGTTCAAGCCGCTGCTGGAAGCCCTGCATCGGCTGCAGCGCGTCGACCAGGGATCGGTGAAGATGCGGCTGCGCACGGCGCTCGTGACCGCGCGCAGCACGCCAGCGCACGAGCGCGCGATCCGGACGCTGATGGACTGGAACGTGAATGTCGACGAGGCAATGTTCCTGGGCGGCCGCGAGAAGGGGCCATTCCTGCGCGAGTTCGAACCCGATTTCTTCTTTGACGACCAGACGCGGCACGTCGAGTCCGCGTCGCGGCACGTGCCGTCCGGCCATGTGCCGCACGGCGTGGCGAACGAGGACAAGTCATAAGCGGCGCGACGAACCCGTTTACGCTTGCCGAGTGGCGGCGCAGCGTGGCTGCCGATTACGCCGCCGTGCGCGCGGGTGTGGCCGACCTCGAGGGCACGGCGTTGCGCTTCCGCGCGGCGCGCGACCGGCTCTTCCGCGAATATCCCGAAAGTCCCGTCGCCGCGGAGCGCAGGCGCGATTGGCGCGGCATCGACTGGTACGCCTACGCTCCGGCTTGGCGGCTGAAGGGCGTCGTCGAACTGGTGGCGAAGCGGGAGACGTTCGAGATTCCACTCGCGGCCGACGGCGTCGTCCGCTGCACGCGCGCGGGCCAGGTGCGCTTCGCGGTCGGGGGCAGGCAAGCCCGGCTCGCGGTCTACTGGCTCGAAGGCTACGGCGGCGGACTGTGGCTGCCGTTCACCGATGCGACCAGCGGCGCCGACACCTACGGCGGCGGCCGCTACCTGTACGACACGATCAAGGGCGCAGACCTGGGCGCCGGCGCGCGGGAGATGGTGCTCGACTTCAACTACGCGTATCACCCGTCGTGCGTCTACGACCCGCGGTGGTCGTGCCCGCTGTCGCCGCCGGAGAACCGGCTGCCGTTCGCGGTGCCCGCCGGCGAGCGCCTGCCGCCGGGCGAACGCCGCTAGAAGGAACCGCCGGCCCGTGCAACGGCCGGCTCAGGGGCCAACTCAGGTGCCAACTCAGTTGCCCACTCAGTTGCCAACTAACTGGTCCACTCAGTGGTCTAGCACCCGGCCGAAGAACGGATACTGCGGGTCGTTGTAGCCGGGCGTCGACGGATGCCCCGGGCGCACCAGGGAATCGACCAGCGCCTCGTCCTCGTCGGTCCACTTCGTGCCGATGGCGCCGACGTAATCGTTCCACTGCTCCAGCGTGCGCGGACCGGCGATGACGGTCGATACGATCTGGTTGGCCCACGTCCAGGCCATTGCGAATTGCGTCGGCGTCCGCCCCGTTTTTTTCGCGTGCGCCGCCAGCTTTTGCGCGATGGCGAATGACTCCTCGCGGAATTCCGTTTCCAGCATCCGCGCATCGCCGCGCGCGCCGCGCGAGCCCTTGGGAGGCTTGGCCCCCGGCGAATACTTGCCGGTCAGCACGCCGCGGGCCAGCGGTGAATACGACGCGACGCCGATGCCGTAGTGATCGCAGGCCGGGAGAATCTCGACCTCGGGCATCCGGTTCAGCAGGTTGTAGTAGGGCTGGCAGACTATCGGCAGCGGCACGCCCTGCGCCTCGCATTCGCCGACGACTTCGGCGATCCGCCAGCCCCGGTAATTCGATACGCCGAAATAGCGGATCTTGCCGGCGCGGATCAGGTCGCCGATCGCGCCGACGGTTTCCGCGATCGGTGTGTCGGGATCGTCCCGGTGCAGGTAATAGATGTCGATGTAATCGGTGGCGAGCCGCGCCAGGCTGTCGTCGCAACCGCGCAGCACCCAGCGCCGCGACAGACCGCCGTCGTGCGGCTTCGTCGTCATGATGTTGGCGACCTTGGTGGCCAGTATCCAGTGCGAGCGATGTGCGTTGATCGCCTGTCCGACCATTCGCTCCGACGCGCCCTTCGAATAATTGTCGGCGGTGTCGATGAAGTTGATGCCGGCGCCGAACGCGGCGTCGACGATGCCCTGGGCCGCTGCGGCATCCGTGCGGTCGCCGAACATCATGGCACCGAGGCAGATCGGCGAGACGTCCAGTCCGCTGTTGCCCAATCGCCGGTATTCCATTGCGCTTCTCCGATCAAGGTGAGCCGCCGACTATGCAGGAACGCAGCGTTTCCCGCAATCGGCCGGGCGCTCCCGGTATAATTCACGCGCTTTCCATCCAAACCAATCGCGGGCGCAGTAGCGCGCCTCTCTCCCGATGAATGTCCTGTTCGAGGACGACGGCCACCTGAAGGCCGGGTCCGTTCTCGCCGATAACGACGCGTCGCTGCAGGTCGAAGCGGTGTCGGGCAAGCGGCTCAAGATCAAGGCCGGAGCCGTGCTGCTGCGCTTCGCGTCGCCGGCCGCGGGCACGCTCATGAGCGACGGCCAGGGCATGGCGGCGGAACTCGACCCGGCGTTCCTGTGGGAGGCGAGCAGCGACGGCGAATTCGGATTCGAGGAACTGGCGCGCGAATACTACGGCGCGTATCCGACGCCCGCGCAGGCGACCGCGGTGGCCATGCTGCTGCACGCGCAGCCGATGTATTTCTACAAGAAGGGCCGTGGCCGCTACCGCAAGGCGCCGCCGGAATCGCTGCGCGCCGCGCTCGCATCCGTCGAACGCAAGCAGCGCGAGGCCGCGCAGTCGGCCGGCTGGGTGGCCGAGCTCGTTGCGCACCGGCTGCCGGAGGAATTCCGCGCGAAGCTCGACATGCTGCTGTACAAGCCCGACAAGATGGCGCTGGAATGGAAGGCGCTGGCGGCGGCCTGCGATGCGGCAAAGACCAACCCGCTCGACCTGCTGGCCGCCTGCGGCGCGATTCCGTCGACCCACGATTACCACTTCAACCGCTTCCTGTCCGAGGCCTTTCCCAAGGGCACGGCGTTCCCCGACTGGGACGCGTTGCCGCCGGCGCCTGCGCTTCCGCGCGCCGACGTGCGCGCATTTTCCATCGACGACGCCACGACCACCGAGATCGACGACGCCTTCTCGGTGCGCGAACTTCCGAACGGCAACGTCGAGATCGGCATCCACATCGCCTGCCCGGCACTCGCCATCCCGCGGGGCAGCGCGCTCGATGCGATCGCGCGAGCGCGGCTGTCGACCGTCTACATGCCGGGACGCAAGCTGACGATGCTGCCGGAACCGGCGGTCGCCGCGTTCACGCTGAAGGAGGGCACGGCGGCGCCGGCGCTTTCGCTGTATGTCGAAACCGATCCGGCGGGCGCGCCGGTCGCGCATGCCACGCGCCTGAACCTCGTGCCGATCGCCGCGAACCTGAACCTGGCGGCGCTTTCCGACGCGTTCGCCAATCCGCTGCCGTCGCCCGACGATCCGCCGTGGACGCACGAGATGCGCGCGTTGTGGAAGCTGGCGCAGCACCTGTCGGCGCGCCGCGGCAAGACCGACTTCAATCGCATCGATTACAGCTTCGACGTGGACTGGGCCGCCGGCCCCGAAGGACGCGTGACGATCACGCCGCGCGAGCGCGGCAGCCCGCTGGACAAGCTGGTCTCGGAACTGATGATCCACGTCAACAGCACGTGGGGACAGGAGCTCGCGGCCAAGGGCGCCGCGGGGCTCTACCGCGTGCAGGCCGGCGGCAAGGTGAAGATGAGCACGCGTCCCGGCGAGCACCAGGGCCTGGGGCTCACTCATTACCTGTGGTCGAGTTCGCCGCTGCGCCGCTACAGCGACTTGGTCAACCAGCGGCAGCTGCTGGCGGTCGTCGCCGGCGAAACGCCGCCCTACGCGGAAAACGACGCGGAGCTCTTCGCGGCGCTGGCCGACTTCGAGGCGACCTACAGCCAGTACGCGGAATTCCAGGACCGGATGGAACATTACTGGTGCCTGCGCTGGCTCTTGCAGGAAAACATCACCGAGACGACCGCTTCCGTGATCCGCGACAATCTTGTCCGCTTCGACCGGATGCCGCTGATCCAGCGGCTGGCCGACCTGCCGCCGCAGCCTCCCGAAACCGGGGTGCGGGTGGCGATCGCGCGGATCGACCTCGTCAACGCGACGCTGGAGTGTCGCTGCGCCGGTACAGTCTGACGTCTTTTTTCCATCGCGAGGCCCGCGATGCCATGACGTCGGCATGGCACTTGCTAGAATGGAAGACTCCGATTTCCTTCTGGAACGAAGGCTTTGCCGCGACGCGCTTCACCGCCGATAACGCCTGCCGTGACGCCGGCACCGGACGAACCGGAACGCGCGGCCCCGACGGCTGCCCCGCGCCGTGTCGCGGCTCCGGGTGCTGCGAGCAAGAAGCCTGCGGCACCGCGCGCCGCAAAGCCGGCCACCGCTCCCAGGCCGATGACCGTCGTCCCGGCCGCACCGGTCGCGGACCCGCTACCGAAGCCTGCCCCGCGCCGTACCGCGCGAATCGCCCCGGCCGGCGCGTTGCCTCCCGCCGTCATTCCGCCCGAATCGCTGCGCTCGCCGCGCCAGGACAAGCTGCTGAGCTACGCGCTGGGCGGGTCGCTGCTCGTTCACTTCTTCGTGCTGATGATCCATTTTTCGCCTTTCGACCTCACGCAGTTCGTCGACAAGGGACCGCCGCTCGAGGTGGCATTGGTCAACGCCAAGACGGCGGCGAAGCCTTCGAAGGCGGACATCCTGGCGCAGGCGAACCTGGACGGCGGCGGCAACACCGATGCCGACCGGCGCGCAAAGACACCGCTGCCGGTACTGCCGCTCAACAACCCCGATCAGCAGGTCGCCGTCGCCACGCAGAAGGTGGAAACGCTGGAGCATCAGACGCGCGAACTGATGACGCAGCTGCGCTCGGCGCCGATCGCCGCCGTCCAGCAAAAGCCGGTCGATGCTGACGAACGGACGGAGTTGCCGACGGCGAACGAACTGATGCAGCGCACGCTCGAGTCGATGAAGCTGGAAGCGCAGATCGCCAAGGACATGGAGACGTACCAGAAGCGGCCGAAGCGGCGCTTCGTGGGCGCGCGCGCCGAGGAATACCGCTTCGCGCGCTATGTCGAGGACTGGCGGCTCAAGATCGAGCGCGTCGGCAATCTCAACTACCCGGCGGCCGCGCGCGACCAGCACCTGTACGGCAGTCTGCTGCTCACCGTGTCGATCAAGAGCGACGGCAGCGTCGAGAACATCGAGGTCAATCGCAGCTCCGGCAACCGGATCCTCGACGCCGCGGCGGTGAAGATCGTCGAGATGTCGGCGCCGTTCGCGTCGTTCCCGCCGGACATCAAGCGCGACACCGACATCCTGCACGTCACCCGCACGTGGACCTTCACCAAGGCCGATGCGCTGGTTTCCCAGTAGCGCCTGCCTAGCTGCCCCGTGGACAAATACGCCGTCATCGGCCATCCGGTCGCCCATTCCCGGTCGCCGCAGATCCACGAGGCGTTTGCCCGCGCGACCGGGCAGCAGCTGACGTACGAAAGGCTGCTGGCGCCGCTCGACGGGTTCCGCGCGACGGTCGAGGCGTTTGCGCGTTCCGGCGGCAAAGGCCTCAACGTCACCGTGCCGTTCAAGCTGCAGGCGTTTGCGCTCGCGACTGACCACAGCCCGCGCGCGAAGCTGTCGGGGGCGGTGAACACGCTCAAGCGAACAGGCGACGGCTGGTATGGCGACAACACCGATGGCCCCGGTCTCGTGCGCGATATCACGCACAATCTTGGCGTCGCGATGGCAGGCCGCGACATCCTCGTCCTGGGCGCGGGAGGTGCGTCCCGCGGAATCATGAGTTCGGTGCTCGCCGAACACCCGCGTTCGCTGACGATCAGCAATCGCACGTTCGCCAAGGCCGTGGTCATCGCGGACCTGTTCGCGCCCGAAGGCCTCATTGCTGCGGTCCCGCCGGAGGCGTTGACGGGGAGATCATTCGACATTGTCATCAATGCCACGAGCGCCGGACTCTCCGACGAGACGCCGCCACCATGGTCGCCGTCGATCGTGGCCTCGGGCGCCTTTGCCTATGACATGATCTACGGCGATGCACAGACGGCATTTCTGTCCTGGGCGCAGGCCCACGGCGCCGCGCGCACCGCGGATGGCCTGGGCATGCTGATCGAGCAGGCTGCGGAAAGCTTCTTCATCTGGCGCGGCGTGCGGCCCGATACGGCTTCGGCCTTTCCGTTGCTGCGCCCAGCCGGCCGAGGCTGATGGCTGTGGCACCGCGGCGGGGCATCGTGCGGTGGCTGCCATGGTTACTCGTAGCGCTGGCGGCTGCAGTCGTCGCGCCGCAACTGTGGTTTGCCGCGCACATCTGGTGGTGGCGCGATCACCCGGTCGGCGAGACCACGTTCATGGCCTGGCGGATGGACGAGCTCCGCGCCAAGAACCCGAAGGCGCAGCGCAAGTACAAGTGGGTCAGCTATGACCGCATTTCCGGCAACCTGAAGCGCGCGATGGTGGCGGCGGAGGACGCCAAGTTCATCGACCACGAGGGCTTCGACTGGGATGGCATCCAGCTGGCGCTCGAGAAGAACCAG
>Ga0315271_10001402_pt1 | contig 14518 bp, 14 predicted proteins | sample C3_top_MG_FD_204664 | JGI IMG/M metagenome (GOLD analysis project Ga0315271, IMG submission 204664) | Sediment microbial communities from Yellowstone Lake, YNP, Wyoming, USA - C3_top | ecosystem: Environmental > Aquatic > Freshwater > Lake > Sediment | place: USA: Wyoming | collected 2017-08-01 | reverse complement strand
CAGCAACACCGCCACCAGGTCGACGCCGTCCCGGTGCGCGCCCTCGGGCGTGGGCCGCCCGATGCCGCCGGCGGTGTCGATGCGAAACGGATGCGCCTCGATGAACCAGGGTTGCACGCCGCGCAAGGCCGAAGCGCGGGCCGCCAGCCACAACAGCAGGCGCGGCCACAACGGCTCGGCCACCAGGGCCGGATCGAGCGGCTCGAACCAGCGCTCGATGCCGCCGTGCAGCGCGTTGTACTCGAGCGGCTGCCAATGCGCGCGGTGCGGCGCCGCCGTCAGGCTCGCGCCATCGACGACGAAACCGCCGTGGCGGCGTTGTCGGTAGTGGCCGCCGTCGCGCAGGTGCGTGTCGGGCGCGAGGTGATCCCAGTACGCCCACCAGGCGTCGAGCGCATGCGCCGTTGCGCCCAGGCATTGGTACAGGCCGGCGGCATCGAGCACGGCATGGCCGCGTTCGCGCAGCGTGGCGTCGACCGCCGCCACGGCCGTGATCGGTGGTGGCAGCAACGGCGTGGTCACTTGCCGCCGCGCTGGTCGGCCAGCGCCGCGCCGGCCGCCAATGCACGCAGCTTGGCCTCGGCGATATGGCGGTCCATCGGCGCCAGGCCGCAGTTGGTGCAGGCGATCAGGCGGTCACGGCGCACGTACTGCAGGGCGCGGCCGATCGTGTCGGCCACTTCCTCCGGCGTCTCGATCGCGTCGCTGGCGACGTCGATCACGCCGACCATCACCTCCTTGCCGTCGAGCAGCGCGATCATCTCGATCGGCACATGCGAGTGCAGGCACTCCAGGCTGACCTGGTCGATGCGGCTCTTGGCGAGCGCGGGGAAGATCTTCTCGTACTGGCGCCACTGCTCGCCCAGCGTGGCCTTCCACTGCAGGTTGGCCTCGATGCCATAGCCGTAGCAGATGTGCACGGCCGTCTTGCAGCGCAATCCCTGGGCCGCGCGTTCGAGCGCTCTGACGCCCCAATCCGCCGCCTCGTCGAGGAAGACGTTGAACGCCGGCTCGTCGAACTGGACGATGTCGATACCGTCGGCCTCGAGCGCCCTGGCTTCCTGGTTCAACAACTCGGCGAAGGCGAAGGCCATCTTGACGCGGTCGCCATAGAAACGGTCAGCCACGGTGTCGACGATGGTCATCGGCCCGGGCAGCGTGAACTTGGTCAAGCGCCGGGTGTGCGCGCGCAGCAACTGCGCCTCGGTGGCGTGCACCCGCCCCTTCAGCGCCAGCGGGCCGGTGACCTGCGGCACCATCGCCTTGTAGCGGTCGCCGCGGATGCCCATCTCGACCTTGTGTTCGAAGTCGATGCCGGACACCTGCTCGAGAAAGCCGTGCACGAAGTGCTGGCGCGACTGCTCGCCGTCACCGATCACGGCCAGGCCGGCGTCCTCTTGGGCCTTGATCCACAGCAGCGTGGCGTCGCGCTTGGCGTCGGCCAGCTCGGCGCCCTGGCCGCGCCACTGCGGCCAGAGTTTGTGCGTCTCGGCCAGCCAAGCGGGCTTGGGCAGGCTGCCGGCGATGGCGGTGCGGAACATGCGGGTCTCCTGGGGCGGGTGGCGAGGATAGTTCAGTCGAGACGCCAGCGATCGTCCGCTACCAGGCCCTGCGGCGATCGCAGTGCGGCCATCGCCGACGCGTCGCCGAGCAGGTGCGCACGCCACCACAGCGTGCTGATCGCGGCGACGATGTCGTGATGGCGCGGCTCGCTGTCGGCGGCGCCCGCGCTGCGCTTGAGCGGCCCGAACCGCGCGCGCAGTCGACGCTCGCCGTTGCCGCTGAAGGTCATGTGATCGGCGCCATCCAACCACAACAACGCGCGCCGGCCGGCCGGCAGGCCGTCGTATACGTGCGCACGGTCTTCGCCGCTCAGTGATTGGCGCAACGGGTCGCTGTCGCCCGAGCCGGTGATAGCCAGGAAGGGCCGCGTCACCGCGGCGAAGGCGTTGGCCACCTGCCCCGGCGACGGGCTGAAGGCGATGAAGGCCTTGAAACGCGGATCGGCGGCACGCTCGGCAGGCACCGGGTAGCGCTGGCCGGCCAGGGCCTGCACCGTGTGCGCGCCGAAGGAATGGCCCGAAGCGCCCAGCGCATCCGGGCGCACCCGTGCCCAACCGGGCTCGCGGCGCTCGGCACGCCGCGTGAGCTCGTCGACGACGAACTGCATATCGGCCACCCGCTCTATCAGTTGCTCGGCGCTGGCGGCAGAGCGCAGTGCCGCCATGCCCTGGAGCAAGACCGCGGTGTCGCTGCCCGGGTGCTGGACGTGCAGCACGGCGATTCCCGCCGCGCGCCAGGCCTCGCCCCACACATCGCCGCCTTCGCGGTTGCCGCCCAGTCCGTGCGAATGCACGACCAGTGCGCAGGGCGCGTCGCCGTCGGGCCAGCGCATGCGCAGTGGCAGTTCGCGGTTGCGGCGGCTGTCGAGCCAGGCTTCGTCGACGGCCGCGGCCTGGGCAGCGTGCCGCGCGAACAGCGCGCCGGCGGCCGTCGCGGCTTGCAGCAGGAAATGGCGGCGGTTCATGGCTGGTTGGCGCGGGCGCTACATGCAACGCCGATCGCCGTCAGGTCAGGACTTCGGGGTTCACCGGCGTGATTGCCGGCTTGCCACCTAGGATGGCGATCAGATTGTCGGCCGCCAGCATTGCCATCTTCATGCGCGTGGCCACGGTGGCGCTGGCGATGTGCGGTGTGAGCACGACGTTGGGCACGCCGAGCAGCGCCGGGTGCACCTGCGGCTCGCCTTCATAGACATCGAGTCCGGCGGCGGCGATGCGGCGCTCGGCCAGCGCCTGCGCCAGCGCGGCATCGTCGACCACGCCGCCGCGCGCGATGTTGGTCAGCGTCGCGCTCGGCTTCATCAGCGCCAGTTCCGGCGCACCAATGGCGTGGTGGCTGGAAGGTGAATACGGCACGACGATGACCAGGTGGTCGGCCTGGCGCAGCAACTCGGCCTTCTCGACCCAGCGCGCACCGAGCGGCGCTTCCAGCGCGGGCGAGAGCCGGCTGCGGTTGTGATAGATCACCGGCATGTCGAAGCCGCGCGCACCGCGCCTGGCGATGGCCTGGCCAATGCGGCCCATGCCCAGGATGCCGAGCGTGGCGCCGTGCACGTCGGCACCGACGAACATCTCGTAAGACCAACGCCGCCAGCGTCCGGCGCGCAGGAAATGTTCGCTCTCGGCGATGCGCCGGGCGGTGGCCATCATCAGCGCGAAACCGAAGTCGGCCGTGGTCTCGGTCAGCACGTCGGGCGCATTGGTGACGACGATGCCGCGCGCGGTGCAGGCCGCGACGTCGATATTGTTGTAGCCGACCGTCATCGTGCACAGGGCACGCAGGCCCGGGCAGGCGTCGAGCAGCGCGGCGTCGATCGGCTCGGTGCTGGAAATGAAGGCCCCTGCCTTGCCCTGCAGACGGCGCAACAGTTCGTCGCGCGACCAGTCGACTGGCTGGTCGTTGGACTCAACCTCGAAATGCGCTGCCAACCGCGTCGCGACCTCGGGGAATATGTGGCGGGCCACCAGCACCGCCTCACGATTTGCAGTGGTCATGGCCTGGCCGCCGGCGCCGCGCTGGCGGGCACCGTGGCCGCCCGCTCGTTGATCGGGTGGCCGTGCCAGCCGACGAGCACCAGCATCACGAAGTAGCCGAGCACATAGCCGACGGCGACATGCCAGCCACCCTTGATCCAGCTCCACACCGATCTGGCCTCGGGGTACATGTTCGACAGCGCCACGCCGGCCGACGAGCCGAACCAGATCATCGAGCCGCCGAAGCCCACCGCGTAGGCCAGGAAACCCCAGTCATAGCCGTCCTGGCGGATCGCCAGCGCGGTGAGCGGAATGTTGTCGAACACCGAGGAGATGAAGCCCAGGCCGAACGCCGTCTGCCACGACGCTGCGGGCAGGTGCTGCACCGGCATCAGCGACGCGCACCAGACCAGCGCGAGCAGAAACACACTGCCTTTGAACGCGCCGGGCAACAGGCTCCAGTTCGGCGCGCGCAGCGGCGCGGACACAATGATTGCGAGCAACACGGCCACACCGATCACCGGGAAGTAGCCGAGCACATCGGGCGCATCGAGGTTGAACCAGATGTTCGCGCCGATCGCAGCCAGCAGGATGAAGATCACGATCGACAGGCGCGCCCACTCGACATGCACCCCCGGCGTGTCGTCCTTCTGGATCGGCTGAAAGGCATGTTGCTGGCGCGCAGCGAAGACGCCGAAGAACGCCAGCGCGACGGCGCCGCCGACATAGGCCTCGAGCACCCACAGCGGGTTGGCCCCGGCGATCCACATCATGGTGGTCGTCGTGTCGCCGACCACACTGCCGGCGCCGCCGGCGTTGGAGGCGGCGACGATCGCCGCCAGGTAGCCGATGTGCACGCGGCGCTGGAACAGCACCGCCGCCATCGTGCCGCCGATCATCGCCGCGGCGATATTGTCAAGAAAACCCGACATCACGAACACGCCGATCAGGAGCACGAAGCCTCCTTTCCAGTCGTCGGGTAGCAGGTTCGGCAGCAGTTCGGGCAGGCGGCTCTTCTCGAAGTGGTCGGCCAGCAGTGCGAAGCCGAGCAAGAGGCCGAGCAGGTTGGCCAGCGTGACCCACTCGTGGCCCACGTGCGCCGTCAGCCCGGCCAGTCCTGGGCCGCCTTTGAAGCCCGTGAACAGCCACTGGTAGACCGTGATCACCGCGGCGCCGGTCAATGCAACCTGCAAGGTGCGCGAATGGAACAGCGCAACGCCGAGCAAGGTCAGTGCGAACAGCACGAAATCGAGTGGCACACCGGCGATCGTCATCAAGGGGCTCCTCGGGCGATGGTTCTTGTCAGCGCCGGGATTCTAGGGGGCCGCTTATTCGAGAAAGCGCGCGAACGACCCGACCGGCACGCGCTCGGTGACGAGCCGGTTCTCGACCGCGCTCTCGTCGGCATAGCCCAGCGACATGCCGCAGACCACCATCTCGGTGGCGGGCAATTGCAGGTGTTCGGAAATCAATTTGTGAAAGCCGATGAATGCCGCCTGCGGGCAGGTGTCCAGGCCGCGCCCGCGCGCCGCCACCATGATGTTCTCGAGGAACATGCCGTAGTCGAGCCAACTGCCCTGGCGTAAGTGCCGGTCGATGCTGAAGATCATGCCCACCGGGGCATCGAAGAAGCGGTAGTTGCGACCATGCTGGTCGTGCATCCGCGCCTTGTCGGTACGGGCGATGCCGAGCAAGCCGTACAGGTCCCAGCCGATCTTGCGCCGCCGTTCCAGGTACGGCGAGACCCATTCGGTCGGGTAGTAGTCGTACTCGCCGACATCGGCGCCGACCGAGGCGGCGGATGCATTGGCATCGTGCGCGGCCAGTATCCGGCTCGACAGACTGGCCTTGGCCGCGCCGGTCAGCACCGTCACCTTCCAGGGCTGCGTGTTCACGCCCGAGGGCGCGCGCGAGGCGACGGAGAGGATGTCCTCCACCATGCGCCGCGGCACGGGTGTGGGCAGGAACGCGCGCACCGAGCGGCGCGACGTGATGGCCGCGTCGACCACGGCAGTGGACTGTGGCGGGGCGGTCGGCGTCATCGCGGGATTGTGACGGTGCAGCTAAAACGCCGCCTCGCTAGGGCTGGACCTCTAGAAATGGTGCGGCGCAGCAAAAAATGCTTGCAAAGACCGCCACGCCCCCTACAATTCAATCCATGTTGCATTGCAGCAATTCCTTTAGCCCCACCCCCCAACCCCCGGAGAACCACGATGCTGACCACTGAACAACTGATCGCTGCCCACAAAGCCAACGTCGAGACCGTGTTCGGTCTGACCAACAAGGCCTTCGAAGGTGTCGAGAAACTCGTTGAACTGAACCTGCAAGTCGCCAAGTCCGCTCTTGGCGAAGCTGGCGACACCGCCCGCGCTGCCCTGGCGGTCAAGGACGCGCAAGAGCTGCTGGCCCTGCAAGCCGGCCTGTTGCAGCCGGGCGCCGAAAAGGCCGCCGCCTACAGCCGCCATATCTATGACATCGCTGCGGCGACGAATGCCGAAGTGACCAAGGCTGTCGAAGCCCAGATCGGCGACGCGCAGAAGAAGTTCATGGGCCTGGTCGAGAGCGCCTCGAAGAACGCGCCGGCCGGCAGCGAGAACGCCGTCGCCCTGGTGCGCTCGGCCGTCGCCGCCGCCAACAACGCCATCGAAAGCGTGCAAAAGGCCGCCAAGCAGGCCGCGGACGTCGCCGAAGCCAATTTCCAGGCCGTGACCAGCACCGCCGTCAAGGCCACGCAGGGCGCGACCAAGGCCAAGCGCACTGCTGCCTGAGTCCAAGCTCATTGATTGAACTTAGGAGCGCCCACTGCATCTGACCTGTGCCTGCGCAGTTGAACCTGTGGTGGGCTTTCATTGGTTGTCTCCTCGGTACCTGGTCTGACGGTACCTTTCGCGGCCCGGTGGCAACACCGGGCCGTTTATTTTTCTATCGTGTCAGCGCGGCGATGCGCGCGCGCAACTCGGCCAGGCCGGACAGCGCAGCGTCGCGGCCAGCAAGGATCGCGCGCTGGCGCGCCGCGAAGTCGGCGCTACCGACCCCGTTCAGTTTTGGCCGCAAGACCACGTCGGCATCGCGCAATTCGAAGCTGTTGATGCTCTTGCCCATGATGGCGAAGGTCTGCAGCAACATGCGCATCGCATCGCCCGTGGCCTGGCCTTCGGGCGGGCTCGAGATGTCGACCGCCAACACCAACTCGGCACCCATCTGGCGCGCAAAACGCACCGGCACCGGCGAGACCAGGCCGCCGTCGACGTACTCGCGGTCGCCGATCTTCACTGGCTGGAACACGGCTGGCACCGCGCTCGAGGCACGCACTGCGATGCCGGCGTCGCCACGCTGGAACAGGATGGCCTGGCCGCTGTCGAGGTCGGTGGCAACGATACCCAGCGGCAGCTTCATGTTCTCGATCGCGACGCCACCGGTCTGTTCGCGCACGTAGCGCGCGAGCGCTTCGCCGCGGATCACGCCGCGGCCGGGGAAAGACCAGTCGGTGATCGCCGATTCGTCCATGCCGACGGCCAGCATGCCGAGTTCGGCCCCGCTCTTGCCGGCCGCATACAGCGCGGCCACCAGACTGCCGGCCGAGGTGCCGACCACCAGTTGCGGCCGGATGCCGGACTCCTCGAGCACCTGGATCACACCAATATGGGCGAAGCCGCGCGCGGCGCCACCGCCGAGCGCCAGCCCCAGCCGCGGCGGGCGCGGCGGCACAGGCGGCACGTTCGGCGGCGGCGGCGGTGGCGGTGGCGCCGGCGTCGTCGGCGGCGTCGGGGGCGGCAACGTGGAACACCCCGCCGCCAGCAGCGCGATGCCGGCCGCAACGAATCGCCGCCGCGAGGCAGGAACTGCCGGACTCGGTCTCATCGCCGCGATTCTAGGAGCCGGTAGGTCACTCTTAATGCGGCTGGGGCATTAGCAACCAACTTCTTTGTACTTCTCGTATATATGAAGCTTTCCTAGAGTCGCGGCATGGAATTGACTGCCATCATCTCTGGTTTTGCCGTCGGTGCGATCCTCGGCCTCACCGGCGTGGGTGGCGGCTCGTTGATGACGCCGCTGCTGATCGGCGCGTTCAAGCTCCATCCGGCCGTCGCCATCGGCACCGACTTGTGGTTTGCCGGCCTGACCAAGACGGGGGGCGCGATCGCCCACCATCGCCATGGCCATGTCGACCGCGGCATCGCCAAACTGTTGCTGGTCGGCAGCCTGCCGGCCGCCGCCGCCACCATCGCGTGGATGCACGTCACCGGCCTGACCAAGGGCTGGGCCAGCGTGCTGACGCTGTCGCTCGGCATCGCCTTGCTGCTGACCGCATTGGTGGTCGCCAACCGCCCGCTGTGGCAAAAGCTGGGGCTGCGGCTCGAGGCCTGGATTCCCGCCCGCCACAAGCCCTTGCTGACCGTGCTGGTGGGGGCGCTGCTCGGCCTGCTGGTCACGTTGTCGTCGGTCGGCGCCGGCGCACTCGGCGCCACCTTGATCCTGCTGCTCTACCCGCGCCTGCCTGCGCAACAGGTGGTCGGCACCGACATCGCCTACGCCGTGCCGCTGACCCTGGTGGCCGGCATCGGCCACGCCTCGCTCGGCCATGTCGAATGGGCCCTGCTGGCCGCATTGCTGCCGGGCTCGCTGCCCGGCATTTGGCTCGGCGCGCGCCTGACCAAATCCCTGCCCGACAAACTGATCCGCACGCTGCTGGCGGGTTCGCTCGTGTTGGCGGGTTTGCGAGTGATCTACTGATGTACCAATACACCGACTTCGACCGCCAGTTCGTGCGTGAGCGTGCGGCGCAATTCCGCGACCAGCTGGAGCGCAACCTGAGGGGCGAACTCGGCGAGGACGAGTTCCGCCCGTTGCGCCTGCAGAACGGCTGGTACGTCCAGCGCCATGCGCCGATGCTGCGCGTGGCCGTGCCCTACGGCGAGTTGAGCAGCGCGCAGTTGCGCCAGCTGGCGCTCATCGCACGCAAGTTCGACCGCGGCTACGGTCACTTCACGACGCGGCAGAACCTGCAATACAACTGGATCCCGCTGCCGCAGGCGGCCGACGTGATGGACCTGCTGGCCGAGGTCGACATGCACGGCATCCAGACCAGCGGTAATTGCATCCGCAACATCACCAGCGACGCGCTGGCCGGCATCGCGCCCGACGAGGTCGTCGACCCGCGGCCGTACTGCGAAATCCTGCGCCAGTGGAGCACGCTGCACCCCGAGTTCGCATTCCTGCCGCGCAAGTTCAAGATCGCCATCACCGGCGCCAGCGAAGACCGCGCCGCGACGCTTTGGCACGACATCGGGCTGCATCTGGTGAAGAACACGGCCGGCGACGTCGGCTTCAGGGTGTTCGTCGGTGGCGGCATGGGCCGCACGCCGGTGATCGCCTCGCTGGCCAGCGAATTCGTGCCGTGGCAGCAGATCCTGGTCTACATCGAGGCCATCGTGCGGGTCTACAACCGCTATGGCCGGCGCGACAACGCCTACAAGGCGCGCATCAAGATCCTGGTCAAGTCCGAGGGGACGAGTTTCTTCGACGCGGTGAATGCCGAGTTCGCCGCGATCCTCGAGCGCGATACCGACGGCGCGGCGCAGCTGATCTCGCAGCATGAACTCGATCGCGTCTCGGCGTCGTTTGTCCTGCCGGCCGGCCTCAAGCCCGCACCGACCGGGTTCGCCGCCGACGCCAGCAACGACGCGCCGCTGGCCTTCACCCGCTGGTGCGAGCGCAACGTGCACGCGCACCGGCTGCCCGGCTACCGCGCCGTGACGCTGTCGCTCAAGCGCGCCCGCCAGGCCCCGGGCGACGCCACCCATGGGCAGATGGAGCAGGCCGCCGCGATCGCCGAGCGCTTCAGCCAGGCCGAGTTGCGCGTCACGCACAACCAGAACCTGCTGCTGCCCTGGGTCCGAGAGAGCGACCTGTTCACCCTCTGGCAGGCGGCCAGGGATGCCGGATTCGCCAACCCGAATATCGGCCTGATCAGCGACATGATCGCCTGCCCCGGCGGCGACTTCTGCGGCCTGGCCAACGCCCGTTCGATCCCGCTGGCGGCGCAGATCACCGAGCGCTTCGCCGATCTCGACGAGCAGTACGACATCGGCGACGTCGAGCTGCACATCAGCGGCTGCATCAACTCCTGCGGCCACCACCACAGCGGCCACATCGGCGTGCTCGGCGTCGACAAGGACGGCGCCGAGTGGTACCAGCTCACGCTCGGCGGCTCCGACGGCAAGCTGGCCAACGGCGCTTCGGTGCCGGGCAAGGTCATTGGCCCGTCGTTTGCGGCCGACGAGATTGCCGACGCCATTGAAGCGGTGATTGCCATCTACCGGCGCGAGCGCCATCCCGGTGAGCGCTTCGTCGACAGCGTACGGCGCCTGGGCACCGCACCGTTTCGCGCCGCTACCGACGAGGTGCGGCACGCTACCGCTACCGCTACCACTACCGCGACGGCGACGGCGACGGCGACGGCGACGGCGACCGCCGAGTGAATTCAATCCACCGAGAGCCAGAACATGAAATTCATCGACGCCACCCAAGACCAATGGCACGCCGCCGTCGACAAGGACGGCACGCTGCCGACGCCCGGCGCTGGCGCCGCGCGCCTTCTCACGCTCGAGCAATGGCAGGCGGTGCGCGAGCACTGGCCGCACGAGGCGCAAGCTGGCGTCGTGGTGCCCAACGACGTCGACGTCGAGTCGATCGCACCCGACCTGCCGCGCCTGGCGCTGGTCGCGCTGCAGTTCCCGAAGTGGGTCGATGGCCGCGCCTACAGCCAGGCGCGCATCCTGCGCCGGCGCCTGCGCTTCGGCGGCGAGGTGCGGGCCACCGGTGAGGTGCTGGTCGACATGCTGCCACTGCTGCAACGCACCGGCTTCGACGCCGTGCAAATGCGCGTCGACCAGAGCCTCGAATCCGGCCGCCGCGCGCTGCGCTTCTTTGCCGATCACTACCAGGGCGACGTGCACCAGACGCAACCCCTGTACGCGCGGAGCGCCGCATGAGCGCGCATGGCCGCTCCAAAGCGCTCATCCCGGAGCGCACAGCGCGGAGGGGTGTCCAGTGAACGCCGTCGAATTGCACGCGCGGCCGAGCGACGGCTTCGAGACCAAGCTGGCGCACGCCACCGCGGTGCTGACCTCGGCCGCCGCCGAGCATGGCGCGCACATCGTGCAGGCCACCAGCCTGGGCGCCGAAGACATGGTCGTCACCGACCTGATCGCGCGCGGGCGACTGCCCATCGCCATCGGCACGCTCGAGACCGGCATGCTGCACGCCGAGACGCTGGCATTGCTGGCGCGCATCGAGTCGCATTACGGCCTGCAGGTGCAGGTGATGCGCCCGGCACACGAAGCCGTGCTGCACTTCGTGGCCCGGAACGGCGAACGCGCGATGTTCGAAAGCATCGCGCTGCGCAAGTCCTGCTGCACCGTGCGCAAGCTCGAGCCGCTGGGCCGCCTGCTGGCAGGCAAGACGGCCTGGATCACCGGCCTGCGCCGCGAGCAATCCGGCACCCGCGCCGCGGTGCCGTTCTCCGAGCGCGAGGCCAGCGGCCGCCTGAAGCTGAACCCGCTCGCCGACTGGAGCTGGGGCGACGTCTGGCACTACATCGCGCTGTACAACGTGCCGTACAACCAACTGCACGACCAGTACTTTCCCAGCATCGGCTGCGCACCCTGCACGCGAGCGATCGCGCTGGGCGAAGACTTTCGCGCCGGCCGCTGGTGGTGGGAAGACGAAGCGGCCAAGGAGTGCGGGCTGCATGTCAAGCATGCCGAAGGAGTTGCCGCATGAACGCGCCGTTGTCGATCGACAAACTGCTGCCTGCGTTGGACCACCACCACCTCGATCACCTCGAGGAAGAGGCCATCTTCATCCTGCGCGAGGTGGCGGCCTCGTTCGAACGGCCGGCGCTGTTGTTCTCCGGCGGCAAGGACTCCTGCGTCGTGCTGCGCCTGGCCGAAAAGGCCTTCAAGCAGCGCGTGCGCGGCAATCAGTTCGAAGGCCGCCTGCCGTTCCCGCTGCTACATGTCGACACCGGGCACAACTTCCCTGAGGTGATCGAATTCCGCGACCGCCGCGTGGCCGAGATGGGCGAGCGGCTGGTGGTCGGCCATCTCGACGATTCGATCGCCCGCGGCACGGTGCGGCTGGCGCATGAACTCGAGTCGCGCAACGGCCACCAGACCGTGGCCCTGCTCGAAGCCATCGAGGCGCACCGCTTCGATGCCCTGATCGGCGGCGCACGGCGCGACGAAGAAAAGGCCCGCGCCAAGGAACGCATCTTCAGCCACCGCGACGGCTTCGGCCAATGGCTGCCCAAGGAGCAGCGGCCCGAGTTGTGGACGCTGTTCAACACGCGGCACCGCCCGGGCGAGCATTTCCGCAGTTTCCCGATCAGCAACTGGACCGAGCTCGACGTCTGGCTGTACGTCGCGCGCGAGAACATCCCGCTGCCAGGCCTGTACTTTGCGCACCAGCGCGAAGTGATCCGGCGCAAGGGCCTGCTGGTGCCGGTGACCGCCGTCACGTCGGTGCAGGCGGGCGAGACCATCGAGACGGCGCAGGTGCGCTTTCGCACCGTCGGCGACATGACCTGCACCTGCCCGGTCGAGAGCGACGCCGCCAACGCCGCCGAAATCGTCGCCGAAACCCTCACCGTCACGGTGAGCGAGCGCGGCGCCACGCGCATGGACGACCGCACCAGCGACTCCTCGATGGAGCGGCGCAAGAAGGAAGGGTATTTCTGATGAGCGCCGTTCTGAGTCCTGCCGTGGCCGCGCCGACGTCGCGCGCGCTGCGCTTCCTGACCGCCGGCAGCGTCGACGACGGCAAGAGCACCCTGATCGGCCGCCTGCTGTTCGACAGCCGCGCGATCCTGGCCGACCAGCTCGACGCTCTCGAGCGTCGCGCAGCGGGCGAGCCGATCGATTTGTCGCTGCTCACCGACGGCCTCGAGGCCGAACGCGAACAGGGCATCACCATCGACGTGGCCTTCCGCTACTTCGCCACCCGCGCGCGCAAGTTCATCATCGCCGACGCCCCGGGCCATGAGCAGTACACGCGCAACATGGTCACCGCCGCCGCAGGCAGCGACGCGGCGGTAGTGCTGGTCGACGTGACCAAGCTCGATTGGAAAACCCGGCCCGTGGCGCTACTGGCGCAAACGCGGCGCCACGCGCTGCTGGCGCACCTGCTGCGCGTGCCCAACCTGGTGTTCGCCATCAACAAGCTCGATGCCGTCGATGCGCCGGGCGCGGCCTTTGCCGCCGTCAGCGCAGCGCTGCGCGCATTTGCCGTCGAGGCCGGACTGGCGGTGGGTGCCATCGTGCCGGTGTCGGCGCTGCGCGGCGACAACGTCACGCAGGCCGCCAGCGGTGAATGGCAAGCCTGGTACGACGGCCCCTCGCTGCTGCAGGTGCTGGAGTCGCTGCCCGCTGCCGACGAGAGCCACGAAGGCCCGCTCGCCGTGCCGCTGCAGTACATCGCCAAGGAGGGTGACGGTACCGGCCACCAACCGCGCACGCTGTGGGGCCGCATCGCGCAGGGCCATGTGCGGGCCGGCGACCACATTCAGGTCTTTCCGAGCGGCGAGCGGGCGCAGGTGGTGGCGCTGCGCCGCGCCGGCGAGAACGTGGCCGAGGCCGAAGCCGGCCAGTCGGCCGGCCTGGTGCTCGACCGCCAACTCGATGTCTCGCGCGGCGACTGGATCGGCGCGCCCGGCACGCTGGCGGCCACGCAGCGCTTCGCCGCGACGCTGGCCTGGCTCGACACCGAGCCCGCCGCCATCGGGCGCAAGTACTGGCTGCGCCACGGCAATCGCTGGGTGCAGGGACGCATCAGCGCGATCGAGCATGTGCTCGACATCCACACGCTGGCCCCGACCGATGCACATCAGCTGGCCGTCAACGAGATCGGCCGCGTGATTGTCGAGACACAACAGCCGCTGCCGCTGCAGCCCTACGCAGACAACCGCGTCGGCGGGGCCTTGATCGTCGTCGACCCCACGAGCAACCGCACCAGCGGTGCCTTGCTCGTGGACCATGTAAGCCAATGAGGCCCGTCGTCTTCATCGGTGCCGGTCCGGGCGCCGCCGACCTGATCACACTGCGTGGCGCGCAGCGCCTGGCTGGTGCCGAGATCGTCCTGTTCGACGCCCTCACCGACCCGGCCCTGCGCAAGCTGGCCCCCGCGGCGCGCTGGATCGACGTCGGCAAGCGCGGCTTTTGCGAATCGACCGGCCAGGTGGCCATCAACGCGCTGCTGGTGCGCCACGCACAGAGCGGCCGTGCCGTGGTGCGCCTGAAGGGTGGCGACCCGAGCGTGTTCGGACGCCTCGAAGAAGAGTTGCAGGCGCTGGCCGCGGCCGGCATATCGGCCGAGGTGGTGCCCGGCGTCACCGCCGCCATCGCCGCCGCGGCGGCCACACAACGGCCGCTGACGCGGCGCGGCAGCGGCCGCAGCGTCAGCCTGACCACGGCGATGACACAACTGGGCGTGCTGCAGGCCAGCCGCACCGCCGACACCGAGGTTTTCTACATGGCCGGCCGACAGCTGGCCGCGCTGGCCGGCAAGCTGCTGCAGGCCGGTTGGCCGGGCGACACACCGGCCAGCGTGGTGTCACGGGCCGGCTGGCCGGATGTGCTGACCACCGACCACAGCGTGGCCACGCTGGGCGAGGCCACCGCCGCCCACGCCGACCGGCCGGCGGTGGTGACGGTAGGTGCCGGCGCGCTGCCGGTCGACGCGGCCCTGGCCGCGCACGACCGTGCGGCACCCGGTACCAAGACCCCTGCCCTTGAGCGGCCTCCTGCCGGCGACGGCGGCGGCGACGCTTAAAATCAAGTTTTCCCCAATCGATTCGTGCATCTTGCGCGGGCCGTCGGGACTGCGCCTCTTCAACCCATCAAGCCTCCATGACCCACGTCGTCCTCGAATCGTGCATCCGCTGCAAGTACACCGACTGCGTCGATGTCTGCCCGGTCGATTGT
>Ga0315271_10001401_pt1 | contig 14518 bp, 13 predicted proteins | sample C3_top_MG_FD_204664 | JGI IMG/M metagenome (GOLD analysis project Ga0315271, IMG submission 204664) | Sediment microbial communities from Yellowstone Lake, YNP, Wyoming, USA - C3_top | ecosystem: Environmental > Aquatic > Freshwater > Lake > Sediment | place: USA: Wyoming | collected 2017-08-01 | reverse complement strand
GCTCACGATGATCCAGTGAAGTGGAAAAAATATCAAAAGCTTGATCAATTGCGGGTGTTGTCATCTATATCTCCAAATCAGCACACATCAATTTTCACATTGATTTTGCTACTGCGCTTGGGTTTGGTTAAAAACTGTGTCCACAAAACGAGACGATGCGACCCTTTTCATCTTCCGGTACAAGCATCGCGTGTGTTTCAGTGGAGCCGGAAAATCCGGAGTCTAGCAAAGATGCACGCACATCCACACGCATTCATGACCCCCCCGAACAATTACTATTAGCAAGTGACCACCAGCGAAGGCGCTACATAGCAGACATCCAGAGGTTTGCGAAATTTACCAAACAACGACTGCTTCAGTTTAGATGCGGTCGTACCCAACATCACCTTCTAGCGTCCGCAATTGGCACGTTTCTGCCCTTTACCAATGGGCGTCCGCTTTGGGGCAGCTCAATTTTCTGCTGAATGCTCATCATTCCCTGTCCAAGTGACGGAAGGGCGGATTACAAAAGCTTCAGGAACATCTTGATATGTGGCAGACCGGCATCCATGAATTCTTTGCCCTGCTCGACGAATCCGAAGCTGTGATAGAACGGCATGGCGTAAGTTTGCGCATCCACATCCACCTGTTTGTAGTCATGTGCGCGCGCATAATCGAGCAGCGCCTCCATGATCGCAGTGCCGACCTTTTTCTTGCGCCACTGCGGCAATACCGAAATGCGCCCGATATGCCCGTTGGGGAGCATGCGCCCGCAGCCGATGGCATCGCCGTTATGGCTTAATGCCAGCGCATGACGGCAACCCTCATCAATGCCGTCCCACTCCAACTCTGCAGGCACACCTTGCTCGCGAATGAACACCGCTTCGCGTATCGATTTGAGCAATGGTTCGCCATCGTGCCAAGTGACCAGACTAACGGTAAAAGGGTTACCCATCATTGACCTCGCTGATTATTACTCGATGATTTCAACTACAGTTCCTGCAGGGACCAGATCGAACAATTCGATCAGGTCGTCATTGCGCATCCGAATGCAACCGTGCGAATCGGGTATGCCAAGTTGCACCTCATCCGGCGTGCCGTGGATATAGATGTACCGACGCATGGTATCGCTTTTCCCCAACCGGTTAAAGCCCACTTCACAACCGGACAACCACAGGATGCGGGTCAATATCCAGTCACGCTCGGGAAACTGCGCGCCCAGCTCCGGCGTATAGCTTTCGCCGCTCGGACGGCGGCGCACAAATACCGTATTCGCCGGCTGGCCTGCGCCGATCTTGGCGCGAATAATGTGCTGGCCGCGCGGCGTGCAAAAACTACCGTATAGCTCACCCGTGCCATTTTTTGCGGTGGACACAGAATATCGATTCAGTACCCTGCCCGAGTCATCGCATAACTCTAACTGTTGAGTGGGGATATGGATGTTGATTTTCATCCGAGATTCCCGGAATCTACTGGCGCTGCCCTGCCCACCGTCTTCTGTTGCGAGCGCCGCATCGCGAAAAAATCACTGAGCATGGCGCCGCACTCCTGTGCCAGCATCCCGCCGAGGACAGCAGTGTGATGGTTCAAACGCTGTTCGGCAAACGCATCTACCACGCTGCCGCACGCGCCGGTCTTGGGGTCGCTCGCCCCATAAACTAGCCGCGCGATGCGTGCGTGCATGATCGCCCCGGCACACATCAAGCACGGTTCCAGCGTGACGAACAACTCGCAATCCACCAGCCGGTAATTGCCCTGCCGCTGCGCCGCATCGCGCAACGCCATCATCTCGGCATGAGCCGATGGGTCATGGCGCGAGATCGGCGCATTGAAACCGCGCCCGATGATCTTGCCATCCAGTACCACCACCGCCCCCACCGGCACTTCGCCGGCGGCTTGTGCCTGGCTTGCCAGCTCCATGGCCTGGCGCATGAAATCGTCATCGGTCATCACAAATATCTTAAAGGCACATTGCTTGAATGGGCTGCAACCGTAGCACAACCGCAGCAATTTGACGAGGCTGCGATGATGCTTGCCTTTAGTGCGTTTTTTGACAAGAATGTCACCATCGTTAACGGGCTCATCCATGTCAGAAACCAAAGTTGCAGATTTTTCCCTGCCCGCCACAGGCGATCAGACCTTCAGCCTATCCGGCGCACGTGGCAAGCATCTGGTCATTTACTTTTACCCCAAGGACAATACACCGGGCTGCACCACCGAGGCGCAGCAGTTCCGCGATGTCTACGCAAATTTCAAAAAGGCGAATTGCGAGATAGTGGGCATTTCGCGCGATAGCCTCAAGTCGCACGAGAATTTCAAGTCCAGGTTCACCCTGCCGTTCGCGTTGCTCTCGGATACCGAAGAGACCGCGTGCAACCTGTTCGGCGTGATCAAGCAGAAGATCCTGTATGGCAAACAGGTGCGCGGCATCGAACGCAGCACTTTTGTGCTCGACAAGGATGGCGTATTGCGCCGCGAATGGCGCGGTCTGAAGGCCGATGGGCACGCGCAGGAAGTGCTGGATTTTGTTTTAACCCTCAACTAAAGGAAATTCATGTCCCCACCCCCACGCAAAAGATCGGACAAGGCAACCAGCAACAACGACATTAAGCTGTTCGTACTGGATACCAATGTGTTATTGCACGACCCGACTAGCCTGTTCCGCTTTGAGGAGCACGACATTTGCCTGCCGATGTTCGTATTGGAAGAGTTGGACAATAAGAAAAAGGGCATGACCGAAGTCGCCAGAAATGCGCGTCAGGCTAGCCGCTTTCTGGATCAGATCGTCAGCGATGCGCCGCACAAGATCGAAGACGGCATCGCGCTCGAATCCGCCGCTCACAAAAATTGCACTGGACGCCTGTATCTGCAAACCAGCTTCGTCAAATACGTGTTGCCGGAAAATCTGGAGCTGGGCAAAGCGGACAACGCGATCCTTGGCGTCGTCATCGGGCTGCAAAAACAGCAGCCTGAGCGCTCGGTGATCCTGGTCAGCAAGGACATCAACATGCGCATCAAGGCGCGCGCGTTGGGCCTGGAGGCGCAAGACTATTTCAACGACAAAGTGCTGGAAGACAGCGATCTCCTCTACACCGGCGTACTAGCACTGCCCGAAGATTTCTGGGACAGGCACAGCAAGGATATGCAGTCGTGGCAGAAGGAAGGCCATACTTTTTACCAGATACAAGGCCCGTTGTGCGCAGCATTCTTTGTTAATCAATTTGTCTACCAGGACGATGGCGGCACACCGTTTTACGCCGTGGTGCTGGAACAGGACGAAAAAACCGCCCTGCTGCGCACGCTGACCGATTACACGCACAGCAAGAATAATGTATGGGGTATCACGGCGCGCAATCGCGAGCAGAACTTCGTGCTCAATCTGCTGATGAATCCCGACATCGATTTCGTGACCTTGCTAGGTCAGGCCGGTACGGGCAAGACACTGCTGACCCTTGCAGCCGGCTTGCTGCAGACACTGGAGACCAAGTTGTATTCCGAGATCATCATCACCCGCGTGACGGTTCCGGTCGGTGAGGACATCGGCTTCCTGCCGGGTACCGAAGAAGAAAAGATGACGCCATGGATGGGCGCGCTGGAAGACAACCTCGATGTGCTGAACAAGTCCGATGAAGAAGGCGGTGACTGGGGACGCGCGGCAACACGCGACCTGATCCGCTCGCGGATCAAGGTAAAATCGCTCAACTTCATGCGCGGCCGCACCTTTCTCAACAAGTACGTGATCATCGACGAGGCACAAAATCTCACACCGAAACAAATGAAGACGCTGGTCACCCGCGCCGGCCCCGGCACCAAAGTAGTCTGCATGGGCAACATCGCGCAAATCGACACGCCTTACCTCACCGAAGGGAGCTCCGGCCTGACATATGTGGTGGATCGCTTCAAGGGTTGGCCGCACGGCGGGCATGTCACACTGATGCGCGGTGAACGCTCAAGGTTGGCGGATTATGCTGGCGAGGTGCTGTAGAGACATGGCGCGCCGTGCCCCTACAGATGGTTCTACACAATGAGTAAAATTGAAAAATCCGATGACGAGTGGCGCGACGAACTTACGCCAGAGCAATATCAGGTATGCCGCCAATGTGGTACCGAACCGCCATTCACTGGTGCATATTGGGATTGCCATGACACCGGGATCTATCGCTGCGTGTGTTGCGGCAATGCCTTGTTCGATGCTGCGACGAAATTCGATTCCGGTACCGGCTGGCCGAGTTATTGGCAGCCCTACAAGAACGAAAATGTTCTGGTCCGCACCGACGCCAGCCACGGCATGAAACGTGAAGAAGTATGCTGCAAAAAATGCGGCGCGCATCTCGGACACATATTCCCGGATGGACCGCAGCCTACCGGGCTACGCTATTGCATCAACTCCGCCGCACTTGTGCTGGACAAAAAACCACTACCCTGATCATCATGAAAAAACTGCTATTCGATTTATTTCCAGTACTTCTGTTCTTTATCGCATTCAAGGCATACGACATTTATGTCGCTACCACCGTGGCGATTGCCACCACGATCGCGCAGATCATCTGGACAAAATACCGTTATGGCAAAGTCGATACGATGCTATGGGTGACTTTTGCCATCGTCGGCGTGTTCGGTGGTGCGACGTTGCTGCTGCATGACGAAAAATTCATCCAGCTGAAACCTACCGCTCTGTATTGGCTGTTTTCCGTCATTCTGCTATTCTCGAATTTGCTGTTCCACAAGAATCTGATGCACTCTTTGCTGCATGAAAAGATCGCTTTGCCCATGCATGCCTGGAATCGCCTCAACCTGAGCTGGAGCCTGTTCTTTGCTGTGCTTGGTTTTATCAACCTGTATGTCATGTTCAACTACAGCATGGACGCATGGGTGAATTTCAAGCTGTTCGGCTTCACCGGATTGATGCTGGTGTTCATCCTTGCACAAGGCGCATGGCTGTCAAAATATATTGACGAAAAGAAGGAACACAATTAATGGAGGCTGCATAGATGTGGTACGCAATCATCGGGCAAGATGTGCCGAATAGCCTGGGCAAACGTATTAAGGCTCGCCCCGCACATGTAGCGCGCTTGCAGGAACTTCAAAGTCAGGGGCGAATTCTGCTGGCAGGGCCATTCCCTGTAGTAGATGCCGAAGATCCGGGTACAGCGGGATTCTCCGGCAGCCTGATCGTCGCCCAATTCGACTCTTTGTCGGCAGCACAAGACTGGGCAAAAGCCGATCCATATGTAACAGCAGAGGTATACGCTGAAGTAAGCGTGCGCCCGTTCAAAAAGACATTTCCGCAATGAATGCGCGCATCGCAGCAATGGAAGCCAAGCTCTCCGCCCTAAACCCCGTTTCGCTCGAGATCATCGATGAAAGCCACAAGCACGCGGGGCATGCCGGCGCACGCGATGGTGGCGGGCACTACGTGGTAAACATCGTCTCGGCGCAGTTCACCGGGAAAAATACGGTCATGCGTCACCGTATGATATATTCCGCGCTTGGGGAGATGATGAAGCGCGAAATCCATGCACTCACTCTGCGAGCGCAGACACCAAACGAGATTTGATCATCCATTTTTTATTTTTTATAAGGACTTACCATGTTAAAAATCGGAATTTATTCAGCACTGGCAATATTAAGTTCATTGGCGATCAACCCCGCCATGGCCGAAGAAAAGGCTGCGGCCATAGTGAATGGCGTCTCCATTTCCCAATCACGTATCGATCTGAGCGTCAAAGCGGCGGCCGCACAAGGTCAGGCTGACAACCCTGACCTGCGAAAAGCGGTTCGTGATGACATGATCAACCGAGAAGTGATTGCGCAAGAATCAGTAAAAATGGGTCTGAACAAGGATCCAGAAGTGATCCAACAAACAGAAATTGCCAAACAGCAGATTCTGATCAGCGCATTCGTTCAAGACTATGTAAAGAACCATCCGATCAGCGACGAGCAGATCAAACAGGAATATGAAAAACTGACCAGCAATCTCGGCGAAAAGGAATACAAAGTGCGCCACATCCTGGTGGATACTGAGGAAGATGCCAAAGCCATCATTGCCCAGCTCGGCAAGAAGGGCAGCTTTGAAAAGATCGCCAAAGCAAAGTCAAAAGATGCTGGCTCGGCAGAGCACGGTGGCGAGCTTGACTGGGCGGTACCAAGTAATTTCGTTCCTCCCTTTGCCAACGCTATGCTCAGCCTGAAAAAAGGCAGCTACACCAAAGAGCCAGTAAAATCACAATTTGGTTGGCATATCATCAAACTTGATGATGAGCGCAGCCTGAAAGTACCACCACTAGAAACCGTCAAGCCGCAGATTCAACAACGTTTGCAACAGCAAGCACTCCAGGCCACAGTTTTAGAATTACGCGCAAAAGCCAAGATAGAATAAATATTAAATCTCTTTCCAACTAAAAAGGACACCATCAGGTGTCCTTTTTTATATTCATTTCCAGTTTGTTGCCTTTTCACGCTAACCGTTCCCGTGATCAGCGCTCTCCCAAAGACTCGCTGATGGTCTTCGTGATCGGCTTAGTGAGATAGCGCCATACCGTATTGCTGCCTGTTTTAATCTCAACCGTAGCGGTCATTCCCGGCTGGATATCGATGCGCTGATTGCTTTTGCTGACCAGATTGAGCGTGCCCGTCTTGATCTGTACCCGGTAGTAAGGTTGGTCGGTGCCACGCACCTCCTCGTTCAGCGTATCGGCGCTGATGTAGATCACTTCTCCCTTGAGCGCACCGTAGAGGGTGTAGTCGTAGGCATCAAGCTTGACTGTCGCTGGCAGGCCGGGCCTGACGAAAGCGATGTCGGCGGGTTTGACCTTGGCCTCAATGATCATGTCGTCGTTAAGTGGCACGATCTGCATGATCTCCTCGCCCGGTTTAGCCACGCCGCCCAGAGTAGTCAGGCGCACGTTTCGCACCACACCGTCCATGGGCGAACGAATCTCGGTGTAATCCAGCTGCTCCTTGCGCTGGGCGAGGATCTGCATTACACCAGCCAGGTCCTCCTGAGCCTTCGCCAGATCGGCCTGGATGTCCTGCAAATACTTGTTGCGCCGGTTGGTGATCTGGCCCTGAATTTCCGCCGACTGACGCTGAAGTTTGAGTATTTCGGCACGACTCACGTCGCCGGTCTTAACCATAGGCAGGTTCATTTCAAGTTCCAACTTGATCAGCGCCTGGGATTGTTCTAATGCACTGATTTCCTCGCTTACCGCAGACTGCCGCTTGTTGAACAAAGCCAGTTGGGTAATGCGAAACTCCGGGTATTTATCCAGTTCCGGCGGGAATTTTGGCACACCGCCAAAGATTTCGGCATTCAATCGTGCAACGGTCGCCTTGAGTGCCGCCGCCTTGGCTGCGCTTTCCAGGTACCCGGCTTCAAACCGGGTCTTGTCGAAGCGCACCAGAAGCTCCCCGCGCTTCACTTGAGCGCCTTCGTGCACTGGCAGGGCTGCCAACACGCCACCATCCGGCGACTGGATGACCTGGTTACGTGAGCTGGCGATGACTTGGCCGGTGGAGCGCGTGATCTGGTCCAGTTCTGCCCAGTTGGACCAGATCAAGAATCCTGCAACGGTCAGGGCAGAGCCCCAGATCAATGAACGGCCTGTTCCCAATGTTTGATAGATACTCATGCAAGCCTTTCTTGAGGTACCGCCTGAGGCCGCCCCGAAAGCTTCGCCAGCACAGCGTCTCGCGGACCGTCCAGCTGAATATGCCCACCCTGCAGCACGATCAGACGGTCGAACAAGGGAAGCAACGCCGTTTTGTGCGTTGCTGCCACCAAGGTTGCGCCCGTAGCGGTAATTTCGCGCAGCAGATTGACGATTCGTGTCTCGGTTACCGAATCCATTGCACCAGTGGGCTCATCCAGCAACCAGACCTTGGGCCTGGCAATCAACGTGCGGGTCAGCATGATGAGCTGCTTCTGCCCGCCGGACACGCCCCTGCCGCCCTCGGTGATTGCCAGCGCCAGCCCCTTGGGTTGGCTTCCAATCAATTCGATCAATCCTGTGCGCTGCGCGGCTTGCAGGATCGCCTCGTCGCCGGGGTCAGGCAGACCCAGCAACAGATTGTCGCGCAGCGTGCCACTGAACAATCGCGCGTCTTGGGGCAGATAGCCGACCGATTCGCGCACCACCGCTGGAGAGAGCAATGCCATATCAACACCACCCAAAAATATCTTTCCTTCGCTCGGGCGAAAAAGGCCGGATGAAAGTTTGAGCAACGTGCTCTTACCCGAGCCGATGGCGCCGAGCAGACCCACCCGCTCACCTGGGTTTATTTGCAGGCGCTCCAATTCCAGGGCCGGGCGGGTAGCCATACCATAGGCAAAGCGAACGCGCTCGAAATGCACACCCCCCTCCAGCGTCTGTGGTGCCAGCGCATGCTGCTCATTATCTGATTCGCTTGGCAGCGCGATGATCTGGTCCAACCCCTCGATGGCGGCGCGGGCATGCGCCCATTGCACCATCACTCCCGGAAGTTGCACAATGGGCGTCATCGCCCGATTACTGATGATGGTGCACGCCAGCAAACCGCCCATGGTCAATTGATTTGTAGTGACGAAATAGGCGCCAAGTGCAACCAGCGCAACATAGCTGAGTTGCTGTAGAGCGATTGTCATATTCTGGGCCAGCGCCGAATAATTACGTATGCTCTGATCCGACTTTGCCGTTTCCAAAACCAAGTTATTCCAGCGCGCCTGCAGCTTCCATTCCGCGCTATTCGCCTTAAGCGATTCCGCGCCATCCACTGCTTCCACCAGAAGGCCTGCCTTGCGGTTATTGCCGGACAGATTGAGGCGAGTGTGACTCTGGATAGTGCGCTGAAACATCAGACCAGCCATCATGGCGACAGGCAACATTATGAGCGGTACAGCCACTACCCAGCCGCCCACCAAGCCGATCACCACCATAAAAAACAGCGCAAAAGGCACATCAGCGAGTACAAACAGCGATGTTGAAGCAAGCACCCCGCGAACCATCTCAAAGCCCTTGACCTGCGAGGCCAGCGTGCCTACCGAAGCTGGACGCGCCTCCATGCGAATTCCCATCATGCGATTAAAGAACCACTCGGACAGTTGTTGATCGATAGCGTTGCAGGCGCGATCTACCGTGTGGCTGCGCACCTGTTTAAGCAAAAATTCCAAGGCTACAGCCAGCGTTACACCAACGCTCAGTACCCACAAGGTCTGAAACCCCTGGCTTGGAATTACCCGATCGTAGACCTGCATACTGTAAAGGGACGTCCCCAAGGTCAGCAGATTGACCAGCCCTGTCGCCAGCACAGCATCTATAAAAACACTCTTGCGTGCCAGCAGTGCACGCCACACCAGAACTAATGCTCGTGGTGCGGAAACGGAACTTTCGGAGCGACGCGGCAAAGTTAGACATTCAACATCTTCGAGCTTTTCCAACGACAAGGCAGAACCGTCCAGTCGTTCAGCGCGCCACAGTCCATCCGCGCCGCGCCCCTGAATCAGCAACCAGCCCAGATCGGAACGCCAGCCGGCCAGCGGCAAATTGGCCGGTGTTGGACCACGCAATCTTGCAGGGTCACCCTCCAACCCTGCAGCGCGCCAGGCATCGGCAAAAAGCTCGGTCGCGCTTAATTCCTCGGGCAGATTGACGAGGTCTCCGAGGCGTCCTCCAGATACTCGCTGCCCAGCCAAGCGAGCAGCTTTGTCGATTAGTATGGTGATGTCGTCGTTCATTGTTGGATACCTGTATGTACCCGTCTAAACATGGGCGGTTTTTTTACTTCAAGTAAGATTATCATGGTCATAGCCAGTCTCATTGCGAAATGGAAAGCGTTCCACTCAAGGCGCGCAACCGCAGGCTGGCGGCCAGCATCTGGGTGTGTGCATCATCCGCTGCCAGCTCTGCTAGCGTAGTCTCACGCATTGCATTTAGCACGTCAATCCAGGTCTTACGGCCTGTCGTATATTGGCGAGCGTAGGACTCGAAAACCTCAGTTGACGTGGCGCGTGCATGATCAGCGTTTTCCAGGCGAAGACGCGCCGCAATCCATTCATTCCAATCCAGAGTAAGACTCTCGCGCATATCGCGTACAGCCGCCTCGCTCGCCATACGCGCGGCTTCACGCTTGGCAATTGCTGCGTCCGCGCCGGATATTGAGGACAAGCCTGCACCTGGCTGCGCCGATAACACCAGCATCGCACTGGTATCCGACACTTGTCCTACTCCTGCGCTTTTTCCCAAGCGAAGTACCAATTTAGGAAAATAGGCCGAGCGTTTGGAATCGATATCGGCGTTAGCAGCTTCCTCCTCAAATTTCAATCGCCTCAATGTCGGCGAATAGTCCTGCGCCTCATTCAAAGCAGCATCCAGACTGACCGGAACTTTAGCCTCGACCAATCCCAGGTCGTTTATTTCTCTCACTGGCTGGCCGGCCAGTTGCGACAGTTGTGCCAGAGCATTATTGAGCCCCTGAGTGGTCAGGGAGAGATCGTTAACGCTCGCATACAAACGCGACTCCGCGAGCCGCTGGTCTGCCATCGGGCTTACTTCCTGCAACACGCGACGCTGTATCATTGCGAGTAACTTCTCATGTTCCTTGACATCTGTGATGCCGTGTTGCTGCCGGACTTTTTGGCGCAACGCTTCAGTGGTTGCGGCGATGACCTTCAGGGTCAGTTCCTGTCTTGCCTCAACCAGAGCCGCGCCTGCAGCATCAAAACGGCTCTCCGCCGCCCCGATGTCAGCAGTGATGCGCCCGCCACTCCACAATGGTTGTTCAACAACAAATACGCTGCCATTCGTCACACCCAGTTGCGTATTCGCATCCAAACTGCGTTGCTTGTTCATCTCTAAACTGAGTGTGGGATAGCGCTGCCATTCGGCGCCTTCCTGTTCCGCCTTCGCTGCGGCTTGGGCGAAACGCTTTCCCAGCACAAGTGGATGGCTAGCCATAGCTGCCTGCAAGACCTGTTCAAAACTCCACACCTGCTCCGCATGCACGGTTGTTGCCAGCAAGGGCATCGCCAACAGGGGTAACATCCACAATTTCATTGCAAATTTCCTGTTGAACGCAAGCCCATTTTTAACTGTAAACACTCATTCCTCTCTTAGCCCTGCCCCATCAAAACAGTTGCCGACATTTCCAAACAAAAAAGAAACCGCCCGCTCACGCGGACGGCCTAAGTTGTATCCCTGTGAAGCCCCTTGAAAATTACAGAATATAAAGAGCGTTATTGGTGCTGGCATTAGTAGTCATAAGGCTGGTAGCTGTAACACCTGTCAGCATAACCAAGGTATCCAGAGAGTCAGCTAAACCGCTTGCGGATCCTTGTGTGAAGACGTAGTCGTTAGTACCCACATTGAAAATTACCGATGCTCCAGTTGCGCCTAGATTTTGGAGTTGCAAATACTGAACCACTGCAGCCAAGTCCGAACTGGTAGTAAGAGTCAAAGCAGCTGAATAGGTATTTGCGTCATCGAAGGTAATGAGGCCACCCGCTGTAATCGCGTGCGAAGCCACTACAAAGCCGCCGATAGTCAAAGTGGAGTTCGCACCATCTGTGCCGGCAGTCGCTGTTGCACGAGTAGCCGCACCAGCAACATCCAGCGCATCACTATTGTTGGTGCCATCGCCCGCAGCGAAGCCGATGATTGTATCGAAGCCGGCAATAGTTCCGGCATTACCAGAGCCGGCAATTGTAAGAACCGTATCACCTCCATAAACTTGAACCGTATCAACTACGACTGCCTCAGCCGTGACGTCAATTGTATCTGCACCTTGACCTCCATTGATGATGTCCGCACCGAGACCGCCCGTAATGAAATCATTCCCTGCTCCGCCATTTATGACGTTGGCCGCACTGTTGCCAATGATTGTATCAACACCGGCCGATCCGGTCACGGAAATGGCCGTCGCGCCAGTGGTATCTTGCGACAAATCCACCAAGTTCGCACCGGCCGCGTTGGTGTCGCCCGACAGGTCGATGGCAGTCAGGCCGGTTGCGGTGACATTGTCATTAAAGGTCAGGCTGATGTCATTTGCGTTCGCCACTGATGTGATGGTCTCAAGATTGGTGATGCGTGCCAGACTGTCTGTTGCCGCCAAGGTTACCGCTGCCGCGCCCAGCTGGATCGTATCCGTACCAGTACCACCGTCGATGAGATCGATGATCGCGCCGGCCGCCGCCAATTCCGCAGTACCGGAGATAATGAATACGTCATTGCCTCCGTTGCCGCTTAGTGTGTCAGCACCCGCACCTCCGTTGAATGTGTCGTTATTGGCACCACCACCTAGGGTGTCGTTACCAGCTGTACCGGTCAGATTGACGATGGTCGCATTCTGCGCGTTGGTGGTTGCAGCGCCTGCAGTGGCGCCAAGAGTGAGCGTACTTATAAAATTGACATCGCCAGTGCTGGTGATATTCCCATTATTGTTCATGTCAGCTCCATAAGTGCCGCCTACGCCTGCGGTCGCACTGACGTTGGCGGCAACGCTAAAGCTAGTGACGTTGGTCGACTGAATCAGCACAAAATCCGTTCCTGTGGTGAAGTCGGCAATAGTATCTCTGGCCGTGGCAGCAGAACTGTCGCTCGAAGTGTTCACTACTGTATTGAACACAAACGTATCGACGCCGGTGCCGCCAGTCAGGTTGTCCGCACCAGCCCCACCTGCGATCGTGTCGTTGCCTGCACCACCATTGATGGTGTCCGCACCTGTTCCACCGGTTATTAAATCTGCAAAGCTGGATCCGGTAAGTGTCACGCCCGTGCCGTTTCCGGCATTCGTCACCGTATAGCCCGTTGTTCCCGTTGCCGCAGAAAGATTGATGTTGAAACCGGCATCCGTGATAGTCGCCGTGCCCGAATTGCTGGTAGCGGCCGTGGCTGTAAAGGCTGCGAATGCGGTGGCATTAGCAGTTGCTCCTGACGACACGATCAGGATATCAGCACCATTACCAAGGTCGGTGATGGTGTCCGTGCCAGAATCGACGTTGAACGTGTCAGCACCTGCACCGCCAGTGAGCGTGTCGTTGCCTGCGCCGCCGGTGATGGTATCCGCGCCGGTGCCACCTGTGATCGTGTCGGAAAAGGCGGAACCGGTCAAGGTAACAGCTGTGGCATTTCCGGCATTGGTCACCGTGTAGCCAGTTGTACCAGTCGCCGAAGCAAGATTGATTGTAAAGCCTGCATCGGTGATAGTTGCCGTGCCCGAATTGCTAGTGGCTGCGGTTGCCGTGAAGTTGCCGACTGCGGTTGCATTGGCCGTCGCACCGGACGATACGATCAGGATATCCGCCGTGTTCCCGGCAGCAAGGTCAGTGATGGTATCTGTGCCAGAATTGACGTTGAACGTGTCAGCCCCTGCACCGCCTGTGAGCGTGTCGTTGGCTGCGCCGCCGGTGATCGTATCCGCGCCAGTGCCACCTGTGATAGTGTCGTTGCCTGCGCCGCCGGTGATCGTGAAACCTTCCGTTTGACCCGTCAACGTAATAGTAACGCCAGCTGCCGCCGTTGCCGCTGAAATCGCCGCAACGCTTAATATAGAAGCATCCGTCGCTCCGAGCGTGTTCAAGTCAGCCGAAGTCGAGGTCAAGTTTATCGTATCGCCAGCACCGCCGCCGAGATTGATCGTGCCCGTACCGATAATGATCGCATCGAGCTGTGCACCAGTGAGCGTAACCGTATCGGTGCCTGCCGTTCCGGTAAGATTCCCTATTTCTATGAGGGTAAGTGCGGGAGTTCCCAACGCCGATATATCCCCACTCGCCACCACATTCAGCACATCGCCATTACCGTTGCCAAGATTTATCGAGGCGAAGCCCGACCATTGCACGGCGGTCAACGTCACCGTGTCAATTCCGTTACCAGAGGTCAAATTTTCGACGTTTGTGACAGTGCCAACGCTAAAATCAACGTTGGCCGTGGCGGACGTCAAGGCAATCGTGTCGGAATTGGCGCCGCCATCGATGGACTCTCCCGCAACAAAATCGCCATTCGCCAAGTTGATCGTGTCATTACCTGCACCCGCGCTAATTGTATCCGCGCCCGCACCACCGGTGATCGTGTCTGCAGCCGAGCCTCCGGTCAGGACATTGGCACCACTTGATCCTGTAAGGGAAACTATAGCCGCCGAGCCTGAGGCATTGACGTTCTCAAATCCCGTAACTGTCACATTGGCCGAACCGGTATCCTGATCAAGAAGTATTGACAGGTCGATGGTCGCTGCCTGATTGACTACCAGCGTATCACTGTCCGTACCCGCTGCTGCAGCAACTGTATCGCCAGATATGACCGTGCCAGCCGTAGCGTTTTCATAAGTGATCGTGTCATTGCCGGTACCGCCAATCAGGGTGTCCGCTCCGCCACCACCCACGATGATATCGTCGCCGGCGCCACCGTTGATGCTATCGGCACCTGTTCCACCGGTTATTACATCTGCAAAGCTGGATCCGGTAAGTGTCACGCCCGTGCCGTTTCCGGCATTCGTCACCGTATAGCCCGTTGTTCCCGTTGCCGCAGAAAGATTGATGTTGAAACCGGCATCCGTGATAGTCGCCGTG
>Ga0315271_10001400_pt1 | contig 14522 bp, 10 predicted proteins | sample C3_top_MG_FD_204664 | JGI IMG/M metagenome (GOLD analysis project Ga0315271, IMG submission 204664) | Sediment microbial communities from Yellowstone Lake, YNP, Wyoming, USA - C3_top | ecosystem: Environmental > Aquatic > Freshwater > Lake > Sediment | place: USA: Wyoming | collected 2017-08-01 | reverse complement strand
GGAAAGGAGAACGCCGTCGCCGGCGGGGAAGTTGACCGCCGAGCGCCCGGGGACGGGAGCGGGGGCGGCCGGGGCCTCGGGGGCCTTCGCCGGAGGCTTCGGGGCCTGCGGGGGCTTGGGCGACCGGCCGTCGCCGGCGCGCACGAGGCCCCCACCGAGCGCGCCCGCCAGGACGAGCGTCGCGAGCCCCCCCCGCGTCCGGACCGAGATCCCCATCACGTCGCCCCCCCGTCGGCCGGCCGGTCGCGCCTCCCGCCCCCCGGACCGCCGGGTCGGCGGGACGCGCTACGGCCTCGTGACCTGCCCCGAGAACGTCTTCGTCACCAGCACCTCGCGCGCGTCGAAGTCGAGCGACAGGTGCTCGCGCGACTGCTTCGCGTCGAGCGCCGCGTACTGCATGTGCTCGATCTTCCCATCCGGGCCGCGCGACATGCGGGACGGCGGGCCGAAGGCGTCGAGCACCTGCGCGGCCGTCAGCCCGGGTTGGATCGACTGCACCTGAGCGAAGGCGAGCCCGTCCTTCGTGCCCAAGCCTCCGCCGGAGGTCGAGCACGCGCCGAGCGCGAGCAGGGCCAGGGTGCCGAGGGTCTTCCTCATGGGGCCGCGATTCTAGCCGTCGCCCGGCCCCGACCCCGCGACCATCGCTTGGCACGCCCCCGGGGCACGCCCGTAGCATCCCGCCATGGGCGATGCGTCCACCCCCCGCGCCGTGAAAGTCGACGGCACGTGGACCTTCCGGGGCAAGACCCTCTTCCCGTTCCAGGCCCGGGCCGCCCAGGCGATCCTGGACGGCAAGAGCGTGATCGTCGCGGCCCCCACCGGCGCCGGGAAGACGCTCGTGGCCGACGTGGCGATCGGCGAGGCCCTCGCCGAGGGGCGCAAGGTCGTCTACACGTCGCCGATCAAGGCGCTGTCGAACCAGAAATTCCGCGACTTCCGTGCCGACTACGGCGACGACCGGGTCGGGATCATGACGGGCGACGTCACGATCGGGGCCGACGCCCCGCTCCTGATCATGACGACGGAAATCTTCCGCAACACGATCTTCGAGGACCCCGAGCGGCTGGACGCCTTCGACTTCGTCGTGTTCGACGAGGTCCACTACCTCGACGACCTCGAGCGCGGCACGGTCTGGGAGGAGGCGATCCTCTACGCCCCGCCCCACGTGCGCATCGTGGCCTTGTCCGCGACGGTCCCCAACGTCGACGAGCTCGCCGCCTGGATCTCCGAGGTGCGCGCGTCCCCGGTCGAAGTGGTGATCGAGCTCGAGCGCCCGGTGCCGCTCGTGCACAAGGTGTGGGTGCCCGGCAAGGGCCCCCGCGGGGTCGACGAGCTGCGCCGCATGGCGACGGAGGAGGCCCGCGAGCGCCGGGGCCGCCGTGGGAGGAAGGAGCGTCGCACCCGCGACGACCTCGCGGCGATGCACGACCAGGCGGTCTTCGACCTGCTGCGCTACCTCTTCGAGCGCGACCTGCTCCCCGCCCTCTACTTCGTCTTCAGCCGCAAGGACTGCGAGCGCCTCGCGCGGGCCCACGCGGGGATGGACCTCCTGCGCCCCGACGAGAGCCTCGCGCTGCTCGAGAAGTTCGACGACCTCGCGGAGCGCTACGAGGTGACGGACGCGCCGAGCACGCGCGAGCTGAGGCGCCTGGCGTCGCGCGGCGTGCTCTACCACCACGCCGGCATGCTCCCGATCGACAAGGAGATCGTCGAGCGCCTGTTCACGACGGGGTGGGTGCGGCTGCTGTTCGCGACGGAGACGTTCGCGCTCGGCGTCAACATGCCCGCGCGCACGGTCTGCTTCCACGCGCTGCGCAAGTTCGACGGCATCGAGGTGGTCCCGCTGCGCGTGCGCGACTACGGCCAGATGTCGGGCCGCGCCGGCCGCCAGGGCATCGACGAGGTCGGGCACGTCTTCGCGATCCTCGACTCCCGGACCGACTGGCGCGACGTCGAGCGCCTCCAGGGCGGGAAGAGCGAGCCGGTCCGCAGCCGCTTCAACCTCGACTACACGACGATCCTCAACCTCTACGCGCACATGGGCGAGCGGGTGGCCGAGGCCTGGCGCCGCTCGTTCGCGCGCTTCCACGCGCACTGGGGGCGCAAGCGCCCCGCCAAGGACGAGCCGGCCTCCGTCTCGGCGGCGGGGCGCGCGATCCACGCCCGCCTCGACGTGCTCCTCGAGCACCGCTACATCGACCGGCGGGGCCTCACCCGCAAGGGGAAGATCGCGTCGCGCATCAGCGGCTACGAGATCGCCTGCACCGAGGCCTACGAGGGGGGGTTCCTCTCCCGGTGCGACGCCATCGAGGCGGCGATGCTCTTCGCCTCGATCGTGTACGAGTCGAGGCCCGCCGACGAGGCCGACCCGCCCGCCAAGGCGAGGCTGAAGGGCGTCGTCATGCCGTTCCGCGACCGGCTGGACCGGTTCCGCGCGGCCGAGCGCGGGGCCGGGATCGCCGACCCCATCCGCGGGGCCGACCCCCTCATCTTCGGCGTCACCGAGGCCTGGGCCGAGGGCGAGCCGTTCGCGGTCCTCGAGTCGATGTGCACCCTCGCCCCCGGCGACATGGTCCGCATCTTCCGCATGACGATCCAGCTGCTGCGCCAGGTCTTCCACGCGGTGCCCCGGGGCGACCCGGTCCAGGAGGTGCTCCAGGAGGCCATCACCCGCATCGACCGCGACGTGGTCGACGCGAAACGGCAGCTGGAGCTCGGGTAGGGCGGGCGGTGCAGCACCGCCCGATCGAGGGTAGGTTCAACGACTCGACTCCGTCCCCGGGACCCGATGGCCGACGCTCCCCAGCCGCCCCCCGACCGCAACGCCGCTCCGTCGGGCCCGCGGGTGCCCCGTCCGCCCGGGACGCCGGTTGCGCCCGTCCGCGTCGTGACGCCGCCGGTCGCGTCGAAGCCGGTCCCTCCGAAGTCCGTGCCCCCGGGGCCCGTCGCGTCGAAGGTGATCACGCCGCCGGCCGTGCCGCCCGCAGCGCGGGCCGCCACGCCCCTCCGCATCGTCACGCCGCCGGCGGTCCCCGCGAAGCCCGCGACCCCCGTTCGCGTCGCGACGCCGCCCGCCGCACCCCGACCGGCACCCGCTCCGGCGGCGGCGTCCCCGGCTGCGCCCCGCGCGGCGGCTCCCCCGGCCGTGCCGCAGGTCCCCGTCCCGGCAAAGCCCGTCGCGCCCGTGGCGGTGGTGCCGAAGCCCACGGTGCGCCCGCCGCCCCAGCCGACCGGCCCCGACCCCCGCGTCGGCACCCAGATCGCACGCTGCAAGATCATCGAGCGCGTCGGCGTGGGTCGCACGTCGGTCGTCTACCGCGCGCACCACGAGGGGCTCGGCAAGGACGTCGCGATCAAGATCCTCTCGGAGGAGGTCCTGCAGCTCCCCGAGGTGGTCGCGAAGTTCGAGCAGGAGGCGCGGGCCATCGCGAGGCTCGACCACCCCAACGTCCTGAAGATCTACGACGTCGTGACCGAGGGGGAGACCCACGGCATCGTGATGGAGTTCCTCGAGGGCGAGAGCGTCCTCGAGTACATCCAGCACGAGAAGCAGGTGGCGCCGGCCGACGCCCTCCGTGTCGTGCGCCAGGCGGCGGCCGGCCTCCAGGCGGCCCACGCGAAGGGGATCATCCACCGCGACGTCAAGCCGCAGAACCTCGTGATCCTCGAGGACGGCACGGTCAAGCTGATCGACTTCGGGCTCGCGACGGCGGCCGGCGAGGACGGCGACTCGAAGCGCATCGGGACGCCGCACTACATGGCGCCGGAGGCCTGCGAGGCCCGCCCCGTCGAGACGGCGAGCGACGTCTACAGCCTCGGCATCACGCTCCACCACCTGCTGACGGGCCAGCCTCCGTACGCGGGGATGTCGATCAAGGAGATCCTCGCGGCGCACATCGCGGCCAAGCCGCTCCAGCCGGAGAAGACGGTGCGGGGGCTCGCCGAGCCGCTCTGCGAGCTGGTCCGCACGATGACCAAGCGCGACGCCCTGATGCGGCCCAGGGCCGAGCAGGTGGTCGAGCGCGTGGACCTGATCGGCGGCGAGGACCTCGTCAAGCAGCAGCGGCTCGCCCCGCGCCGCAAGCGCCACGGTCGGCGCGGCGGGAGCCAGACGCCGCTCGCCGCCGTCGGCCTGGGCGCCGCGGTCGTGGTCGGGATCCTGATCCTCGTGCTGTCGAAGGGCGCTCGCCCGCCGGTCGCCCCCGCGACCCCGGGACCGAGCACGCCTCCGGGCCCGGAGGCGCCGGAGACGCCGTCCGCGACCCCGGGACCGGACGCCCCGCCGACGCCGCCCGTGGAGTCCGAGGACGCACGCAAGGCGCGTGAGGCCCGCGAGGCGGCCGACCGCAAGGCCGAGCTCGAGGGGCGCAAGGTGCGCGCCCAGAAGGCGCTCGACGAGGTGACCGAGTGGGCGCGGCAGCACTCGACCGACAAGGACTCCGTCGTGCGCGAGTACCGCGTGGTCGCGCGCAGCTATGCCGACCAGGACGCCGGCAAGGAGGCGAAGCGCCGGGCCGACGGCATCGAGAAGGGCACGATCCACCCGCATCCCGACAAGGTCTTCTCGGAGGTCACGGCGGTCGAGAAGGCGCAGGCCGCCTGGGACGCCGCGCGCGACAAGGTCGACGAGGCGATCTCGGGGATGCGCTACGACGACGCGCTCCACCTGATCCCGAACACGGTGGAGGACCCGAGCGGGAAGCTCTCCGACGAGCTGAGCCTGTGGCGCGCGCTGACGGTCGACCTGACCGAGTTCTATCCCGCCCTCGAGCGCGAGGCCGAGGCGATGAAGCCCGCCGAGCGCACCCTCAAGACGCCGAAGGGCCTGGGCACGGTCTCCCGGTTCACGACCTCGGGGCCCGTCGTCGCCGTCGGGACCGAGTCGGCGCCGTGGAAGTGGTCCGAGCTCGCGCCGGCCGACGTCGCCGACCTCGCGCGCCGCGCGTTCGCGAAGAAGGAGGGCCACCTGACCGAGCTGCTCGCGGCCTTCGCGTGGGCGCACCGCGTGAGCCCGGCCTTCTACCAGGCGGCGCTCGCGCTCAAGATGTCGGCGGGGAGCACGAGCGAGGACACCGCGGTCACCGACCGCCTCCTGGCGCGCGCCGACGCCCGCTTCAAGCCCGCCCCCCCGAAGTGAGGCGCGCTCACCACCAGGGGGCGTAGGCCCACACGGCCAGCGCGTAGGTGGCGGTGTAGAGCGCGAGGAAGGGACGGCCCGACGCCCGGTGGAGCTGCAGGCGCAGGACGCCGCTCACGACCTGGACGACGAGCCAGGCCGAGACGACGTAGGCGCAGACGCGGTGCACCCGCGCGACGGCGGGGAACTGCGCGGGCACCTTCCAGTCGAGCACGCGCGCCGTCACGATGACGCAGACCGTGCCGACGAGGTCGATGGCCGCGCCCGTGATCGCCAGGCGGACGTGGCGCGGCGTCGTCTTGCGGCGGGCGAACGCGGCCCAGAAGCAGGCCGTCGCGCCCGCCATCACGACCAGGAACACGACGGCCAAGGGCTGGGAGTCCACGACGAAGGCTCCCGGCGGGGAGGTTCTGCGGCACAATCGGACGCCCCGGGAGGTTCCCATGTCCAAGCACGCGAGCGGAGCAGTGGCCGAGAGCACGCGGACGATCCTGTGCCTCGTCCGCCATGGGGATGCCGGAGATGCGCTGGCGCTCCCCGAGATCGACGCGCTCCGGGGCCTGACGGAGAAGGGGCGCAGGCAGGCCCAACGGGTCGGGAAGGCGCTGAAGCGGCTCGGCCTCGAGCCGCGGGACGTGTGGGTGAGCCGGCTGCGCCGGGCGGGAGAGACCGCGGAGGTCGCCGCGACCACGCTGGCCTTCTCCCCGCGGTGGATCGCAACCGCCGCGCTGGCCCCCGAGGCGTTGCCCGAGCGCATCGCGAAGGCGCTGCTCGAGACGCCCCCCGCCCCGTTTCCCTCGGCGAAGGGCGGTGAAGAGCGCGCCCGGGTCCAGCCGAAGCCGCGTCGCAGGAAGGGGGGCGCCGCAGGGCCCGCGGCCGCGAAGGAGGCAGCCCCGGTCGCCCGGTGGGTGGTGGGCCACGAGCCCCACCTGTCCCGGCTGCTCGGGTACCTGACCGGGGCCCCCGCGGAGGCCCTGCGCCTCCCCAAGGGCAGCCTCGCATTGGTCGAGTGCGACGGGCGTGGCCCACAGGCCGGGGCCTGTCACCTGCAGGGGCTCTTCACCCCGGGGGCCCTGAAGGCCCTGCGCCGCTAGCGTTCGCGCTTCTGGGACGGAACGCCGTACCCGTGGGCAGCGCGTCGAGCGGTGCTCGGCGCACACCGGGGGCCCTCGGGTCGGGCATGGGCCCCGGCCCGAGGCGCCCCCTGCCGCCTCGGTCTCCCCCGTTCTCCGAGCCCCCCGTCTTCTCCGTGCGGGGGGCCCATCCATAGAACGCGAGCGCGGCCCGGAACCGGACGCGGACCGTGGTAGCGTCCCACCGGGGGCTCGACGGTGACGACGGAGAGCGACGAACAGCTCGCGGCGCGCGCGCAGCGCGAGCGGGGCGCGGCGTACCAGGCCATCCTGGCCCGGGCGGACGTGCTGCTCGACGGGGCCCTGCCGCGCCGCCTCGCGGGCCGCCTGCGGGCGAAGGTCGGCGCGTCGGACGTCCACCAGGACGCGCTGATCTCGGTCGCCGCGCACCTCGACGACTTCCACGACCAGGGACCGGGGTCGTTCGAGCGATGGGTGCGGACGATCGCCACGAACCACGAGCGCAGCGCGGGCCGACACCACGGCGCAGCACGCCGCGACGCGACGCGGGAGGTCTCGCTCCCGGCGTCGGGTGTCGCCTCCGCCCCGGCCGCGCGCGACCCCACCCCGAGCGTGCGGTTCGCCGCCGCCGAGCTCGTCTCGCACCTGCTCGCGGGCCTCGAGGCGAAGTCGCCGGCCCAGGCCCAGGCGTTCCGGCTCGTCCGCCTCGAGGACCGGTCGTTCGTCGAAGCCGCCGCGCTGCTGGGAAAGTCCCCGGACGCGATCCGAAAGCTCGTCGAACGCGCCGAGAAGTTCCTCCGCGGCGTCGGCGGGGAGGCCGACGTGCCGGCCGAGGCGTGAGACGAGGGTGCGTCCCGCGCTCTGCGGCGCCCCGGAAGCCGTCCGCCGGGGGGTTCGCCCTCCCCTTGACGGCGCCCGTCCCTCGCCCTAGATAGAGCCTGTACGCGGGCGTAGCTCAGTTGGCAGAGCACGACCTTGCCAAGGTCGTTGTCGTCGGTTCAAATCCGATCGCCCGCTCCAAATCTACGAAATGCCCCGGAAGGAGCCGAATCAGGCCCTTCCGGGGTTTTTTCGTGAGGTCGGTCCCGCGCTGGGGGGACCTCCGGGGGTGGCCGCGGGCCCCGGTCGTACGGGACCGCCGTCGGCACCGGGCGTGAGGCCCGACAGGAGGCGGCGGATACGATCCCGCCCCCGGCCCGCGCACGCCGGACGGTGAGGTGACTCGATGGACACGACCCCGGTCCCGGGCGGCGGGGAGGCGAGCCGGGCCCTCGGCGCGCTGGCCGAGGCCTACTGGGAGACGCGGCTCGACGAGTCGCCCGCGACGTGCACCTACCTCGGGATCGACCGGGGGCAGGACCGGCTCGACGAGCGGGGGCCCGCAGCGCGGGCCCGCCGGGAGTCGACGGCGGAGAACCTGCGGGTCCGGCTGGAAGCCCTGCCCCCCGGCGCGCTCGAGGGCGAGGACCGCCTGACGCGCGCGATCCTCCACCGGATGCTGTCCGAGGAGACCGAGTCCTACCGCCATCGCGCGTGGGAATGGGAGCTCGACCCCCTCGCAGGCCCCCACATCGAGATCCAGGACGTCGTCGGCAAGCACGTGCTCGAGACGCCGGCCCACGGCGAGGCTCTCGTCGCACGCTTCCGGGAGGTGCCGGGGGTCTTCGACGCGCTCGTCGGCGACCTGCGCGACGGCCTCGCGTCGGGCCGGGTGGCGCCCCGCGTCGCGTACGAGCGCGTACGGAGCCAGCTCGGCACGTTCCTCGCGACGCCGGCAGGCGCGACGTCGTACGACGCGTGCGCCGACCGCCTCCCGCCGTCGTGGCCCGGCGCCGATCGCGAGAGCCTCGCCCGGCGCCTGCGCGAGGCGGTGACGACCCACGTGCGCCCGGCGTACGAGAGCCTCCTCGCGTTCCTCGACGCGGACTACGCGGGCAAGGCCCGCGCGACGGTCGGGGTCGCCTCGATCCCGGGCGGCACCGACGCGTACGGCTTCGCCGCGCGCCGTCACACGACCACGACGCTCTCCCCCGAGCGGATCCACCGCATCGGCGTCGAGGAGCTCGAACGCAACGAGGCGGAGATGCTCGAGATCGCGAAAGCCGACGGCCACGACGGGGATCTCCGCTCGTACCTCGACGTGCTCGGGCGCGACCCGCGCTTTCGGCTCGGCTCGCGCGAGGAGGTGCTCGCGCGCTACGCCTCGATCTGCGCCCGGATGGACGCGCGGCTGCCCGAAGCGTTCCGGCGCCTGCCGAGGCGCGGCTACGAGATCCGCGCGCTCGAGGCTTGGCGCGAGGCGGACGCGCCCGCGGCCTACTACCAGCCGCCGCCGGTGACGGGCGACCGTCCGGGCATCTTCTACGCGAACACGCACGACCCGAGCTCGTGGCCGACCTACGACATGGAGACGCTCTCGTTCCACGAGGCCGTACCGGGCCACCACCTCCAGATCGCGCTCGCACAGGAGCAGGAGGGCATCCCGACGTTCCGGCGCCACTCGCACTTCACGGCCTACATCGAGGGGTGGGCACATTACACCGAGCGCCTGGCCGACGAGCTGGGCGCCTACTCGACGCCCCACGACCGGCTCGGGATGCTCGCGGGCCAGGCGTGGCGCGCCGTGCGCCTGGTGGTCGACACCGGGATGCACGCGATGGGCTGGAGCCGGTCGCGTGCGGTCGAGACCATGCGCCGCGTCCGCAGCGGCCCCGAGAGCGACGTCGAGAACGAGGTCGACCGCTACATCGTGTGGCCGGGCCAGGCGCTCGCGTACAAGATCGGCCAGCGGACGATGTCGGAGATCCGCGAACGGGCACGACGCCGGCTCGGGGCCGCGTTCCGCCTCGACGCCTTCCACGACGCCGTGCTGCGCCACGGCGCGCTCCCGCTCTCGCTCCTCGAGGACGTCGTGCGCCTGTGGGACGGCCGCTAGCGCCTCGTTCCGTAAGTCCTCCCTCGCGTCGGACGTACGGCGCGCCGGCTGGGGGCGCTCGGGCCGCTTCGTCCTCCTCGCGTACAGGAGTACGCGTCGTCGTCCTCATGGGCCCTCCGCACCCCATCCGACGTGCCGATCTGGCGAGCTCGGTTCTTCCCGAAGCAGACTCCCGGACACGAACGGGCAGGGCACCCCACGCGGACAGGGATTCCGCGGGACTTCGAGGACAAGGAACTGGCCCGCGTGTCTCGTGAACGAGTGGGCCGCGTCGAACTCCAAGCGAGCGCATTGCTGCGGTTCGGGCCGATGGATGAGGCGCGGGCGCGGGCTCAGCGTTTGAGGGGGCAGGCGGGCTCGAGGGGCGGGAGACCCGCGACGCGGCGGATGCGGTTGCGCTCACGCGTGACCGCGAGGCAGAAGTCGACGCCGGCGCTCTCGGGAGGCGGGCCCGCGCCGGGCAGCGACCTCGACTCGCCGGGGTCGGTCGCGAGGTCGAACAGCTGTTCCCCCGTGATGCGTCCGCTCAGCGGCTCGTAGCCGGCGATCCACTTCGCCTTCGGGGTACGGACGGAGACGTACTGGGTGCGCGTGGCGCCCGCGAGGGCCCCGAAGTTCGGGCGCTCCATGTCGGCGACGATCGGCACGCCGGGGCCGCCGCCCCGCGCCAGGGCGACGAGGGAACGGCCCGGCAGCTCGGTGGCCGGCTCGACGCCGGCGAGCTCGAGGATCGTCGGCGTCACGTCGATGAGGCCGCATCCGCCGGTCACGCGACGCGGGACCAGCGCGCGGCCGCGGACGCGCAAGACCAGCGGGACGCGGATCGCCTCGTCGTAGAGGTTGAATCCGTGGCAGAGAGACTTGTGCTCGCCGAACGCCTCGCCGTGGTCGCCGACCACGAGGAGGTCGACGTCGTCGAGGATCCCGATCCGGCGCAGCCCCTCGAACGTCTCGCGCAGCACGTCGTCCGCGGAGGGGAGCCCCGTCCGATAGGCGGTCCGGAGCGTCTCCTCCAGCGCGACCCGGTCGTGCCCGATCGCGTAGCCGCCGTCGAGCCACTCCATGCAGTCGTGCCAGATGGCCTTGTAGCGCGGGCCGCCGAGCCCCTTCTGGCAGGCGAGCCGGCCCCCGGTGTTCGTGAGCTGCTGCAGGACGAAGGGCGCGATCAGGTCCTCGGGGATCGTGCCGCCCCCGCGCTCGAGCCCCGCCCGCAGGTCCTCGTGCGAGAGGGTCGCGGCGGGGCGCACGGGGCTCACGCCGTGGTGACGGAACGCCTCGTGCCCGTACGGGTCGTGCGCAGCGTAGGTGTGCAGGAAGAGGAAGAACGGCCGGTCCTTCGGGCGCTCCCGGTCCCACGCCGCGAGGGAGACGCCGACGCCCTTCTCGTCGAAGCCCACCGAGAAGCGGTCGAAGCCCTGGCCCAGCCCCCCCTCGGGCGCGACCCACCCGCCCCCGGTCGCGGCGCTCGTCGACCACCCGGCGGCGTGGAGCATCTCCGCGAGCGTCACCACCGCGGGGACCAGGGGCGTCGCCTGCCCGAACGTCATGACGCCGTGGTCCACGGGCCGCAGGCCGGTCAGGATCGTCGTCACCGAGGGGGCCGTCCAGCAGCAGGCCGCCGTCGCGTCGACGAAGACGCTCGACTCGCGCGCGAGCGCCTCGAGGACCGGCATCTCGCCGGGCGGATCCCCGGGGAGTCGAAAGGCGTCTTGGCGCAGGGTGTCGAAGCAGAACAGCACGATGCCGCGGACGCGCGCAGGCGGGGGACCGGGCGGGGCCCCGTCCATCCGGCGCCAGGCCAGGTAGGCCAACGAGACGGCGGCCACGGCGCCGAGCCCGAGCAGGAGGCGTCGCACGGCCTTTCGCGGGGGAGGCGCGTCCATCGGAGCGGTCAGTACACCATCGCCGCGCGGGAGGGATCGAAATCCCGTTCCTCCCCCCCGTGCAGGGCCTCGCTCGCGTCAGTTCGGGAGACAGGCGGCCTGGACGGCCTCGAGCCCGGCGAGGCGACGGACGCGATTGCGCTCGGCCGCGACGGCGCGACAGAATTCGTCGCCCACGCCGGGCGGTAGGCCGTCCTGCATCGGCAGCGCGGCGCGCTCCTGGGGGTCCTGTGCCAGGTCGTAGAGCTCCTCCCCGAGCACGCGGCCGTCCGCCGGGTCGAAGCGGAGGATCCACTTCCAGGCCGCGCTTCGGACGGCCACCAGCCGCACGCGGCCCTCCATGGGGTGCTTCGGATGGGCACCCCGCTCGAGCTCCGCGACGACCGTGCGGCCCTCCGACGCGCGACCCGCGAGCCCCACGAGCGATCGCCCGTCCAGCCCGGGGGGGACCACCAGCCCCGCGAGGTCGAGGATCGTGGGGGCGACGTCGGTCCCGCCGCAGGCTTCGCGCACGCGGCGGGGCGCCGGCATCCTCCCTCGGGCCCGGATCAACAGGGGGACGCGCAGCACGTCGTCGTAGAGGTGGAGACCGTGGGCGAGCGTCCTGTGCTCGCCGAAGCTCTCTCCGTGGTCGCTGGTGACGATCACGTCGGCGCGGTCGAGGAGGCCGAGGCGCGCGAGCGAGGTGAACGCCTCGTGCACCACCTCGTCCGCCGATCCCAGCCCTGCGCGGTAGGACGCCCGCACGGCCGCCTGCACCACGGAGGCGTCGCCCGACGCGGCGTAGCCCCCGTCGATCCAGGGCATCGCGTCGCGCCAGAGGTCGTCGTATCGCGGGGCACCGATCGCCTGGGCGCACGCGAGGCGGCCCAGCGGGTTCGTCAGGTGCTGGAGCACGAACGGCGTGAGGAGGTCTTCGGGCAGCCGTCCGCCGCCGCGTTCGAGGCCCGCCGCGAGCGCGGCGGGGGCGAGCGTCGCCGCGGCGTGCAGGCGAGAGGTCCCGCCGCGCATCCAGGCCCGCTGCCCGTAGGGATCGTGGGCCGCGTACGTGTGGAGGAAGAGGAAGAAGGGCCGGTCCTTCGGCCTCGCGCGATCCCAGGCGAAGAGCGCCGCCTCGGGGCCGAGCTCGTCGAACGTCGTCGCGAACGTGTCGAAGCCCCGCGCGAGCCCCTGTTCGGGGGATACCCATCCTCCGCCCGTGATCGCTCCGGTCGACCAGCCCCCCGCGTGGAGCGCCTCCGCGAGCGTCGGAACCGACAGGGCGAGCGGGCTCGCCCGCCCGAACGCCTCGACGCCGTGCTGCGAAGGGCGAAGTCCGGTGAGCAGGCTCGTGATCGACGGCGCCGTCCAGGCACTGCTCGCCGTCGCGTGGGCGAAGACCGTCGCGTCGCACGCGAAGGCCTGCAGCCGAGGCATCGGCCCGTCGCGCTCGTCGGGCAGGCTCATCCCGTCGGCGCGCAGGGTGTCGACGCAGACGAGGACGATGCCGCGGGGGCTCGGCGGCGCGCCCGCAGCCCGCCCGCTCTCCGCACGCTGCGACCAGAGCACGCTGCCGACGACCACGAGGCTCCCCAGCCCGAGGAGTCCCAAGCGGACCGGCGTTCGATGTAGGGCCCCCATCCCCGTTCGCCTTCTCATGTCCCGTGCCAATGCCGGGCCCTCGCGGGGGGATCCTCGGGGAGACGGAAACGGGTCGTTCCGGCTGCGAGACGGGGCCGATGCGGGGCTTTGGCCCCGAAACGGGGCCTCGTCCGCTCCGAGGATGGGAGCCGCACGCGCCCGGGGCCAATCCCGCGCGATTACGGGCGACGGCAACCCGGTTGCCGTGCTCCCCCGGAGCGCCTCCCCACGTGCGGGGGGCTCCGAGCCGCGGGACGGCCGGTATCGTCACGGGATGCGCATGCGTTCCCTCGGCTTCGCCGCCGCGCTGTTCGCGGGTCTCTCGTGGCTCGTCGGCGGTCCCGACCGGGCAGCGGCCGCTCCGCCGGTGATCGCGCCGCCTGCGGCCCCCGCGACGGGCTTCGGCGCGACCCCGACCGCGTTCACGGCCGTCGAGCGGGGCACGACGCCCAATCCCCTCGATCCCGAGCTGCTCGTGCACTGGGTCCGCCCCGCCGGAGCCCCGAACGGTCGTCCGCTGCCGGTCGTCGTGTTCCTGCACGGCTTCGGCGCCCCGAGCGCCGATCCGTACGCGCTCTGGCTCGAGCACATCGCGCGACAGGGCGTGCACGTCGTCTATCCCGTCTACCCGGCGCTCGAGTCGCGCGGCGGGCGCAGCCGCTACGACACGATGTGGGCGGGCGTCGAGGCGGGCCTCGCGGCGGTGGCCGCGGGCTCGGCCCCGGTCGACCTCGCGCGCTTCGGCGTCGTCGGCCACTCGTTCGGCGGCGGCGCCGCGCCCGCCATCGCGGCGCGCGCGGCCGCGCGCGGCTACGGGCGCCTCGCGATGTGGGTCGGCTGCTTCGCGCCCTGGTACGACCTCGACCGCGAGGCGTGGGACGCCCTCCCGAAGACGGCGGTGCTGCTCACCGTCGCGTTCGAGAACGACGGGGTCTGCGACCCCGCGATCGCGGCCTCCTTCCGCACGCTCGCGGCGACGCTGCCGCTCGATCGGAAGGCCTTCGTGTGCCTGCGCAGCGACGACCACGGACGGCCCGCGCTCGAGGCCGACCACCTGACCCCGCTGACGCGGAGCGGCGTCGATGCGCTGGACACCCGGGGATGCTGGCGCCTGGAGGACGCGCTCCGGACCTACGCGCTGACCGGCGACCCGGACGCGCGTCGCGTCGCGCTCGGCGGCGGGCCGGAGGAGACCGACCTCGGGACCTGGAGCGACGGCACGCCCGTCCGGCCGGCCGTGACGACCTGGCCGCTCCCGGACGCCCCGCGCCGGCGCTTCTCCTTCCGCTCGTGGTCCTTCGGGAGCAAGCAGGAGGAGGTCATGCGCAAGCTCCTCTCGCCCGAGGCGTACAGCTCGCTCCCGCTGCCGCCCCCCGAGCTGGCCCCGGCCTCGCGCCTCCCCTCGTCCGAGCGCCTGGTCGCGCTCCCGCCCGCGGCCCCGTGGCCCGCCCCGATCGCGGCGGCGCTCGCGAAGGGGCCCGTGCTCGTGCTGCCTCCGGGCGACGCGCTCTCCGACCACGACCGCGTCTCGACGCTCGAGGCCGCGGGCGTCCGCATCGTCCGCTTCGCTCCCGACGCCTCGACCGAGCTCGGCCGTGCCCTCGCGAAGCGGCCCGCCCCCACCGCGATGTTCCTCGCCCGCGACGGCACCGTCCGGCTCTGGAAGCCCGTCGACGACCCGAACCTCTTCGCCGCGCTCCGCGACCTCGCCCGCTGACCGACCGAGCGCTTCGGCGCTACTTGCCCGGGGCCTCCACCCAGTCGGCGACGAAGACGTTGGTCTCGTGGGGCTTCGCGTTGTTGCGGTTGCTGCAGAAGACGAAGCGCTTGCCGTCGGGGGAGAACATCGGGAA
>Ga0315271_10001399_pt1 | contig 14531 bp, 14 predicted proteins | sample C3_top_MG_FD_204664 | JGI IMG/M metagenome (GOLD analysis project Ga0315271, IMG submission 204664) | Sediment microbial communities from Yellowstone Lake, YNP, Wyoming, USA - C3_top | ecosystem: Environmental > Aquatic > Freshwater > Lake > Sediment | place: USA: Wyoming | collected 2017-08-01 | reverse complement strand
GCGACACGACGACCGCTGCCGCGCCGGCCGCGACCGCCTGGCTCAGGAAATCGTGTCCGTCGAAGCGCTCCCCCTGGAGCGCCACGAAGCAATCCCCCGCGGCGAGACTCCGGGTATCGGTGACGATGCGCGCGAGCGGCTCCGAACCCGCGGGACGCGCTCCGGTCAGCTCGCCGGCGAGCGCCGCCGCCACCCGCTCGAGCGTCCAGAAACCGGCCGGCCGGCTCATCCGCCCCCCTTCGCCAGCTCGGCGACGATCGCCTTCTCGTCGAAGGGGAGGCGCGCGGTGCCGCGGATCTGGTAGGTCTCGTGCCCCTTGCCCGCGAGCAGGATCACGTCCTCGTTCGGCCGCGCGAGCTCGAGCGCCCGCGCGATCGCCGCGCGGCGGTCCTCGATCCGCTCGTGGTTGTCGCGCCGCATGCCGCGCTCGATGTCGTCCAGGATCTCGTCCGGGTCCTCGGTGCGCGGGTTGTCGCTCGTGATGATCGCGTAATCGGCACGCCGCTCGGCGATCGCGCCCATGAGCGGGCGCTTCCCGCGGTCCCGGTCGCCGCCGCAGCCGAAGACGACGTACAGCTTCCGCCGCGTGAAGGGGCGCACCGCCGCCAGTGCGCGGTCGAGCGCGTCCGGGGTGTGCGCGTAGTCGCGCAGCACCGTCGGCTGCTCGTGGATCACCTCGAGCCGCCCCGGCACCTGGGGCACCGTGCGCAGCCGCGCGGCGATGGCGCTGAAGGTGAGGCCGAGGTGCCACGCCGCCCCCGCCGCCGCGAGCGCGTTGCGCACGTTGAAGTCGCCGATGAGCGGCAGCTGCAGCGCGTGGCGCTGCGTGCCCGCGCAGAGGCGCCACTCGCTGCCCCGCGGCTGGAACTGCACCGCCTCGGCGCGCACCGTCGCCTCCGGATGGAGACCGAAGCTGATGAGGCAGGGCGCCGGCGGCAGGTTCTTCCACGCCGGATCGTCGTAGTTGATGACCGCGGCGGCGCGCGGCGACAGGTATTCGATGAGCCGCGCCTTGGCGGCGAAGTACGCCTCCATCGTCGCGTGGTAATCGAGGTGGTCGCGGGTGAGGTTCGTGAAGACCGCGACCTCGAAGGTCAGCCCGTCGATCCGCCGCTGGTCGAGCGAATGCGAGGACACCTCCATCGCCACCGAACGGACCCCTTGGTCCACGAGCGTGCGCAGCACCCGCTGCAGCTCCACCGGGCCCGGGGTCGTGAGCCCCGCGCCCCCTTCCACCGGCGTCCCCGCACTCCCGAGGAGCACGCCGAGCGTGCCGATCGAAGCCGAGCGCGCGCCAGGCGCGTCGAGCAGGTGACGGAGGATGCCGACGGTGGTCGTCTTGCCGTTGGTCCCGGTGACGCCGGCGATGCGGAGCGAGCGCGCCGGCTCCCCGAAGGCGGCCGCGGCCGCGATGGCGGCCGCGCGGCGTCCTTCCCGCACGACGATCGACGGGAGCGCGGTCTTGCCGGCGTCCTCGACGATCACCGCCGCGGCGCCGCGCGCTTCCGCGTCGGCGAGGAAGGCGTGGCCGTCCTGCATCGAGCCGCGGACGGCGATGAAGAGCGAACCGGGGACGACGGCGCGGCTGTCGTCGGTGATGTCGGCCGCGTTCGCGGGGAGGGTGCCGGTGATCTCGACCAACAGCCCGGCGCGCCGCAGCGCGTCGGCGACGCGGGCCGTCGGGAACTGGCTCACGGCGCGCTCTCGAGCCGCACCACCGCGCCGGCGGGCGCGAGCGTGCCCGCGGCGGGCACCGTGCCGGCGGAGGGGCCGGCGACGTTCGTGACCTGGACATGGAAACCCGCGCGATGCAGCGCGAGCACCGCCGCCCGCACTGGCAGCCCCCGCACCGCCGGCACCGCGCGCGCCGGGCGCGTGACCGCCGCGCCGGGCGCGTGTTGCGGGAGCGCGAAGACGGCGGCGGCATCCGCTGGCCCATCGCGCGCGTCGAGCGCCGCGACGGCCGCCGTCTCGGGCTCCGGCGCGACCACGGGGAGCACCGGCGCGAGCGACTCTGCCTTCACGAGTGCGGTGCGGTCGAGCGACGCATCGCGCGACGCGAGCGCCGCCTCGAGCACGATCTTCGTCACCGGCGCCGCGGCCTTGCCGCCGAAGTACTGCCCCTTGGGGTCGTCGAGCTTCACGAGCATGACGTACTGCGGCTGCTTCGCCGGGAAGAGCGCCACGAACGACGCCGTGTAGTGCCCCGCCGCGTAGCCCTTCTTGCCGCCGACCGTCGCGCGGCGCGACGTGCCCGTCTTGCCCGCGACGGTGAAGTTCCGCATCGCGGCCATGGTGGACGTGCCGGACGCGACGACATCGACCATCATCTCGCGCACCGCAGCGGCGGCCGCCGGGTCCACGACGTGCCGCACCACCCGGCGCGCGTGGCGGTAGCGCACGGTGCCATCGGCCGAGCGGATCTCCTTCACCAGCGCCGGCTCGAGCAGGTCGCCGCCATTGGCGAGCGGGATGTAGGCCGCCGCGAGCTGGAGCGGCGTCACCGCGATCTCGTACCCCATCGCGAGCGACGCCGGCGACTGCGCGGTCCATGCCGATGGCGCGCGCAGCGTCCCCGCCGCCTCCGACGGGAACGGGACGCCGGTCGGCGTGCCGAAACCGAAGTCCCGGAGCACACCGAACTCCTCGCGCGGGGAGAGGCGCGACGCGAACTTCGCGATGCCGATGTTGCTCGACCAGCGGATCACGTCGCGCAGCGTCAGCGAGGGCGCGGGATGCTCGTCGGTGATCGTCCGGCCGGCGACGGTCCAGGCGCCGCGCTCGGTGTTGACGCGGTCATCGGGGCGCGCGCGACCCAGGCTGAGCAGCGACGCCGCGACGAGCGGCTTGAGGGTCGAGCCGGGCTCGAAGGGTTCGCTCAGCACGGGGCTCCCCGCCGAGCGCGGATCCTTCCGCCGGCTCGCCATCGCCCGGATCTCGCCATCCTCGGGATCGAGCACCACGAGGTCGCCGCCGGTGGCGCCGCTGCGCGCGACCGCCGAGTCGAGCGCGTTCTGCGCGATCTCCTGCAGCTCCTGGTTGATCGTGAGCACGACGACGTCGCCGGCGCGCGGCGCGAGCGTCGTGTCGCGGGCGCTCGCGTTGCGCCCGTCGTGCGGCGAGCGCTCGCCGATCGCCCGGCCATCCACGCCGCGCAGCACCGGATCCAGCGCGAGCTCGAGCCCGTCCACCGGCGCACCGGCGGCGTCCACGGCGCCGAGGACCCGGCGCATCGCCTCGCGCTGCGTGTAGATGCGCTCGAGCACCCGCTCGGCATACACGCCGCGCATCGCCATCAGCGCCTGCGCGCTGTGCGCCGGATAGAGGCCGGGGACCGTCACCCAGGCGCGCGACCGGTCGAGGGCCCGCTGCGCGGCGGGGCGCGGGACGCCGAGCTTGAGGAGGGCGATCCCGACCGAATCCGCGTGGGCGAGCTCGCGCGGCGCGACGCTCAGGCGCACGGCACCCCGCGTCTGGGCGAGCGGCGTGCCGCGCTCGTCGAAGATGTCGCCGCGCGCCGCCGCGAGGTCTTCCGCCTGGAAGTGCTGTGCCTCAGCGCGTGCCATCCAGGTGCCACGCTGCCACAGCTGCACCTGTCCCGCGCGCAGCACGAGCGCGGCGGCGAAGAGGAGCTGGAGAACGTGGAGCACGGCGAGGCGGGTGGGGCGAAGCATCTAGGGCGTTCGCGGGGTCCGGCGGAGGATGACGAGCTCGGTATCGTTCGGAACGTGCATGTGGAGGCGTCCCTCGGCGACCGGGGCCAGCTTCGCCCGGCTCGACAGGTCGCGGATGTCGCTCTCGAGCTGCGCGCGCTGCGCGTCCAGCTGCGCCCGCTGCATCTCGAGCTTCCGCAGTTCCTGCGCCTGTTCGTGACCGAGAGCCCTCCTCCAAATGACGCCCGTCCCCAGCAGGAGGAAACCGAGGAGGAAGAGCGCCACCCACGCCCGTCCCTTGGGCGCCGGGCGCTTCCCGGCGCGCTTCGGCGCCGGCTCCCGCGCCCCGTCCGGGCGCCCTCCTACCCTTCGCTTCGCCATGCCCTGAGGCGCGCGCTCCGCGCGCGCGGGTTGCCGGCGATCTCGGGCGCGTCGGCGGTGAGCGCCTTGCGCGTGAGCGTCGTGCCGAGCGGGTGTCCGCGGCAGGTGCAGATCGGGTGCTTGGGCGGACAGACGCAGGCCGCGCTCCACTCGCGGAAGGCGTGCTTCACGATCCGGTCCTCTCCCGAGTGGTAGCTGATCACCACCAGGGTGCCGCCCGGCGCGAGCCGGTCGCGCAGCCGCGGGAGGGCGCGCTCGATCCCCGCGAGCTCGTCATTGACGGCGATCCGCACCGCCTGGAAGAGACGCGCGAACTCGGGCGCCCCGGTACGCGGTCCGAAAGCGCCGCGGATCGCGCCGACGAGGTCATCCGCGGTGACGAAGCCGCGCGTCGCGCGACGGCGGACGATCTCGCGCGCCAGCCGCCCGGCGTGCGGCTCATCCGCGTACTCGCGGAACACGCGCGCGAGCTCCCGCTCCTCGGTGTCGTCGAGCCACTCGGCAGCGGTGCCGGCGGCGTCGGCGCCCATACGCATATCGAGGGGCGCTCCTTCGCGGAAGGAGAACCCCCGCCCCGCGTCATCGAGCTGGTGAGAGGAGACGCCGAGGTCGAGGAGGATCCCGTCGAAGGGGCCCGGTCCGGCCGCGTCGAGCGACGCGGGGTCGGCGAAGTTCCCTTCCACCGCCCGGAAGGCGCCGGTCGCGGCGAAGGGCGAGAGGCGCGCCGTCGCGGCGGCGATCGCGTCGGGGTCGCGGTCGAGCGCCGTCACGCGGGCCCCGCGCTCGAGGAGGGCGAGGGCGTGCCCGCCGCCGCCGAGCGTGCCATCGAGCACGAGCCGCGCGCCGGCGAGCAGCGCGAGCACCGGCGCCGCGAGCACCGGCGCATGGTACTCGGTCGCGTATGCGCTCGGGTCGGGCGGTCCATCGGTCATGCGGCGCCTTCGAGTGGGGCCGAAATGACGAGCGCCCGCCGGATGCCGGCGGGCGCTCGCGCGTCAGGGCGCGGAGCGCCCGTCACTTACAGTATTTCTTTATCTGGCCGTCGACGGACGGCCCGTACTGCTGGATGCCGGCGAGCAGCTGCTGCGCCGTCTTGGGATCGACCGATCCGCCCGCGGCGATGTTGATCTGCGCCATGAGCAGGTAGTCCTGCGCCTCGCGGGCGAGGTCGCACTTCTTCGCCGCGACGTTCTCGCGGACGTCGGCATCGCCGACCTTGAAGGCCGAGATCCCGAGGAGGAACTTCGCCTGCGGGCTCGGCGCCACGCTGTCGGCGAGCCCCAGCAACGCGACGGCGCGCTTGAAATCGTTCTTGTTCTGCGGGTTCGCCGCGGACGCCGCCTTGTAGGCCTGGTTGCCGATGACGAGGAGCGTCGATCCCGCCTCCCGCACCACTTCCGGCGGGGGCACGGCGCCCTTCGGCGGCTTGAGCGCGCTCCGGATAGCCGCGACCGCGAGGTCCGTGTGCTGCAGGTCCAACTGCGCGCGGGCGACGAGGAGGTAGTTCGCGCCATTCGTGGAATCGATCTGCACGAGCTTGGTCGCGCAGTCGAGCGAGCCCTGCGGATTGCCGGCGCGCGACTGCACCTTGGCGCAGAGCGCCCAGAGGGTGACCGTCGCCGGGAACTTGTTCAGGCCGGCGGTGGTCGTCGCGACGGCGGCCTTGTTGTCCTTCAGCTCGGCGTACGCCGCCGCCTGCCGGACGAAGAAGGTCGTGTCGGCCGCGGAGGTATCGACCCGCACCATCTCGTCGCCGATCTGGGTCGCGAGCCGCAGGTCCGCGGTGTCCTTCGTCGCGAGCAGGATCTGCCACTCGAGCTTGATGAGGTCCGGATCGCCCGGGTTGTCGGCGACCGCCTTCATGATGATCGGCTTCGCCGCCCTGGCCTGGCCACTGGCGCCGATGTCGCTCACCGCCTGCGCGACCTGGCCGACGTTCTTGGGATCGACGGCGATCAGGTCGGCCCGCGCCTGCACGGCCTTGGTGAGATAGAAGGTCGCGCTGTCCGCCGGTCCCGCCGCGCGGAACTTCTGGCCGCGCTTCATGTACTCGTCACCAAGAAGGATCATCGCCCGGGCGTTGCGCGGATCGATCTGCAGCACCTTGGTCTCGAGCGCGATCGCGGAATCGGCGAGCGCGTCCATCGCGACCAGGGTCCGCGCCAGGCAGAGCCGCCCGATCGTGGACTGCGGGTACATCGTGATCGCGGCGGTCGCTCCCTTGATCGCGTCCGGATAATTCTTCGCCCGGAGCGCGTGCATGCAGTTCGTGAATTCGGGGATCTGCTTGCGCGCCGCCTGGAAGGACTTGGACACCTGCTGCGCCAGGTCGCCGAGCTTCGTGCCCGTCGCGACCGGGAGGGGCTGCGACATGTCGGGGAATCCGGTGATCCAGATCCGCGTGTCGAGCGAGTAGGCGTTGCCCGTCTTCGTGATCGACCCTTCCACGTACGATTCGGTGCGGAGCGTGACCGCGAGCAGGCCGGACGTGCGCGCATCCGGCGCGCTGTCGCAGCTGAAGCCCGACGCTTCGAGGTTCGCGCAGACGGTGCCCTTCGTGATCACCGCCAGCTGCTTGACCGAGACGTCGGACGCGATGCGCGTACGCACCGCCTCGGACGCCTGCGGACCGAGCCCCTTCTCGTTGCCGTGGAAGGGCATGACCATCAAGCGCGGCACCTCAACGGCGGCTTGCGCCGGGAGCGCGCCCGACGGCAGGAGCGCCGCGGACAGGGAGAGCGCGCCGAGCATCGACGCCGCACCACGAATCATTGCCTTCACGTTCGACGACCTCCGGATCAGTGGACTGCCAACCCTTCTCGCGGCACAGCGGGCCCGACCGACGGGGCATGGGCGAAGAGGGACTCGAACCCCCGACATCCTGCGTGTAAGGCAGGCGCTCTAACCAACTGAGCTATTCGCCCGAAGCGGCCCTGGACGCCGGCGAGCACCGCACGCTGTGTGCGCGGCACCTGCCGGCCGAGTGCGACAAGGGAATTACGTGAGAATGGCGATCGGGACCAGCACGCAATAACCAAGGACGAGGAGCACCGGCGCGATCGTGTCGCCGCCGCGGACGAGGTCCGCGTAGCCGCCCACGAGCGCGAGCGCCGCCAGCGTCCACCAGACCGCCGCCTTGATGCGAGGAGCCGATTCCGATTTGAGCATAAGGGTAGTAGGATAGACCCCCCCGCGAGGCGTGTCAAGCGACGGCCCGGTGCGGGGTTAGGGCGACGAACCGCCCGGCGGAAGGTCCCCTTCCCCGGCGCGCTCCTTTCCTCCTCGACCCCCCTCCACGGCGGCGAGCAGCAGCGCCAGCGCGCTCGTCCGCGCCGCCCGTTCCGATGCCTCCTCCGCCGCGCGCATCGCCTCGAGCCGGCGCCGGTCCCGCCGCCGGCGCGAAACGTACAGCGGTATCAGTGCTACCCCGATCACCGAGAAAAGCACCGTCAGGTTCGCGAAGACGGCGAGCGTCCCGTAGCGGCGCATCGTGCTCCGCCGCCACGTCCGCTCGAACCCGTCGAGCGTCAGGCCGTACGCCTCGCGCACCGCACGGTCCATCGAGCCCGTCGCCCGCCACCGCGCGAAGAAGACGGCGAGGCCGCGCGCCGTGTCGAGCGCCGCGAGGTCGGCCACCGCGCGATACGACAGGGCGTACGCCGTCCCCGCCCGCACCGCGCCCCCCGTGAACCCGTCATCGAGCGAATCCAGCGCCGGCACGCCGCCGATCACCAGTCCGATGCTCGCCGCGAGCACCTCGTCGCGCGCCCACTCGCGCGCACAGTAGCTCGCGTACCCCTCGTCGAACCAGCGCGGCGGGAGATCGCCCATCGTCTCGTGCAGCGCCAGGTGCGCCAGCTCGTGACGCAGCACGGGCACCGGATCGCCGGCGTCGGAGCCCGCCCATCCGCCCTGCATCACGATCCGCCGCTCGCCGGGCAGCGCGACCGCCGCCCCCCACTCGGGAGCCTCCCGCCCGGACCACGCCCGGAAGCGCCGCCGGTCGGGGGCGATCGCGACCGCCACCGCGTCGCGCGGCCGCGGGAGCCCCGGGAAGCTGTCGTGCGCCTGCGCGCTGTCGAGCACCGTGCGCGCGAGCGGGAGGTCCGCCGCCGCGGCCTGCACGGTGAAGCGCCCCGCCGCCAGCCGCACCATCTCCTGCGCCGGCGCCGGCCGCGCGGCGAGCGCGACGAGCGCTAGGAGGAGCGCGAGGGCGTGCCGCCCTCTTCGACGTGCTTGAGCATCTCGCCGCAGCGCTTCCCCCATGGATTGAACTTGTTGGCGGCGAGCCCGTCGCGCCACGACTGCTTCGCCTCCTCCGGCTTCCCCTCGAACCAGAGCGACCGCCCCAACTCGTAGTATGCCTCGATGAGATTCGGGCCGAGCGCGAGCGTCTTCCGGAAGAAGGTCTGCGCGTCCTCGTACATCTCGCGCTCGGCGTAGGTCAGCCCGAGGTAGAAATGCGCGTAGAGCGTCGCCTTCCGATCGTTGTCCAGCCGGATCGCCTTCGATAGATGCTCGATCGCCTCGCCGAAGATCTTCTTCTTCAGACAGATGTAGCCGAGATTGATGCGCGCCAGCGAGTTCGTCGGCTGGCGCATGAGCACCTTCTGGAAGTTGAGCAGGGCCTCGTCGTACTTCTCCTGCAGCATCTGCGCCCAGCCGAGCAGCGACTCCGTCTGCGGGTCGTTCGGCGAGAGCTCGAGCGCCTTCTGGAGCGCCTTCTCCGCCCCCTCGTGGTCGCCGAGCGAGATGAGGCTCCACCCCTTCTCGATGAACGTGGACGCGCCGATGTGGTCGGCCACCACCGGCCGCTCACCCGCGAACTCCGGCGCGTTCGACGGCGCGACCGCCTGCTGGAGCTGCTTCCACTTGTCCACGAGCCGCTTGATGTCGTCGCGCAGCGCCGACATCTGCGCGATCTCCTGCTCCACCTGCTTGAAGAGCGCGATGATCTCGCCCTTCAGCGCCTCGCGCTCGGACGCCGCCGAGGCCTGCTCGAGGCGGGTCTCGATCGACGTGTAGCGCTGCCGGAAGGCGTTCGCGTCGCCGTCACTCATCCTTCGCCCCCTTCGCCGCGGCCTTCAGTTCGAGGCGCTCGCTCGAACTGAGGAGATGCGGCACATCCAGGAAGACCGTCAACCCATCCTCCCGCCGGATCAGTCCGCGGAGATACTCCGCCTTCAGCCCGCGGAACATCTTCGGCACCTCGGAGATCTCGCGGGCGGGGATCGACACGACCTCCAGCACCGCATCCACGACCATCCCGATCCACTCCTCGCCGACCGCGAAGAGGATGATCCGCGACTCCGGAAGCGCCTCCTGCCGCGGCAGTCCGAAGCGCGAGCGCAGGTCCACGACCGGCACCACGCGGCGGTGATAGTCGATCACCCCATCCATCCACGCCGGGAGGTTGGGGAGGGTCGTCGGCGCCTGGAAGCGCAGCACGCGCTCGACGGCCGCGACATCGGCCGCGAACCGGTCGGCACCGAGCCGGAAGGTGACGACCTCCTGCGCGGCGCCGCTCATCGCTTCGCTCCGAGACAGGCGCGCACGAGCGCTTCGGGATCGCACACCGCCACCAGGGTCCCCTCCCACGGCAGCACGCCGCGCAGCACGGGGTCCGTGGACTTGGGTCCGGGCACGGCCCGCAGCGCCGAGAGGTCCGCCATGATCACATCCTCCACATCGTCCACCACGAGACCGCAGCGCCCTCCTTCGGCGCGCACGACGAGCGTCACCGGCTCCGGCGTCGCGACCGCGACGCCGAGCGCCGCCTTGGCCGCGTACACCGGCAGCCGCGCCCCGCGGTGGCGCGCGACGCCGAGCATCCCGGCCGGCATCCCGGGCAGCGGCTCGTGCGCGAGCGCCTCCACCGCCTCCTCCGAGCACACCAGCGGCAGCGCGAAGCGTTCCCCGCCCACGCGGAACAGGAGCATCTCCACCTGGCCGGCGGCCATCGTCGCTTCGCTCATTCGACGCCCCCCTTCGCGGCCACCGGCCGCGCGCGGGGCGCGGGCGCGGCGCGCGACTTCGCCGACAGTTCGGCGATGGCCCGCGCGATGCCGTCGAGCGGCAGCACGTGGTCCACGCCGCCCGCCGCGGCCGCGGCCTGCGGCATGCCGAAGATGATCGACGTCGCGCGGTCCTGCGCGATGCCGGTGCCCCCCGCGTCGTGCACCGCGCGCAGCCCCTCCGCGCCGTCGCGCCCCATGCCGGTGAGCACCACGCCGGTCACCGCCGCGCCGAACTGCTCGGCGGCCGAGCGGAAGAGCGGGTCGGCGGAAGGACGAACGCCCCAGATCGGCGGCGAATCGTCGAGCGCGATCGCCGGGCCATCCGCACCGCGGACGATGCGCAGGTGCCGGCCGCCGGGGGCCACGTACACGTGGCCGCGGCGGAGCGTCTCTCCCTCCTGCGCCTCCGTCACCGGGAGGCGGCTGTGGGCGGCGAGGCGCTCGGCGAGGCTCTTGGTGAAGCCGGCCGGCATGTGCTGCACCACCACGACCGCGGCGTCGAGCGCGCCCGGCAGCGCGGGGATGACCTCGGCGAGCGCGCGCGGCCCGCCGGTGGAGCTCGCGATGACCACCACGTGGTCTGCCGGCCCCGCGCCTTCGCCGCGCGCGCGGGCGGCGGGACCGGCGGCGCGCGAGCCGAGCGCGGGCACGCCCCGCAGGTTCACCGCCGCGGCCGCGTGCAGCGCCGCGAGCAGCGGATCGCGCACCGTGGCGAGATCGAGGCTGAACGGTCCCGACGGCTTGTGCACGAACTCCACGGCGCCCAGCTCGAGGGCGCGGAGCACGGGGTCGTTCGGGCCGCCGGTCGCGGCGCCGCTGAGCATGACGACGGGGCGGGGCGATTCGCGCATGATCCGCTCGAGCGCGCCGAGCCCGTCGAGCTCCGGCATCTCGATGTCCATCGTCACGATGTCGGGCGAGAGCGCGCGCACCTTGGCGAGCGCATCCACGCCGTGGCGCGCCGTGCCGACGACCCGGAACGCCCCCGACCCCTCGATCAGGTCCACGACGAGCTTGCGCATGAACGCGCTGTCGTCCACGACGAGGACGGTGCGAAGGGCGCTAGAGGACGACATGGCCCTGCACCATCGAACGGACCTCGACCCGCCCGTCCGTGAGGTAGAAATAGACGCTGCGGCCGTGGCCGCCGCCGACATCCTCCGCGAGGAGCGGGATGCGCGCGCGCGCCAGTGCGCTGCGGCTCGCCATCGTGTTGCGCTCGCCGATCTGCAGCCCGCCGGCGGGCACGAGGGAGGTGAACATGCTCGCGCCGCCGACGAGGCGCGCCTCGATGCGGCGGTCGAGCGCGCCGAGCGCGCGCATCTGCTCGACGAGCAGCGGCACCGCCGTCGAGGGGAACTTCGCGCGGTTCGTCCGGTCGCGCGCCATGGAGTCGCTGGGCAGGAGGACGTGCGCCATGCCGCCCACCTGCACCGCGCGGTCGTAGAGCAGGATGGCGACGCAGCTACCCAGCCCGAGGCTGCTGAGGAGCACCTCCCCCTGGGCGACGCTCGCCTCGGCGACGCGCACGCGGACCTCTCTCACGGCACCCGGCGGAAGATGCGCTCGCGCGCATCCAACGCCGCGAAGCGGGCGCGCGTCAGGCCGACGAGTGTCTCGACCTTCCCCTGCATCATCGCGCCGCCGGGCGCCAGCGCCGCGTGGAACTTGTCGAGGAGGAGTTCCTGCGAGCGCCGGTCGAAATAGATGATGACGTTGCGGCAGACGATCAGGTCGAAGGGCCCGGGCGGCGCCGGCTCCCCGAGCAGGTCGTGGCGCGCGAACCTCACGAGCGCGCGCACCTCCGCCGGCACGCTCACCGGCGGCTTCCCGGCGAGATACGCCGCGCGCACCGCGTTCGGCGCCTCGAGCAGCGCGGCCGGGAGGTAGCTCCCCCGCTCCGCCGCCTCGAGGCTCGCGCGGTCGATGTCGGTGCCGAGGATCTCGATCGTCGGCGCGCGCCTCCCCAGCTCCGCGGCGCGGCGGTGGAAGAGGATCGCCAGCGTGTACGTCTCCTCCCCCGAGGAACAGCCGGCGCTCCAGACGCGCACCGGCGCGTGGCCGGCCGTGACGAGCGGCGCGACGACGAGCGCATCGAGCGCGGCCCAGGCTTCCGGGTTCCGGAAGAAGTGCGTGACGTTGATCGTGAGCGCATCGAGCAGCTGGTCGTACTCGTGGGCATCGGTGTCGAGCACCCGCGCGTAGTCGCGGTAGGTGTGCACTCCGCGCGCGCGCATGCGCACGGCGATGCGCCGGCGGACGCACTTGTCCTTGTAGCTCGCGCAGCCGAAGCCCCGGTCGCGGGTGATCTTCGCGGTCAGGTAGTCGTACTCGGGGTCGGCGGGCGCGGTCACGGCGGTCATTCGGGCATCGTGCGCACGAGATCGAGATTCGTGCGGATGACATCGTTGTCGGGATTCAGTGCGAGCGCGCGCTCCCAGTACGCGAGCGCCTGGTCCTTCTCCTGCCACTTGAAGCGGATGTTGCCGAGCTTGAAGTACACGTCATCGCCGAGCGCGGGATCGAGCTTGATCGCCCGCTGGAAGGCCTCCAGCGCCTCATCGTAGCGCGAGGCGCGGTACAGGCAGTCGCCCAGGTTCTTGAAGAGCTGCGGGATCGAGCCATCCTCGTGCAGCCCGCGCTCCGCGGCCTGGGCCGCCGCGGTCAGGTCGCCGCGCCGCTCCTGCACCGAGGCGAGCGTGTTGTAGAGCACCGCCGCGTGCGGGTGCGACTCCACCCCCTCGAGCACGATCTCGAGCGCGCGGTCGAGCTCGCCGGCGAGTCCCGCCGCGAGCGCCGCATAGTGGAACCAGGCCGCCGAGGGGGTGCGCTTCCCCCAGAGCGTGCGCGCCGCGGTCAGCAGCGCGTCGGCCTCGTCCACGTCGCCGCTCTTGAGGGCGAGCACGCCGAGCGAGGTCCGCGTGCGGGGATCCTCCTGCCCGCCGCGCTGGATCGCCTCCTGCAGCGCCTCGCGGGCGTCGTCATAGTGCCCCATGCGCTCGAGCGCGTACGCGAGGTTGTGGTAGATGGCCGGCTTCACATTCGGCTGCGCCGCCGCCTCGCGCAGGGTGAGCACCGCCTCCGACCACTTCCCCTCGCGCATCGCCACCAGTCCGAGGAAGAAGCGCGCCGGCACGTCGCTCTCGTTGAGCTCGACGACGCGGCGGAACTCGCGCGTCGCCTCCTCGAACATCGCCGTCTTGTAGAAGGCGACGCCGAGGTTGCGGTGTTCCTCCACCCGCGCCTCGCGCACGCCGTCGTCCACCGGCCGCGACTTGCCGACGCGGTGGAGGAAGCCCGCGGTGGCGAGCGCATAGAGCGCCTTCCCCACTTCGAACTCCCCGATCCCCGAGGCGTCGATGAGCGTCGTCACATCCCGGCGGCCGTCGATGAGCGGGATCAGCTGCACCTGCGCCGGCGTGAGCTGCGCCTCGCTCTGGCCGAGCCGCACCCGGTCCACCTCGAAGATGAGGTCGAAGCTCGGCACCTTCTTCTCGATGAGGCTCCACTCATCGACGCGGCGCGCCCCCTCGAGGAGCAGCGACTCGGGGTTGATCGACACGAGGACGTCGTGCTCCTCGGGGCGGATGTCCGCCTCGAAGCTGAACGTCCCCTGGGTCCACGTGAACAGGTAGTAGACCGCTTCCTCGATCTGGACGCGGATGTAGCGGTGCAGCTCCTCGCGGGTGAGGATGTTCTGCTCGAGGAGGATCTCGCCGAGCCGCTTGCCGCGCGCCTGCCGGCTCTGCGCATCCACCGCGACATCGAGTTCGAGCTGCGTGACGACGCCGTGCTTCACGAGCAGGTCGCCGAGGCGGTCGCGCCGGTTCACGATCGACGCGTACGAGATGCGCCCGCGGTCGAAATAGATGTAGCCGAAGTTGTTCCGGTCCGCGACCGAGAGGCAGCCGGTCTTCTGCCCCATGGCCAGCAGCTGGAGGACGTCGGGGAGCGAGGCTTCCTTGAGACTGCCCTTGATCGCCATTAGCGGAGGTCCTCGATCGCGCGGCCCGAGACGTCAGGCCAGTCCCAGACGACCTTCTCCTCGTCGAGGAAGAAGGCATCCGCCTCGCCGCCGTCGATCGCGCGCGACGGCGCGGGGGCGAATCCGCCCCCCTCGAGCTCCTTTCGCGCGAAGGCCGCGTTCAGCGGCACGCCGACCACCCCGGCCGCCTTGACCAGGCGGTCCACCGTGGCCGCGATCTCGGCCACGTTCGCCACCGCGCGCGCCGACAGGAAGTCGATGAGCGCGCGGTCGGCGTGCTGGCCGTTCGCACTGAGGAAGCGCGCGTAGATCTTCTCGCGCAGCGCATGGTCCGGCGGCTGGATCTCGACGACGAGCCCGCCCTCGAAACGCGTGCGCAGCCGCTCCTCCAGCCGCTCGATCTGCTTCGGCGCCCGGTCCGCGGAGAGCACGATCTGCTTCCCCGCCGAGTACAGGTTGTTGAAGATGTGGAAGAGCTCCTCCTGCGTCCGCTCG
>Ga0315271_10001397_pt1 | contig 14533 bp, 18 predicted proteins | sample C3_top_MG_FD_204664 | JGI IMG/M metagenome (GOLD analysis project Ga0315271, IMG submission 204664) | Sediment microbial communities from Yellowstone Lake, YNP, Wyoming, USA - C3_top | ecosystem: Environmental > Aquatic > Freshwater > Lake > Sediment | place: USA: Wyoming | collected 2017-08-01 | reverse complement strand
GTTCTCGCGCGAGCGAGGGAAGAGCAAGACGAGTGTCGTGATCGAGGCGCTCGAGTGTCTGCGCAGGCAAGAGCTCGAGCGCCGCATGGAGGCCGGGTACCGGGAGTTGGCCGGCGAGTATGCGGCCGGTGGGTCGGCGAGCGGCGAGCAGCCGGGCGCCGAGCAGGACCAGTTCGTCCGCGCCGCCTTGGACGCCTCCCTGCCGATCATCCCCGACTGACGTGGACGTCCGCCGCGGCGAGGTGTGGTGGGCGACGTTCGCCGAGCCTGTCGGGCGCCAGCCGGTGCTGGTGGTCCAGAATGACGTCGGCAACCGCCATTCGCCGACGACGATCGTGGCTCACGTCTCGGCCACGCCGCGTCGCGAGTATCCCTTCCTGGTAGCGCTCGGGGCGGAGCTCGACCGGCCCTCGTGGGTGCATTGCGAGACCATCGTCACCATCCCGATCGCCATGCTCGAGGAGCGCCTCGCGGTGCTCTCGCCCGAGGCGATGGCTCGTGTGGACGAGGCGCTGAAGGACTCTCTGGCGCTGCGGTAACCGCCCGTCGGCGAGTGCCGACTCAGGGCGCGAAGAACCCCCGGGCTCTGTCCGACCCTGCTCGTACACTCCTTGGCAGGGGGACGGGGCGAAGCCGGAGGGACGCAGGGTGGCCAGTTGTGAAGCGTGTGGGGCGGAGTGCCCGGTGGGCGCCGCCTACTGCGGCGTCTGCGGGCACCGGCTCGGGAAGAGGCCGGAGGAGCCCGTGGTCGTCAATGTCCGGGTGGTCAACTCGTGCTGGGACGGCTGCGTGGGCTGCTTCGCCTGGGTGGTCGGCGCCATCGTCATTCTGGCGCTGATCGGCTGGATCTTCAGCTGCTGAGGGGCGCGTGGTCTCGGCCGGCGCCCGGCCCCGTGCGGTCGCCGGCCGGCCTCAGCGTGCGCCGGCGAGTGCGGCCACCCAGCGGTCTCAGCGCCGCTCGAAGAGGGCGCGCTGGCGCTCGCGGCGCTCGCGCGGCAGCGTGCTCGCGGCGATGGACCGCAGGCCGAGTTGCTTTAGCTTGCCCAGGCTCAGGTGCCAGGAGAGGTACGCCATGGCGAAGTCGTCGCTGAGCCCGCTGGTGCCGAAGATCGACGGGTCTTCGGAGCCGAGCGCGACCCGCGTGCCGCGCCGCAGCCAGCCTCTGGCCGGGTGGCGGCGCAGGTCGGGCACGTACCGCAACTCCTGGTTACTCACGGGGCAGACCTCCACGGTCACGCCGGCGTCGCGCACGCGCTGCTCGAGGCCGGGGAAGAGATCCATGTGGTAGAGCGGCACGCGCGGCAGGGTCGTGAGCACCGGCGCGTAGTAGGCGTCGCTGTTGCTGCCGTCCTCGTGGGCGACGATGTCGAACCCGTGGACGATGTCGGGGGCGGCCGCGCTGAGCGCGCGTTCGCGCGGCGCCGACGAAGGGCAACGTACGGACGCGGTGATGCGCTCCTGCGCCGGGCTGCTACGTCCGGGCGGGGCGGTATGCTGGTCGGCACGGGGGGCTACGTCGTCTGGAGCAACTGACGTGAGGCGTTGCGTGATCTGCAAGCAGGAGATCGGGACCGTCCACTGGGCCTTCGACGGCGTCAGCGAGCAGCCGGTGCCGGCCTGCCACGAGTGCTGCGAGCGGCTGCGCCTCAAGGTCTGGAAGGTCGAGGTGGAAGACGGCAAGGACATGCCGGTGCGCGCCGACTGCGTGTACTGCGGCATCCCCCTGCCGAGCGAGGACACGCGGCCGGTCATCGTCTGGGTGCGCGGCGAGCACGGGGTGGATGCGGTGTGCAACGCCTGCCGCATCAAGTACGACCGCGAGACGCAGTTCGTCACGCTGCCGGACGCCGAGTGGGACGACACCGACTGGCCGCAGGACAACGGGGCGCTCCTCCGGCAGTTGCTGGCCGAGGGGGTCGTCGACCTGCGGCGCGGAGAGCTGCTGAGCACGCCGCCCGCGCCGCTGCCCGCCTCATTCTCCTGGGACCGCGTAGGGGGCATGCTGCTCGGCGTCGCGATCGGCGACGCGCTCGGCAACACCACCGAGGGCATGCGGCCGGTCGGTCGTCGCGCGCAGTACGGAGAGGTTCGCGACTACCTCCCGCACTGGCGCTCCAAGGAGCTCGCGCGCCCGACCGACGACACGCAGCTGACCTTCTGGACGCTGGACCAATTGCTCGTCGACCACGGCCTGGCGCCGGGCCGGCTGGCACGGCGCTTCTCGTCGGAGCGCATCGTCGGCATCGGTCAGGCAGTGTCTCAAGCCATGGAGGCGGTCCGGCTGGGCTACCGGCCGTGGTACCAGTGCGGCACGCGCTCGGCCGGCAACGGCGCGCTCATGCGCATCGCGCCGATGCTCGTGCCGTACGTGCAGGCGCCGTCGACCGCCCTGTGGGCCGACACGGCGCTCTCCGCGGTCGTCACGCACAACGACGCCGCCTCCACCTCGGCGTGCCTGGCCTTCGTCGCCATGCTCTGGCAGCTGCTCGGCATGGACGCGCCGCCGCATCCTGACTGGTGGCGGCGCGAGTACGTGCGCCTGGCGCGCGACCTCGAGGGCGAGACGCAGTACGAGCCGCGCGGCGGCGCGTTCAAGGGCTACCGCGGGCCGCTGTGGCGGTTCGTCGACGAGCGCCTCGCCGACGCGGAAGCGCGCGGCCTGACGGCGCTCGAGGCCTGCGACGAGTGGTACTCGGGTGCGTATCTGCTGGAGACGGTGCCGAGCGTGCTGTACATCCTTGCGCGGCACGGCGCGGACCCGGAGGAGGCCATCGTCCGCGCCGTCAACGACACCAAGGACAGCGACACGATCGCGGCCATCGTGGGCGCCGCGGTCGGCGCCCTCCACGGCGCCTCAGCCCTGCCCGAGCGCTGGGTGACCGGCTTGCCCGGCTACGCGCGCACGCACGACGACGGCGAGGTGCAGGCGGTCATCGCGCGAGCGCGCGAGCGCTGGGGAGGGTGAGGCCGGTCAGCGCCGCGTAGGCGATCGGGGCAGCGTCCGCAGTCCCGCGGCCATCGGATCATCAAGTCCCAGGAGCTGACAAACGCGCTTCAGAGCAGTTCCTGCGCGGCGCCGGCTGCCCAGGCGCCTTTGCAGCCGCCGGGTATGGAGCCGGCCCTGGTCCAGCTGCTCCCGGTCTTCTGGGAGAGCACCCAGTACCCGGCAGCCGTCCTGACGGCGCGGGCCGTCCGCCCGCCGCCGTGCGTGTCGCCGAGCGCGAACCTCACGGGCGTCACGCGCAGAATGCCGAACAGCCGTGGACTCTGCCTGGCGCCGGGGCTGAGCATCCACCCGTCGAAGTCCGGCCGGCGGACACGGTACACGTTGGCGATCACGTGTCCCCCGGTGCGCAGCCAGCCGCACGGCGATCCCGCGTCGTTCAGTCCGTTGACCACGGATCCCACGGCCTGGCCGGCGTTGTCCCGGACCACCCATCGCGCGGCCGACGCCTGTGTGGCGAGCGCCAGCGACGCGGCGAACGCCCCGAGCAGGAATAGCGCAGCGACCCTGGTCCTCATGTCCCCTCCCGAAGTGGCGCTACGACCAGTGTAGCGCCGGGTCGCCCGAGTCAGGCGCAGACGGGCGCGAAGTTGCACATGCGGCAGAGCCCGCTCTCGCGGCGCTCGAAGGCGTCCTTCTCGAGTGCGACGTTCCGCTCGGGGTCGGCGAGGAGCGCGCGCATTTGCTCGACGCCGGCGTGGACCGTGCGGGCGCACGCCTCACGGAAGTCGTCGAGGGTGGCGGGAGCCGCGCCGCAGTCGGGCGAGACGGCCGGCGCCGGCGGCTCTACGGGCTGCGTGGCGCCCGCGGTGACGTACTCCAGGCAGCCGCGGACCTCGAGGCTGCCCTCCGCGGCGGCGTGCGCCAGCTCCGGGTAGGTCTCCAGGGCCCACCACATCTGCAGGAGCACCTGGGTAGCCTGGGTGTCGTCCTCGCGGCCGGTCTTCCAGTCGATCACGTACAGCACGCCCTCGTGGGTGTACGCGAGGTCGGGCGCGGCGAACACCTTGACGCCGTCCCACGGGAAGCTCGCGAAGTCGGGGACCTCGACCTGGCCCTCGTCGCCGCGGGCGCGCAGGCGCTCCCAGTGCGAGGTGGCGAGCAGACCCTGCATGCTCGGGCCGGCCTTCTGGTTGAGGCGGTCGGTCTCGGGCTGGGTGTCCTGGTCCATGTAGAGCGAGCGCAGCATGGTGACCTTGCTCGGGCGCTGCTCGAAGGCCACGCGGCCGTTGAGCGAGCGCGTCCACGCCTGGCGCAGGGCGCCACGGGTGCGCAGTTCCAGGTCTTCGGCCGCGGGCAGGGCGCGGCCGGCGCGGGCGGCGGCCTCGAGCTCCCGCGCCCGCATGTCGATCTGCTGCCCCAGCAGCGCGTCGAGCGACGTGAGCTTGCCGAGGCGGTACGCCACGCGCGCCTCCGTCGATGCTTCGTCCAGCCAGCCGTTCCACCCGAGGTAGTACTGGTAGAAGTACGCGCGTGGGCACTGGTCGAGCTTGCGCTGCCGGCTGATGGACCAGCTGAACTCCGGATATGGCTTGATCTCGAACGTCATGCCGCGCACACCTCCTCGTACTGCTCAGTCTGCGCCTCTTCGGGGACCAGGGCGAACGCCTCGATCCACTCCATGTCCGGCCAGATGGTCTCGGCGGCCAGACCGGTGGGCAGGGAGACCACCCATGTCACCCCGTCTGCAGGGAACAGCTGTACTGCCAATGGCACCTCCGATGGTAGAGGACGGGACGCCGAAAGCAGGCTCACGCCGCGCGCTCCACACGGGCGCGCCCTCCGCCGCGAGCCGTACTCAGCACGATACGTGAGTGTAGGGGAGGGGTCGGACGGAAGATCGCGGCCGGCCGGGACCTGCGCCGGCCGTCTGGGTGGCCGGCCCCATGCGACTCGGGGTCTGCGCCTCACCAGCACTGGAGGTCCGCGGCCGACACCACTAGTGGCCTGAGTGCGCGAAGAGGCCGCTGCGTGCCCGGCCGACCCTGTACACAGGAGCCAACGTGGAACTGGTAGACATCCTTCTCGAAGTAGTCGAGCGCGGGGCGAGCGACCTGCACCTGGCCGCCGGCGACCCGCCCATCGTCCGCGTGAACGGCGAGCTCGAGCCGCTGGACGTCCGGTCCTTGAGCTCCGGCGACGTCCAGGGTCTGGTGTATTCGATCCTCTCCCAGGAGCAGCGACAGAAGCTGGAGACCGACTGGGAGATCGACCTCTCGTACACGGTGCCCGACCGCGCCCGCTTCCGGGTCAACGCCTTCTTCCAGCTCAACGGGCTGAGCGCCGCGTTCCGCCTGATCCCCGTGCACACTCCCAAGCTGGACGAGCTGGGTCTGCCGGGCATCCTGCACGAGTTCGTGGCCAAGGCGCGCGGCTTCATCGTCGTCACGGGGCCCACGGGCTCCGGCAAGTCGACCACGCTGGCCGCCATGATCGACGAGGTCAACCGGACGCGCAGCCAGCACATCGTCACCATCGAGGACCCCGTCGAGTTCCTGCACCACCACAAGAAGTGCCACGTGAACCAGCGCGAGGTGGGGAGCACCACCAAGGGCTTCGACCGAGCCCTGAGGAGCGTGCTCCGCCAGGATCCGGACATCATCCTCGTGGGCGAGATGCGCGACCCCGAGACCATGGCGACGGCGCTGACCGCTGCCGAGACCGGGCACCTCGTGTTCGCCACGCTCCACACACAGGATGCGGCTCAGACCGTCGACCGCATCATCGACGTGTTCCCGCCGCACCAGCAGGCGCAGGTGCGGGTGCAGCTCTCGACGACGCTGATGGGCATCTGCACGCAGCAACTGCTGCCGACGAGCGACGGCCGCGGCCGAGTCGTGGCCTGCGAGGTCCTGGTGCCGACGCCGGCGGTGCGGCACCACATCCGCGAGGGGAGCACGCACCAGCTGCAGAGCGCCATCCAGATGGGCAGCCAGTTCGGCATGCAGACGATGGACGGCGCGCTGGCGGACCTGGTGCGCCAGGGCAGGATCACCCGCGAGGTCGCGCTGCAGCGGAGCTCCAGCCCCGACACCTTCGGGCGGCTGTTCGACTCGCCCGAGGCGGTCGGCGGGATGGGCCAGGGGCTGCTGAAGCGCGCCGGGTAGAGCCCGCGCGGCGCGGCGGGCATCTCTACCGTTCTCGCCGACCGGCACCATAGCCTCAGCAGCCTCGTACTTGTATCCTCCGGGGATCCGCTCCAGCCGCCCCAAGTCAAAGCTCAAGGGAGGACCCGTGTCCAAGTACCTCAACGTGGCGCTCGTGCAGGTGGCGTCCAGCTCGATGAACCCGGACCTGGACGCGCGCAAGCACGAGAACTGGGAGAAGCTCGCCGGCCTCTTCGACCAGATCCGCATGATGAGCCCCACCGTGGACCTCATGATCGCGCCGGAGCTCTACGTGGACGGCGTGGACCCGTACAACTGGAACGCCCTGGCCGAGCCCATCCCCGGGCCGCTCACCGAGCTGATGGCCGCGAAGGCCCGGGAGCTGGGCGTGTGGCTCAGCCCGGGCTCCATGCTGGAGAAGCCCGAGGACGGCGAGACCCCCTACAACAGCGCGTTGCTCTTCTCGCCCGAGGGTGAGCTGGTGCTCAAGTACCGCAAGACGTACATCCCGTACCCGCTGGAGCCTGACCGCCCCGGCAACGAGTTCCCCGTCTTCGAGATCCCCGGGATGGCGACCGTCGGCTTCATGATCTGTAGCGACGGCCACGCGCCGGAGGTGGCGCGGAACCTGGTGTTCAACGGCGCCGAGGTGATCCTCAAGCCCACGTTGCAGGCGCACTGGATCGGCGGCACGGACAACCTCACGCCGTTCACGCAGGTGCGCGCAGCGGAGAACCAGTGCTACGTGGTCAACGTGAACCAGGCCGTGCCGCTGGGCATGGGCCACTCGTCGGTGGCCGACCCCGAGGGTCACATCATCACGGAGCTGGGCGAGGGCGAGATGTGGACGCTGGCCTGCCTGGACCTGGACGAGGTGCGGCGCTGCCGCGAGGTCGGCTCGCTCGGCTGCTTCCCCTTCCTGCGCATGGTGCGCGACTTCCAGGCGATGGGCGTGCCGTTCGACGCCTGCTACCAGCGCGGGATCGCCAACGCGCCGCTCTGGGACAAGCTGCCCAAGCAGATGTGGATGTCGCCGGACCAGGTGGAGCGGCTGGAGGACTGAGCTTGCGAGAGAGCTGGGCTACGACGCCCGGGAGACGAGGCGCACGTCGGCGCCCAAGGCCTCGGCGATGCGCTGGAGGGTCCTGGCCGTCGGGCTTGTGGAGCCGCGCTCGATGCGGCTGATGTCGCCCTGGTCGATGCCGCAGCGCTCTGCGAGTTGAGCCTGCGTGAGGCCCTTCTGCTCACGCAGGTCGATGAGCTGTAGCGCGATGTCGTAGGCCTTCTCGAAGACCTCGTGCTGCGCCACCGACTCAGGCGTCAGCCGAGCACGGCGGTCGCGCATGATGTCGTCGTAGCCACGCTTCACGGCGGCGCCTCCTTCTCGTCTCAAGTATGGTATTTTACCCATATTGCGTCAAGTCCGACGCTGCTTGAACTCGGACAATCGCCGTCTGGCGGCGGCGATCTCGCGTTGCTGACGTCGATCCGAAGGATCCTTGCCCTTGTCGTATCCACCAAGCAGGAGGATCGCCTTCTCGCCGTGGAAATGGATGAACACTCGCAGGAGGATCCTGCCGCCGGGGCTGGCTCTCCTGGGTGGATCGCCGCCGAACATGTGGGCGATCTCGTCCGCGTCGTGGCGTACGCGGAACTCGTGAAGCCCCTCGCCGAGGGCCTTGAGCCACTCCGTGTGCATGAGCGCCATCCCGCGTACCGAGAGCACGCGGTCGATCGCTGCGTCGAGTGCGGCGAACTTGAAGTCCGGAAGGCTGCCGACAAACTGCTCGAACGGGATGGCGCCGTCGCTACCGCGGAAGACATCGGGGCTCCAGTGGGTGGATTGTGGGCTCTCCATGCGTCCACCGTAGGCGGACGTCTACTCCGCCGACAGGATGACGATCGCCGGACGCGGTGGACGCTCCGGGAAGCCGAGGGAGCCTGGACGACCTGCCGCGAAGGATGTGGCCGGCGCCCGACGCGCCTACGGCCGCTGCGCCGGCGTCGCCTTCAGCTCGAGCTCGTGGCCGTCGCGGACCACGGTGAGCGTCACCACGTCGCCAGGGGCGTGCCTGGCGACTGCGGCGGCTAGGTGTTCTGCATCACGAGGTTGTTGACGCCCTGAGCCTGCCCAGGGGCGTGTCGCCGTCGAGGCCTCCGTGCGGTCGGTAGCCATTGTAGTAGTCGAGGAAGCCGGGCAGGGCGGCGATCCGTTCGGCGGTCGCCTGGTAGGGCCGCCGGTAGGCCCAGCCGTTCTGCAGCGTCTTCACGAACGCCTCCGCCTTGCCGTTGGTCTGCGGCCGGTAAGGCCGCGTGCGCAGGTGCCGCAGGCCATGGCCCGCGACGGCGTCTCGGAAGGCCCGCGAGACGTAGGGGCTGCCGTTGTCGGTGAGCAGCCGCCGCACCTCGATGCCGTGCCCGGCGAAGCAGGCCAGGGCACGCTCGAGGAAGGCCGCGGCCGTCACGCCGCGCTCGTCGGGCAGTTCCTCGGCGTAGGCGAGCCTGGTGGCGTCGTCGACGGCCACGTGGGCGACGTTCCAACCGATGCCGTCGTGGCGATCCTTCTGACGCGGGTAGAAGCGCTTGCCGCCGCCAGGTCCGATGCGGCCCAGCTTCTTGGTGTCGAGGTGCACGAGGTCGCCGGCATGCGGCCAGCAGTAGCGCAACGCCGGCTCCCGCGGGTCGAGCAGGCGCAGGCGGTTCAGGCTGTGCCTGCGCAGCGTGCGGTAGACGGTCGCCGGAGCGAGCTGCGCATGCCAGGCGATGCGCGCCGGCCCGAGGCGCCGCGTGATGCGCAGCAGCACGACGCGGCGCAGCAGCTCGCCCACGATGTGCAGCGCGATGCGATGCGGACGCGAGGAGCGGTCGACGAGCCCGCCACGGCCCTCGGTCCGCCAGCGGGTGAGCCACTTGCTCGCCGTCTGGCGGCTGACGCCGGCGGCAGCCGCCGCCGCGCAGACCTGCCAGCCGTGCCGTTCGATCCGTTCGCAGAGCAGCAGCCGTCCGAGCGCGGTCAGCTTGGCGTTAGGATGCGACATGAGGGCCTTCCTTTCGGTCTTGGCTTCGACACCAACAACCGATAAAGACAGGCCCTCACCTGTCAACAACGTCGTGAACTAGAACAGCTAGGTCGGTGGTCGTGGTGATCGCGGCTGAGCCCATGGCCGTGACGACGTCGCCGCCGATGACGAATGGCTGCCCCTGCGGGCTGACGTGGTGGGTGCCGCCACGCACGCCGGCCTCGGCGGCGGGGCTGCCCGGCCCGACACGGGCCACGAGCACGCAGTGGTCGGGGGTGACGGGGCCAGACATGCGACCACCCCGGCTATCCCTTCGGAAGAGCCCGTGGCCTCTTGTCGCCGGGGTGGAACCTTTGAAGCGAGTATTCCTCGACCCCACAGGTCGACAAGGTGACATTGGCCGATCTCACGAGTAGTGGTGGAGTCGAGCCGCGGCCAGCTCCGCGTCACGGTTGCCGTCCTCTTGCTGGGGTTCGCCAGGACGGATTGAGCTGAGCCCACCATGATGCCGCCGCGGCGAGGACCCCCCTCCACGTGCGGCTATCGTCTCGATCGTGACCCAGTGTATAGGGCGGGGCGGACGGACGACTGTCAACGCCGGTCCAAGACTGAACACATGGAGTTCTGACTTCCTTGGCGCGGGCATCCCGGGCGCGAGCGGGGGTGCGCGCGCGCCAAGTCGCTCGCGGGCAGGTAGTATGCAGTTGTGGACGACGACCTGACACCGGCCGAGCCGGCCGACATGCCGGCGGACCCGGCGAACGACGCACCCCAGCAGCCACAGTGGGAGGAGCGCGAAGCCTGGCAGGCGCTCGACGACCTCGACGCCTCGCCGGCGCTCGTGCCGGCGAGCGAGTGGCCGGCCGGCGCCGAGGGCCTGGACCGGCCGGGGCTCTTCGGCTTCTGGGTGGACGAGGCCGGCGCCGTTGACCTCGCGCGCGGCCTGGACCAGCCGCTCGAGGCCGGGCGGATCTGGGTCGGGCAGGCCGGAGCCACGAGGTGGCCCTCCGGCCGCGTCAACAGCGACACGCTCGGCGAGCGCATCGCCCGCACCCACCTCCAGGGCAGGGTCCGCAGCTCCACCGTCCGCCTGACCATCGCGTCCATCCTCTTCGTCCAGCTCGAGCTGGTGGTGCAGGCGTCCGCGCTCCTGCAGGCCTCGGCGGAGCAGGACCTGAGCGACTGGATGCGTGCGCACCTCTCCATCGCGGTGCATCCCCACGACGACCGCGACAGCCTCGCCGGCCTGGAGCAGGGCGTGGTGCAGCGCCTCGACCCGCCGCTGAACATCGACGACTACCTCCCGGCGACGTCCGTGCGCCAGAGTGTGATCGCGCTGCGCAGGAGGGTCAGCCGGGAAGGCTGAGCTTATCCCGCCGCCACCTCTGCGGCTGTCTTCATCCGTCCGACCTCTCGTCTACTCTCGACACGGTGGCCTCCGTCCCGGGCGGCCACTCTCGTCGACATCCCTGGAGGGCCGGGCATGACCGATTCCATCCTGTGGCTGGTGCTGTTGCTCGCCGTGGTCAACGCGGTGCTGCTGGTCGTCGTGCTCGTGCGCTCGGGGGCCGGCGCGCACGGAGGCGGCGGCGCAGTGCGCGCGGAGCTGCGCGCGGCGCGCGAGGAGTCGGCCAGCGCCTCGCGCGAGGCGCGCGCCGAGCTCGCGCGCGGCCTCGCCGACGGCAACGTGCAGCTCGCCACGCAGCTCAACGCCGTGGCCGAGGTGCAGCGCACCCAGCTCGACGGCGTCTCCAAGCGGCTGGGCGAGATGACCGAGTCCAACCGCAAGGCCCTGGACGGCGTGCGCGCCACCATGGACACGCGGCTGATCGAGCTCCAGGCCGGCAACGAGAAGAAGCTGGAGCAGATGCGCGTCACCGTCGACGAGAAGCTCCAGTCCACGCTCGAGAAGCGCCTCGGCGAGTCGTTCAAGATGGTCAGCGACCAGCTCGAGTCGGTGCAGAAGGGGCTGGGGGAGATGCAGAGCCTCGCCACCGGCGTCGGCGACCTCAAGCGCGTGCTCACCAACGTCAAGGCGCGCGGCACCTGGGCCGAGGTCCAGCTGGGCGCGCTCCTCGAGGAGATCCTCACGCCGGCTCAGTTCGAGCGCAACGTGCACGTCGAGCCGGGCTGCCGCGAGATGGTGGAGTACGCGGTCAGGCTGCCGGGCCCCAAGGACGACCCGGCGGCGTGCGTGTGGCTGCCGATCGACTCCAAGTTCCCGCAGGAGGACTACGCCCGCGTGCAGGACGCCGCGGACTGCGGCGACGCCGAGGCCGCTCGCCTGGCGACGGAGGGCCTCGCGCGCTCCATCCGGCTCGAGGCCCAGTCCATCCACGACAAGTACGTCAAGCCGCCGCACACCACCGACTTCGGCATCATGTTCCTGGCCACGGAGGGTCTGTACGCGGAGGTCGTTCGCCAGCCCGCCCTGGTCGAGGACCTGCAGCAGCGGTACCAGGTGGTCGTCGCGGGCCCCACGACGCTCGCGGCGCTCCTCAGCAGTCTGCGCATGGGGTTCCAGACGCTCGCCATCGAGCAGCAGGCGGTCGAGGTGTGGCGCGTGCTCGGCGCCGTCAAGACCGAGTTCGGCAAGTTCGGCGCTGTGCTCGACAAGGTGAAGCGGCAGCTGGACACGGCCGGCCGCACCATCGACGAGACCGGAGTGCGCACGCGGGCCATGGAGCGCAGGCTGCGCGAGGTGGAGCAGTTGCCGGACCAGGAGGCCGATCTCGTGCTCAGCATCGGCGGCTCACACGACGCCGAGGACGAGCCAGAGCCGGGCGAGCTTGAGGCCGCGGCTGAGCTCGACCTGGACCCGGTCTGACGCGGCCGGGCGCGGCCTACGGCCGGGCGGCCGCGCCGCCAGCTGCCGCGCCGCCCGCGCTCGCCAGCAGCCTGACGGCCTCGCGGACCGAGGCCGCGACGTCGTCGAAGCCGGGCAGCTTCTCGCCGGTCGCCTCGTCCATGTACTGGTCGCGCCGCACCTCGACCATGATCGAGGCCACGCGCTTCTCGCGGCCGTAGTAGCGCAGAGGGACCATCGTCCCGGCGAACGGCCGGTTGAAGCAGACAGAGCCTGTCCGCGCGGCGAACGCCTCGTAGGCCGCGTCCTGCAGCCACAGCGGCGTGTGGGAGGCGTCGGAGCCCAGGCAGACCGCCGGCCGGTGCTTCCAGCCGGGGTCGCGATCCGGCCAGATCCGCTTCTCGTACGGCAGCGGCCACGCCGGGTAGCTGTGCGCGTCGACGACGAGGCAGCGGCCGTTGGCGCGCAGCGCGTCCTCGACGGCGCGCTCGAGGCGCGCGGGGTGCGGCCGGAAGTAGCCGGCCATGAGGGCCGCGCGCTCGTCGCCGCCGAGCGGCCGGCGCAGCGGCTGCAGCTCGGGGTCGTCCTCGTGCGTCGCCGTGTACACGGCGCCCATACCGACCCGCGACATCGGTTCGTCGGCGTCGTCCTCGTAGCGCTCCGGGTCCAGGACCAGCCGGCTCACGCGGTGCCGCACGGTGACCGCCTCGTGCGCCGGCAGCGCGTACAGCTCGTCGACGTAGCGGTCCGTCATCAGTAGCAGTTCGCGCTCGAGCTCGGCGTCGCTGAGCACGAACTGATCGCGCACTTCCGCGGGGACCACCGTGGATGCATGAGGCACGTGGATGACGACCGGAGGGACCATGGAGTCGAGCGTATCAGAGCCTCCGCGTCGTCCGACTCATCTGGTAGTGTGCCGGTGAGCGTCGGGGCAAACGGGGAGGCAGCCATGGGGCACAAGAAGAGCAGCAAGAAGGACAGCAAGGGCGCCGGGAAGCGCGCCGGGAAGATCGTGTACGTCGACATGGACGGCGTGCTGGTGCACTTCGAGTCGGCGTTCGCCAGCGTGCCCGACGAGACGCTGGCGGAGTATGCCGGCCGTGAGGACGAGATCCCCGGCATCTACGGGCTCATGGAGCCCATGCCGGGCGCCGTCGAGTCGTTCCGCGAGCTCGCCGAGCGGTTCGACGCGTACATCCTCTCCACGGCGCCGTGGAAGAACCCGTCGGCCTGGTCCGACAAGCTCCAGTGGGTGCAGCGGTACTTCGGAGCCGAGCGGGGCGACCCGGCGTACAAGCGGCTCATCCTCTCCCACCACAAGGACCTCAATCGCGGCGACTTCCTCATCGACAACCGCGTCAAGCGGGGCGCCAGGCGGTTCAAGGGGGAGTTCATCCAGTTCGGCGCGAAAGAGTACCCCGACTGGCCGGCGGTCATGCGGCGCATGCGCAAGGTCGACCCCAAGGAGTGAGGCATGGACCTTCTCGACATCCTGCTCGAAGTCATGGAGCGCGACGCCAGCGACCTGCACCTGGGCGCGGGGGCTCCGCCGGTCATCCGCATCAACGGCGAGCTCGAGGACCTCGACTACCCCCGGCTCGCGCCCAACGACACGCGCGAGCTGGTCTACTCCATCCTCAGCCAGGACCAGCGCCAGCGCCTGGAGAACGACTGGGAGATCGACTTCTCCTACTCGGTGCCCGGCAAGGCGCGCTTCCGTGTCAACGCGTTCTTCCAGCGCAACGCGCTCAGCGCCGCGTTCCGCCTCATCCCGATGAAGATCCCGCAACTGGAGGACCTCGGGCTGCCGACCGTGCTCCACGAGCTCACGCACAAGCCGCGCGGGTTCGTCGTCATCACCGGCCCCACCGGCTCCGGCAAGTCCACCACGCTGGCGGCCATGATCGACGAGATCAACTCCACCCGTCGCGAGCACATCATCACCATCGAGGACCCCATCGAGTTCCTGCATGCGCACAAACGCTCGCACGTGAACCAGAGGGAGGTGGGCGCGGACACCAGCAGCTTCAACCGCGCCCTCAAGAGCGTGCTGCGCCAGGACCCGGACATCATCCTGGTCGGCGAGATGCGCGACACCGAGACCATGGCCACGGCGCTGACCGCCGCCGAGACGGGCCACCTGGTGTTCGCCACCCTGCACACGCAGGACGCGGCGCAGACCGTGGACCGCATCATCGACGTCTTCCCGCCGCACCAGCAGGCGCAGATCCGCGTGCAGCTGGCCGCGACGCTGATGGGCATCTGCACCCAGCAGCTGCTGCCCACCGCCGACGGCCGCGGCCGCTGCGTCGCCTGCGAGATCCTCATCCCGACGCCGGCGATCCGCCACCTCATCCGCGAGGGCAACACACACCAGATCCAGTCGGCCATCCAGACCGGCGCCCTGCACAACATGCAGACCATGGACGCCGCGCTCGCCGACCTCGTGCGCAAGGGCAAGATCACCCGCGAGTTGGCGCTGAACCGCTGCTCCAGCCCCGACACCTTCGAGAGGTTGCTCAGCCAGACGGCGGGGTGACCGGGCGCCGGGCGGAGAAAGCCGCAGGGCCGCCCGGTCTCTCAGTGCCGGCTCAGG
>Ga0315271_10001396_pt1 | contig 14544 bp, 12 predicted proteins | sample C3_top_MG_FD_204664 | JGI IMG/M metagenome (GOLD analysis project Ga0315271, IMG submission 204664) | Sediment microbial communities from Yellowstone Lake, YNP, Wyoming, USA - C3_top | ecosystem: Environmental > Aquatic > Freshwater > Lake > Sediment | place: USA: Wyoming | collected 2017-08-01 | reverse complement strand
GGTTGTGCGACAGCAGGTCGCTGCCGCCCACGCCGATGGCATCGACAGCGCTCAGCAACGAAGAAACCGCCGGATTGACGAGATTCACGCTGTACGGCGGCGTGGAGGAATAGTCGTCGCCGCAGGCCGCCAAGCCGAGCGCCAGGGCGCAAGCGGCGCCCAGCCGCAGCAAGGCTTTGGAATCGTGCGCATCTTTCACAGCTGCTTCTCCACAAGAGGGGCGGTCGACGAGCATCTGGCGTCCAGCTGTATTCTGCCCACTTCCACTCTGGTTGCGACGCTGGCGCGTTTCAAGTTGTCGGTTTGAGCAACAAGCCTCGCCCACCGAGGTTCAGCGCAAGGGCTGGCTGCAAAGGCGATAGCGCCTGCTGCGCCGCCGAGGCAACGCGCGCGCTGTTGCGCGGCAGCAGCTGATTGAATTGCGTTTGCCGTGAAGGCGCGCACGCTCTTGCGACGCGCACGGCACCATCAACGCAGCGGTATTTTCTAGAATCGACCCCGAGCGCGCCGTTGCGCCAGTTCGATCCACCGCATGTCGACCCAAGCCTTCGAATTTCGTCCCTCTGGCAGCATCGAATTCGAGCAGCTCGAGCCCGCGGCCGTCGCCCAACAGGTGAAAGCGCCAGCCGACGACGGCCTCGACGCCGACCCCTTGTCGGTCACTTTCGGCCGCAGCAAGAATGACAAGCCCATGGCGGCCGAGCGCATGCTCGCCGGGGCTACGATCGACTGGTTGGTCGCGTTGCCCGTCGAATCGAGGCCCAAGGCACTGTGCGAACGATTCCCCCACGTGGCCAACCGGCTGGCTCGAGATTGGTCGCAAGGCGCGCGTTCGCGGCAAAGCCTGCAAGTCCTGGCCGACGATGCGCGTTGGGGCAGCGCTGGGTTTCCGCTGCAGGTGCAAGGCGAGTTGCGCCGCATGCTCGCGCTGCCCGTGTCGTGATCGAGCGGCGCCGTCTGCCGGCCCGCCAACGGGCACGCAGCTTGGCCGCGGCTGCTGCCTAGGCCCGCCCGCGCACGCGCGGCACGGGCTCGTCGTCGCGGGCGGCACCGATCCACGGTGCTTTGCGCGGCAGCACGGTCTGCTTGAGCCAGGTTTCGAGGTCGTCGGGCGGCAGCGCCTTGGCGAACAAGAAGCCCTGCATCACACCGCAGCCCAATTGGTGCAGCACGTCCATCTGGCGCAAGGTCTCCACGCCTTCGGCAATCACGCGCAGGCCGAGCGAGCGGGCCAAGGCGATGATGGCCGACACCACTGCCGAGCTTTGCGGCGTGATGCCCAGGTCGCGCACGAACGAGCGGTCGATCTTGAGTTCCGAAATCGGCAGTGTGGTCAGGTAGGCCAGCGACGAATAGCCGGTGCCGAAGTCGTCGATCGAGATCTCGACGCCGATCTCGTTCAGTCGATGCAAGGACAGCGACACGTTGTGCAGGTCCTTCATCAGGTTGTTCTCGGTGATCTCGAGCAGGATCGTCTTGTGCGGCACACCGTAAGCCGAGACCGATTGATGGATGTTCTCGACCAGGTCGCTGCGCTCGAACAGGCGACTGGGCAGGTTGACGGCGATCGAATCGGTAAAGCCGAAATTCAACTGCCAGCTCTTGGCCTGGCGCGCGGCCTCGCGCACGGCCCACTCCGACAGCGGCACGATCAGCCCGGTTTCTTCGGCCAGCGGGATGAAATCGCCCGGCGGCACCAGCAGGCCGGCACGCTGCCAGCGCATCAGGGCCTCGGCGCCGACCATCTTGGCCGCCCGCACGTCGATCTTGGGCTGGTAATGCAACACCAACTCGTTGCGTTCGATGGCCTTGTGCAGGTGCCCCTCGAGTTCGATCTTCTCGCGGCCTCGCCCGCCCAGTTGCGGGCTGTAGACCGCGGAAGAATTGCGCCCCGCCGTCTTGGCCGAGTACATCGCCACGTCGGAGTTGCGCATCAGGTCGGCCAGGTTCAGGCCGTCACGCGGGAACATCGCAATGCCGACGCTGGCAGTGGTGAAGCACTCCTGGCCGGCGACAAAGATCGGCTCGCGCATGGCTTCGAGAATGCGGTTGGCCACACGCTCGGCGTCGGCATTGTCGGCAACTTCGGGCAGCAGAGCGACGAACTCGTCACCCCCCAGGCGCCCGACCGCTTCGAGCGTGCGGTGCGACCGCGTCCCCGCGGCTTCGAGGGCCCCTTCCATGACCTGGTCGCTGTGGCGCACGCAACCACGCAGGCGTCGCGCCACTTCCATCAGCAATTCATCACCGGCGGCATGGCCGAGCGTGTCATTGACATTCTTGAAACGATCCAGGTCGATCAGCAGCAGCGCGGCGTTGTGACCGAGCCGGCGCGCGTGCTCAAGCGCTCGCTCGGTGCGCCAGATCAAATGGCGGCGGTTGGGCAGGCCGGTCAGGGCGTCAAAATTGGCCAGGTGGCGGATCCGGTCTTCGGCGACACGGCGATCGGTCACATCCTGGAACACGCCGGTGTAGCCGACGCCGTGCCCATGTTCGAACTCGGCCTCGGCCTCGACATGCACCACGCGCTGGCGGCCGTCGAACAACGTCACCGACACATCCGTGGCCAGCACCGCGTTGTGGGCCACGACCTCGTTCAACATGCGCATCAGTCCGCGCCGCTGGGGGCTTCCGACCATGCGCAGCAGCGCGCGCAGCTCGATGCGCTCATCCGCGGTCCGGCCGAACACGCGCAGTGCTTCGGCACTCAGCCAGAGGTGGCCCAGGCGTGCGCCGCGGCGCCAGTCGAAGCTGCCCATGCGGGCCAGATCCTGGGCCCGCGCGAGCTTGAACTTGCTGCGTTCCAGCTCGATGCGCGTACGCGAGGCGCGCAACATATAGCGCAGCCGCCCGGACAACAGGCTCCACTGCGTGCTCTTGACATAGAAGTCTGTGGCGCCGGCGCGATAGGCACGGGTGATCGAGGCATCGTCGTCCAGGCCGGTCAGCATCAGCACGGGCATCTGCGCGTAGCCGGGCATCGCGCGCAGCGCCTGGCAGGTCTGGAAGCCGTCCATGCCAGGCATCAGCGCGTCGAGCACGACAATATCTGGCGCGCCGGCGCGCAGCGCGGCCAACGCATCCTCGCCGCTGGTGACCTCGGCGACCTCGAAACCGCGATCGCGCAGCGCGATCGCGGTCAGCATCAGGTTGACCTCATCGTCGTCGACCAAGAGCAGGCGCGGGCGCTTGATGCCGTCGTTGTCGTCGATGAACCAGGAAGGCGTATTCATGGCCTGGATTCAGGACTGGTGCAGCGCAGCAAGGATGCGCTCGCCTTCGACAGTCAGGGCATCGAGCTGCGCGCCGAGACCCACCGTCAGTCCATCGCGCAACTTGTGTTCAATGTCGGCGCAAAGCGCCGACAACTTCAGCGCGCCGACACTGGCCGACGACGATTTCAAGGTGTGTACAACGCGGTGTTGAACATGCACATCGGCCTCCCGCCGGGCAGTGCGCAGTTGCTCGAGCAGGCGTTGCAACGACTGCGTGTAGGTTGCCAGCACACGGGGTAGCAGGCCGGCGCTGCCGCTCGGGTCGAGTTCCTGCAAGCGCGCCACGGCCGCAGCGTCGAGCAGACCCAACGCCGGCAGCGCCTGTGTGGCGACGATTGGCTCGATCGGCATGGGCAGTGACAAGTTGGATCTTTCAGCGCACGGAACCGTAGGGCCAATTGTTACCGACAGACCTGCCGTTCATGGGCACTTGCCGGCTGTGCAAGGCGATAGGGCCAACGCAAGTCCGTGGCTTTTGCCACGAACAGGGCCACCTGTCGTCACCCGATGGACGCGGCAAGTCGCGCCCAAGGCCTGTCGCGGCGACTGCGCGACACGCAACGACTCCGCGACGATCACGCCGGTTCATAGGATTTTCGCGGCCCGCGCCAGGGCACGCAACACCGCGTGATTGATCTCGCCGACACCCAGCAGCAGCCGCTCGGCGCTTTCGCGAACGTCGAACAGCGATTCGTTCTCGACCGCGCGCACCAGTTCCAGGTACAGCTTGAACGGCCCCGCGTCGTCGACCAACGCCTCGCGCACCGCGTCGGGCACCTGCGTCGACTTGAGCAGTTCGGCAAAAGGTCGGCGCAGCATGCGGTCGAGCAGCGAAAAGGCGCCGCACATGAAGGCCTCGCTGCGGCCCTGGTCGTCACCGCCGCCGCTGGCCCGCGCCAGCTCTTCCATCAGCAAACCGCGACGCAGCGCGGCAAACATCACCGGCTTCATGTTGCGGTCATCGCTGGCCGAGGCCCGCATCAGATCGAGCCAGCGCCGAAGGCGCTCGTCGCCGAGCAATTGCAATGCGTGTTCGAACGAACTGATCTCCACGCGCAGGCCAAAGGCCGCCGAGTTGACGTAGCGCAGCAGCAGGAAGGCGAGCCTGGGATCGCGCTTGAGTGATTCTTCGAGCCGCTCGATCGGCTCGCCGTTGTAGATGCGGTGCGTCAGTTCGCGGACGGTCGACTGGTCGGCCTGGATAGCCCCGGTCTTGCTCTGAACCACGTCGTCGATCGGCCAGCCCAGCACCGCCACTGCGCCACGCTCGAAGCTGGCGTCGAGTTCGGCCACCGTGCGCACCCCCGCTTGCACCGGCGTGATCTGGCGTATCACGCCCGGCGGCGGCGTGCCGGCGCTGCGCCGCTCGTCGGCCAGGTCGATGATCGAGTGCTTGAAACACGGCAGCAGATCACGCGGCAGTTCGGTGCGCGGCCGGCCTTTGAGCAGCAGTGTGTTGCCGCGTCCGTTCAGCGCCTTGATCGCCTGGCCATGGACCGGATCGCAGGCCATGAATGCTGGAATCTCGAGCATGACGTTGGGGCTCGGCCATGCCCGCAGCAAGTCCTGCAGCAGGGTTTCACTGACGACATTCAGCGAGACCTGCCCGCCGGTCTCGGGCCACACCTCGGCCATGGCGGCCAGCAGCTCGCCGGCGTCCAGCGCGGCGTCGTTGTGGATCGGAAAAACCGTCAGGCGCGTCGCGCTTACGTTGCGCTCGCGATCGATCATCGGCGAATAGCCGAGCACGACCTGGCCCAGGACCGGGTGGTCTTGAACCGTCGTCAGACTGGCTACCTGCGTCGGCGTGAACGATAGTGGTTCGGTTGCGGGATACATCAGGTTCAGCTTGGTGCCCGGGCGGGTTGAGACTCGAATCATGCGCGTGAACGATGGCCAGGCAACAACCGCGTGCGTTTGATATTGAACGGTTTGTCGAGAAATCCTGGCGGTCTTGCGGTCGCACCGGCGAACGCGCGCTCCCGCAAAGGTACACCGCCTCGACCTTCGGCGTCTGCGACAAGCTCCCTACCTGGGCATCCTGGTATGGCTTGCACCGGCCCGGGGCGACTCGGGTTCGGGTGACGCCGGGCACGGCGGGTGGCCACGTCCATGAAACGCCAACTTTGTACCGCTTGGTGCCGAACGCGAGGCAGAACTGTGGACGCGCCGTCGATTCGGTCGCATACGCAGGACCGGCGTAACGATAGATTCGTACGCTCAAGGTCGAACCCTTCGCACCCGGCTTCCTTCGCCGGTCCACCCAGGAGCGCCCCCAAATCATGAAACTCAAGACCCCGAGCCTGGCCCTGATAGCCGCCCTGCTCGGCAGCCTGGCGCCGGCGGCCCAGGCCGGTCGACCGCTGCAAACCGAAGACGCCGGCGTGCTCGACAGTGGCGCCTGCGAAGTCGAAGGCGCCACGGGAAGCCTGAAGGTCGGCGGCGCCAGCGCCCGCGACAGCGCGCTGCAATTGAGCTGCGGCGTCGGCGCTTGGACCCAGCTGGCGCTGGCAGTGAGCCGCGCCACGGCCGACGGCGCCAGCGCACGCGGCGTCGAAGTCAACGGCAAGACCGAACTGTGGAAAGGCAAGCCGGTCAAGGAGGACCAGGCCGCGGCGCTGACGCTGGCCTACGCCGTGGCGTCAGTCAACGTCACCGGCGGCACCTGGCGCCACGCGGCCACCGATCTCAACCTGGTCTACAGCCGGCCGCTGGCGGGCGATCTGACGCTGCACACCAACCTCGGCCACAGCCGCGACGAAATCTCCAAGACCGGCAGCACCACCTGGGGCCTGGCCCTCGAACACGCCGGCTTTGGCGCCGTGGCCCCGATGGCCGAGGTCTTCGGCGATGACCGCGAGGCGGCGTGGTGGAATTTGGGCCTGCGCTTCACCGCCATCCCCGAGAAACTGTTCATTGACGCCTCGTACGGCCGCCAGATGACCGACGGCGCGCCGACGTTGTGGACCGTGGGCTTCAAGCTCGCGTTCTGAATCGACAGGGCCTGTTCAAACGCCAGGCGGCGGACAAACAAAACGCCCGGCCGATCCGAAGATCGCCGGGCGCTTTTTTTCGTTACTGGGTCTTGGGCCGCGATTCAGCTTTGCGTCATGCTGCCGGCCAGATGCCGGGCCAGCAAGGCATCGGCGTTGACGTCGTGTCTGGCCAGCCGGTCGATCCCGCCCAGCAGGGCCAGCGTGACGATGGCGGCCAGCGCCAATGCGGTGCTGCGTTGGGCCAGCGTGTGTTGTGTCGTGGTCTTCATGGTCGGCTCCTTGGGCGGGTTGCGCTGTCGTTCGATGAAGCGAACTGTAGGCAGCCACGCCCTGCGCTGACAGCCCCTTGCGACGCGCTACCGAAAACGCGTGATGGCCTGCATCGAGCGCCGACGAACGGTCACTCCATCGCTGCCCTGCGCAGCGTTTCCACCACCGGCCGGCGCAGCACTTCGCGCAGGCCCCACCAGCCCGCCAACAGGGCCAGCACGGCGCCAGCAGCGCCACCGGCCAGGGGCACCCACCATGACGCGGTCCACTGGAACTCGAAGGCGTAGCGCGCCAGCGCCCAACCCACCACCATTGCCGCCACCGAGGCCAGCACACCGGCCAGTGCACCGACGCCGAGCAATTCGGCACGCTGCACCTGGGCCAGAAGCTTGCGCCCGGCGCCCAGCGCGCGCATCACGGCGAACTCCCTGGCGCGCTCGTCACGCGTGGCGCTGACGGCCGCAAACAACACCACCAATCCCGCGGCCAGCGTGAACGCGAACAGGAACTCGACCGCGCGCACCACCTGGTCGAGCACCTGCTGCACCTGCGCGATCTGCTGCGAAACGTCGACCGTGGTGATGTTCGGGTAGTCGCGTGCCAGCGCATTGTCGAAGCCCGCTTGCTCGGGCGCCCGAAACGCGGCAATGGTGGTCGCCGGCAGGCCAGGCAGCGCGGCAGTCGGGAACATGACGAAGAAGTTGACACGCATCGAACCCCAGTCGACCTTGCGCAGGCTGCTCACGCGCCCCTCGCGCAGCGTGCCCGCGATATCAAAGCGCAGGCGATCGCCGAGTTTGACGCCCAGCGTGGTCGCCAAGCCCTCTTCGAGGCTGAGCGCGTTGGCCTCGTCGGCGCGCCAGTGGCCGCCGACGACGCGGTTGTGGCCCGGCAGCTCGGCGCTGTGGCTGAGGTTGAACTCGCGTTCGACCAGGCGCTTGGCGCGCTCGTCGCTGTAGGTGTCGACAGCCACGACGTGATCGTTGATGGCCACCAGGCGGCCGCGGATCATCGGGAACCAGTCGTAGCGTTCCACACCGGCCCTGGCCAGCGTCTGCCTGAAGGCCTCGGCCTGCTCGGGCTGGATGTTGATGACAAAGCGGTTCGGTGCGTCGCGCGGCGTGGCCGCGCGCCAACTGGCGACGAGGTCGGTACGCAGCAGCACCAGCAGCACCAGTGCCAGCAGCCCCACCGCAAGCGCCGAGACCTGCAGCACGGCGAACGCCGGCCGTGCGGCGATCTGGCGCGTGGCCAGCACCAGCCAGCGAGGGGCACGGGTTTCGGGCACCGCACGTTTGAGCAACGACACCACCAGCCATGACAGCGCGGCGAACAGCGCGGCGGCGGCGGCGAAACCGCCGACCGCAATCAGGCCCAGCACCGCATCGGCCGACACCGCCAGGAGCAGAGCGGCAAAGCCCAGCGCGCCCGCGCCGAGCACGGCCAGCGATGAAGCCTTCTGCGCACCGACATCGCGCCGGATCACGCGCAGCGGCGGTACACGCGCGAGCTGCAACACCGGCGGCAGGCCAAAGCCCGCCAGCAGCGTGAGGCCGACACCGATGCCAAACAGCGCCGGCCACGCGCTCGGCGCCGGCAGCTCGACATTCAACAGCCCGGCGAGCAAGCCGACGAAAACGGTGTGCACAGCCAGGCCGAGCAAGACGCCGACCGCGCTGGCCAGCACGCCGACGAGGCCGAATTCGATGCCGTAGACCAGCGCGATCGAACGCTGCGGCTGACCCAGCACGCGTTGCACCGCGCAGTCGTCGAGGTGGCCATTGGCGAAGTCGCGCGAGGCGATCGCCACCGCCACCGCCGCCAGCAACGCCGCCAGCAGCGCGACCAGGTTGAGGAACTTCTCGGCCCGGGCCAGTGTCTGCTTCATCTCGGGCCGGCCGGTTTCCATCGACTCGATGCGCACACCGCGCAGCGGGCCCTTTTCAACCTGGGCTTCGGCCCAGCGCACGAAGGCGGCCACGTCGGCATCGCGCCCGATGGGCGAGGCCACCGCCAGGCGGTAAGTGACGCGGCTCGCGGGTTGCACCAGGCCGGTAGCAGCCAAATCGACATGGTTCAGCATCACCCGCGGCGCAAAGCTCATGAAGCCGGCGCCGCGGTCGGGCTCGATGACGATCAGCCGCGCAATCTTCAGCGACGCATCGCCGAGCAGCAAGGTGTCGCCCATCTTCAACTGCAGCGCATCGAGCACAGCGGCGTCGACCCATACCACGCCGCGCTCGGGCGCGCCGGCAGCATCGAGGACCTGCGCACCCGGCCCGGCCTGGAGCTTCAAGCGGCCGCGCAGCGGATAGGCCTCGCTGACCGCCTTGACAGCCACCAGACGCGCCGCGCCGCCCTGCGCGCCGCTCGCGCGGGCCATGCTCGGGAAGCTGGTGGTGGTGGCCACCGACAAGGCACGACTGCGGGCGGCTTCAACAAAAGCCTGTGGCGCAGGCTTGTCGCTCGAGACGATTGCGTCGCCGCCGAGCATCTGCCGCGCATCGCGGGCCAGACCGCGTTCGATCCGGTCGGCGAAAAACCCCACTGCAGTCAGCGCCGCCACTGCCAGCGTCACCGCCGCCAGCAGCAGGCGCAACTCGCCGGCGCGAAAGTCGCGCTGCGTCTGGCGCCAGGCCAGCGACCAGATCGAGGGGCGTGTGGCACGGCGCATGGCGCGACGTTACCCGATTCATGCACCGCTTGCGCACGCGGCGTGCAATGCGCCGCAATACCGGGTAGCGCACTTTGCGCTCCAATCACGCCATGCACCACATCAAACTGCCCCTGCCCGCACTGTTCCTGTCGCACGGCTCGCCGATGACCGCGCTCGAGCCGCGCGCGGCCGGCGCTTTCATGCAGCACCTGGGCCCGGCCATCACCGCCACGTTCGGCAAGCCACGAGCCATCGTGGCCTTGTCGGCGCACAGTCTGGCACGCCAGCCCGTGCTGCTGGCAGCCGCGCGCCACAGCGCGGTCTACGACTTCGGTGGCTTCGACCCGCGCCTGCACAAGCTGCGTTATGACACGCGCGGCGCGCCCGAACTTGCAAGGCAGGTGCAGGCCCGGCTGGCCGAGGCAGGCATCGCAGCGCAGTCGGTCGACCAGGGCGGCCTGGATCACGGTATCTGGACCCCGTTGCGCTTTGCCTGGCCCGAGGCCGACATCCCCGTGCTGCCGCTGGCTTGGGTGCCGAACCAAAGCCCGGCCGCGCAATTCGCTCTCGGCCAGGCCCTGGCGCCGCTGACGCACGAGGGCGTGCTGCTGCTCGGCAGCGGCAGCATCACGCACAACCTGCGCCGGGTGTTTTCCGGCGGGCTGGACGCCGACGCCGAGCAACCCGAGATCGCCGAGAGCGCCGCGTTTTGCGCCTGGATGCACGAACGCAGCCTGGCCCGTGACTGGGACGCCCTGTTCGCCTATCGCCAGCTTGCGCCCCACGCGCTGGACATGCACCCCAGCGACGAACACCTGCTGCCTTGGTACATCGCGGCCGGTGCCGGTGGGCGCGAGCACACACCACTGCGCCTGCACCACAGCGTGAGCTACGGCTCACTGGCCATGGACGCCTATGCGTTCGGGGCCGCGGCGCCGGTGCTGGCGACAGCCCTGCAGGCGCCCGGCGCCACAATAGCGGCGTGACGCCGCCCGATTCGCTCACGACCCCGCGCCTGGTGCTGCGAGCCAGCAACCCGGCGCTGGCCGAAGCCACCGCCGCCTTCTACTGCCGCAACCGCGCAGAGCACGCGGGCTGGAACCCGCCGCTCGGCGGGTCAACATTCAGTGTCCAAGGCCAGCGCCAACTCCTGAGCGAAGCGGTCGCCGCCGCGGCCGTGGGCACGCGCATCGGCTGGTGGCTGTTTGCGCCGGCCGAGCCCGGCGTTGCCATCGGCCAAATCCACTTCTCGCAGATCGTGCAGCGCGCGTTCTGCAGCGCCATGCTCGGTTACGCGATAGACGCCGCGCACGAAGGCCGCGGCCTGATGCGCGAAGCGCTGCAGGCCGCCTTGGCCGACGCCTTCGGCCCACGTGTGCACCTGCACCGGGTGCAGGCCAACGTGCGCCCGGAGAACACCCGCAGCTTGGCGCTACTGGCGCGCCTGGGCTTCAAGCACGAAGGCCTGGCGCGCGAGTACCTGTTCATCGGCGGCGCCTGGCGCGACCACGTCATGACTGCGCGGCTCAATCCGCACTGGCCGGCCGACACGCCGCCGCCGGCCTGATCGACGTCGCACCTCGGGCCGACGCGGCGCGTCACTTGGCCTGCAGGCGGCTCAGATAGTCGAGCAGGATCAGGATGCGGGCGCGAACGTAGGCCTCCTGGTTGTACGGTACGTCGATGTAGTACTCGGCCGCCTTGATGCTGTACTCGCGACCCCAGATCGGCATATCGCGCGTGCCATGCTCGGCCACGTCGGCACCTTCGATGATTTCGTAGGCGCGGGCCATCGGAAACACCCCGCCATTGCGCTTTTGCATCGTCGTCAGGTCCTGCGGGCTGCGCTTGAGCAGGTCGGCGACCGGCCCACTGCCCTTGCCGGAGACACCGTGGCAACTCGCGCAGTTGGCGTCGAACTCGCGCTTGCCCAAGTCAGTCTTTCCTTGCGCCCAGGCTGCGGTGGACAGTGCCATGGCGACGGCCATCGTCAGTGGCATCCAGCTTGTCTTGCATGTCGTCTTCATAGTTTCGTCCTTCTGCGGGACAGCCCATGATGCAGACAGGTCACTGTGTGGACATCAAGAACGACACCCGCATGAAAAGACTAGCCCCGAATGGCCGACATTGCGTTGACGCTTCGCAACGGAGCATCGCAGCGTGGGTTGGCGCGCAAGAATGCATGTGCACGCTCGACGCGAGCCACGCTGATCAGCGCATCATGACCCAGCGCAATTCAAGCACGTCGTTGGGCCAGTGCACGACGTCGACATTGGGCTTCATGACCCAATTTTGCTGCCGGCGGTAGAGCGGGATCATTGGCAGCTCGGCGTTGAGGATGCGCAGCGCGTCACCGGCCATCTGGCGCCGCCGCACCAGGTTTGGCTCGACGCGGATGGCGTCGATCAGCACATCGAGCTTGGCGTTGCTGTAGCGGCCGGCGTTGAAGGCCCCGGCCGTCAGGCCGTCGTTCGTGCGCACCACGGACTGCAGCACGCCCCAGGGGTCGGGGTTCGGGCTCCAGCCGAATTCGATCAGGCTGCCCGTGCCCTGGCTCAGCTTGGGAAAAAACACCGAACTCGGTGACGTGACCAGGCTGGCGCGGATGCCCACGCGCTCGAGCATGGCCACCGCGGCCTGGCACACAGACGCGCGCCAAGCCACGTTGACGCAATCCATCTGCACCGAAAAGCCGTTTTCGTAGCCGGCCTCCTTGAGCAGCGCGCGCGCTGCAGCGGCGTCGGCCTTGGGGCGTGACTCGAACTCGGGCAGGTAGCCGTCGACCAGCGGCGAGACGAACGAGCCCGTAACCTTGCCCTCGCCGCGCAGTACCTGGCGCACGATCAGGTCGGTGTCGATGGCCAGCTGCAAGGCGCGGCGCACGCGCAGGTCCTTGAACGGGTTGCGGCCCTTGACGTCGCTGCCGGCCAGCTCGGCACTGTGCTGGTCGAGCGCGAAGTACTGCGTGCCGATGTCGCCACCGGTGTCGACCTTGAGCGACTTGTCGGCCTTCAGGCGCGTCAGGTCCTGGAACGGTGGGTCGATGACCAGGTCGACCTGACCCGAGGCCAGCGCCGACAGCCGAGTGGCGTCGGCCTGGATCACCTGGTACACGACCTGGTCGAGGTTGCCGCTGCCAAACGGCGTGCCCCGGCCCCACCACGCCGGGTTGGACCGCAGCACGGTGCGCACGTCGGCTTCGTAGCGCACGAGCGTGAACGGCCCGGTGCCGTTCGTATTGCGTACGGCGAAGGTCTCCTGCTTGGCGTTGTAGTCCTGCGGCCTGGCGACGTTGTGTTGCTCGCACCAGGTCTTGCTCATCATCGCGACGAGGTAGAGCTTGTCCGGCAGCACCGCATCGGGCGCTGAAGTAGTGACGTCAACAGTCAGTGCGTCGACCTTGCGCGCGCCGCTGATGCCCTGCATCTGGTTGCGGCGCTGCGAGGCCTTGTCCAGCGCGCGCACTATCGAGAACACCGCGTCGTCGGCGCCAAACCCGCTGCCGTCGTGGAACTTCACGCCCGGGCGCAGCTTGAAGCGCCAGGTCAGGGGGTCGACCATCTCCCACGCCGTGGCCAACGACGGCTCGAGCTGGTAGTCCTTGGCGCGATTGACCAGCCCTTCGTAGATCTGGGTCACGACCCGCGTCTGGTACAGCAGCGCCAGCGCATGCGGATCCATCGTTTGCGGGTCGAACGCGCTGGCATAACGCAGCGTCTTGGGCTGCGCGGCGCTGGGCAGGGGCGCGACAGCGCAGGCCAGTGCGCAAGCCAGCGTGGCAATCACTCTGCGGTTCACGTCGCGACTCTCCGTCAAGGCCTGGGCAGCGTACCCGATACGCCGAGCACAAACCAGTCCATGCGCGCGATGGCTTCGTCGGACAGCACGTCGCGCTCGTTGCGCACGACGCCGGCCTGGTCGACCAGGCGGCCGCTGAACGGTGCGGCCTTGCCGGCCACCAGCATGGCCTCGCGTGCGGCAAGCTCCTTGCGCACTGCGGCCGGCAGCGTGGGCGACAGCGCCGTGAGCCTGACCATGCCGTCCTTCATGCCGCCCCACACCGGCCTGGCTTGCCAGTGGCCCGCGATGACGCTCTGCGCCACGCGCGTGTAGTGGCCGCTCCAGTCGGCCGTCACGGCGGCGAGCTGCGCCGTGGGTGCCTGCGCGCGCATGTCGCTGTGGTAGGCGATCAGCTTGACGCCCTTCTCTTCGGCCGCCTGCGGCACCGCGGGCGAGGCGCTGTGGTTGGTGAGCACGTCGGCCCCGGCGTTGATCAGCGCCAGCGCCGCTTCACGCTCGCGCGCCGGGTCGAACCAGGTGTTGAGCCAGAGCACGCGCACGCTGGCCTTCGGATTCGCGGCCTGCATGCCCAGCGCGAAGGCGTTGATGCCCTGCACGACTTCGGGCACCGCAAACCCCGCCACGTAGCCGGCGATGCCCGACTTGCTGGCCTTGCCCGCCAGCCAGCCGGCCAGCCAGCGGCCCTCGTACAAGCGCGCGTTGTAGGTGTTGAGGTTGGCCGCGGTCTTGTAGCCCCCGGCATGCTCGAACCTCACGCCGGGCAGGTCGGCCGCGGCGCGCAGCGCGGGCTCCAGGTAACCGAAGCTGGTGGCAAAAATGAGTTGCGTGCCCTGCGCCGCGAGGTCACGCATCACGCGCTCGGCGTCGGCACCCTCGGGCACCGACTCGACGAAGCGTGTCGTGACCTGGCCGCCAAGAGCACGCTGCATCGCCTGCCGCGCCTGATCGTGCTCATACGTCCAGCCAGCCTGGCCGATCGGCGTGACGTAAACGAAGCCGACCTGCAACGGCGCAGCGGCGGCGGCCGTGAACGCAAGGGCGCAGAAGAACATCGACACGAGCAGGCGCCCGCGGATGAGGTTTTTTGACATGGTTGTCCTCGACATGACCACCCGATGACGGGCCTGCGCGGCGGGTGGCACGCGGTGCGCAGGGGCCCGATTGTAGGCGTCGCACCTGGCTCAAAGGCTCTCGCACGACGGCAGCGATGCGGCGCCGCGCTTGACGTTGGCCCCCCTGGCAAGCGACATTCGTGCGCCCGCGCAACGTCGGCGGGCCCGAACACGAGACGCGTTCATGCCGGCATTCTTGGCCCGTCCAAGGCACCGCAAATCGCCCCCTGCAGAAAGTGCCTGCTGCAGCGCCGGGGTGCGCGCCTGTGCCGCTCAAGTCATGCCTTGATGTGCTGTCTCAAACATGGCGTACGACTCTGGTCTCACTCAACGTGTGCGTGAAGTGCTCGGCGTGCGGCCCGGCCTCTCGGAACGCAAGATGTTCGGTGGCCTCGCCTTTATGCTCGACGGCAAGATGTTCGTGGGAGTCCTCG
>Ga0315271_10001393_pt1 | contig 14549 bp, 10 predicted proteins | sample C3_top_MG_FD_204664 | JGI IMG/M metagenome (GOLD analysis project Ga0315271, IMG submission 204664) | Sediment microbial communities from Yellowstone Lake, YNP, Wyoming, USA - C3_top | ecosystem: Environmental > Aquatic > Freshwater > Lake > Sediment | place: USA: Wyoming | collected 2017-08-01 | reverse complement strand
GCGGATGTGCGCCGTCCCGCGCAGGACGCTCGCCAGGACCGAGCTGCGGATCTGCTCGGTGAGACCCGACTCGTCGCAGTAGGCGAAGAGCGTGCCGACCTGGATGCCCGCCGCACCGGCCGCCAGCGCCTCCTGCAGCCGGTCGGGACGGCCCGCGCCGCCGGCCACCCAGAAGGGCAGGCCGAGCTTGCGGATCTGCTCCAGGTCGACCACGTCGCGGTCGCCGTAGAGCGGCTCGCCGGTCTCCTCGGAGACGCCGCGATCTCGCGGCGGGGCGTTGTGCCCACCGGCCGTGGGGCCCTCGATGATGAAGCCGTCGATGCGGCCGGTGGCCTTCTTCAGGAGCATGGTGGCCAGCAGGTTGCTGGCGACGATGGGCAGGAAGCGCGGGCGCACCACCGGCGGCGGGGCGCCCTCCCAGTGCACGGCCGGATCGAAGCGCAGGTACTCGGCCTGTCCCGGCGCCGCGTCCTCGAGCTCGAGCCGCAGCTGCGCCGGCTGGTGCTTCGCCAGCGCGTCGAGCGCAGCCGGGATCTCGCGGGGGATGCCGGCGCCCATGACCACGTAGTCGACCCCGGCCAGCATGGCGCCGTAGAGGAAGGCCAGGTTCCCCATCTGGATCTTGGTCAGCAGGTTGATGCCGACCAGGCCGGCGTGGCCCTCCTTGGCGAGGTAGACCTCGACGAAGGCGGACAGGACCGAGAACTGGTCACGGGCCGGGGTGACCACCTGCTGGTACATGGGCAGGAGGGCGTAGGGCACGCCCGGGGCGCGGCCCTCGGGGCGGAAGTAGCGCGCCAGCGCCTCCGAGGCGACCCGCGGGATGGGGAAGTGCTCCATGGCGCGGCGCATGTGGCCGCCCGGATCGCCGTCCTGGAGCCGCCGCGCCAGCACGGTGTCGATGGCGACGCCCGAGACCACCCCGAGTTGGCCAAGGCGCGACACGGCGTTGGCCAGGTGCCAGTTGGAGACGGCGATTCCCATTCCACCCTGGATGATGCGGGGCAGGCCGCCACCCGCCGGAGCGGGCTCGGCTGGGGAGGTGGCGATGGCGTCGGTCAGCGGAATCTCCTGTGATTACGACGCGCCGCGTCGGTGCGGCCGGCACGTGACTGCTCCAACCCTAACAGGGACAGCCTGCCGCAGGCCACCAGATCGCCTGCCGCGCGGAAGGCGCCGGAGGGCGTCTCCAAGTGTCCACGGGCTCCCGACGAGGACCGGTCCCTGACCGGGTAGCTCAGCGGGACAGGTCGAAGGTCCAGCCGACCTTCAGCGAGACCTCGGCCTCGAAGGCCTTCGGCTGGTACTGCTCCGTTCCCACCGCGACGCTGCCGGAATCGAACGGCAGGTGGGCGGCAGCCCACGGGTTGAGATAGAGCCCTCTCCAGACGGGGAAGACCCAGCCGGCGCCCACGGTGGCCACCGGGGTGCCCCAGCTGCCGCGCGCCGTCCCGTCCTGCAGCCCGATCTCGCTCCACCAGTACTCGAGTCCCGCCCCCACCCAGGGACCGGCAAAGCCGTCCCTGAAGAAGCGGTCGTAGATGATCGCGGCCACCGTGGCGCTCCGGTCGGCGAAGGGGGCCGCGGTCAGGCCGTTCGGGTAGTGGAGGTGCGCCCCCACCAGTCGGAGCCGGTTCCGGTCCTTGCCGGCCCAGCCCTGGAGCGAGCCCCCGGCCTCGCCGGCGACCGCGCTGGCGACGGTCGGGAGCAGGTCCACCTCGACGCCGGCCGCCTCGGGCCGGAGGTCGAGCGCGGCCGCGGGCCGTGCCGCGAGCAGGGCCGAGGCCAGGAGGAGGACTCCTAGACGAGGTGAAGAGGGACGGTCTCCCGTGGTCGACATGATCGCTTCTCCGTGGCGATGCGCCGCGATGCGCGGGTGGAGAGGAGGAGGCCCGGCTCTTGACGACCGCCGTCCATATACGTAATATATTACCCATGAAGCGAACCATGTCAAGCGACGCCCTCCGCGCCGAGATCTTCGGCTCGGTCTTCCTGCTCTCCCAGTACCTGGCCCGGCGCGGCGACGAGGCGCTGGCGCCGCTCGGCCTCACCACCAAGCAGTGGCTGTTGCTGGCCGTCGTGGCCCGCCGCTTCCCCGGCGAGAGCCCGACCCTCACCGAGGCGGCGCTCTGGTACGGCAGCTCCCGCCAGAACGTGAAGCAGATCGCGCAGCAGCTGGAGCAGCGGGGGTACCTGCGACTCGCCCCCGATCTCGCCGACCGGCGCGCCCTGCGGCTGCACCTCACCGCCAAGGCGAAGGTCTTCGACGCGGCGGAGGAGTCGGCCCGCCTGGCCCGGGTGCTGGCCGACCTGATGGCCGGCCTCGGCGGCGCCGACCTCGCCAGGCTCCGCGACCTGCTGCGGCGCTGGCTCGGCGTGGTCTCACCCTCCTAGGAGGACCCACCGCATGGACACCACCATCTCCACGAGGATCGCCGCCATGTCGCTCCTGTCCGCGCTGGCCGCCGGCTGCTCCACGCTCGAGTCGACCTACCAGGCGAGGCTGGCGGCTGAGCTCCAGGCCCGGCCGGTCGCCCCCGCGCCACTCCTGCAGGAGTCCGACCTGGCCCACCTGCCGCCGCCGGTGCAGCGCTTCATCCGCGCCTCCGGCGCGCTGGGCCGGCCCCGGGTGCAGAACTTCCGGGCCGACATGGATGCCGAGATGTACCGCCGGCCCGGCGACGCGCCGATGGTCTCCACCTCCACCCAGCACAACTTCACCGGCAGTCCGGCGCGCCTCTTCTTCATGAAGTCGAGGATGTTCGGGCTCCCCGTCCAGGTGCTCCACGTCTACGCCGGGGCCGAGGCCACCTTCCAGGTCCGGGTGGCCTCGCTGGTGAACATGGTCGACGAGAAGGGGGAGGCGCTGAGCCGCACCGAGAGCGTCACGGTGCTCAACGACATGTGCTTCTTCGCCCCGGGCTCGCTGGTCGATCCGCGGCTCGCCTGGGAGCCGGTCGACGAGCGGACCGCCAGGGTCACCTTCGGCAACGGCCCCTGGCGCGTCTCGGCCACCCTCCACTTCAACCAGCGGGACGAGCTGGTGGACTTCACCTCGGACGACCGCCCGTCCATCCAGGACGGCAAGCAGGTCCAGGCCCGCTGGTCGACGCCCATCGAGGGCTACCAGGTGATCGACGGCCGCCGCCTCCCCACCCGCGGCGCCGCCGTCTACAAGTACCCGGAGGGCAACTTCACCTACGGCCGGTTCAGGCTCAGGTCGATCGCCTACGACGTCGCCGCCCCGCCGACCTCCTGACGCACCGCGGCCGGAGGCTACGCCTTCGGGTCCTGGGTCCCGGCCGCCAGCCGCTCCGCCGCCGCGGCGTCGATCGATCGTACGCGCAGGTCGCGCTGGGGGAAGGGGATCTCGATCCCGGCGCGGCCGAGGGCCGTGTAGACCTCGATGGTCACGTCGCTGGAGAGCTGGGGCCAGGCGTCCTGCATGGTCCAGAAGCGCAGCACGAAGTCGATCGAGCTCTCCCCGAAGCGAAGGAAGAGCGCCAGCGGCGCGGGCTCGTCCAGCACGCCGTCCCGCCCGTGCACCGCCGCCAGCAGCAGGCCGATGACCTGCTGCGGCGGGGTCCCGTAGGCGACGCCGAGCGAGAGCTCGACGCGGCGCCGCCGGTCGGACAGCGTCCAGTTGGTGACCTCGGTCGAGATGAGCGTGGCGTTGGGGACGATCACCTCGGCGCCGGCGAAGGTCCGGACCGTCGAGGAGCGCACCCCGATGCGCGTCACCTCGCCGGAGACCGTCCCCACCTCGACGAGGTCCCGGACCTGGATGGGCCGTTCGTAGAGGAGGATCAGGCCGGAGACGAAGTTGTTCACGACGTTCTGGAGGCCGAAGCCGATGCCGACGCCGAGCGCCCCCACCAGGAAGGAGAAGCGGCTCATCTCCATGCCGGAGGCCAGCACGGCCCAGGAGAAGCCGAGCAGGAGCAGGGCGTACTGCACGGTGGTGGAGATGGCGGCGGGGATCCCGCGCGGCAGCACCACCTCGGCGAAGAGCCCCTCGTCGAGCAGGAACCGGACCGTCCGCGACAGCGCCACGGCCAGGGCCAGCGTGACCGCGAAGGCCACCACGTTGCCGAGCGAGACGTCCAGGCCGCCGACCAGGAGCCGGAACCCCAGCACGGCGCCCGCGGCCTCAGCCGCGCCGTCCCAGATCCCGAAGCCCTCCGTGGTGCGCCAGGCCCAGAACACGGTGGCGGTCACGCGGAGCAGCGCCGAGGCCCGCTGCAGGAGCAGTCCGCGGTGGGTGGCCACCAGCGGCCGCCGCTGCAAGGTCGGCAGGTGGAGCAGCCCGGCCAGGACGCCCTCCAGCACGGTGAGCATGCCGAGCAGGGCGATGCCCAGCATGGCGCCGGAGACGATGGCGTGGGTGAGGCGCCAGGCCAGGGTGGCGTTCCCGACCAGGTTGGAGATCGCCGAGACGGCCAGCAGGGCGGCCGAGGCGACGGCCGCCGTCCGCGCCGCAACGCCCCAGGGCCCGGCGCGCTCGAAGCGCGCCCAGCCGGCTGGACGGAGGCCGGCCAGCAGTCCGGCCAGCGCGCCCAGGGTGACCACCAGCACGGCGAGCCGGGCCAGGAGCGTGCTCGGCGGCGCCAGCGCGGCGACGCGGTCGAGGGCGTAGAGCACCGCGAACCCCTGGAGCGGCCGCCGGAAACGGGCCGGGACCAGCCCGGGCAGGAGGCGCAGCAGCGGGGCGAGGAGCAGGAGGAAGAGCAGGTCGGCCAGCGCGGGGGCCAGCGGTGGGTAGAGCTCCCGGGCGACCAGGACCGAGAGCAGGATGGCGGCCGACCAGGGGCGGACCAGGGCGGCCGACGCGCCGGCGAGCGCCGGGTCGGCCACCGCCATCGCGGCCACCGGCCTGCGCAGGGCGCGGAGCGCGAGGCCGAGCAGGAGGATCACGGCGAGGTGGAGCCAGGGGCGCAGCCCCGCGTCGGCCAGGAAGCTGGCGATGTCGTGGCCGCTCTCCCGGAGGGCCTGGCGGAGCTGGGCGGCGAGGGTGCCGGCCCGGCTGGGCCCGCCGATCGCCCTCCAGAGCGGAGCGCTCTCCACCTCGAAGAGCTGCCGCTTCAGGGTGTCGTCGGCATCGTCCAGGACGCCGGAGATGCGGGAGACCTCGGCCCGCTGGTCGCTGACCCTGGCCTGGATGCCGAGGATCCGCTCGGATCGGGCGCGCAGCCGGCCCGCCGCTTCACGCAGCGACTCCTCGACCTGGGCGACGCGCCGGAGCACGGCGGCCGGTGCGCCATCGCGCTGCGCCGCCTCGCCGGTCAGCCTCCAGGTGGCCTGCCGGTCCTGGAGCTCTTTCGCTGCGTCCGCCAGCTGCTCGGAGCGCCTCTCCAGGACGGCCTGGGCGTCGGCCAGCAGGAGGTCTTCGCGCGCCACGGCCTGCCGAAGCCGCTCGATCTCCCTCGCCGAGGCCTCCTGCAGCCGCTGCGTCTCCAGCTCCACGCGCAGGGCCTGTCCCTCGCGCCCGGCCCCGTCGAGCCGCCCCTCGATCTTCTCGATGGCGGGGTCGGCGTCGGCGACCGCCCCGGCCTGGCGCAGCGGTCCGACCAGCTCGTCGGCGGCGCGGAAGACGTGCTCGATGGGGATGGCCTGGGGGGAGGTGACGGCCGCGGTCCCCGCGGCCTTGGTCGGGGTGCCGTCCGGGACCGCGTGGGCCGGAGCCGCGCCCAGCAGGAGGGCGGAGAGGAGGAGCGCCTGGCGCATCGGCCGAGCCTAACAAGAACTGGCCGGCGCGTAACGGCGCCTCGCGGCGGCGGTGGAGGAAACTCCCGGGACCCGGCCATCGGCGCTAGGCTACGCGCCGTGTCCCTCCCGACCTCCACGCAGGAAGGCTCGCCAGGCCATGGCGCGGCCGAGGTCCATCTCCGCGCCCGGGTCCCGCGCCGCGCGCGCCTCCTGGGCGCCCTGCTCCTCCTCGTGGCAGTCCCGCCCGCCGCCGCCGCCGAGGAGCCGGCCGGACACCCGGCCCCGTTCCAGGTCCGGGACCTCAACCCGTTCATCCAGGTCTTCGGCCTGCCCCCGTTCGACCCCGCCGAGCTAGTGCCGGCGGGCCACGCCCAGGTCCAGCTCGCCTTCGACCTCGCCAACAGCGCCAAGCTGGGGAGCAGCACGAACGAGTCGATCACCCTCGACGGCGAGACCTATCGCCTGGCGCTGTCGGTGCGCCGCGGGTTCTCGGACTGGCTCCAGGCCGGCGTCGAGCTCCCGTTCGTCTTCCACAGGGCCGGCCTGTTCGACCCGTTCATCAAGGACTGGCATGCCCTGCTGGGACTGCCCAACGGTGACCGCGCGCTGTTGCCGGACAACGCGCTCGACTACAGCCATCGCTTCCAGGGGCAGGAGTCGATCGCCATCCGCACGGGGCAGCAGGGGCTGGGCGACGTCCGCTTCTTCGCCGCCACGCCCCTGCACCGGGCACCGGATGGGGCCCGCGAGCTCAGCCTCCACGCCAGCCTCAAGCTCCCGACCGGCCAGGCCGCGCACCTGCTCGGCAGCGGCAGCACCGATCTCGCCGTGACCGTGAACGCCGTCGAGAGGGGCCTCGCCTCCGCGGGCCTGACCGGGTTCGGGCGCCTCGGCGTGATGGTCATGGGCGACGGCGACGTCCTCCCCGCCCAGCAGCGCCACGCCGTGGCCTTCGGCGGCCTCGGCATCGACTGGAGGGCCTGGGGCCCGGTGGACCTCAAGGTGCAGCTGGACCTGCACGGTCCCATCTACAGGAGCGAGCTGCTCCAGCTCGACGCCACCTCGGTCCTGCTCACGGTCGGAGGGACCATCCGCCTGGGCTCGGCCACCACCCTCGACCTGGCCATCGGGGAGAACCTGTTCATCGACACCACCCCCGACGTCGTCGCCAACGTCACGCTGACGCACCGGCTCTAGGGCAGCACCAGCCAGGCCGTCAGCGGGAAGGTCATCACCCCCGCCAGCGTCGACACCAGGATGGCCGCCGAGACCCGCTCGGGCGCCGCCTCGAAGCGCTGGGCGAAGACGAAGGCGTAGGCGGCCGTCGGCAGCGCGGCCAGGAGCGTCCCGGACGCGACCCACTCCGGATCGAGGCCGGTGGCGCGCAGCACCACCCAGGCGAGCGCCGGGTAGGCGACCAGCTTGACCGCCACCACCCCGAGCACCGGCCTCCAGCCCTCACCGAGGCGCTGGCCCGCCAGCGTTCCGCCCAGGGCGAAGAGCGCCACCGGCCCCGCCGAACCGCCGAGGAAGGTGAGGAGCCGGTCGACCGGACCGGGGAGGCGAGCCCCGACCAGTCCGAGCGCCGCGCCGGCGGCGACGCCGAGGACGATGGGGTTGAGCAGGGTGGCCCGGGCCAGCACGCCGGCGAGGTGCGTGGAGGCGCCGGCGCGCCGATGGCCGAGACCCATGCAGGCGAGGCCGACGGGCATGAGCAGCCCGACCTCGACGAGGATCACCATGGCGATGGGGCCGGTGGCTCGCTCCCCGACCACCGCGAGCATGAGCGGCACGCCGAGGAAGGCCTGGTTCCCGCCGGTGGCGGCCTGGGCCTGCGAGCCGGCCACGGCCAGGCCAGCGCCCCCGGCCGTGGCGGTGAGGAGGGCCACGGCCACGAAGGCGGCCAGCCCGGCCACGAGCAGCGCTGCGAAGAAGCGCGGCTCGAAGGCCCTGCCGAGCGGTTGGCGCGCCAGCATGCTGACCATGAGCGCGGGCAGTGCCAGGTTGAAGGCGTAGGCGGCGAAGGCGACGAAGCCCTGCGGCCCGACCAGGCGGAGCCGCGCCGCGCCGAAGCCGAGCGCCACGACGGCGAAGATGGGTGCGCTGGCGAGGAAGAACTGGAGCATGGGGGGAGGCGCCGGGCGGCACTCTAGAGCAGTTCCACCGGACTCGCAGGAGGGGCGTAAACGCCATTCGGCTCCACCGGGTGAGCGTGTCGTGCGATTGGTGGACTTGCTGACGATCAATCACCCGTGGTGCAGTGCCGCACCCACGTGGGTGCCCTGACCGCCACGAACCCGGAGAAGACCATGTCCAAGAGGCTTCCAATGCAGGTCCCCGCGCTCCTTGGCCTCGTGCTGGCTGGACTGCTCACAGCCTGCTCGGGAGACACGGGGGCGGCCGGCCCGGCCGGACCGGCCGGCAGCACCGGGGCTCCCGGCAGCAACGGCGCCAACGCCCTGGTCAAGCTCACCACCGAGCCGGCCGGCGCCAACTGCCCGAACGGTGGGACCAAGGTCCAGAGCGGGCTCGACGCCAACGGGAACGGCACGCTCGACCCGGCCGAGGTGAGCCCGACCGGCACCTCCTACGTCTGCAATGGGACCGCCAAGAACTCCCTGGTCAAGACCAGCGCCGAGGCGGCCGGCGCCAACTGCGCCTTCGGCGGCTCCAGGATCGAGTCGGGGCTCGACGCCAACGGCAACGGCACGCTCGACGCCGGCGAGATCGACCCGGCCGCCACCAGCTTCGTTTGCAGCTTCGGGCCGAGCGGGACCATCTCCCCCAGCACCGGAATCCACGTGGCCTACAAGGCGGTCAGCACGGCGGCCGGCGCCCCCATCACGGTCCGCTTCACGCTCAAGGACGACCGGGGCTTCCCGCTCGACCTGGCCGGGAACTACTCGCTCAACACGCCCATCCAGCCGCGCTTCGCCATCGGGTACTTCACCAAGGACGCGACCAGCGGGCTGGTCTCGCCGCTGGCCGTCTACACCAAGACCACCAGCGTGGCGGTGCCGGCGGGGCAGCCGACCAACTACAACCCGCTGGGGAGCGCCCCGGGGTACGGCGCCCTGATCGAGAACGGCCTCGGCGCCGGCGACTACACCTACACCTTCCCGACCACCTCCACCACGAACGGCCCGGTGGCGGTGGCCTATGACCCGACCAGGCTGGCGGAGACGCACGTGGTCTGGATCCAGGTCTCCCGCCAGACCGACCTGGTCTTCACCATCAACGCCAACACCTTCGCCGCCGACAACCAGCCCTACTACTTCATCCCCAGCGGCGTCGGCACGCCGCAGGTGCGCGAGCTGGTCTCCCAGGCCAAGTGCAACGCCTGCCACGCCAGGTTCAAGGCCGAGACCACCGCCTCGGCGGCCTTCCACGGCGGAGGTCGCGTCGACGCCGGCATGTGCAACGTCTGCCACAACCCCGGGCGCACCAGCAACCCGCTGGCCGACTCCTCGAGCTTCATCCACCGCATCCACAACGGCGAGCAGGTGGCCACGGCCAACCTGTTCCACGGGATCGCCGCCACCTACCCGCGCGACATCCGCGCCTGTGACGCCTGTCACGGCGGGGCGGCGCAGGGCGCCCAGGCGTTCACCAGGCCGACCACCCTGGCCTGCCAAGGGTGCCACGACTACGTCTCCTTCACCAACGCCGCAGCCACCACCTGCCTGATCAACGGGAACCTCGCCCGGGGAACCGACGGGAAGCCGCTCCCCTGCAACCACGTGGGCGGGCCCCAGTCGACCGACACCAGCTGCCTGCTCTGCCATGGCCCGGGGGCGTCGTTCGAGACCGCGAAGTACCACAACCCGGTCGCCCCGCCTGATCCGAACAACTCCTGGCTGGCCGGCGGGACCAACACCAACACCAATGCCTCCTTCGTGGCCGCCGGCGGCTACGTCCCGCCGGGTGCGAGCGTCATCACCTACGACGTGAAGAGCGTCGACGCCGTGCTCGACGCCACGGTCACGCCCAACGTCAAGCGCCCGCAGATCACCTTCAAGCTGAAGCTGGACGGCACGGACGTCGTCTTCCAGGCCTACGCGGCCGGCACGGTCACCGAGCTCATGACGAACTTCGTCGGTTCGCCCAGCGTCTACTTCGCCTTCGCGGTCCCGCAGGACGGCAACATCCTGCCTTCCGACTTCAACGCCTCGGCGAGCGGCTACCTCAGGAGCATCTGGAACGGCACCGCCACCGGGACGGGCGCCGGCACGCTCACCGGCCCGGACGCCACCGGCTACTACAAGGTCACGCTCACCGGGGTGCAGGTCCCGTCCACCGCGACCATGCTCACCGGCGGGCTGGGCTACACCTACTCGCTGAGCAGCGCGCCGCCGCTGGTGCAGACCAACGTGCCCGGCTTCCCCTGGACGCCCAACGTCCCGGCCGACGGGAAGGCGCAGGGTGGCCTGAGCGTCCCGGCGCCCAACGTCTGGAAGGTGGCCACCGGCTTCACCGGCCGGCGCGCCATCGTCGACAACGCCAAGTGCAAGAGCTGCCACGGCGCCCTGGGCGTCACCCCGACCTTCCACGCCGGCCAGCGCAACGACGGGCCGACCTGCTCGTTCTGCCACAACCCCAACCGCACCAGCTCCGGCTGGTCGGCCAGCTCGAAGTACTTCATCCACGCCATCCACGCCGGCCGCAAGCGGGTCGTCAACTACACCTGGCACGCCACCGCGGCCGGCCCCGGCTACGACGAGGTCGAGTTCCCGGGCACGCTCAACACCTGCACCACCTGCCACGTCCCGAACACCTACGACTTCACCAACGCGGCCAACCTGGCCGCGGTCGGCGGGATGGAGCTCACCACCGTGGCCACCGGCAAGTACAACACCGACCCGCTGGCCAACTCGACCTACTACACGATCTCGCCCTACGTGGTCGCCGACAACGTCACCGACTACGGCACCGGCTTCGCCTTCAACACCGGCACCGGCGTGACCACCGAGGCGGCGGGCACCACGCTGGTCCTCTCGCCCATCACCGCGGCCTGCGCCTCCTGCCACGACTCCACCATCGCCCTCAACCACATGAGGTCGAGCGGTGGCCAGTTCTACGCGGCGCGCTCCAGCGTGCTGGCCCTCGGCCCGTCGCAGGAGCAGTGCATGCTCTGCCATGGCCCGGGGCGGGTCGCTGCGATCGGCGAGGTCCACCAGAGGTAGGGCACCAGGAAGCCTGCAGCCGAGACGGTCGCCCCGGGGTGGTCTCACCCGGGGCGTTTCGTCTCGCCCTCCAGGGGGGAGGCTTCCCTCGATCTGGACGAGCTGGCCGGGTATCGCGCCTACGCGCGGAGGGTTCCTGCCCGGCTCGTCCCAGGGATATGGTGAGCGGAGGCTTCGGGAGGAGCCGAACCATGCGCGCGGCGCTCGAGCACCTGGTCCCACCCGAGGCCCCGCCGCCGAAGCGGCCCTACCGCACCGGCCTCTGGAGGGAGTGGCGCCTCGGGCCGGAGCTGCTCCGCCTCGGCCTGGCCACGGCCGCCCTGCGCGGCGAGCCACGCGGGGACGGTGCGCCGGTGGTCATGGTCCCTGGCTGGAAGGCGCCCGAGGGGACCATGAACCCCTTGCGCCGCTACCTGGCCTGGCTCGGTTACGACGCCCGTCACTGGGGCTTCGGCACCAACCGCGGCCAGCCCGAGGCCGACGCCCACCGCCTGGCCGATCTGGTGTCGAGCCTGGCGGCGGGCGCCTCCCGGCCGGTGACCCTCATCGGCTGGAGCCTGGGCGGCGTGGTGGCCCGCGAGACCGCCAGGCTGATCCGGCGGGAGGTGGCCCAGGTCATCACCTATGGCACGCCGGTGGTGGGCGGGCCGAGCTACACGGTCGGCGCCGACTCCTGGGGCCGGGAGGCGTGCGAGCGCTTCGCCCGGGCCACCGCCGAGGCCGACGCGGTCAACCCGCTCCGGGTCCCGGTCACGGCCATCTTCAGCCGCGCCGACGAGATCGTCTCCTGGCCCGCCTGCATCGACCGGGTGAGCCCACGGGTCCGCCACTTCGAGGTCTGGTCGACCCACGTCGGGCTGGGGATCGATCCGGCGGTCTGGTCGCTGATCGCCCGCCGGCTCGCCGCGGAGGGCGCCAGGCGGTAGATTCCCCGTCCCATGCCCGCCTCGGCGAGCGTCCCGCCCCGCCAGGCCGGCGCCAGCAACCTGCTGCTCTTCGCCATCCCCACCGTCACCTGGGGCACCACCTGGCTGGTCATCAAGTTCCAGCTCGGCCGGATCGAACCCGAGGTCTCGGTCGCCTGGCGCTTCGCCCTCGCCTCGGCGCTGCTGCTCGGCTGGTGCGGGCTGCGGCGCATCCCCCTCCGCCTCGGCCTGCGTGCCCACCTCGGCCTGGCGGCGATGGGCGTGCTGCTCTTCGGCCTCAACTACGTGCTGGTCTACCGGGCCGAGGCCACGCTCACCTCCGGCCTGGTGGCCGTGCTCTTCGCCTTCATGGTCTTCTGGAACCTGCTCGGTGCCCGGGTCTTCTTCGGGACGCCGGCGCCGCCGGCGGTCCTGCTCGGCGCGGTGCTCGGCGTCTCCGGTGTCGGCCTGCTCTTCTGGCCGGAGATGAGCGGCCTGCGTGGCCACGCGGGGCTGCTGGTCGGCGTGGCCTACGCCGCAGGGGGCACGCTGGTGGCGTCGGGAGGCAACCTCGTCTCGCAGCGGCTCTTCGCCGGCGGCGTGGCGGTGGTGCCCGGCACCGCCTTCGCCATGGGGTACGCCTCGCTGCTGGTGATGGGCTGGTGCGCGGTGCGAGGCGTGCCGTTCGCCTTCGACGCGCGGGCCCCCTACGTCCTGTCGCTCCTCTACCTGGCGGTCTTCGGCTCGGTGGTGGCCTTCGTCGCCTACCTCACGCTCCTCAAGCGCATCGGCGCGGGGCGGGCCGGCTACTCCACGGCGGTCATCCCGGTGGTGGCCATGCTCGCCTCCACGCTCTTCGAGCATTACCGGTGGACGGCGCCTGCGGTGGCCGGGATGCTGCTGGTGCTGGCCGGCACGGTGCTGGTCCTGCGGGCCAGGGAGCGGGTCGCCGCCAGACGGCCGCCGGCGTGATCAGCCTGGGGCAGTCCGCCAGGCGGTCGACGGCAGGGTGAGCCGGATGGTGGTCCCCTGCTCGGGGACGCTCTCGACCTCGACGGCGCCGCCGTGGGCCTCGACGATCCGCTTCGCCAGCGCCAGCCCGAGCCCGACCCCGCCGGTCCCGCGGGCCCGGCTGCGGTCGGTGCGGAAGAACGGGGTGAAGAGGCGGGGGAGGTCGGCGGCGTCGATCCCGATCCCGTGGTCGCGGATCTCCAGGACCACCACGCCTTCGCCCTGCCGGGCCGTCAGCTCGACCGGCGACGGGTCGGCCGAGTACTTGGCGGCGTTGTCGAGCAGGTTGTCGAGGGCCCGCCGCAGCAGGGCCGGGTCGCCGTCGATCGAGGCGGGGAGCCGCTCGGCCCGCGCCGCGAGCGTCCGCGCCGGCCAGCGCTCGCGGAAGCGCCCCGCAGCCTCGTCGAGCAGCGCCGCGAGCGCGATGGGCTCGCGCCGGAGCGGCAGGTCGCCGCCGGCGTGGTCGAGCCGCGCCGCCGACAGCACGTCGGCCACCATCCGCTCCAGCTCGGTCAGGTCGGTGCCGATCTCCTGCAGGAAGCGGCGGGCCCGGGCCTGGTCGCCCTCGGCCGCCAGCTCCAGGGCCACGCGGATGCGCGCCAGCGGCGTGCGCAGCTCGTGCGAGACGTTGGCCAGCAGCTCGCGCTCGGCCCGGACCAGCCGCTCCAGCCGCCCGGCCATCTCGTCGAAGGCCCGGCCCAGGTCGCCGACCTCGCCGCCCCCGCAGAGGCCGGCGCGCGCCGTGAGGTCCCCCTCGCCGAGCCGCCGGACCGCGACGGTGAGCCGCTCGATGGGTGCGGTGATCCCCCGCGCCAGCGGCACCGAGGCGATGGCCAGCGCCAGCAGCACCGCGCCGATCACCAGCGCGATGCGGAGCACCTGGTGGGAGCGCCAGCCGCCGGCCAGCACCGCGTAGGCCCCGGGGGCGCCCTGCAGCGGCGCCGCGTAGGCCCAGCTGCGCCCCGGGATGCGGAAGGCGACGCCGGCCGCGAGGCGGGCCAGCTCGGCGTCCGGGAGCGGGGGCGGGGGCGGCTCGACGTTGGCAGCCACCAGCCGGCCGCCGTCGAAGACCGCCACCTCGATGCCGAAGGCGTCGTGGGCTCGGCGCAGGATGGCGTGGAGCCGGGCCGGGTCGTGGAGGGCGTCGGCGGTCTGGGCCGCCGCGAACTCGACGATCCGCTCCGGCCGCATGGGCGGCCCCTGCGGCCCCATCACGGCGCCGGCGGCCACCACCGCGGCCGCCACCAGCACCAGCAGCAGCAGGCCGTTCAGGTAGACCCGCCAGAAGAGGCGGCCCCGGCCGTGGCGGGGGTGGTGCCGGGGGTGGGCGCCAGGTCTCACGGGACCTCCCCACCGGCCAGGACGTAGCCGGCGCCACGCACCGTCTTGATGAGCCGCGGACGCTTCGGGTCGTCGCCGAGCTTCTGGCGCAGGCGGGAGACGTGGACGTCGACCGAGCGGTCGAAGGAGTCCTCGGGGCTGCCGCGGGCGAACTCCATGAGCTGCTCGCGGGAGAGGACGCGGCCGGCCCGCTCGGCGAGGGCGTGGAGCAGGGCGAACTCGTAGGCGGTCAGCTCCACGGCCTGGCCGGACAGCGTGACGCTCCGCGCCGAGGGATCGATGACCAGGGCCCCGACCTTGACCGCCTTGAGCGCCGGACCGGCGCGCCCCTTGGCGCGGCGGGTGACGGCCCGGATGCGCGCCAGCAGCTCGCGGGGGCTGAAGGGCTTGGCGAGGTAGTCGT
>Ga0315271_10001391_pt1 | contig 14552 bp, 8 predicted proteins | sample C3_top_MG_FD_204664 | JGI IMG/M metagenome (GOLD analysis project Ga0315271, IMG submission 204664) | Sediment microbial communities from Yellowstone Lake, YNP, Wyoming, USA - C3_top | ecosystem: Environmental > Aquatic > Freshwater > Lake > Sediment | place: USA: Wyoming | collected 2017-08-01 | reverse complement strand
GTTCGCCGGAGATCGGGACCCCTCGTTGTCACCGTACGACGATCGTGTGGCCTCCGAACGCCACGGTCTGCCCCGTGCGGATTTTACACCGCCGCCGCACTTCCACCGCGCCGTCGACCGTGATGCGACCGTCCGCGATCGCGGTCTTCGCCGTGCCGCCGGTGTCGCACAAACCGGTGAGCTTCAGCAGATCGTCGAGCTCGACGAACGGATGCCCCTGCAACTGAAATTCCAGCAGCTTTTCCATTGCCTCCGTCCGCCGCGCTACCAGTCGATCGAGCGGTAGTCTTTCAGGAACTGGCCCCACACGTGCACGCCGGTGTTGAAGCCGCCGATGATGGGGTCGACGATGCGCGCGGCGCCGTCGAGGATGTCGAGCGGCGGATGGAACCGGTGCTCGGCGGCCTTGCGCGCGGCAATCTCGACCGGGTCCTCGTCCGTGACCCAGCCGGTGTCGACGCTGTTCATGTGGATGCCGTCGCTCTGGTAGTCCGTGGCGGCCGTGCGCGTCATCATGTTGAGCGCCGCCTTGGCCATGTTCGTGTGCGGGTGTCTCGTGGTCTTGAAGCGCCGGTAGAACTGCCCTTCCACCGCCGACACGTTGACGATGTGCTTGTCGCGCTCGGGGGTGCGCAGCATCAGGGGTTTCAGCCGCGCATTGAAGATGAACGGTGCCACCGCATTCACGAGCTGGACTTCCAGCAGTTCGACGGCCGACACCTCCGCGAGGAGCAGCCGCCACGAATTGCGGCCGCGCAAATCGATCTGCTGGAGGTCCTGGTCGAGTCGACCCTCCGGAAACAGCGCCCTCTGGGCCGCGGCTTCTTCCGGCAACAGCGCCACCTGCGACAGTTGGGCGGCGTGCGTGAGACCGGCGACTCCCGAGAGGCGCTCTCCCAGGAGCGTCGCCGCCGCGCCGGAGGCGTCGGCCTCGGGCAGCAGGTGATAGCCGCGCAGGCCCTCGTACGCGCCGACGAGCTTGCGGACATGCGCCGGCATCTCGCGCAGGGCCGCGGTCTCCGCCGCCATCATGTGCTCGTAGAACGCCGGCGGGCGGCGCACGGTCTGGCAGGCGTTGTTCACGATAAAGTCCAGCCGCGCTCTCGTCGCGGTCATTTCGCGGCAGAACGCCTCCACGCTCGGCGTGTGCCGCAGGTCGAGGCCGAAGACCTCGAGCCGATCGCCCCAAGCGGCAAAGTCGGGTTCATTCGCGTACCGGGCGGCGGCATCGCGCGGGAAGCGGGTCGTGACGATCAGGTGCGCGCCCGATCGCAGGAGCTTGAGCCCGGCCTGGTAGCCGATCTTGACGCGCCCGCCCGTAAGCAGCGCGACCCGGCCCCGGAGGTCGGCCGATTCCGTTCGCTTGCTGAAGTTCAGCGCCGCGCACGGCGGGCAGAGCTGATCGTAGAAGTGATGCAGTTCCGCGTACGGCCGCTTGCAGACGTAGCAGTGCTTTTCGCCGACCGTCGCGGCCGCGCCGGCGCGGGCCCTGGCCTCGTCGGTCTCGCCCGGCGGCACGTCGGCGGGATCGAATGCCGGCGGCGCAAACACGTTGGGCGTGGTGAAGACCGGCTGGCGGCGCAGCGCCCGGATTCCCGTCGCGTGCAAGACCCGGTCGTCCTTGGTCGTGCGCGCCGCTTTGCGTTGCTTTCCGATCGCCTTGATCAGGTGGCGCCGCGCCGCCGCGTCCGGGTTGTAGATCCGGCCGGCGGCCTGGATCAACCGCGTCCGCTCCGCGGCGGACAGCTCAGCCAGCAGGCTTTGATCGCGGGCGATCTCCTCGAGCTGCGCCACGAGCGCGTCCAGCCGCTCGCGCAGATCGCGGCTCACGCGCGGCACCACAACAGCGTCCGGGGATCGCGCATGAGGCAGGCGATCAGCCGGCCGTCGTGGTTTCGTCTTTCGGCCAGGTGAATACCTCGTAGCCGTCGACGACCCGCCCGGCGGTCACGAAACCCTCGCGCGAGTGCACCGGTTCGATGGCCTGCTTGGCGATCGCGATGGAATTCGGCGCCGCGTATTTCTGCATGTGGCCGGCGACGTCGATCACGCGGTCGCTCATCTCCTCCATCGGCACCGCGGGGTCGAAGTAGACGTAGCCGTAATTGATGCCGCAGCGGATCCGGAAGTCCCGCTTCATGGTCTTGACGCTCTTGTTGAAGGCCTCGAGGCTGTTGATCACGTCCTGCCCGAGGCGGACCGCGACGTCCACCGAGGGCAGGCAGATCATGACGCCGTCCGGGGTCCACGCGGCCTTGAGCCCGCCGTACTCCTTGATCTTGCTGTCGACCAGCTTCTTGTACTCGCGGAAGTCCCGCTCCACGATGCCCTGCTCCTCGCCGACTTTCATCCCGGTGGAGTCCACGATGTCCACCGAGAGAAAAGCCAGGTCCCGCCCCATCGCGTCGAGCTTCTTCTTGGTTTCGGCGAAGACCCGCAGCAGTTCCTCGCGGTCGGCGGGCTTCGTGCTCTCCTGGAGGCTTTCGAGCTTCTCCTTGAGCGGGGCCAGCACCTTGTCGTCGCTGCGCAGATGCCGTTTCGCGGTCAGCAGCTCGAACTGTTCGAAGGCCTCGCGGTTCTCGATCTTCTTGCGGAAGTGGCCGCGCAGGACGTTGGCCTCGAGCGCCACGAAGAGCGCGAGACCCAGCGCCAGCCATTCGGTGATGTCCTTGCCCTGGATGGTGTGGGGCACCACGGCGCGGATGGACCCGACGAGGGATTTCCCGAACCCGAGCAGCGTGCTCAAGACGGGGAGCGAACTGGCCGCCTTGACGTACGGGGCCGACAGAGCCAGGCCGAAGACCGCGACGAGGAAGATCGACCCGATCAGGATGGCGGTGGCGATATACTTCCACGTCTGATCCAGGAGCAACTTCCCGGCATGCGTGCTCATCGATCCCCCTTTGCGTCCGGACGGGACGACACCCATCGCGGCGTATCCCCCGGGCATCCAGGGACCGCCGCAACAGCCGGCTGTCTTCCCCTGTCTCGCCGTACTAGCCGCGGCTGCAATTCTCCGGCTGCCGGTGGTCAAAGTCAAGGTGACAGGCGTGGGATCCGGGAAATGGTCTCCCGGGTTGAAGGTGCTTCGCCGTGGTGCACCAGGCGCCCGGTTGTGATAAAAAAGGACCATGATCGCGTCTGAGTTCCTCGTTCGCGAGGTGCACCGCTTCGGGCGCCCGCTCTATCGCCTCGGACTCTCGGGGTCGTTCGGCCTCGACGAAGCGGCGTGCCGCGAGGCGCTCGAGCGGATCCAGTACGTGTTCTGGACACCCCGGATGAAGGGACTGACCCCCGCCCTTCGCGAAGCGCTCGCGCGGGACCGCAGCCGCTACGTGGTCGCCACCGGGCCGCTCCTCGGGTTCTTTCCCGGAGCACTGCGCAAAACCGTCGAGCATGCCCGCAGGACCCTCGGCACCGACGTGATCGACGTCTTCCAGCTCTTCTGGCTCGGGAAGATGTCCGCCTTCACGAGGGGCGTGCAGGCCGAGATGGCCGCGCTGCGGGACGAGGGGAAGGTGCGCTGGCTCTGCGTGTCGATTCACGACCGGCCGCGAGCCGGGCAGCTCGCCGCCGACTCGATCCTCGACGCGCTGATGATCCGCTACAACGCCGCGCACACCGGCGCGGAGCAGGAGATCTTCCCGCACCTCGCCGCGCGGCGTCCGGCGCTCGTCTCGTACACGGCGACGGCATGGCGCAAACTCCTGGCCGCCCCGAAAGGCTGGACCGGCCGGGTCCCGACTGCAGGCGACTGCTACCGCTTCGTCCTCTCCTCGCCGCACGTCGACATTGCGCTCACCGGCCCGCGCACAGTCGGGCAACTGCGGGAAAACCTCGCCGCGGTGGAGCGCGGCCCGCTCCTGCCCGAGGAGGACGCGTGGCTGCGCGCTCTCGGCCGGGCGGTGCACGGCTGAAACGTGAACGAGAACGGAGCGACATGAAAATAATCAGTATTTCGGCGTTCGTTCTTGCGCTGAGTCTTTGCGCGACCGCGGGGACCGCGCAGTCCGCGGACACCTACCAGATCGATCCGGTGCACTCGTTCGCGAGCTTCTCGATCGGGCACCTGGGCATCGGCCTCGTGCGGGGGTTCTTCTCCGATATTGCCGGGACGATCGCGTTCGACGCGGCTGACGCGACGAAGGACGCCATCGACGTGACCATCAGGACGGCGAGCGTCAACACGCACGTCGACAAGCGGGATGAGGACTTGAGAAGCCCGAACTTCCTCGAGGTCGAGAAGTACCCGACGATGTCGTTCAAGAGCACGGCGATCGCCAGGCAGGGCGACGGCTACACGGTGACCGGCGACTTCACCCTGCACGGGGTCACGAAGACCATTACCGCGACGGCGAAATTGCTCGGTGCCGGCAAGGACCCGTGGGGCGGGTACCGCACCGGGTATGTTGCCGATTTCTCGGTGAATCGGACCGACTACGGCATGACGTACGACCTGTCGGGAATCACCGACAAGGTCGATATCTCGGTCGCCTTCGAAGCCGTGAAAAAGTAAAGAGACAGACACACCCCCTCCTCCGGCGTCCGGCCGAAGGAGGGGGCGATTGCACCGGCCAGAACCTGACGCGGTCTACTCGATCTTCTCGCCCTTTGCCACCACCTTGCCGTCGTGGAACTGGATGAGCCCCGTTTTGTAGAACCAGGTCTCGCTCGCCCCGGCGGGCGTCGGCAGCAACGTCCCCTGGCCGGTCGACTCCATGCGGAACTTCTTGTGCGGACTTCCGGCCACGGTCAGCACCTGCTCCGGGCTCATGCCGAGCGACACCTTCTCGTAGTTCTGCAGCGACGCGGCGCACCCGAACCCGAGAGCGCCCACGGCGACTGCTGTGGCGATCGCTGTCCTGTACCTGCGTGTCATCTTCCACCTCCGTTACTGGTTTCGGGATGCGTGGCTGCCACACGCGTGGCTGAACCACCCCCTTGGAAAGTTCGACGCGCGAATCCCGAAAAGGTTCCCGCCCCGTCCAAACCCGGTGGCGGCATCCCGGCTGCCGGGCATTTCGGCTACACTGACCGCACCCTCCCCGGCATCGTGCGGCGGGGGGCATGCAACCCGGGAGGGCCGGTCGTGAAGACGTACCGCAAGGAACTCTGGTTCACCATCCCCGCGCGCGTGGGGTTCGTCAACATCACCTCCCAAGTCGTTGCGTGCCTGCAGGAGAGCGGCATCCGCGAGGGGTTGGCCCTCGTGAACGCGATGCACATCACCGCCTCGGTGTTCGTCAACGACGACGAGCGGGGGTTGCTCGGCGACTTCGAGATCTGGCTCGAGAAACTGGCGCCGCACGCGCCGGTGTCGCAGTACCGGCACAACAGCGGCGAGGAGAACGCAGACGCGCACCTCAAACGCTCGGTCATGGGCCGCGAAGTCGTGGTCGCCGTCACCGGGGGAGAACTCGACTTCGGCCCGTGGGAGCAGATCTTCTACGGGGAGTTCGACGGCAGGAGAAAGAAGCGGGTGCTGGTCAAGATCATCGGCGAGTAATCCGCGGGTAGAGCAGGGGAGCGTTCCCTCGAGCGCACTGCTCGCTGTTGCGAGACTCCCCGTGGAGTACGGTTCGTGCGCAGGGCTGTGCGCAGGGCCGACTGACGCAACCTCGGTAACTCAGCTGTAACCGATCCGTAACTTATTTGTAACCTTTTTCATGTGGACAGTGTATACCTTACCGAGCAGGCAGGATTCGCCAGTCTGGATTTCCGGGTACTTTGGTAAGGAGACAAGGCCAATGGCTGCTGCGGGGATTCGTTGCGTAGCTCTCTCCCGTCTCGTTCCGAGAGCCCTGTTTCTCGGCGGGCTCGCACTCGCCCTGCTCGATCCCGGAATCGCCTTTGCGGGCCACGCCATGAACGAGGGTAACGCGTGCATGGATTGCCATGACCTGAAAGTTGGCTTTGGCGAGCCGGGCACCTCCTTCCTCGGGAGCGGCAAGAGGAATCTGGCGACGATCAAGTTCGCGTGGTCTCTTCCGGGCAACAACACCAACGGCAAGGCTGTTCCCGACGAGTTCGGCTGCCTCTATTGCCACAACAGCCCGGTTCTCAAGGACGACCCGGACACGCCGGGGATCCTCTACGAGAACCGGATGCGGGACGCGAGCAACCACTTCCGCGGCAAGGCCTCGGTCCACCCGGTAGGGTACGATCTGGCGACCGGCACACCCACGGACACCAGCGGCCAGCTCCTCAGCACGTTCGACTGCTACAACGGCGGGATAAAGCGCGACCCGCTGTGCGCTGACGACGGCTCGACGGCCGACGGCATCGGCGATCGCGCCAAGGAACTCGACTGCGTCGATTGCCACGACGTGACCCAGAGCACCGGCTATCTCGGCTATCCCCAGCACGGCAAGCCCCTGGCGACCAACCCCCTGATGCTCCGCAAAGGCGTTGGCGTCGGATTCAACCTGGCGAACGGCGAATACGACGACGTCTGCCGGCGCTGTCACGGCAGTGCGACTGGCGCCGGTTCCACGGGTATGGCTGCGTTCAAGAGCACGGGCAAGGACCTGCGGCTGACGGCGCACCCGGACGCGAGCGACACGACGACGAACGTGATGAAGGAGTACGACGGGACGCTGCTGAAGGTGGCGGACCCGAACAACGACGGGGTGGCGGAGGCGGGGCTGAAGAAACAGTGCCCGAGTTGCCATGCGTCTCACTACTCCACGACGAACAAGAAGCTCTTCGCCGTCGGGCTGGACGTCAGCGACGGCGGCAAATGCACCAGCTGCCATTTCCCCGGGGACAGCAACAACCTCGCCGAGGGCGGCAGTTTCGTCAAGTACGGGCACGGAAGGGCTGCGATCGGCTTCGGGTGCTCCTCGTGTCACAGCGTCACTGCCAGCCACGGTCCGGCGTTCCCGGCGAACGGGCCGAAAATGTTCAGCTTCTCGCCGGACACGACACCGTCGAAGTACGGGAAGGACCTCACGTCGATCTGCAAGACCTGCCACCCGCCCTCGAAGTACACGGCGCACACCGGCGGCTCGACGAACATCGGCTGCCTCGACTGCCACGACGAACACGCAGAAGGTGTCGGGAGCACGTCGAACCGTTTCATGATCCCGCAGCGCCTGCCAAACAACTACCCATCCACCGAGCTGTCGTTCTTCCAGAGCAACGGCGTGAACGGGGTTGAGCCCGGGGTCTACGATTTTTTCGTGGCGGACAATAATGCCCGCAAGAACGCCGACATGCCGGGCGCGGCCAGCGCCAGCGTCTGCGACAATGCGGTCTGTCACGGGGGGCTGGCCGTGAACGGGACGCCGGTCTCGCCGCTCTCGACGTTCATGACCAGCGGCAAGCACACCGGCGCCGACCAGACCGCCGGGACGAACTGCGGTCAATGTCACTCCCACACGGATTCGGCCGGCTCCTGGGCCGCGAGCAACTCCTGCACCTCCTGCCACGGCCAGCCGCCGGTCAGCACCGCGACCTCGGCCTCGGGTTACCTTTTCTATGGGTCGAATGCGGACGAGTCGAAGACGCCGCACAGGCGGCACGTGGTCGACTACGGTTTCGGGTGCAGGGAATGCCACAACCAATGGACGAACGCGGCGACGCACAACACCACCGCCTCCCCGACGTACGAGTCGGTCTGGTTCGACTCGGCGCGCAACCCGGATGCGGCAGTGTATCCGTCGACGGCCGGGTACACGGTTGCGACGAGCACGTGCAACAACCTCTATTGCCACTCGGATGGGCAGAGACACCAGGCGGGTGGATCGGTCGGGTCGCCGGTGTGGATGACCGGAGCGCAGACCCCCGACTGGAGCACGCAGGACTTGCCGTGCAACTCCTGTCACGGCGCGACCAATGGCACCGTCGGCTCGCTGACGTACGGCGCGCCGGACCATGCGAACGGCACCGGCGGGAACACGGCGAACAGCCACGGCAAGCACCCCTTCGCCTGCGCGGTCTGCCACAACGCCACGACGCAGGATCTGGACCCCGCCGGCGGCTGGACCCTCGACCTGGTCGGCAAGAAACACGTGAACGGGACGATCGATTTGCTCAACGGCGGCGGGTACACCTTCGCGCCCGGCGCCGCTGGCACCCACACCTGCAGCGGCATCTCCTGCCACGGCGGCAACAGCGCGACCTGGGGCGGGGCGTCGCTCTCCTGCGACTCCTGTCACTTCCGGACCACCGCCAACGGCGGCGACCGGAACAATTTCGTTCTCGGCGACGGCGCGCCGTCGCTGATCAGTGCCGACGAGTGGACCACGACCGGTCACGGACGGGCGACGGTCTACCCGGGCGGGAACGTGGCGGCGGGTTTCGTCAGCACGGTGGCGAGCGACCTGAAGGGGTGCCTGTACTGCCACGACTCGGCGGTGGCGCACGGGACGGGGAGCAACCCGTTCCGGCTGCGCAACAACAATTTCCTCGCGCAGGGGAACACCGCTGCCAACGCCTACGGCTGGAACGACGTGTGCCTGATCTGCCACAGCACCCTGCCGGCGGCGGTCGGGTTCGACCCGGACGGGGCGGGCACCGGCTACCTGCCGGAGAATTCGCAGGCGGCCGACAAGGTCAACCAGAACCACTACGGGGCAAAGCACGGCAGCGCCACCCAGGGCGGGACCTTCTGCTGGGACTGCCACGACCCGCACGGGGACACGGACCAGTACATGTTCCAGGGGGCAAACGGCGGGGGCCCGGGCAACGGCGTGACGCAGGTCTCGGACGGGACCTGCGGGATACCGGTCACCTCGCGTTCGATGACGGGCTTCGACCTGACCAGCGGCGGCGGCACGCCGGCGAACTTCAACTCCTCGGACTACGTGAATGCGAGCCTCACCGGCATCTGCCAGACCTGCCACACGACGGCGCTCTACTTCAACCAGACCACGAACACCGCACTGACCAGCCACAACGGCGCCGACGCGGCACGCTGCACCGCCTGTCACCAGCACACGAAAGATTTCACCGCCTTCTGCAATTCCTGCCACGGCTACCCGCCGCTGACGGCAGCCGACATGGGGACCAGGGGCGCCACCTATCCGGACGCGCTGGTCGACACCGCCTACGGCGGCTACGCGGGCGGCGGCGACGCGCACAACGCGCCCGACCACCTCGCAACCACGGTCACCGCGGCCAACGGCTGGACCCCGTGCCTGCCCTGCCACCCGAACACCTCGCACATCGCGACCACGAGCGTCCTGCGCGCGAACATCAACGTCGCCTTCCCGGCCGCCTACAACGCGAAGAGCGGCGCGGCCTCCTTCACGCCCGGCGCCGGGCCGACCGTCGCCACCTGTGCGAATGTCAGCTGCCACGGCGGGCAGGCCACCCCCGTGTGGAGCGGCGGGACGGTCAACGTCGCGACTCAGTGCACGAGCTGCCACATCGCCGAGGCGGCGGCGAGCCAGGCCACGGCGACACAGTGGAACAGCGCCTGGTCGGGCCTCCACGCCCGGGCCGGTTCGGTGAGCCTCGAGAACCACACGGCCGCAGACGCTTCGGTCGGCGACATCACGGATTGCAACACCTGCACCCAGTGCCACGCGCTGCCCGCCCTGCACTTTTCGGGGCTGGACTCCCAGGCCACGGACCCTCTGACCGACGCCGATTTCGTGACCACCTACGACGGCACGGGGGGGAACATCTCCGCCGCGACGGGCTGCAAGGTGACCTGCCACAGCGATTCGAACGGGACGACGCCGCGCTGGGCGCGCGCGTGGTCGAGCACGGTCACGGCGACCGACGGCACCGAGTGCGCGAACTGCCACGGGACCTGGATCGACGGCTGGGTGGCGGGTGTCTCGCACCGCACGGACGCCGGCCCGTCGAACGCGCACGGCCAGAACCTCGCCTACCCCCGGCGCGGCTGCAGCGAGTGTCACGCGATCGGCAGCACGAGCTACATTTTCAGCCCGAAGTGGAACAACGGCACGACGGGCAACCACGGCAACAGGGTGATCGAGCTGAACAACTCCTACGCCGCGAACCCGCAGCGGCTGACGGGCGCCGACGCCGGCAAGACTGGCTGCAATTGCTGCCATCTGGCCAACGACGGCTTCGCGGCCGGCCAGCACAGCTTTCCGACCGTGACGCGCTGGACCTTCGCGACGCTCACGAACGGTCAATACTCCGGCTGCTCGGGTTGCCATGGCACGACCAATGTGAACAACTACCCGGACAGCGGTGCGCAGAACGGTACGGCCTACGAGAACCGCGCCGGCGCGCACAAGAAGCACGTCGATGCGATCGCGGCCCGCAACGCCGGCACTTCCTCGGCGGACGCCAGCACCTGCGCCTGGTGCCACCCCGGCGGCGCTCACTCCGGCGACCAGTCCGTCCCGCCGGCCGACGTCATGGACGGCGTGGCCAACAAGTTCAAGACGATCACCGGCGGCACCGACGCCGACGGCGCCTTCGTCGCGGCGTCGAGCACCTGCACGAACATCGACTGCCACAGCGGCACGACGACGCCGGGCTGGTACTACGCGCCGGACACGGCGGCCCCGGCGTGGACGCCGAATTCGGGCATAGCCGCGACGAACCCCAACCAGGGCGGGGTTCTGAACGTGACCTGGAACGCCGCCGTCGACGCCTACCCCTCCAACCCGGTGACGTACGATCTGTACATGGCCACGACGAACACTCCGGCCGCGGTCTTCGCCGAGCCGCCCCTGGTCTCCGCGCTGACGGGCACGGCCACCACGGTGACCGGACTCGCCGACGGCACGACCTACTACTTCGGCGTGCGCGCCAAGGACAACTGGGCCACCAAGAACGTGAGCGCCAACACCGACATCTCCGGCGGGACGGCGCCGGGGCCGGCAGCGCCGCCAGCGCCCACGTCGACCGTCTACTACCTGACCAAACCCGCCAGCGCCACAAACCTCTGGGGCGCGGTCACCACGAACCTCAACCTGACCTGCGGGACGGCCACCTCCGCACTTGCGGTCGCCTCCGCCCCTCTCCATCCCGCATTGCCGTCGCCCGCAGCACCGCCGGCGGGCCGGGGGCTGTTGACCACGACGAAGGACTGCGGAGCTGCAAGCGTCAATAACTATATGGCTTCCGACGCTACCCCCTGGGCCTATGCCTGGCGCAATTTCGGCGGTTTCTACTCCGCGCCGTATGCGAACAAGACCGTCGTCTCCGGGTCGTCGACGGGAAACACCTTCGGTTTCCAGGGTTCGACGAGCGGCGCCCCGTATGATCAGGTGCTGGTCCTTTTCGCGGTGGTGGACAGCAGCGGCAACCACACGGGGGATACGGGCAGATACGTGTCCAGATATGGTCTCACCAACGCGATGGCAGCCTATTCGTTCGACCTGAGCCCACTCTCGGTGACGGTGCCGGCGGGCAGCCGGCTGGCGGTCCTCATCTACTACTATGACTACTACTATGGCGATGTGAATCACCGGATCGCCTACGACAACTATAGCGCCGCCATCACGAACCAGGTGACCCTCAAAGAAACCATCCTGGACGTCTTCCCGCCAACCTGGCCCGGTGGCGTCTCCGGGATCGCGGCCCAGGACGCCGGAACGGACGGGGTGCTCCGGGTTTCCTGGAACACCGCCACCGACCCCGGGCTGGCAACCACCCCTCCCGTTGTCTACGACATCTACCGCGTTCAAAGCGCGGCCTGCACCGGACTGTGGGACAGCCTCAACCTGTATCGGTCCAACCTGGGATCGACGTCTTTTCAGGACACGGGGCTCACCAACGGTCTCACCTACTGCTACGGCGTGCTCGCCAAGGACAGTGCGAATCCGGTGAACGTCACCACCGGCGTCCAGACGGCGGCCGCCACTCCCTCCCGGGGCGCCGCTTTCGGCTGCAACAGCTGCCACGCCTCGCCGCCGACCTCGGCAGGCAACGCGGGCAGCCACGCTGCGCACGCGAACAACGATGCCGACTACACGGAGTGCAACAATTGCCACCCGGGGACGACCTCCTACACGAACAGCCACCAGAACGGCAGCGGGCAACTGGCCTTCGACGGCACGGCGGCCACCGCCGTGTACAACGGCCTCCAGCTCTCCTACACCGACAACGCGCTGGTGATCTACAACGATACCAACGGCTACGGCATCCTCACCGGGAGCACCGGCGACGGGATCGACAACGGGACCTGCGCCGGGACGCCGGCCACCTACTGCCACGGCGCGGCGTCGCCGACGTGGGGAAACGCCGCCACGGCGCTCTGCTCCTCCTGCCACAACGGCGGGGGGGGGACGCTCGCCCCGACCGTCACGATGGCCAGTTCGCACGTCACGGCGCCCGGGGGAACGGTCTCCTGCAAGGACTGTCACGCCGGTCACTTCCGGGGGGTGCGGATTCCGCTGCCCCCAGCGAGTTGGAGCAACACCAACCTCTCCGCGACGAACATGCGGACCCAGCTCGGCATCGGCTACACCAACGCCGGAGGGATCGATCTCGGCGGGCCGGGCACCGTGGCCTCAATCGCCACGAAGACCACCGAGGCCGAGATCTGCTGGGGGTGCCACGACAGCGTGGCAACCCCGGTGAGCGAATGGGGCTACAACACGAAGACGACCCCTGCCGGCTACCCCGTCGCGACCTTTGCGACCGCGGACGGCAACCTGGAAACCGAAAACCAGGGCTGGCTCTACCTCTCCTCTTCCTACGCCACCAAGACCTCCGACTGGACGCAAGGGTTCTGGATGTCGGCGTACGACCCGCTCCTGAAAAGGCGGATCGCGTCGGTTCACACCGCGAGCCTCGATCCCGCCGGGCAATCCTCGAGCGTGGCCGCCAACGTCTGGGGGAACGGGACCGTCAACCGGACATCCCCGACGCTGGAGAACAAGGGAGCGATCCGCTGTTCGTACTGCCACGACGTCCACAACACGTTCGGCCCGAATGGGAAGCCCTACCTGCGCGGCAGCTGGGTTGGCGATCCCTACCCCCCCGAGTTGCCGCCACGCGGGACGTACGCGTACACCACCGCCGTCTCCCCATGGGCCGCCACGCCTCGCGGCCTGAGCACCGCCAGGGACAAGGGCGGGTACTTCATCGACCAGAACAGCAACTGGCCGACGAAGAATGCCGCAATGGACACCACGGCCGAGACGTCGGGGCTCTGCACCCTCTGCCACGGCGCGAACGTGGACTCGATGGACTACTACACGGGATCAAAGCTCTGGCTCCCCGGGATGAGCAACGGCCACAGCAACTCCAACCTGGGGGGGACGGGCGCGAACAAGACGGACCTCTTCACGGGCAACCGCTACGGCTGCGGGATGGGGATGCAACTGTGCGTGGGGGGGCAGGGCGGGTGCGAATACCCCCTGAACGATTGCGGCCATCTGGGCAACCCCGGGCGATGTGGCGATATCGATTCCTTCGGCAATCGAGGCGATTGCGCGTTCATCGGCACCAGCGGGTGGTGTGGAACGGACTGCGCCAACTGGTACGGCACCGGCACGATCGGCGGGGCGGAGGGGCCGGGCACGATGGCCCACAATTTCACCTGCTCCAAGTGCCACAGCCCCCACGCCAGCGGCCTGCCGGCGCTGATGATCCAGAATTGCATCGACACGGGCCTCAGCAGCTTCGGGATCCCCGGCAACAGCGTTTCGGCCAACAATTGTCATCGAAAGACCTCGACGACCGATGGCTGGCACATCATGGCCCCCGGGCAGTGAGAGGAGCGCCGACCATGGGGAGGAGATGGGTTTCCGTCGGGGTTCTCGGCGTCCTGCTGCTCTCGGGCGCGAGTGCGGCCCGGGCCCGGGAGATCGCGAAGCGGTCCTTCGAGGGGAAGGGCTGGAACCAGTCGGAGCTCGCGGCAGCCAGTCCGCTGGCTGTCTCTTTTGCCGGGGTGAGTCGGGGATCGATCTCCTTCGACCTTCAGCGGTCGGGCGATGCCGCCGGGAGGGAAACCGTCTTCGCCCTTCTGGACCCTGCGGGCATCCAGGTGTTGCGGCTGCGGGTGAGCTGGACCTCGGCGTCGGGCCAGCGCAACCCCGAGTTTTCTTTCCGGGGCCCCGGCAGCGGGGAAGAATATCGTCGCTACGGGATGGGCCTCTGGGGGCCGGTCGTCGAACTGGATCGACCGGTGGCCCACGGAACGTGGATCCACGTTGACCTGACCTGGGACGATACGTCCAGGATATACACCGTTTATGTCGACGGGAGAGCGCAGCTCAAGCAGTCCGGGGGATATCAGCCGGGGAAACTCTTCAGTGCGGAAATGCTGGAGAGGTTCAACCGGGAACTCGAGCGGGAGGGCAAGCTCAAGGCCTTCGACTCCAGGCCCCTCAACGTCTTTCTCTCCGAGGTGGTCGCCGTCCAGTTCGGCAGCTCCGGCCCGCCCCTCCCCACCGTGGCGGGCGCCCGCACGCCGCCTCCCGGCAAGACTCGGCCCTCTCTTCGCAACGCCCTCCTCGACAACTTCATCGTCTACGGCGACGAGATTCCGCTGGCCGGGCGGACTCGCCCGGTGGCGGCCCCGGCCATCGCCTCGGTGGAGCACGATGCGGCGAGAACTTCCGGTTTTTCCGGCAAGCTGGTGGCCGGCAACACCCTGCGCGTGACGCTGGACG
>Ga0315271_10001389_pt1 | contig 14561 bp, 12 predicted proteins | sample C3_top_MG_FD_204664 | JGI IMG/M metagenome (GOLD analysis project Ga0315271, IMG submission 204664) | Sediment microbial communities from Yellowstone Lake, YNP, Wyoming, USA - C3_top | ecosystem: Environmental > Aquatic > Freshwater > Lake > Sediment | place: USA: Wyoming | collected 2017-08-01 | reverse complement strand
CCTCGGCAGCTCTTCCCGCGCTGGCGCTGGCCGGTCCCGTCTCCACTGCCGTGCCGGTCCAGGGGACCTTCGACCGGGTGGACTCCCGCGGGGACTTCGACGTGCAGGTCCGCGAGGGAAGCCCGGCCTCGGTGGAGATCGTCGCCGAGCCCGGGATGGCCGAACGGGTCCGCGTCGAGGTTTCCGGAGGCGTCCTGCGCCTCTCCCGCGCAGAGGTATTCGCTTCGACGAGGGGGGTCGTCGTGAAGGTCGTGCTGCCCGAGTTCCGCGGACTGTCGGTGGGCGGGAGCGGGAAGGGCACTGCGGAGTCGGGACCAGCGCCGCGGGACGTGGACCTCGCGGTGAGCGGATCCGGCCACGTGGCCTGGAAGGGCACGGCGGCAGCGCTCGCGCTCGCCGTGTCCGGCTCGGGAGACCTTCGCTCCGAGGGTCAGTCGGGCCGGCTCTCGGCGGCGATATCCGGCTCGGGCGACCTCTCCTCGAAGGGGGATACCGGCGAGGCCAGCGTCCAGGTGTCCGGCTCGGGCGATGCGACGCTGGCGGGGAAGGGGGACGTCCTGAAGGTGGCGGTCTCCGGGTCGGGCAGCGTGGACGCGAAGGCGTTCGCTGCGAAGGACGCGACGGTGTCCATCGCCGGATCGGGCGACGTGTCGCTGAGGCTCGCCGGGGGCACGCTGACCGCGCGTGTCGCAGGGTCGGGAAACGTGACCTGGTCCGGCGAGGCCAAGCTCGGTGACGTCGAGGTGACCGGTTCCGGCCGGTTTCGCAAGCGCTGACCGGAGCCCGCGCCGGGAGGCGCTCTACAGGGACGTCTGGATCGCGCCCGCGGCGTCCGACCAGGCCCTGGCCATGGCAGGCGTGTTGAAGGCGAAGCCGGCCTCGCCGGACGGCCCCACCACGATGACCCCGCCCCGGCCGTCCACCCTGTCGCCCAGCACGCGGATGCCCTCGGCGGCCGCGTCGGCCGCGCTCCGGCCCGCGCCCACCAGCCCGGCCACGAGGCGCGCCAGCGTGACCTGGATGATCCGCTCCCCGTCCCCGGTGGCGGAGACGGCGGCCAGCCTGTCGTCGGCGTAGGTCCCGGCGCCGATGAGGGGAGAGTCCCCGACCCGGCCCGGGCGCTTCAGGAACGTTCCGCCGGTGGAGGTCGCCGCCGCGACGTGCCCCCGCGCGTCCCGTGCCACCGCGCCGATGGTGCCTCCCCCGACCTTGACCGGCTCCCGTCCTCGGGCCGCCTGGTAGCGAGCGAGCTGGTGGACCGTGACGAGCCGCTCGTTCGGCCAGGCCGGGATCCCGGACTCCCGCGCGAAGCCCGAGGCGCCGTCGCCGACGAGCAGCACGTGGCCCGAGCTCTCGAGCACCGCGCGTGCAAGCAGCACCGGATTCTTCACGTCCTTCACGCAGGCCACGCCGCCCGCGGCCAGCGTGGCGCCGTCCATGAGCGAGGCGTCGAGCTCGACATGGCCGGCGGCGGTGAGGGTGGCCCCGGTCCCCGCGTTGAAGGTCGGGTCGTCCTCCAGTATCGAGGCGGCGAGGACCACCGCATCGAGGGCGCTCCCGCCACGTCGAAGCAGGCCCCAGGCCGCGACGGCTGCCCGGCCCACTCCCTCGCAGCGGGGCGCGTCGGGGCCAAGCCCGGAGGTGCCGGAGTCGTCGAGGGCGCCGGCGCCGCCGTGCACGGCGATGACCGGGAGGGAAGGGTCGCTCATGGCGGCCGGAGACTAACCGGCCGGTGACCCGGCGCAAGCCACTTCTCGCCTTGACGGTCTCGCCGGCTCGTTCCTATGGTTTGCCATCCCCACTTCCCGGGGCTCCCCAAGCGAGGTCCTGCATGTCTGGACGTGAAGTGGTCATCGTCGGCGCGGCGCGCACCCCGGTCGGCTCGTTCCTCGGCAGCCTGGCGGCCGTCCCCGCGACCCGACTTGGCGCCGTCGCCATCCGCGCAGCGCTCGCGCGGGCCGGAGTGGACCCGGCCGCCGTCGACGAGGTGGTGATGGGCAACGTGCTACAGGCAGGCGAGGGGCAGGCGCCGGCGCGACAGGCGGCGCGCTTCGCCGGGATTCCCGACGGGACTCCGGCCTGGACGCTCAACAAGGTCTGCGGCTCCGGGCTGAAGGCGGTCATCAGCGCCGCTCAGGCCATCGCGCTGGGCGACGCGGAGGTGATGGTGGCGGGGGGGATGGAGTCGATGTCCAACGTCCCCTACTACGACACCAAGCAGCGAACCGGCTCCCGTATGGGAAACGTGGCGCTCGTCGACGGGATGGTGTTCGACGGGCTCACCGACGCCTACGACGGCGTCCACATGGGGATCTGCGCCGAGGCCACGGCGGAGAAGTTCGCCATCTCCCGCGCCGCACAGGACGAGTTCGCGATCGCCTCCAACCAGAAGGCCATCGAGGCGCAGAAGAAGGGGCTCTTCGCGAAGGAGATCGCCCCGGTGGAGATCGAGGGAAAGAAGGGCGAGAAGACGGTGGTCTCGGAGGACGACGGTCCGAAGAACGCGCGTCCCGACAAGATCGCCACCCTCAAGCCGGTCTTCAAGAAGGACGGCACGGTCACGGCGGCAAACGCATCGTCCATCAACGACGGCGCGGCGGCGGTGGTCCTCATGAGCGCGGAGCGGGCGAAGAAGGAAGGGCGGCCGGTGCTGGCGCGCCTGGTGGCCTGGGGGGGCAGCGCCCGGGCGCCGGCCGAGTTCACCATCGCTCCGGCCGACGCGGTGAAGAAGACGCTGGCCCGGGCGGGGCTCTCGACGAAGGACATCGACCTGTGGGAGCTGAACGAGGCCTTCGCGGTGGTGTCGATCGCCAACATGCAGCTCCTCGGGCTCGACGGGAAGAACGTGGACGTGAATGGCGGCGCGGTGTGTCTCGGCCATCCCATCGGCGCGTCGGGCACCCGCATCCTGGTCACCCTGCTCCACGCCCTGGAAGATCGGAAGCTGAAGCGCGGCCTGGCCAGCCTCTGCATCGGCGGTGGCGAGGCCGTGGCGCTCATCGTGGAGCGCCCATGAACAAGGTCTTCCCCAGCGCGGCTGCGGCGGTCGCCGACATCCCCGACGGCGCCACATTGCTGGTCGGTGGATTCGGCCTGTGTGGCAATCCCGAGAACCTGATCACGGCGCTCCACGACAAGGGCGTGAAGGAGCTCACCGTGGTCTCCAACAACTGCGGCACCACCGACGAGGGGCTGGGCGTGCTGCTCAAGGCCCGCCAGATCAAGAAGATGATCTCCTCCTACGTGGGTGAGAACAAGGTCTTCGAGAAGCAGTACCTGTCGGGCGAGCTGGAGGTGGAGCTCGCGCCGCAGGGCACGCTGGCCGAACGGATCCGCGCCGGCGGCGCCGGCATCGCCGGCTTCTTCACCGCCACGGGCGTCGGCACGATGGTGGCCGACGGCAAGGAGGTTCGCCGCTTCGGGCAGCGGGACTACCTGCTCGAGCTGCCCATCCGCGGCGACTTCGCGCTCGTCCACGCCTGGAAGGCCGACACGTGGGGCAACCTGGTCTTCCGCAAGACCGCAGCCAACTTCAATCCCATGATGTGCGCCGCCGCCAAGGTGTGCATCGTGGAGGCCGAGCACATCGTGGAGGTGGGCGAGATCGACCCCGACCACGTCCACGTCCCCTCCATCTACGTGAAGCGCATCGTGCAGGCGGTGGGGCTCAAGAAGCCCATCGAGCGCCGCACGGTCCGCCCCCGAGCGAGCTAGCCCATGGCCCTCACGAGAGAGCAGACCGCGCAGCGCGTCGCCCAGGAGCTCCAGGACGGTTACTACGTGAACCTGGGCATCGGCATGCCCACGCTGGTCTCCAACTTCGTCCCTCCGGGGATCGAGGTGGTCCTGCAGAGCGAGAACGGCATGCTCGGCGTCGGCCCGTACCCGATCGAGGGGCAGGAGGATCCCGACCTGATCAACGCGGGCAAGGAGACGGTGAGCGAGATCCGGGGCACGGCCTACTTCTCGTCGGCCGACTCCTTCGCCATGATCCGCGGCGGGCACATCGACCTGGCCATCCTCGGCGCGTTCGAGGTCTCGGAGAAGGGCGACCTCGCCAACTGGCTCGTGCCCGGCAAGATGGTGAAGGGCATGGGCGGCGGCATGGACCTGGTCGTCGGCGCGAGGCGCGTCATCGTGATGATGGAGCACGCCAACAAGGAGGGGAAGCCCAAGGTGCTGCGACAGTGCTCCCTCCCCATCACCGGCCGGGGCTGCGTCTCGGCGGTGTGCACGGACCTGGCCTGGATCGACGTGACGCCGAAGGGGCTCGTGCTCCGGGAACTGGCGCCCGGCGTGACGGTCGAGCAGGTTCAGGCCCTGACCGAGCCGAGGCTCGAGGTCGCACCCGACGTGAAGACCATGCAGGTGTGATCCCGTGGCCAGGCCCGTCGTCACCTTCCTTTCCGACTTCGGGGCGGGGTCGGGCTACCCGGCGCAGATGAAGGGGGAGGTGCTGCGGCGCCTTCCCGACGCCACCCTGGTCGACCTCTCGCACGACGTGGCTCCCTTCGACGTCCTGGGCGGTGCGCTCCTCCTCGAGGCTTGCGTGCCGCGCTTCCCGGAGGCGGCGGTGCACCTCGCGGTGGTCGATCCCGGGGTGGGGACGCGGCGCCGCCCGCTCTGCGTCGTCGACCCCGCCGGCCGGCGGCTGGTCGGGCCAGACAACGGGCTCTTCACGCCCTTTCTCGGGGCGGGGTCGGCGGCCTTCCTGCTCTCCGACCCGGGCATCGTCGGCAGCGATCCGAGCCCGACCTTTCACGGCCGCGACCTCTTCGCTCCGGTGGCGGCCTGGCTGGCGGGCGGCGGAAACCCCGAGCGCCTCGGGCCTCGGGTGATCGATCCAACGAGGCTCGACTGGCCGGTCCCGGTGAGGACGGCGGGCGCGCTCGAGGGGCAGTGTCTCGCCGCCGACCCCTTCGGAAACCTGGCGACGAGCATCCGGCGGTCCGACCTCGCGGACAGCGAGGTCGCTGCGGTGACGGTCGGCGGGCGGAGCGTGCGCCTTGTCGGGACCTTTGGCGATGCGGAGCCCGGGGAACTCGTGGCGCTCTGGGGGAGCAGCGGTCGTCTCGAGATCGCCGTGCGCGAGGGGAGCGCTTCGCGCGTGCTCGGCCTCGGCCGCGGCGCCCCGGTTCGCGCGCGGCTGCGGGACGGCTGACGCGGCTACTCCAGCAAGCCCTGCTCCTTCGCCATCTTGGCGAGCCGTCCCTTGAGCCTCTCGAAGCGCTTCATGAGCGCGGCCGGCTCGACGCGCTGCCCGTCGGTGGCGGTCACGTCGGCGATGTCGGCCCAGGAGAGCTTCTGGTCGATGCGAAGCGTGAGCAGCGAGATCTCCTCCGCGTCGAGGGACTCCCGCAGCTTGTCGAGCGCGCTTCGCTGCCGCTCCACCTTGACGTGGGATCGGGTGCGGATCTCCTCCGCCAGCGCCGAGGCCTCGCCGCTGAAGAAACGCCGGCCGCGGCGGCGCCAGGCCTCGTTCTTCAGGTTCATGGCGCCGTTCCAGGCCAGGCGGAAAGCCCAGGCCTTGAGCGAGCCCTCGCCGCGCCAGGTGGGGAGTCCGCGCCAGACGTTCTCGGCGAACACCGAGAAGGCGTCGCTGGCGTCATCCTCGTCGCGCAGCAGGGAGCGGAGGTAGCGAAGGACCGGTGGGCCGAGCTCCTGGATGGCCGCGGTCGCCGCGGCGGGACCATCGTCGGCCGCCAGGAGGTCCCGGATCCGCCCCTCGATGTCCTTTTCGGCCTCGCTCACGGGGGAAGGCTCATCCGGGCCAGGAGGGCGGCGTAGCGTGGATCGCCCCGGATCCTTCGCAGGAGGGGATCGCCTTTCAGCTCGAGTGCGGCGCCCATGTCCCGCTGCTCGAGGGCGCGGTCGAGCCAGAGGAACGCCTCGTCGGCCTCCCCGGCGAAGGCGTGGACCTGCGCTATCTGGAACGCCCAGCCGTGGCCTTCCTTCTGCTCCAGCTCCTGGAGCGCGGCTCGCGACTCGGCGACGCGTCCGAGTTCCTGGAGGGCCAGCGCCGTGCTCATGAGGCGCCAGGGACCGGCGGGGATGCGCTCGGCCGCCTCGAGCGCGGCCTGCGGCTTCCCCTCGAGGAGGTACTTCACCGATAGTTGACGCAAGGCCAGGACGTTTTCGGGTGCGATCTCCAGGGCGCGAGCGATGGCCGCGCCGGCCAGATCGTACTGGCCGGTCTTGACGTACAGGAGCCCCAGGTCCGACCAGGCGTAGCTGAGGAGCGGATCGTACTCGGTGGCCTTCTTCACCGCCGCCAGCGCCTCCGCGTTCTTTCCGATGACGCTCAGGTACCAGATGCCGTACCGACGCAGGGTGTCCGGATGGCGTGGGTTGAGCGCCAGCGATCGCTCGAAGTCGGCCTTGACGCCGGGCCAGTCCCAGAGGATGGCCGCGCGCACGGTGCCGCGCGCCCAGTATCCGTCGGGGATGTCGGGGCCGAGAGCGACGGCCCGGTCTGCGGCCTCGATGGCGCGGCGCTTGTATTCGGCCACCCCCTCGGCGGTGTCCGCCAGGTCGGCGACGCCGGCCAGGGACGTGGCGAGTCCGGCCCAGGCCGGAGCGTACTGCGGGTCGGCGATCACCGACTTCTCGAAGGCCGCCACGGCCCGCCCGTAGCCCTCCTTGGTGCCGCGCTGGTGGTAGAACTGCCGCCCCAGGAGGTACTGCTCGTAGGCCTCGGGCACCGCCGTCCGGCGCTCGACGGATGCCACCGGCCGTTCCGTCAGTAGCTTCACCTGAAGCGCACGGGCCACGTCGCGCGCGATCTCGTCCTGGACCGCGAAGACGTCGGCGACCTCGCGGTCGAAGGTCTGGGACCAGAGCTGGTACCCGTCCTTGACTCCGACCAGCTGAGCCGTGATGCGGAGCCGCGTTCCCGACTTGCGCACGCTTCCATCGAGCACGGCATCGACCTTGAGGGCGCGCCCGATCTCGGCGAGTGCCGTGTTCTTTCCTCGGAACGAGAAGGACGAGGTCCGCCCGGCCACCCGCAGCCCGTCGATCTGGACGAGGGAATTCAGGATCTCCTCCGCCAGGCCGTCGGCGAAGTGGGCCTGGTCCTGGGACGGGCTCAGGTCCGTGAAGGGAAGCACCGCCACCGCAGGGACCGTACCCGCTGCCTGCAGCGTGGGCACCGCGTCGGTGCGTTGCCGGAGCAGCAGGGTGGCTGCCCCAAGCCCGCCGAGCGCGAGGATGGCTGCCGCCACCCAGGCGCCCCACCGGGACCGCCGGCGGCCCGGGGGGGCCAGGTCGCCGGATCCCACCGTTCCTTCGGCGCCGCGCAGCAGGGGGGTGAGAGCTACCACGACCTCCCCGGCGTCGCGGTAGCGGTCGACGGGATCCTTGGCCAGCATGCGAGCCACCACCGGCGGGACGCCGGGAGACTCCGGAACGTCGAGCATGGGGGCCGGGCGCGACCCGGAGGCGGCGCGCCCCTCGTCGTCGGGGAACGGGGACTCCCCGGTGAGCATCCGGTAGAGCATCAGGCCAAGCGCGTACACGTCGGTGCGCTCGTCCTCCGGAGCACCGCGCCGCTGCTCCGGTGCCATGAAGGCCGGAGTGCCCCCCTCCAGCTTCCGGCGGCCGAAGGCCTGGGCCATTCCGAGGTCGAGGACCTTCACGTGGCCGTCCTCGCAGAGGAAGACGTTTCCGGTGGAGAGGTCGCGGTGGACGATGCCCCTGGCGTGGGCGTGGGCGAGCGCCCGGGCCACCTCGACCACGATCCGGAGCGACTCGGGCAGGGCAATGGCTCCGGACGAGAGCCGCTGCGCGAGGGTGTCGCCCCGCAGCAATTCCAGGACGAGGTACGGGCCGTACGCACAGCGACCCATGTCGAAGAGGGTGACGATGTTGGGATGGGACAGGCGTGAGGCCGTCTCCGCCTCGTGAAGCATCCGCTGCTCGCGAACCGACGGCTGGAGCGAGGCCTGGAGCAGCTTGAAGGCGACCGAGCGCCCCAGGTCGCGATCGACGGCCTCGTAAACCACCCCGAAGCCGCCGCGCCCGAGTTCCCGGATGATCTCGAAACGGCCGATCACCGTTCCGGGGGTGGGCGCCGGGACCCAGGCCGCCGCGTCTCCAGGAGGAGGCCCATCCGGACTCACGAGGTCCTCGAGCAGGCCCGAGATGCCCGAGGAGCGAGGCCTGGTCGCGGGTGGAGCGTTTGATTTCCCGTTGCCCGGCGCGGCCATCCTCGGAGGTGCCCTCCCCAAAAAGATTGAAAGTTTATCAGGGGCTGCCGCCCAAGGACAACCCGCCCGGGTCGAACGGACGGTGACTTGGATTCTCTGCGGCGCCAGCAAGCATGTCCAAGCGATTTCATGTACTTGGCCAGGAATCACGTCATGGGTCCAAGCCAAATGGGCTCGCGATCGTCCGATTCCCGCGGTTCCGATGTCTAACCGTCAGGCAAGAGGACGTGCGCCGGTCCCGCGAGGTGCGGTACCCACGCTCCTCCGAAATTTCGACTCCTGGTGACATGCGTGGAGGCTCGGGTGGAACGGCTGGCTGGCGAGGACCGCGACTATCTGCAGGCGTGCCGGCGGGTGCTCGCGGCCGGCGTCCTGGCGCGTGACCGGGCGGCGGTGCTGGCCATCGAGGCCGCTCGCTGGCCGCAAGGAGCCATCCACCTTCGCAACCGGATCGAGGCGCCGGGCGTGCGGGGTTCGCCGGAGGCCGAGCTGGAGATGCTCGACTTCGGGCAAGACCTGCAGCTCGGACTGGCAGAGACGCTGGAGGGGCTCATCGGCAAGGACGGCCGCCTGGCCGAGGCGCTCCTGCAGCTCCAGCTCGACTGCGCCCGGGTGCGATACGTGTTCGAGGAGACCGCCATGCGGCTTCGCGAGGACCCGCTGCGGTTCGCGCACGCCGAGAGCCACGGGCGGCTGCTCGAGAGGCTGACCGAGGCCAAGGTGCGCCTTCGTGCTCGCCGATTCGACGAGGCACGTGCGGTGATGGCCGCGTTCCGGAGCGAGGCCGGCGCGCACGCGATTTCGATGGACGATGATGCGGGGAGCTGCACCGGGAGGGCTTCGTAGGGGGCGGGGCGCTACCGTTCCCTTCGGACTCCCGAAACGAGGCACTGGGGTGGCCGCAGGCACGCCGTCGTTCGGGCGGGCCTGCGGCCCGTTGTCGTTCGACTCGCCCGCCTGCTACACTTTCTCGAGATGCCGCGCGCGCAGGACAACAAGCGGAGGGCGAACCGCCTCCAGCACGAGCTTCCCGTCGCCTACAGGAGCGTGGGCAGCTTCCTCACCGACTGGGCCACCAACATCAGCCACGGCGGGATGTTCATCAACACGCGCAAGCCGCTCCCGGTGGGAACCGAGGTCCGGATCCTGATCCAGCTTCCCATGGTCGAGTTCCCGGTCGGGCTGAGCGGCCGGGTCACCCGCGTCGCCGAGTTCGACAACCAGGCCAACGTCGTGCCGGGCATGGGCATCGAGTTCACCGATGTCGACCCCTCCAAGCGGCTCCAGCTCGAGACCCTCGTGGAACGGCTCCAGCGGGACCTCGGCGCCTGACGCGGGCGCCGGCGCGTGTCCGAGAAGATCGAGATCGAGGGGCTCGCACCCGGGGGCGAGGGGATGGGGCGCGTCGCGGGGCGGCCCGTGTTCATCCCGTTCACCGCGCCCGGTGACCTCGTCCTGGCCGACCTGCCGGCCGGCGAGGATGCCACGCACGCCAGGATGGTGGAGTTGCTTCGCGCCGGCCCCGAGCGGGTCGATGCGCCGTGCCCCCACTTCGGGCCCGGCGAGGGCGGCGACCGGCTCTGTGGCGGCTGCGAGTGGCTTCACCTTCGGTACGATCTCCAGCTGCGGGCCAAGGAGCGGGGGCTCGTCGAGGCGCTGCGCCGGATCGGGCGGCTCGAGCCGGGGAGCTACCCGCTGCGCCCCATCGTCCCTTCGCCGCAGCCACTCCGGTACCGCTCCCGCGCGAAGTTCCACATCGATGCCGGGAGCGAGCGGCTGGTCTTCTTCCGGCGGCGGTCGCACGAGCCGGTGCGAGTCCTGGAATGCCACCTGCTCGAGCCAGGCCTCGACGGGCTGCGCGAGGCGCTCGGTCCCGCGCTCGCCCGGGCCCGTCTGCGGCCGAGGGAGGTGGCGCTCGAGTGGTCGGAGCACGCCGGGCGCGGTGCGGCCCTCCTGCGCGCCATGGAAGCCGGGGAGGGGGCGCGCCGGCGCGCGGCCGACCTGCTCGTGGCGGTTCCTGCCCTCTCCGGCGTGGTGCTGGAGGGCGAGGGAGACGGCAGCCGCGGACGCCCGCCGGCGGTGCTGGTCGGCGATCCGGTGCTCCGGCACGAGCGGGTCCCGGGCGATCCCTCTGCGGGCCTGGCGCGAAGCCGCCCCGACGTCTTCCAGCAGGCGAATCGCCCCGCCAACGCCCGGCTGGTGCGCGAGGCCCTCGACATGCTGAACCCCGACGGCGTGGCGGTGCTGGAACTCTTCTGCGGTGCCGGGAACTTCACCGGACCGCTCGCCGCCCGGGCGGGGTCGGTCTCGGCGGTGGAAGGGCAGGGGCCGGCGCTGGAACTGGCGCGGGCAGACCTGGGCGGGAAGAACGTCCGCTTCTTCGCCGGGGAGTCGCTCGCCATCGCCTCCGCGCTGGGCAGGGAGGGGAGGCGATTCGGAGCGGTGCTCCTCGACCCGCCGCGCGACGGCATGAAGGGGATCGGGCCGCTGCTGCGCGACCTGGCGGCGCCGCGCGCCGTGTACGTCTCGTGCGACCCGGCCACGCTGGCGCGGGACGTGCGCGGTGCCGTGGCCGCGGGCTACCGCATCGCCGCGATCCAGCCGGTGGACATGTTCCCGCAGACCCACCACGTGGAGGCGGTCGTGCTGCTCGAGCAGGCGTGACAAGCCGTCCTCGTTGTGCTGTCGTCCCGCGTTCCCAGCGATGGAGATCCCCACGTCGAGGCGCGATGCGCGACGCAGCAGGAGAGCCGCCACCTGGGCGGCGATGCTGCTGGCGGTGGCGCCGCTTCCCGGGGCGAGCGACGTGTCGCTCCGTGAGTTCGCCGCGCGGATCGGGTCCACCTCGCCCCTCCGCCTCACGCCCGATGGAATCGGCGTGGACGTCGACGGCTGGGTCGGGCTCTTCCTGCCGCTGACCGGCGCGGAGGCGCTGCAGATCGACTACCTGTCGGCCGGATTCGTCATGCTGACCTGGAGTTCGGGCCGCGGGAATTCCACGCCGATGCCGCACTCCCAGCCCTGGCATCGTCAGATCCTCGCGCCGGGGCCGGGCCGGGTCACGCTGGAACTCCGCACGACCCCGCTCTGGAGCGTGGACAGGGTCCCGTTCCTGTTCCTGGAGGGAACAGGGACGGTGATCGTGACGGGACTCCGGGCTCGCACGGCTGCCCGGGATCCGGTCGCGCGAGCAGATGCCTTCGATGAGGCCCTGAGATGGGCTCCCATCCGCGTCGATCACACCACCATCAATCTCATCGACCTGCCGGCCTGGATGGCGTCCAGGAATCTCTTGCTGCAGGACGTCCTGGGGTTCGCCTTCGTCGGGCTTGCCGTGGGGGGGATGCTGGCCTGGCGGGCGACGAAGCGCCGCTGGCGGGCCGGGCCGGCCATCGCAATGGCGGCGATCGCGACCGTCGCAGCTGGCAACGTGGTCTTTGCGGTGCGGGCGGCGCCGGCGCTGACCCTCGTGCCGTCGCTCGATCCCGACGCGCGCCTGAGGAAGTGGACCGCCTTCGATCCCGAGCTTGGACCGCTTGCCGCGCTGGCCCGGGGCGCCATCGGGCCAAAGGAGCGGGTGGGCGTGTTCGCCAAGGCATCGGACTGGTTCGGCTGGGAGACGCTCTGTTTCAACCTCGCGCCCCGACCGTGCGTGCAGGTGGTCACCGGCTTGCCGGAGTACTCCGGGCTCCACGGGGTTGACCGGCTGCGACCCGACCAGATCGACGCGCTGATCTTCTTCCACGCGGAGGCGCCGCTTCCTCCCGGCTTCGTCCCGTCCGCGATCCTCGACAAGAACGCATTCGTGGCGCGGCGGCGATGACCTTTCTCGTCGCCGCGGTCCTGATGTGCGCTTCGGGCGTCGGGCTCCTGCGCGCGCTCCGGCTCGGAACCGGACGCCTGGTGGTCGACGTCCCGCTGGGTTGGTTCGCCGGGATGGCCTGGTTCGCTGCGGCCACCTTCTCGATCCAGGCGCTTCTGGGCGCCCCCGCGAACGCGCCCCTCGCCATCGCGGTCCTCGCGTTGCCACCGGCTGCCTGGTGCCTCCTCCGCTGGCGGCGGCCGGGCCTCGTTCCGTCCGGCGGCAGTGAGGTACCTGTGCTGGAGCGTCGCTGGATGCCCAGGCCCGCGTGGCTCTTCGCTCCCATGGCGACCTGGTCGATCGTCGTGCTTGCCGCCGTGGTCCTCCACGGTCTGAGCACCCCCACGCACACGGACGACGCCTACCGGGTCCGCGCCTACGCACCGATCCTCGTCGCGGCGGGAACCTGGAACGGACAGGCGCGCGACGTGATCGCCATGGCCGGCCCGATTCCGGCCTTTGCGCCCGCCCTCGCCTGGGTGCTGGGGGCGCCCGTCGATCCTTTCCACGTGAACGCCACGATCGTCCTGACCTTTCTCGCGCTGCTGGCGCTCCTGGTGGCGCTCGCCTCCGAGCGTGGGTCGCCGGAGGCCGGGTGGGGAGCGGCCTTCGCGCTGACGTCCCTTCCGCTCCTCGCCTACCACGTCACCTCGACTTACTCCGACGCCTGGCTGGCCATGTACCTCGGCGCCGCATTCGCCTTCCTCGTGGCCTTCGGTCAGCGCCGGGACATCGCCGACGCGGCTCGGGCGCTCCTCCTCCTCCTGGGGGCGGCGATGGTGAAGCGGGAAGGAGAGCTGGTCGCCTTCCCGGCTGTCGTCCTCCTCCTGGCGCAGGTGGCGTGGGTGCGGAGGGCGGAGGGAGTGCGATCGCTCGCGCGATTCGCACCGCCATGCGCAGCCTACGGGGTCGTGGTCGCGGCCCGGGTCGCGGCGGTCGGCCTCCCTGGCGCCTTCCCGTTCCTCCGGGCCGCTGCCGAGCGAGCCGTCTCCTCGGGAGGGGCGGCCGCAAACGCAACTGCGGTCGCCGGACCCGTTGGGGCTGGCGGTCCCGCCTCCGAGCCTGGCGTGTGGGCCATCTTCGTCGCGGCGCTCTTCAGCGACGGGAACCTCGGCCTGCTCTGGTGGGTCCTGGCCGTGTCGGTGGCCCTCCTCTTTCCGAGGATCTCGAAGGACGGGCTCGCCTGGTCGGGAGCGGCGCTCGGCCTGATCTTCGCCGAGACCGCCGCGAGCGCGCTGTGGCTCTTTCCCCAGTTCACGCTCGACCACGGCACCGTTCACCGCTCCCTGCTTCCGGTCTCCGCGGCGGCCGCCGTGTGGCTGTCCGCGCTCCTGGTCACCGCGTGCCATCCGGAATCGGCAAAGGCCATTCCACCTGGCCGTCGCGGAGACGCAGCTCGTTCCGGATCGAAGGGACGACCTCGCCGTCGTGGTGGGTGACGAGCACGATGGAACGCCCGGCGCGGCAGAGACGGTCGACGAGGTTCATGGCCTCGTCGCGCGCCCGGGGCTCGAGCCCGTTGAAGGGCTCGTCGAGAAGCAGCACCTCGGGGTCGGTGACGAGCGCGCGCGCGAAGAGGAGCCGGCGCGTCTCTCCGTAGGACATGGCCAGGATGCTGCGCGACGCCAGGTGGGCGGCGCCGAACGCAGCGAGCCAGCCTTCGGCTGCGGCTCGTTGGGGAGCGGTGGGCTCCTCTCCGAGCCCGATGCTCCCCGAGAAGCCCGAGAGCGCCACATCGAGTCCGGTGGCGTCGCCGCGGTGGCGCGCCTGGAGGTCGGGAGCGACGAGGCCGACCCGGGCGCGGACTTCCCGGACGTCTGCGCTCGGGCCCAGATCGAGGCGCTGGATCCGCCCTCCGGGAGCGAGGTGCTCCTCGCCGAGGAGCAGGCGGAGGAATGTCGACTTCCCTGCTCCGTTGGGGCCACGGACGACCCAGCTCTCCCCCCTGCGTAGCGTCCAGTCGAGGCCGCGAAGCACGCGCCGGCCATCTATCATCACGTCGCCGCGGACCTCGAAGAGCGAGGCGCCGGACGAGCGCCGGGGAGGCGCGGGGATCGCAGGCGCGGGGATCGCGAGCGCGGCGCTGCGGGCCGGCAGGGAGCGCCACGCCGCCTCGACCTCGTCGCGGGGACCGCTGCGGACGATGCGGCCGCCCTCCAGGATGGCCGCGCGGCTCGCCTCCGGGACGACCTCCTCGGGCCGGTGGGTGGCGAGCACGGTCGGCGTGCCTCTCCGGGCCAGCGCCGACACGGCGTCGAGCATCCAGGCGCGCGATCCGGCGTCGAGTCCGTTCACGAACTCGTCGAGGAGCAGGGCGCGCGGCCCGGGAGCGAGCGCGCGAGCGAGCAAGGCGCGGCGCGCCTCTCCGGTCGAGACCTCGACCATCGTCCTGCGGCGAAGCCCGCCCAGCCCCAGCGATCCGAGCGCCGCGTCCACGCGCCGCTCGCCGTCCGCCGGAAGAGGCCCGCCCGGCCATACACCGTCTGTGAATC